>Ga0310345_10001527_pt1 | contig 25462 bp, 27 predicted proteins | sample HC15DNA20500_MG_FD_204667 | JGI IMG/M metagenome (GOLD analysis project Ga0310345, IMG submission 204667) | Marine microbial communities from station ALOHA, North Pacific Subtropical Gyre - HC15-DNA-20-500_MG | ecosystem: Environmental > Aquatic > Marine > Oceanic | place: Pacific Ocean: North... | reverse complement strand
TGCTCATAGCGACGTTAACTACTTGTCAGCTCTTTCGACGACACGGCATTGGGTCGAGAGTACGAGAAAGCGCCATTTGCAGTGTCTCGTGTCATATTTGCGACTGGTGCGGTGCTGTTCGCCGTTGCCGAACTCGCCGCCTTGTATCGATAAGCGAAACAAAACGGAACTTGCAGCGCGCAACTATCAGATAATGGAGCCGCCTTTACGAGTGTGTGTAGATGACAACAACTTCATGTGACTAACCTTGCTGTAGGGACAGGCTTTGTTGAGCCAAGGGGAATTCGATGAGCGGTGTTCAGGTCACTCCAATGACAGAGAAGGCATTCGGCGCAACGGTCACCGGTGTTGATCTAAAAAATCTGAGTGAGACCGAATTTGGCCTTCTTGTCGAAGCATTCCTGGAGAAAGGTTTTCTTCTCTTTCCTGATCAACACCTAACAGAAGCTGAAAGCACTGCGTTCGGAGAGCGTTTCGGGGAACTGGAATTTGGTGGTTTACCCATGGCGAACCAGAAAAAACACAACGACGGAACGTTCGGTGAGATCTACGATTTGCAGTCACAGTTGATGCGCACCAATGTCGGAAACGAAACCTGGCATACCGATTCGACCTATAAACCGATATCCAGCAAGGTTGCGATGCTGTCTGCAGTGGTCGTCGCGGAAGAGGGCGGTCAAACTGAACTAGCTGATTTGCGCGCTGGATATGAAGAACTTGACGAAGACACCAAAAACCTCATTTCTGGGCTCAGTGCGTTTCATTCAACGAACTATTCACAAGCCAACGATTTAGGAGACTTTCCCGACACCAACGATAACGGCCTATACGGCACCGTCTACCACGGGGAGGCGTATCTCAGACCTCTCGTGAAGGTACACCCCGACACTGGCCGACCTAATCTTTTTGTTGGTCGTCACGCGTTCGGGATTCCTGGCCTCGGGCGAGACGAAAGCCGAAGCCTCATTGCGTCGCTTCTTGAGCACGTTGTGAGCGACGAGTCCCGCGTTTACAGTCACAACTGGAATGTTGGTGACACGTTGCTTTGGGATAACCGACGAGTTCTGCATCGCGCCCGCCCCTACGACTACGCGAAACCCCGCTACCTGATCGGGACCCGCGTGGCCGGGGACCCTGCTAGCGAATTAGCGTATTACCCCGAAGACCCTGAAGCCGAAGCCGGAAGGGAAGCGCTGATAGCAGAGCTCCACGTCTTACGCCAGGGTTCACAAGACAGAATGTATGGAGCTACCACCGCCACGTTCTAGAGGCGATCAAAGTGAACCCGGTTTTTCAAAGAACCGACTACCGATGGCTTCTCAAATTGATCGACATTGAACCCGACGACTCTTTAGAGTTTCAGCCCATTGATCGGTGACTGGTTCTACGACTCTTTAGTTTGGGCGTAGCCCTCCTGCATAAAAGCCCGCAAATAATCTCCATAGCGGTAGCTCTCACGAACCTGGGGATGTTGGTCGTCAACGCAGCCTGACATGGGTTCGATAGTCGTGTCGGGACGGGGGTCAAAGAAGAAGGGAAGCGCGTAGCGATGGTCCTCGCTGCTGTTTAGCGCTCGATGCTTTGTTGAAAGGAATCGGTTATTGCTCCACGCCCTGAGTGTGTCCCCAGCATTTACGACGAAAGATTCAGGTTCTTGTGCGACACCGAACCAGCCATCAGCAGCTTCGATTGATAATCCGTCAATCTTGTTTGTTGGCAACAACGTCATAAAGCCTGCATCGCTGTGTGGTTCGATTCCCCACTGATCAGGCGCCGCCTTTATAGGCGGGTAATGAGTTACGCGCAGTGTTGCAAGAGCAGGGTCGAAATATTTGTCGAAAAAATCGGCGGGCATGCCACCTGCGACGGCATACAGCGGGAGCAGTCGAAGACACAGACCCTCTAAGAGTGTGTAATACCCTTCCGCCGCTTCTCTAAAGCCAGGCAAGGCGGACTTCGTTGGAAAGCAGTTACGTGCCGAGCCAGGCCGTCCCATAAAAAAGGCGGCATTCAATGCGTGGGGTCGATTTTCGCGCTGCGCTCCACCGAACCCCATGTATCCCATTTGGGTTGCGCTCATCGGATGATCGAACTTTTTGTCATCTGATAAAGCGTGATACTTCGTAGCCCATTCATACATCCGTTCAACGTTTGTCCACTCGATCCCATGGCCGACGATGGAAAAGAATCCGACCTGTTCAAGTGCTGCTCGAACCTCGCTGGCGGTGGTGGCTAGAGCACCGGGCGCGCCTGCTAAAACCGGGGCCACATCAATCAGGGGAAGAGGGTTCATAGCGTGCCCGGATTTCATATCAGTTCTTCCCCCTCAAACCGGCTGCCCGTTTGCATCGTTCAATTGTCCGCTTTTTGTTGAAGCCTCGAAACCGCTGCGACTTAGGAATCTGCACCATTGCGTGCATTTGCGTGAAGAGGGTCGACGTCGGGAGCGACTCGGTGCTGTTCCCAATGGGCAAGTATGGGACGAGCCGATGAACGAAGCTTCTGGTGCAACTCTTCATCACCAATATCGGTTGTCAGCTCTAGTCGATGACCACTGGGATCATGAAAATAGATTGACTCACAAAATGAGTGATCGATCGGTCCCAGCACCGAATGGCCACCCTGTTCAAGACGTTGCTTGTAACCCAGCAACGCATCACGGTTTTCTACCTTTAAAGCGAGATGCTGCACCCAATCTGGAGTGTTCGGATCAGGTGTCATTTTCTCCGACTCTGGGAGCTCGAAAAACGCTACTGATCCGCCATCGGCCATCTCCAAGAAAATGTGAATGTGTGGATATCGCTCCCCTGTCGACGGCACAACATTTTCGGCAATCGAGGTGGCAAGTTCAAGGTCCAGAAACGTCTCATAAAAATCGACTGTTTCTCGCGCGTCGGTGCATCGATACGCAACATGATGTAACCGCTGAACGGTCATAGCTATGCCCCCTCTGGCCTCACAAACAACAATTTAGCCAATACGTGTGACGTAGGTCAGCTTCGAAGACCGAGCAGAGCAATATTTTGTCGTGGCATTGGGCTTTGCAGTCAAGCTACTGGTCACCAAAGCCCCGTTGTAGTTGCTAACGAATTACAATTCACAGAGCACGAAACATGAGGGGGCAATAGTGACGAATCTCGCTGAAGACCAGGATCTTTTGACGCAAAGCGCGACATTCGGTGCAATGACCGAGGCAACTCCTCTGGATTGGCAAATCATCGCAGCCCACAACCGGGTTTTCGCCAACGATGTAGCCAAACGAGTAATCGACCATCTATGTCTGTTGGATGGTGATTGCGGTGGGTTTGCAGTCGACCGCTTGGAACACTCAGTCCAAACTGCGACTCGCGCGTACCGGGCGAACAAATCAGAGGAATACGTAGTGTGTTCGTTGTTGCATGACATCGGAGACACCCTGGGCTCTTACAATCACCCAGATATCGCGGTAGCCGTTCTTAAACCATTTGTCTCAGACGATCATCTTTGGATGGTCGAGAAACACGGCATCTTTCAGGGCTACAACTTTTTTCATCACCTCGGGCTGGACCGCGATATGAGGGATCAGTTCCTCGGTCATCGCGCCTACGACCTGACAGTCGAATTCTGTCAAGAATTTGATCAACCAGCTTTTGATCCCAGCTACGACTCAATGCAGCTTTCAGAGTTCATCCCGGCAGTAGAGGCTGTGTTTGCCGAACCAAAGAATTCGATTTATCTCGATGAAGAAGGCAAAATGATCGGAACAAATTCGTAAGTTCCAGCCTGGTAAGTCAATGAGCACTCGCGGGAAAATACGGTTTTATTCTGTCAAGCTCGAATCGGCGTGCAGCGCCGGCACTTGAGTGTGCCAGTCGGTGAGCTGTTGGTACCGGTGGCCTAATCGTAAGACGACATCATCTTGAAATGGTCTCCCGATTATCTGCATTCCACAGGGCATCCCATCTTGGTCAAATCCCATCGGTACTGACAAGGCCGGAAATCCAGTCGAGTTCCATGCAGGAGTGTGAATTGCGGCCAAGGAAATCGCCTTTCGGTCAGCTCCTTCGAAAGGTGTCGCTCCGTAACCAGTAGTGGGACTCAAAAGCACTTCAACACCAGCTTCGTCCATCTGAGCCAGTACTGCTTTTCGTGCAATTTCTCGGACGCGCTCAACCTGAACGAGATCACCGGCCGAGATAAGCGCACCCTGGGCAATCGTGAGTCGGGCCGGTCGTCCGTATTGGGTCCATTTGTCGCGTAGTTGATTGCGGTGCCATGAGAAAGCTTCAGCTTGTAACGCTATAAATGTGCCATCGTGCATCGCTTCGTAATGGGGGACCTCAAAGGGCACCATTTCTACGCCCGCGACCCGCATATCGTTAACCGCATCGTCGAAGACCGCCATCATTTGCTCAGAACTCGCGTCTATCAACGACCGGTTCGTTACGACACCAGCCTTTTTTGCAGCCTTATCTTCGTTGAGGGTCGCGACGTAATCGAGGGGCGGCCTCCGCACCGTGGTCCTATCAGTAGGGTCGAAGCCAGCCATGACGGTCAGCATCGCAGCACAATCCCACACCGAGGTCGCCATCGGACCGATGTGGTCATAACTGAGCCCTAAGGGGATACAGCCGCTTTTTGGCACCAACCCAAACGTTTGTTTAAACCCGCTGATACCACAGTAGGCGGCAGGCAATCGAACGCTTCCACCGGTATCTGTTCCCAATCCGCCGAAAAATTGACCGGACGATATGCCGTTAGCTGTGCCGGAGCTAGAACCGCCAGTCCAACGGTCAGCATTCCAGGGATTTCGCGGAACCGGGAAAGGTTTGTCAAAATCGGGAAACCCGATGGCGTACTCCATCGTCGTTGTCTTCCCCATGACCACCGCACCAGCGCCCCGAAGACGTTGGAGTAGAGGCCCATCGCCCTGGTCTCCCCAAGATGGATCTTGCGCTAATGATTGGGCCGAGGTAGGTCCTTCGTCGGTTGAGATGATGTCCTTAATTCCCAAAGGGATGCCGTGTAAGGGTCCCCGATCCATTCCGGACCGGAGCTCACTGTCGGCCCGATCAGCGGCATCGAGGGCACTCTCATCAAAGCGACACAGGTACGTTCCCAGAATTGGGTTGAGCCGGTCCGAGGCCTGTAAGGCTCGCTCTACCAACTCGCGGCTAGTGATTTTCCCAGAGCGGAGGTCGCTTGATGCCTTTTGAATCGAGTTGCTTTCCACGATCAAGAATCCGACTCTGCTCGAAAGATCGCTGCTGTTACCCCGTCGCCGGTGTCAACGTCGTACATCCGGTCGACTTTTCGTCTCAATGCGGGGAAGATTCGCCCCAGCGAAGCAAGGTCCGCCCCTGTCGGTTCGATTCCTGCAATGCCAAGCATCGCTTGGATTTCAACCAAAGAATCAGAACTGGAGGGGTCTTGTACATCAGCCATGATTCCACCTTATGACCGAACACCTAACCGCTGCCGACAGCACCAGGTTTGAAGCGCCATTACAGAACCGGTTTACCGTTCATTTCGCCCAACGAATCGGCCAATAGTTCCAGGCGTTCGCCATCGGGTCCGTTGAAGTAAATCGAGTTCGCATGCTCGAAAGTGATCTCAACCCCAGCCGCTTCTAGTTTCGACCGTAAGTGAATTTGCTTGTCGCGTGTCACAGAGATAGCCAGGTGATGCATCGATCCCAATACCTCAGAATATGAGTCGAGGTTCAGACCGGGAAAGTCGAAAAACGCCAGCGCGTTACCGTTCCCAACGTCGAAAAAGAAATGAGTCGAGCCTCGGGAGTCCCGATTTTCGAACAGTTCGGTGAGAGGGAATTCGAGAACTCCCTGATAAAAGTCGATCGTGCGTTCCACGTCGGAACTCAGAAGAGCTAAGTGATGAACCCCGCCGGCCGACGAGGCAGGTCGGTGGTCGGCGGCGACAAGGTGCACTTGCCTGAGTTGTTCCCATTCAGCGTTGCGGTCTTGTTCTTCGCCATGCTTAGATTCGTTCACTGTTTCACCTTCAGTTCAACCACTCTGACACTCAACCCCGAACACTCCAGTTTCACCCTCCGAGCCATTTCATGGCCACGTGTTCGTCGGGGTTAAGTTACCTCCGCCTATTGTGTCGATCATGACAACCGTTCATTCATCAGCTTCGGCGTCAGCCGCGTTGGAAAAGTTCAATATCAAAAACTCGACTGCCATTCAGGTCGGCGATTTGTACCTGTTCAGCGGCATGACCGCCATCGATTTGAACACGTTCGAAGTAAGCAATGGCGACCTAGCAACCCAAGCCCGTATTACTTTAGAAAACTTTGGTTTAATTCTCGAAGATTTTGGTCTCTCCCTCGATCATGTTGTGAAGGTCAACGCCCAACTCACCAATGTTGACGACTTCGCTTTGTGGAACGAGGTATTCCTCGACGTGTTCGAGTCACCGTATCCATGTCGGACCACAGTGGGAGCGCCGCTGGTGGTCGGAGACATTGAAGTTGAAATCACGGCCGCGGCGACCCCCCGCCGTTAAAGATCTATCAGTTGTCGTGAATGAGTAACTTCACTTCGGGGGACCATGCGACTTTTTAGTAATAAGCGACGACCAGTTCATCTAGGACCACATTGCGCGGAACGGCTTCCCCGTCTCGCTCCCGACGCGCATCTCGACCGGTGGCCCAGGTTGACTCCGGGTCTACCCCGCGAAAAGTCAACTCCCGGCCCACAATCAGTAATGAACGGCTTAGCACGGTACCAAGCGCTGTTCGACGCTGCGCGCCGAGGAGAACCTGCCCCGGAGCGGGCACCTATTCCCGGTGGGCCTGATGATGTTTCGGCGAACCTCACCGCCGGCTGCTATTTCCTTGACGCCGACGCCGCCGCTACCTGTCTCGTACCCAGCGATGCATGGTTCAGCAACTCAACTACCGAAATGGCCACCCATCGTTGGGCTGTGGTCGTGCTCATCGATTTTGCCCACGGCGTCGAATCGGGCCGCCCCGGCGACGATTGGCTAGTGGGGAGTCAACAAGCGGCCGCAGATCTGAGGGCCGCAGAGCTAGCAGTGATCACCGCTGGATACATTCGCAATCTGGGATACGACGCCACTGCGCACACTGCCCAGGCCAGTGACCTGAATTTAGGACGTGTTGCTTTACAAGCTGGTCTCGTGGAAATCTCCGACGATGAGCTCCGTAACCCTTGGTCGAAACGCGGCTTCGGAATCGGAGTAGTGACTACTGACCTTGAGGCGACACCGCAGGGCCCGTTGGCCCCCCGTTCTTGGGGCGATCGCATTCGCTCCCACGGGCCACTGTGGTGGTTAGGGTTCGGCGGCACCAGGCCCGGGTGGGGCAGGCTGCGAGGCGAGCACCGTCCTCTGCACATGGGTAGTTACCCCATGGAACGCATCCAGCGAGTTGACGCCGCAACCACTTTAGTAATCGATGAGGAGATCCCGAGAGTGCCCCAACGGGCAAGTTTCTTTGACCGTCCCATACATGGAGACTTGGGGACCAAGTTTGTCGAGGATCGCAAAGTCTTCGCTACCAAAACCCCGTCCGCGCGGGCTTACGTGTCGATGATCCGTTCTATGGTCCCGCACCAAGACGGGCCAGTCGCCACGGACCTGGCCCAGGGCACTGAAGATCCCAACGTCAACGCGTCAGCTGTCAAGGCACTTGCCCATTTTCTCGGTGGGGACATGGTCGGAATCTGCCCGGTTCCTCGATATGCGTGGTATTCGCACGACGCTGATGGCGAACCGATCGAGCCCTACCACCAAAATGCGATAGTCATCCTTCTTGATCAAGGCTACGAAACCATGGAGGGCGCCTCAGGTGACGACTGGATTTCGGGTGCTCAGTCAATGCGGGCTTACATGAGAGGCGCCGAGATAGCAGGTGTCATTGCCGAGCACCTACGGGGCCTCGGCTGGTCAGCCCGCAGTCAGACCAATGCCCTCTCACACGTCCTTCACATACCGCTAGTGCTCAATGCTGGTCTCGGAGAGTTGAGTCGAATCGGTGAGTTGGTCTTGAACCCATTCGTTGGCCCCCGGTTCAAGTCAGTAGTGGTCACGACTGACATGCCTGTGACCCCCGACCGTCACATCGACTTCGGCCTCCAGGATTTCTGCCAAAAGTGCACCAAGTGCGCCCGAGAGTGCCCTTGCGGCGCGATCAGCTTCGGGGACAAGGTCATGTTTAACGGTTATGAGATGTGGAAACCGGACGCAGAGAAATGCGCCAAATATCGACTGGGTAATCTGAAGGGTTCCGCATGCGGACGTTGCATGAAGACATGTCCGTACAACACCGAAGGTTTACTGTCTCAGCGGATGTGGTTGTGGGCTGCGATCCACCTTCCGTTTTTGCGCGGCAGTATCGCTCGCTGGGATGATCGCGTTGGGAATGGTTCTATCAACCTGTTGAAGAAGTGGTGGTGGGATCTCGAATTCGTCAACGATCGAACCGTCGAACCTTCCAAAGGAACCAACCGGCGAGAGCTTGACCTGAACGGAGGCAAGTTCGCTAAACGCCAAAAAATTGCGATGTACTTCGCCGATCAAAACCCATCTCCCGGTGCGGTAAGGGTGGCCATCAAACCAAATCGCAAAGAGGCAGTTGAGCGAGGTGCTGCCGCTGAGTCCCCAGCCGCGGCACGCGACAGGCTGGATGTGTAGTTTTATGCCTCCAAGTTCGGTGAATTCACCCGATTCTCGGCTTCGTTGATCTGAACCCGGAGGGTGTAACAGCAACGCTTAATCTTTGAGGGGATGTCTCACCAGACCAAAGATCTCCCGGTAGTACCAACTTTCTACAAGAGTGAAGCGCGCTGGCCGTGGTTCAAAAACGAGTCTCTGAGCGGCAAACAGGGGCGATCTGTTAGCTAGGTCGCGAGAGTCGTGAAGAACCAAGGCACTGAGCCGATCGTCATTGCCGACGACATCTTCGACTGTGTAGTGGCACCGTCTTCAGCCCACAACGAAAGATTTGTGAGACATGAAAACGTCAGCTATTAAATACAAACTGATTTATAAAGCGTTCAGCGCGCCAGCGGGCCTCGTAAGAGACTGCCTGGAGTCAAACCAGTGGTCTCACCGTCTTCCACCAATACCCCGCCGTTCACGATGGTGGCTCTGAATCCGGTCGCAGTCTGACGAAGGCGCGGCGCGCCACTTGGAAGATCGTGCCGCAGTTCAGGCAAGTTGGGAGCGACTGTCTCAGGGTCAAACACATTTATATCTGCTGCCTTACCTTCGGCTAGCACCCCACGATCATCGAACCCCCAGGCCCTCGCGGGGACTTGGGTCATTCGATGCACGGCCTCTTCCAGGCTAAATGCACCCTGATTACGTACCCAGTGACCGAGCATGTGACTTTGCAAGGACGAGTCCATGATCTGCGTGACGTGGGCGCCACTGTCGCTGAAGGTTGGGATGGCGTATGGATGACGCATCAACTCAAGGACCACGTCTTGATCCTGGTTCGCTGCAGCTTGAATGAAGAAAATATCGAGATCGTGTGCGAGTGCTACGTCTAAGAAGACTTCCATCGGGGTTGCATTGCGTTCGGATGCAAGATCGGCGATGGACTGAAAAGGTGGAAGCGCTGAGTTCTCCATCGGATAGATGTGTTCCCATTCAGGCTTCCGAGCTTCGGCGCCTATTGAACGTCCGTAGTCACCGTGAACTGCCTCTTCGATCAGTCGGGTTCGCGTAATTGGATCCCGGAGAGCTGCCTTCTGCTCTTCCAATGACCGGGTTCTCAAATCGGCCCATACCGGCAGCGAATCAAACGGAAGCCTCGTTGCGAAGGAGAGCAAAACACCGAAATATCGGGTATGCACCTGAGCCCATGACCGGCCGCCACCGTTGTTGATTCGGTCCAATAGTTCGACTACCGGTTTCCAACCATTATCGCCTTGATTTGTCGCCAACATGCCGTAGGTGATCGGTACTCCTGTCCGGATTGCCAAGTCGACGAGACGGCTGATGTAAGCCTCACGTTTTTCGGGATCGCTCGATCGAAGGTGATGGTGATGAGCTAGCTCGAAGATTCCTACGCCCATTCGTCCCATCTCCGAGACGAGCACGTCGATCTCGTTCCATCCGGCCATCCGACTAGCGACTGGGCGGTCATCTGACGTCGCGTGGTTGACTGAGATTGAGGTCGTAAAGCCCATAGCGCCCGCTTGGATGGAATCTCGCAACTGACCCACCATGCGGGCAAGGTCGTCGTCGTCGGCTTCTTGCTCAAAAGCTCGTTCGCCCATAGCCCAGGTGCGAAGGGCTGAGTGACCGACATACCCGGCATAGTTGATGCCCTTTGGCGTTCGATCAACGAAGTCAAGATATTCCGGATAGGTCTCCCAGGACCAGTCGATACCGGCAGCCATTGCATCCGCAGAAATGTCCTCGGCCCGTTCGAGATTTCGGACTACGAGGTGCCGTTCGTTCGCGCGCACTGGGGCCAAAGTAAAGCCACAATTACCCATGACTGCTGTAGTCACTCCGTGAAAGCATGAACTTTCGCCGAGAGGGTCCCACGCGATCTGAGCATCCATATGGGTGTGGACGTCAACGAACCCTGGGCTTACCACATGCCCTTCCGCATCAATTTCTCGGTCTGCTCGGCGACCGTTAAAACTGCCGATCTCAGTAATCAATCCATCTTGGATCATGACGTCAGCCCGCACGCCGGGCTGCCCGGTCCCGTCAATTACTGTTCCGCCACGAATAATAAGATCGCTCACCACTGCCCCCTAGCATCGCCGGGGGTCCCCTTCCCCTGACGGTGCCACGATAGCGCCACGACTAAATAGGACTCGCATAGTTAGCCAAGAAATAAATCGGGGCGTTGAATTCTCGGGTCTCCCATGCCCTGTTGAATGTTCATCAACGTTCACGCGCCGGTCATATTGGTTTGTTCGCGTTCCCCAACAACGAAGAGCTACTAGCTAACTGCCCTCAACTAGAGCTGTTGTTGGGGGAGACACTGACTAATCCGCTATTTCTACGGAAATACAAGCACCTCCAGCTTCAACCTGACCCTGGTCGCCTGCCGCTATACAGAGGCCGTCCTCAGGGATGCGAAGGTCGAAAGATAATGAGAAGGCGCCGTCGGCTGGCATTCCAACTTTGAGGTTGCTGAGATCACAGGTGGCGGTGCCAGTTCTCGTCAAAGTGGGCACGTCAGTCGCGGTACATATCAACACGTAGATCGGTGGCCCCGCCCAATTCGCCCCAGCGACATTCATCGTCCACAACCCAGAGCTAGGCACCGACGCCAAGAATCCCCCGCCGGGCGCCACAAGAATTTCCACTTCACCAAGAGGTCCCGCCGGTGCGGTAGTAGTAGGCGCAGCGGTAGTAGTAGGCGCAGCGGTAGTAGTCGGCACAGCGGTAGTAGTCGGCACAGCGGTAGTAGTAGGCGCAGCGGTAGTAGTCGGCACAGCGGTAGTAGTCGGCACAGCGGTAGTAGTCGGCGCAGCGGTTTTCGAACCGGAACCACAGGACACGGCCAAAATGGCTACTACACAAAACACCCACAGAGAACGCATAACCACTTCCTTGCCACGAGCTAGTCCAGAACCCTTGAGAGTATCCGTTTCTCCAACCCAAAGGTCTTCTCTAGCCCCAAGGCGTCCCACAACTATGGTGTTCGGGGGAATCTCGCTACAGACAAAGCCGCAACTCTCGGAGTCACGCGACGGCGACGACCAGGGCTCTGTCTAATCAGTTTTTGTTGGGCGCTCTAAAGAAGTTGACCTGCAGATGTAGGCCTCAGTCAACGAAATGCTCAGCAGACGCTTACCCCTCTGCGGTAATGGGATCAATCCGAGCCCTTACCTCGGTAACAATGGAAGCGGGGAATCCACTGCGCTCCGCATGCTCATCAATCATTTCGGGAGCATCGGCGTGATAAATGCAGAACGTTTTGTCTTGAACTACATAGGACTGCTCCCACGCAATGTTCTTACCTTCGGAGCGCATTGCAACCAGAACCTCATTGGACGCGGCTGCTGCACCTCTCAATTGGTCACGCTCCGAAGAGCCGATCTCGGGTATATCTCGTTCAATTACGAATCGAGGCATCGCTGCACTCCCTCATCTTGGCTGTGAATTTCCATCTGTTGTGACTCGATTCTATCCACCAAACCCAAGCCGGGCAGAGAGCAAACTCGCGGAGGGTCAAAACCCCGGTAACAACTCTTGGCCCTACTCCTGTGGGGATGCCCTTACAGGTCTATTCCACAGCTATAGATAAAGCTTTGAAAATAGATCGGCACCGCCGGGATTTAGTCTGTCTCCCCAAAAGGAACTTTGTTTACCACTCCCGCTTCTTCGCAAGGATCATGTCCCTCTGGATGAGTAGCTTCGAGCATCTGAGCAAATTCGTCCGATGTCACATGACAAAGGAGATACAGACCTGACTCTTCTAAAAACTTCATGACGTCATGATGGATATCTCTTCCATCCGGATTTTTTGCGAGTTCGAAAATCCCATCTCTGCCGTAATAATTCTCTTTGGGGGTCATGCCATCTGTAAAAGTTGTTTCCTTAATTCCTCTTTCGGTGAGGGGCACCGAATACGAGTCCCATGTTTCTTTATCTAAATCTTCAATGTCGTACATCAGTTGGTTTCGGATCCCAAACATGATTGCCATGACACGGTGAAAAGCCTTTTCGTCGTTAGTCATTCCTGTCTGGGGGCTCGTTAACAATTGATCGCCATCGAAAGCAGGGGTGCCTCTTGCCTGAAGAATCTCACCTTCGGAATTCGTAGCGACAGCCTCGTCGATTGAGAAGAGTTGCGCGCCATCGAGATTGACGATGATGTTGCTCCGTGGCTTTAAAAAGTTCTGATGCGGTTGACCTGTAAAAACGCAATAGCCAGCACTGTTGATAATGCAGGAATACCTATCTACAGGTCTTGTGGGGGGTACCGAATCTTCAGAAACATTTGGTGACGTTGTGCTGCTAGCAGGGACAACGGTCGTCGATGCTGCCGCAGTCGTCGTTGTCGATTCACCAGCCGAGGTCGACGGTACCGCTGTGGCAGTAGGAGCAGAAGCGGTTGTCCTGGTAGGAGCAGCAGGCAAGGTGGTGGTTGGCGTCGACTCTTGCTGCTGTTCCAACTGTTCTTCGATTTCTTCTTCGAAGGCGTCTATCTCAGACGAATTCGAACCCCCACACGCAGACCCCACCAACAACAAACAAAGCAAGACCGCTATGTAACGCACCTAAGAAGTTTGGCATCCCTACCCCTGTGGTGGGCGCCCTATAGGTCTATGCACGCATACAGGTACAGACCTACAGGTCAGTCGTTAACAGTCCACTCCGCCACTACCGCAGCAGCACGTCTCAGACTGTCAACCCTCGCTCCAACGGTTTATTTTATTTCGTTAAGGCCTGGTGGGGTCTTGTTCCAGATGTTCCGTTTCCTGTGGAACCTAAAGAGGAGTCCCACCCTTACGGATGAGACTCCCCTACTCGGAAACTTCTAGGTATCGAGTGCCCACAAGTAGTACCGAATCACGGCACCTATCTAGGGGATCCAGCGTTAATCAGTGAATCTATGTAGGGACGGAGTTCGACACATCCCGGCCAGCGCCGACGCTCGTTATGACTTTTTAGAGCGACTCCTTCTCCCCCATTGAAGTGGGTGAGCTGGAGTGCTTCGGTACCTCGTTCTTTCACCCTTATCACCCCGTACCCTTAAGATTGATGAAGTCGAAAACGGCTTCAATTTATGAAGAAGGGGGCCCAGTGGCCCAAGGCACTGTTAAATTTTTCAACTCACAGAAAGGATTCGGCTTCATCTCTCCTAGCGATGGCGGCGATGACCTTTTCGTGCATTATTCAAATATCGATGGCGGCGACGGCTACAAGTCGCTTGAAGACGGTCAAACCGTTTCTTTCGATGTTGGTCAGGGACGCAAGGGTGATGAGGCTCAGAACGTACGAGCTATTTGACCTGAGCAAAAACTAACTACGGATACGACCGGTAGCGCTGCATTTGCTGTGGGCCTACCGGTCGTTTCGTTTGTTTTGTCACCGGAGCGGTGGCTCAGTAGCTTCAGGGCTACGTCAGCCGTGCCATCCGCCGTCGACCACGAACTCCTGGCCGGTGACGAAGCCGGCAGCATCGGTGACCAGGTATAGGACCATGTTCGCAATGTCGTCGGGCACCCCGATACGTCCGACCGGTGCCGACCTAGCCATCCTGGCTCTCTGCTCGTCGTCGAAATTTCCTTGGGCCAACATGTCGGTGTCGATGAAGCCAGGGTGAACCGAATTCACCCGGATCCCGTGGCGGCCCAACTCTTTGGCCGCGACCTTGGTCATGCCCCGCACAGCCCATTTAGATGCCCCATAGGCAGTTGACCCGAATAGGCCCTCCATGCCCGCTACCGAGCTGATGTTGACAATCGCTCCACCGTCGCCAGCCTCAATCATGGCCCGAGCTCCAGCCCGCATCCCCAAAAAGACGCCGGTCTGGTTGACCGCCATCGTCAAGTTCCAGTCATCGACGGTTGTGTTGACGAGCCGACCCATCAGGGCAATACCCGCATTGTTGACAAGCACGTCGAGTCGGCCGTGTCGGCCCATCACATCGGCGACCACATCATCCCACTCCTGCTCGGACGTCACGTCGAGATGGGCGTACTCGGCTCTCTCAATCTCGCCCGCAGTACGTTCGCCCTCCTCGTCGAGCACATCGGCCAGAACCACGGTGGCGCCCCGTGAGGCGAACAATCGACCTTCGGCTGCGCCTTGTCCCTTCGTCCGGGCACCCCCAGTGATCAAAGCCACCTTGCCCGCCAGTTCCTCGCTCATCTTTCCTCCGGTCAAATTCGAGACCCCGGTCTAGTCCAGGACCGCGGCCCTCGTTGCCACAACCGAGCGCTCGCTCGGCAGTTGCACTATTAGACATCGAGCCTCACACACCAGCTGACCGACGCGATGGGCACAAACTACGGAGGCGCCGACGTGTCCAGTAAGTGGTGTCGTACGCACAACGATTAGGGCACCAACAAGATCTTGCCAAATTGAGCATTGTTTCCCATGTACTCATGTGCTCCCGGGAGGTCATCCAACCCAAAGGTCCGATCGACTACCAGTCGCAGAGCACCCGAGGCAAACGACGAGAACTAGGTTGAGGGTCGTCGGGCCCTAACGGCCCAAGGGGGAGCGGTTGCGATGAGTCACGAACAACGAATGGCGGACGCGGGCATCGAGTTGCCGGAGGGGTACCCACCCGCCGGGCTTTACGTGGGCGCGGTGAGAGTGGGCAACCATCTGCACATTGGCGGGCATGGCCCTGTCCGCAATGACGGATCGATGGTCACCGGAAAGGTCGGCGACGGCATCGACCTCCAGGCTGCGCAGGCCGCGGCCCGGCTGACGGGCCTGCAGATGTTGCACACCGTGCGCGAGGAGCTCGGATCACTCGACGCGGTGGATCGTGTGGTGAAGGTGTTCGGCATGGTGAATTGCGCGCCAGGTTTCAACAACACCCCGGCAGTGATCGACGGGTGCTCTCAGCTCTTTCTTGATGTCTTCGGTGACGATGGTGTGCACACCCGCGCCGCAGTGGGGATGGCCGAGCTGCCGTTCGATATCTGTGTCGAGGTGGAGGCGCTGTTTCTCCTCCGCGACTGAGGAACCGCCGTCAGGTCACGCCGAGCTCGACCCTGCCGTCTTCCGCAAAGAAGTCCTCGATGAGTCCGCCGCCAAGACAGGGGCATTGCATTACGACAATTCGAGGTCATGTACCCCGACTAATAGTTCCCAAAGAGCGGGTTATTCGACACCGTCGCAAATAACGAGCGGGCCCTCAGAATTGTCGAGACGCATCGGCAGGATGGCTAGGTCGGCACCGGTCGGACGTATCGGGGTGCCCGACGACATTGCGAACATGGTCCTATACCTGGTCACCGATGCTGCCGGCTTCGTCACCGGCCAGGAGTTCGTGGTCGACGGCGGATGGCACGGCTGACGTAGCCCTGAAGCTACTGAGCCACCGCTCCGGTGACAAAACAAACGAAACGACCGGTAGGCCCACAGCAAATGCAGCGCTACCGGTCGTATCCGTAGTTAGTTTTTGCTCAGGTCAAATAGCTCGTACGTTCTGAGCTTCGTCACCCTTGCGTCCTTCACCAATGTCGAATTCCACTGCTTGGCCTTCATCAAGTGACTTGTAGCCGTCACCCGCAATGTTTGAGTAATGCACAAAAACATCATCGCCGTCTTCGCGTTCGATGAACCCGAACCCTTTCTGTGCGTTGAAAAACTTGACCGTACCTTGGGCCATTTGGCCCTCCTCATATATGCAATTGAAGCCGCTTTCGACTTCTCCAGGGTCAAGGGTAAGGGGGTGGCACCCTTAAACACTTCTAATAGGGGTCTCGTCGTGGCGCTACATGGGGGACATGACCACGAACCTGAAGCTGTTCGGCAAGGTAGTCCTGCCTCGCCTTCGATGGCCGCTCGCCGCGAAAATGACCGCTAAGCGACTATTTCGTTAATAATTCGACCTAATGGTTTCGCATCGTTCTTGGCATTTAGGGCTTGCATGGAGGTGTCTCCCCAGGCATTAGCTGCTGCGGCCAGCAGGGCATCAACTGAGTCCGCGAATGTGAGTATTAACCCTGACCATGGCGCCACGCCATTAGCGATTGCTCGGGTGGTCATGAGCCCGTTCGCTCCTTCTTGCAGGTGTCCCCAACCAGTGTCGATGCCCTCTGCGGTCATGTTTCCGCTCATATATACAGCGGTACCGAATCCACCTGAGGGTCTGGTGTCGCCTCTCTCTGCGAGAATTTCCAGCACGCTGCGGCGAACGACTGACACTCCACAGTCACCCATCATCTGAATCATCTGGCTGTCACTGTTGATCGCGTTGGATCCAGCGATAGCTGCGTCTACTGACTCCCACTCGAAGGAAACACCACACAGCCCTGCTGCTTCTCCGCCCATAATTATTTTGGCGATGGAGGTGTGTTTGGCGCCCATGTCGAGAACCCGCTGTTTTGCGAAACTGTTGCTCCCCGCCACAAAGCCATTGAGGTCTTGAACAGCAGTAACTGCGATAGTCAGAACCGACATGGTCCACCTTTGCCTTAAGTTAAATCCCCACCGATCGTCGGGAAGTCGTCAAAGAGTATCTGAGTCTCCGAGTATCCGACCTCCTGCCTAGTTCCACAACATGGATCAACCCCCACGCCGCGTTGGTTTAGTTGGCTGCGTTGCCAAGAAAAGGTTGACAGCTCATCTCGCTCAGGAGCTGTACGTGTCGCTGCTGTTCACCAGTCGACGTGCCTAGGTTGAGTAAACGTGTGACGAGTGGTGGGTGCTGTTGGGTTTAAGCAGGTGCCGTCTGCTTCGTCGTCGGTGGTTTGGTCGTTTTGGTCCCTTTTGACTGCCAACTTGGGTGATGATTAATAGTTAGGCAGGGGTGCCTCGGTTCTAAGGCGTGCATATAAAGGGGGAACGAAATAGTGGTTTCAAAAGATTTGTCTGACGGTCCGCTCACTGGACTGAAAGTTTTAGACATGACTGTCGCCATTCAGGGGCCCCATGTTGGAGCATTTTTAAGTGATATGGGCGCTGAGGTAATAAAGGTTGAGCCTCCAGGCGGTGAGTTAAACCGGTACGCGCGGGGACCAGGTTTTGACTATGGAATGGAAGTAATGGGCAGCCAGCAAGTGGCTATGAACCGTGGGAAAAAATCAATAGCCCTAGATGCTCATACAGACCTCGGAAAAAGAGTTCTTAACGAATTAATAAAAAAATCTGATGTGTTTGTAACAAATTATCGGGCGGAAGCTCTGGATCGAATGAGTTTGAGTTACGACCACCTGCGGAGAATAAATGAGCGCCTTATCTATGGAAGAGTTTCCGGGTTTGGGCCAAAAGGAAAAGACGCCAATAAAGCAATGCTGGATGGTGCGGCGCAGGCGCGTGGCGGATTAGCAGCAGTATCGGGTCCCGTTGATGGACCTCCGATGCCACCTGGTGCAGCAATCGCCGACCATTCAGGCGCTATGCAACTGTGCTTAGGAATCATGACTGCGTTATTCGCCCGTGAGCAAACCGGACGGGGGCAGGAGGTAAATACTTCGGCTCTGGGAACCATGATGTGGTTGCAATCTTGGGAGTTGACTCACACAGCGATGACTGGAGTCTCTTTGACACGCGATGGTCAATACAACCCCAGTATTGCTAGTCCCTATGGGGTCTACCAAGCATCCGACGGTGGTTCGTTTCTCTTGGCGGTTGCAATGTCAGATGAGTCATGGGACGAATTTCTCGTTTACGGCGGAAAGCCTGACCTAGCTCTCGACACCAGATGGAATACAGCGGCGAAACGAATCGGAATTCTCGGTGATGGCGATGGGGTCATCGAAGTTCGAGCTGAGCTTCGAGAAGCTTTTGCGTCGCATACAACAGCTGAGTGGGAAGTCTTTTTTGGTGAGCAACCAGAGATTATTTATGAACGAGTGCAGAGCTACCAGGAGATCCTGGTTGACCCTCAAGCGGACGCAAACAATTATCTTGCCGAGGTAACAGTCCCGAACTATGGCACGACTCAAGTCGTTAGTAATGTCGTCCAGTTGAGTGAGACGCCTGGTTTGGGCGCGAGACTTCCGCCGCCATACCTTGGCGAGCATACGTCGGAAATAATGATGGACCTGGGTTTCTCCGCCGCAGAGGTAGACGAAGCACTGGCCCCGATTGAGGCTGCGGCGGCGGAAATCATCGGTTTGGTAATTCCCTGAGGTTGGTTTATATGTCTCTTAAGTCCGATAAGGAGTAGGTGGGTGTACCTCGGTGGTTCTACACCCGTAACAACCTCTCTGAAGCGGGTCTAGTTGTTCGCGTCCTGATTGAGGATTGATCGCTTTAGCTGTCGGGATTGTGGAAGAGCACGCCCTCATCCACCAGCGCCCTGTATTGGTCGTGGCTGCGACCAGCTAGCTCACACGTCACGTATTCGTTGTCTTCACCGAGTCGCCGCGTCATCAATGGTGCGTCGCCGGGGGTTTCGGAGAACTTGATGGGCATACCGGGTACCAGCACTTTCCCGAGCACGTCGTCGTCCACCCATCGCACTGCGCCAGCCTCGTGAAGGTACGGATGTTGGGCGGCTTCGGCCAGTGTTAATACAGGCGCCGAGGGCACCCGGCAGTCATCGAGGAGGTTCACAACGTCGTCTCGGTGAGGTTGTGTTGCTAGCCACGTTGCGATGAACGTGTTCACCTCGTCCCGATTGGTGACGCGGTCGGGGTTAGATGCGAATCGAGGATCATCGGACAGCTCGGGTCGTCCCATGGCCTCAGTCAAGCGTTGCCACTGGCCGTTGTTGACGGCTGCAACCGTGACGTAACCGTCGCCGGTCTCGAACACCCCAACGCCGCCAACGACTGGATGGACGTTGCCTCGCCGGATGGGCTCGCTTTCGCCACCCGACACCGACCACTCCTGCCAGTTGACCTCATGCGCGGTGGAGTAGGCGTCGAGCAGTGACACAGACACCTCTTGACCCCGCCCTGTCCGCTCTCGATGGAACAGCGCCGCAGCCACTCCACCAAAAGCATGGACCCCGGTGAGCACATCACCCGGTGATATCCCGGCGAGAATAGGTGCTCGATCCTCATAACCCAACATGTGCAGCACCCCGGCCCATGACTGGGCAATCGGGTCATATCCGGGTTTGTGCGCGAGCGGACCTTGGCGACCAAATGCCGACATGTTGCACATCACGATGCGGGGATTGACCGCCGACACAACGTCGTACCCGAGACCGAGACGTTCCATGACGCCAAGCGCGAAGTTCTGAAGGACCACGTCGGCATGGGGGACGAGGTCGAGGACGAGCTCAGTTGCCCTCGGGTCGCGCAGATCGAGGCACAAAGATCGCTTCCCTCTGTTCTGCTGCACGTGATACCCCGAACGCGATCCACGTAAGCGAGGCAGGGTACGACCGGGGTCACCCTCCTCGGCGAATTCGATCTTGATCACCTCGGCACCCAACTCGACCAGAAGCTTGGTCGCCGTGGGGCCAGCTAGCACTTGGGAAAAGTCGAGTACCCGAATTCCGTTAAATATCCCCTGCACAGCTAGACATCATGGCCCACCGTTCAGATTGATGTGGGTCCGTGTCGGGTTCAGTGGGTGTCTACGCGCATTTGGTGGATCACCTTGATCAGGAGTTGGCGGAAACGTTGACCGATGGGATCACAATTCCTGTCGCGCCCCCAGTGCTGCGTTCACATGTATAGATACAGACCTCTATCAGTCACAAATGCGTGAGACCGGCGAGTACCCGAGCGGAGACTTCGCCAGTGTGCTCAGCGTGCACTGTGCCCGACGACACCTGGCAGGTCTCACCGGCTTTGAAAGTGTGCTCGCCATCCTCAAGTTCGAGGATGAATTCACCTTCGAGGACCAGGAGATGAGCATCGAACTCGTGAGTGTGGAGTAAGGCAAAGTCGTTGCTGTTGTCGACACTCCAATGGCCAGCCGAATAGCTAACTTCACGGATGTCGTCGCAGCCTTGACTTGCCAGTAGTTCACGAAAGTCGTCTTCTGTCATGGAGTGATTCTACGCCACGGCCTAGTCTTCATCTTCGTCAAGCTGGTCAGCGATTGCGATCCGACTGAGTGTGGCGGCGTGGCCAATAACTCTGAGCGGTTTAGGCTTGGTTTAACGCCAACCAAGAGCCAAAGTCTCGATAGCCCGAATTTATCGGAGTGGGCGATACAGGAATTGAACCTGTGACCTCTTGCGTGTCATGCAAGCGCGCTAACCAACTGCGCCAATCGCCCTGAGGCCTCGTAACCTACCAGCCCAATTTGACTGACAGGTATCTGAGATTTTGAGGCGGGGACCGGAATCGAACCGGCGTACACGGCTTTGCAGGCCGCTGCCTAACCACTCGGCCACCCCGCCGTATCAGAAGATTGATGGTAGCGAAGCTGGATGCTCGATCCGCAGTTTCGCGAACACCATTTGACGAAACCCTCGATAGAACTCAAGCTGCTGGACAGGACTCTCCGAGGGGGATTCGTGTCAGAGCCAACCGAAGACCAAGAGGCGCCAGCAACCCCGTTGGAACAACTACGGACGATGGCAGCCGTGGAAACCATGTTGACGGACAATTTGCGTCACATCGAGGTGTACACGATGGACGGACTTTTAAGTTTGTTTTGGCATGGCCCAAGTGAAGCCCAAGATGTGGTTTTGGCTTGCGGGGGCGCGATGGGTGGGGTCCTCGGCCCAGCCGATGCCTTGTATCAGGACCTGGGAGTGAGTCTGGCCGAGTCGGGTGTGGGAATGATCCGGATTGGTTATCGAGCACCAAACGACACAGCAAAATGCGTCCATGATCTCGTAGCTGCCGCCGATTTAGCTACCCGTAGCGGTGCGCAGCGTTTCATCACGATGGGGCATTCTTTTGGTGGTGCGCCCGCTTTGCAGGCCGCAGTGATTCTTGAGGCGCATTGCGCCGGAGTGATTACTTTGGCTACGCAATCAGCTGGTTGTGAACCCGCTGAGGATCTTGCCGCTCGTGTTCCCATCATCTTGTTCCACGGTGACAAGGACGAGATTTTGCCGTTCCAAGCCAGCGAACTCGTACGGATGGTGGTGGGGGGAGGCGAGTTAGTTCCGCTCCCTGGAGTAGGTCATCTTCTGGCTGAAGCTAGAGACGAGCTACGGGATCGTCTTGGTAATTGGATTCCCGAAAAGTTCAAAGAACACGCTGAAAGATGATCGACGATTTACCCGATGACCCCACGCAGCTAACCGCGGAGATGCTTACTTTCCTTTTCCGCGATGGTGGTCTGGCTCCATCTAACCCTGGTGTGGAGGTCGCAGAGGTGACCACTGAGCCTCTGGCTCAAGGGAGCGCATTCCTCGGAAGCCTCGCGAGGTTAAACATCACATGGGCCGACCTCGACACGGCTCTGCCGAATCGGTTTGTTGCCAAGGTTCCGACTCAAGATCCTGGTGGCCGGACCGTGGGGAAAATGTTGAATGTTTGGGTTCGCGAGGCCCAGTTTTATGCGCGACTAGCTCCCCTGGTTGCTACCCCGGTGCCAACGTGTCGAGCAAATTTCATAAGCGGCGATAAGGCCTTGTTGCTATTAGATGACTTGTATCCGGCATCTGCGGGTGATCAGCTAATTGGGGCCTCGGCAGATCAGGCGCACGCAGCAGTGGAAGCGTTGGCGCAACTACATGCCCCATTTTGGGGGCGGCCACGCACTCCGGCCGTGGCTTGGGTTCCCGGTTTGGACACGCCTGGAACATCCGAGGCCCTTGGGTCAGCAATGGCCGCATCACTGCCCCGTTTCGATGAACGCTTCGGTGACCTCTTACCTGAGCTCGGATTGGAGTGGCTACGGGCCTTTGTGCCGCTTTTGGGCCAGTGGAGAGCTGATTTGTTGTCAAAGCCACTAACAATTGCCCATGCTGATTATCGCCTGGAGAACATGCTTTTCGGTCCGCAGGACGAAATCACAGTTATTGACTGGCAGACCGCAATGTTCACGGGAGGGGCGACTGACCTTTCGTTTTTTTTAGCCACCAACCTAGAAGTCGACCTTCGACGTTCGTTGGAGGCAGAACTTGTTTCCAACTACATCGACACACTGATCGGCCACGGTGTTGAAGCTTCTGCGACCGCACACGTCCGTGAAGATTACGAATACGCACATCTGTGGTGGATGGGAATGTTGGCTAACAACCTCTCAAACATAGAAACGCCCGACGAGCGCAGCAGAAGCCTTTTCGAGGCAATGTTGACACGGCTGTATACCGCTGCCCTCGATGTCGACAGCGGACGCTTTTGTCAGTGATTTTGTGAACTCAGGGTTCTATTCAGTCGGTTGACGCTTCCCGAATCCTTTGAAGGTGTCACCGAGGGAGGTAGCGACCGAAGCTATGTTGCTACGCCCCTTAAGCAGGCGGGGAGCTTTGGCCTGAAGGTCACTCACAGTCCAACGTCCATCGGTCGCCAAAATGTCGTCGTCCGCTAATGACCAGCCGCCGTATAGGCCGACTTCGTTGCCGCCAATATGGAAAACGCCGCCGGTAAATGGGCACCCTTCGGTCCCTAGGTAGCCCACTAGTGGGCTGATGTTGGCAGGGTCATACAAGTCAAAATCTGCCGGATCTTCAGGAGCGGCGACGACTTCTTCTAAGCCCGGCGTTTGGAGCGTCATGCGGGTTCGCGCAATGGGAGCGAGGCAATTTACTCGTACGCCATAGCGGGATAGTTCCCCCGCTGCGACGAGAGTCATCGCCGCGATGCCTGCTTTTGCGCCCGAATAGTTGAACTGGCCGAGGTTACCGAGCATCGCGCCCGACGCCGTGTTGACTACGGCTGCATCAACTTGAACGCCTGCTTTGGTTTGCTCTCTCCAATAAGCGGCAGCCCAACGAGTTGGGCAAAAGTGCCCTTTCATGTGCACATCGATGACTGCGTCCCATTCGCCCTCGGTCATGTTGACCACGACACGGTCTCTGAGAATGCCGGCATTGTTTACGAGAACATGGAGATCCCCGAAGGCTTCAATTGCGGCATTCACCATCCGTTGAGAGCCTTCCCAGTCAGTTACTGAGTCGTTGTTGGCTACAGCTTCGCCGCCCATGTCGCGTATTTCTTGAGCGGTTTCCTCAGCCGGTCCCGTGTCTTGACCCGAACCGTCCACGCCGCCGCCCAGATCGTTTACGACGATCTTCGCCCCTTCGGACGCCATTAGCAATGCATGTTCGCGTCCGATACCACGCCCGGCACCGGTGATCAGCGCTACGCGTCCGTCAAGTAAACCCATCGAGATCTCCCTATCGATCGAATGATCCAACTCTTACACAGGCCCAAGGCAGATCGCACGCCCAAAGGCGTCAATTCTTTGTCTCTTGGGTTGTCCAGCGGGAGGGTTTCGAACCGAGCCATAGCCGCTCGGGCACTGGGTGAAGGTCGTGAGCGAGCCCCAAACGTCTCAAGGTTCTAATAACGAAATGCGTAAAGTCGAGCTGGGTTGGTTTGAAACCGTGCCGCGATGTACCAGGGAAGCTGTGGTGGTTGTTGTGCCAGCCCTCACCTAATCCCATGACACCGATCAACCAGTTGTTGCGACTGTCGTCACAGGTGTTTTGGTGTCTTTTTCCCCAGCGATGACAAACCGAGTTCACTGCGAAGGTCACATGCCACAGAAGAACCGTGTTGAGAAAGAACGCCCATATAACTAATTGTGGGCCATTCGTTCCAGTCCACGGCGCGAGCCGTCCAATAGCAATTCCCGCGAAAAACAGACCAAAAGCCGTCGACAAGATCGGTGCCCATGAGTTCTGATCTAGCCAACGCAGCTCCCGATAACGGGCTAAATCTTCAACTTCGTCAAGGTGGGTTTTGTCCGCGTTGGCCCGTGTCAACCATCCATGATGAGCAATCCCGAAGCCCTCTACGCGCGGGGAGTGAATGTCTCCTTCTGCATCAGAAACCCTGTGGTGACGACGATGATGAGCGACCCACCACAAAGGTCCTCCCTGCGCAGCGCTCGCACCGAGCCAGGCACCAACGAATTGGGTCACCCGTCCGGTTTTGAACGCGTGGTGACTGAACTTGCGGTGGTAGAAGCCGGTGATCCCTACGCCACGCGCTAGATACACAAATATCGAAACTACGAAAGCAAACCAGCTGAACCCGACGGTGAGCACAAAGAGACAGGCAAGATGAACGGCGATGTAGGGGAACGTGAATTTGAGGAAACGCGTCACCGTGAGTCCGCTGTGATCCACTGAAGCAGTGGCGGCCAATGGGTCTCCTCAGCGCCTGTCCCGGGGGTAATCCCAAGAACACTGACGACCCTACAGCCTGAATCGCGTCATTCCCGATTCTCTACACACCATTACGACAATTGCCCCGAACCTGTCGGGTTGGGGCAATTACTCTGGAGCGGATGACCGGATTCGAACCGGCGACCTCAACCTTGGCAAGGTTGCGCTCTAGCCAACTGAGCTACATCCGCGGGAATGCGTCACTGTACCAAGCCGGAAGTCAAACTTAACAGTCCGAAATGGTTAGCTATCTGAATCCGATTTTGGTCGGAGGTCAATGGTCAAGGTGAGGACCCCATCCTCAATCGTCGCTGAAGCGTCCGCAACTATTGCGAAGTCCATGAAGTCTTGTTTCGCTTGGTCGATGAACAGACGGCGCTCCTCACCACCTACGGCGGGGAGATTGCGTTTCTGAACCGCGTTGGCTCGCTCTCGGAAGCGATCAATCATTTCCTGGGGGTTGAATCCATCTGCCATGACCTGAACCTAGCCCGGGTTCTGAGCCGTGCGTTTTGTTGTCTGCTGATGTTTGCTCAATGGATTCGGCTGGTTTCGGCAAATCGGGAGCGATATAGGGCTGGTGAGCCGGTGGCAGGGTCTTTCGCCATATCTTGATAAATGCTCCTAGAAGAC
>Ga0310345_10001525_pt1 | contig 25464 bp, 21 predicted proteins | sample HC15DNA20500_MG_FD_204667 | JGI IMG/M metagenome (GOLD analysis project Ga0310345, IMG submission 204667) | Marine microbial communities from station ALOHA, North Pacific Subtropical Gyre - HC15-DNA-20-500_MG | ecosystem: Environmental > Aquatic > Marine > Oceanic | place: Pacific Ocean: North... | reverse complement strand
TGCGCTGCCGGATGGAAATCCGCTTCGAAAAGCCCAGGGGGCGCTACCACGTCGTCGTGTCCGAAGTGGTGTGGAAGGACCGGGCCTGCGCGGACAGGGTTGCAGCGGCAGGCTGATCGGACGATGAGCGGGCCGATGCGTATCCTTCCTCCGCTCGCCGGCGCCCTCCTGGCGTCGCTCGGCGCCCCCGCGGCGGCCCAGACTTTCGGGCCGCCGATCGAGGGGCTGTGCCTGCTCTCGCGCTCGGCCGCGATCTCGACTTCGCGCGCCGGCCGGTCGATGCAGGGCCAGCTGCAGCAGCTCCAGTCCTCGCTGTCGAGCGAACTGAACCGGCGCAGCGCGGCCCTGCAACGGCAACGAAACGCGCTCGAGGGACGGCGGAGCGCGATCGCGCCGATCGAATACCAGCGCCAGCAGGCTGCCATCGAACAGCAGTTGCGGGCGCTCGACCAGGAACAGAACGGCCGCTTCATCGCGGCCCAGCAGCGCGGCCAGCAACAGATCGACCAGGCGCTCAATACGGCGCTGGGCCGGGTCGTCAGCGCCCGGGCCTGCGCCGTCGTGATGGAGCGGGACAACTCCTATGGCTGGAACAACGCCATGGACATCACGCCCGCCGTCGCGGGCGAGATGGACGGCATTCTCCCGGCCGTCGATCTCGGCTGACGGCAGCAAGACGACACCCCGCACGCGCCCTTCCGCCGGCCGCGCCGCGATGATCCGGGATCGGGGAAATGGTGCCAGAAGAGGCATCACATTCGAGCGTCTACTGGATTGACTTTACAAGGTTTTTAAGATTCTTGATTTTGCAAGGCCCGCAATTAAGCCCGCAGTTTCAGGTATCTATCTGATTTAATTGCCTTTTATACCTTTCTGGATTGTAGCTGGCAATCCATTGGCAGACCCTCCAACGTCAGCTTTGCGCCCTTATTGTGTTGAAAAACTCCGCAGGCACCTTCGGCGGGAAATATTAAAACTCATAAGAGCTCATGCCTGCATCATTACCTCAAGACGCCTTCTCCCGTTGAATCATTATTACGGAAAATCGGCTGCGGATCGGGTCAGGCCGAGTTTTTCAACACAATACGCCCTCATTTCGGTCATTCAGCAGGCTGAGCGATAATCCCGAAAGCAGAAATGTCTGCTCGGGAGCGACACGGAAGCCAAGACCGGCAGCTATGGGCGGAAGGCGGACAGATTCTCGTCGACCGCTTCACTCTGCCGTCTTCGCGCTGGGCGCAGACCTGGCAGCTTCTTCGACGATCGGTTGGATGATCGCGGCGTACTCCGCCACCAGTACAAAGATCCAAACGGTGCCGATCCGGAAGGCTCGGGTTTGGCCAGGAATTCGCGGCCGAGGCGCTGCTGTGTAGAACGTAGCCACCAAGTGACGCAGTCCGGGAGCGGGTCTCGTCGGCACCGCACCCATTGCAGCTGCTCATCCGACATCGCAGAAACACTCGAAACAGCACCTCTGCATTCGGCGCCACAGGCGATGGGGGCAAGACAAAAGTAAAATGACAGCGGCAGCAGAACTTCAGGCACCGCGCTTATGAAAAAGGATCGCTAGGCTTGATTTTGTGGCCAGTTCAACACTCAACCCTCGCGAAAGTCCTCTTCGCGAAACTCCAACGCACCCCGAGTTGCGGTCGAAAAGCGCTCCACCTCGAGGCGGCGCAACTCAACTCGCCTAATCTTGCCTGAGATCGTTTTCGGCAGCTCGCCAAATTCAATCCTTCTGATGCGCTTGAAGGGCGCGATCTTCTCGCTGATGTGCGTGAAAATGTCGCGCGCGACCGCTGAGGTCGGCTGGGCCGATGCAATAAGCGTGATGAACGCTTTGGGAACTGCCAGCCGCACGGGATCTGGCGCAGGGACAACAGCAGCTTCAAGCACCGCGGGGTGCTCAATTAGAATGCTCTCAAGCTCGAAAGGGCTGATGCGGTAGTCGGATGCTTTGAAGACGTCGTCAGCACGCCCTACGTAAGTATACCAACCATCTTCGTCTCGGCTGGCGACATCACCGGTTCGATAGTAAGAACCAGTAATCGGCACGACTTCGCCGCTTCCCCCCAAATAGCCGCTCATCAAGCCAACGGGTCGAGGATCGAGCCTCAGGGCGATTTCCCCCTCTGACGCTTCGTTGTCGTCCGCATCAAGCAACACCACGTCATAACCGGGGAGCGGCCTTCCCACCGCACCCGGCTTGATCAGTTGCCCCGGGGAGTTGCCGATTTGTGCCGTCGTCTCGGTCTGTCCGAAGCCATCACGCAAGGGCAGGCCCCACGCCTTCTCCACCGCCTGGATTATCTCGGGATTCAGCGGCTCTCCTGCACCGCATGCGCTCCGTAGCGCCACCGGATAGCTGGCGAGGTCCTCCTGGATGAGCATCCGCCAGACGGTTGGCGGAGCACAGATCGATGTGACTGCGTTGTCCACCAGCGTGCACAGCAGACCGCGTGCATCAAACCGGCCTTGGTTAGCAATGAAGACGGTCGCGCCCGCATTCCAAGGCGCAAAGAAACAGCTCCATGCGTGCTTTGCCCAACCGGGAGAGGAGACGTTCAGGTGGATGTCCCCCGGCTGCAGCCCCAACCAATACATCGTCGACAGAGCGCCAATCCCGTAGCTGCGGTGGGAATGCAGAACCAGCTTCGGGCGCGCGGTGGTCCCGGAGGTGAAATAAAGCAGGATTGGCTCATCCGCGCGAGTGGGTTCGCTCGGCGTAAACGTGGCATCGTCGACGATTAGGCTGTCATACGAGAGCCAGCCGTCAGCGGCGGCTCCCACGGTGATCCGAACCAAATCTGCCGGCAAGCCATCGAGGGTGTCAGCAAGGTTGGCCTCGACAAGTATGAAGCTGGCTTTAGCACGCAAGATCCGTTCTCGAACGTCCTCTGCCGTGCAGAGCGTAGTTGTCGGCACCGTCACGAGCCCGAGCTTCATCGCTGCGAGCATCGTCTCCCAAAGTTGAGTGCGGTTGCCCAACATCAGGAGGAGGCGATCACCTCTCTTGACCCCAAGCTTGCGAAGGCCGTTCGCAACGCGGTTAGATCTCCGGGAGAGTTCCGCGAAGCTTAGCTCGGCGGCATTTTCTCCAACGATTTTGAGCGCGACATTCCTTGCCGAGGCACCGGTCGCCAGCTCAGCGTCAAACCAGTCCAGCGCCCAGTTAAAGTAGCTCGGGTCGGGCCATCTAAATTTGGATCGCGCAGCCTCGTAGTCCTCTCGTGCCGCCAAGAGGAAGTCACGGGTGGCACGAAAGTCCTGGCTTGGAGCCAAATTTTTCCGGGGCTGGTTACCCGACACTGCGCTGCTCCAGCATTGTCTTCACTCGCTCGACCACCTCGTCTGTGGCCTTGGCGGCCGCGGGGATAATGCCGGCAAAGTGAACGAAGCCGTGGGTCAAGTTGTCGAACTCCATGAGCTCAACGCTCGTGCCTGCTCCCAGGAGCTTTTCTGCGTATTCAACCGCTTCGTCGCGCAAGGGGTCCACCGACAGGACCACAACAAGTGCGGGAGGCAAGTCTCCGAGGTTCTTCGCGGCCATTGGCGAAATGCGCGGGTCCGAAAGATCGGCACCGCCTGCGTAGTCGCGAATGAGGACGGGGAGATTGGCCGATCGGAGCGTAGGATCAGCGTCGCGAAGTCTGGAAGGATAGTCACCCGCGTTCTCGCGCAAATCAACCGCGGGGTAGAGAAGTAGCTGGAGGTCGAACTGTTCCGCCGCGCTGGCGGCATCGCGTATGGCGATGCACACCGCCGCGGCAAGGTTGCCGCCTGCGCTGTCGCCGCCGATCAACACGGGCAGAGTGGAGCCACCTAGCTCATCGCGATGTTCCAGCACCCAGCGGGCGGCGGCCAGACTATCGTCGAACGCTGCAGGGAAGGGATGCTCTGGAGCGAGGCGGTAAGTGCTGGTTACAACCACCATCGAGAGATCGCGGCAGATCCGACGTGCCGTGTGATCAACGATCGTCAGATTACCCACCGACCAGCCGCCACCGTGAATGTAGTGCAACGTGCCTGTCGGCTTTCCGGTGGGGCGATATATGCGGACGGGAACACCGCCTGCATCTGTCGTCAGTTCGCGCTCCTCCATTTCGGCAACCTCTGCCACGCCACCCGGGCCTACGATCATCGGCACAAAGGCTTCGGCTTGTTGCCGCACGGCGGGGTAGTCGACCGGTCCTTCTTCAAGAACCGGCAAATGTTCGAGCATCTGTTGCAGGACTGGATCAAGGGGCACTCTAGTTCTCCTTCAAAGTTTGGGGACGTGCAGACCAAGACAGTCGGCGAGTGCCTTGACCACGCGATAAACAAGCGGGTCCGCAACATTCGGCTGACCCGCGCGGTTTCGCACGTAAGCGAAGCTGACGCCCGACGGAGCGTGGGCGAACGCTAGTGAACCGCCTGCCCCGTCATGACCGAAGGATCCCGGCCCGAGCATGGGCTGCACATCCCAAGGGAGCATCAAACCGGCTCCCCAAGTTGGCCCTGATAGCTCGGTGCCCCACTGCTCCCCTTCGGAGACTACCGTCGTCGCCTCCCCGATGCAGGCTGACGACAGAAGTGCCTCTCCGCGCGTTCCGATCAACGCCTCGGAATACAGCTTTGCGAGCGAACGCGCGTCGGCCATTCCGTTGGCCCCGGCAAGTTCGAGCCGTTGGACCGAAGGATCGTTCATAGCTGCGGCGAGGCCGCTCATGGATGGGACAAATAGGCCGTTCAAAGACAAGACAGTGCCGGGAAAGCTAAGCGAATCAAGTGCGGGAGTGTCGTGCCTGGGAGGCACCTCCACCACTGCAATCGGGGTCTCATCTCCCGCCTTCCGCCCGATCTGGATATTGAGACCAAGTGGCTCGGCCAGGTTTTTCCGGAACCACTCCCCCACCTGCTGCCCCGTCGCGCGCCGGACGAGTTCCGTCGTAATCCATCCTACCGTCACGGCATGGTAGTAGTGCGCAGTGCCTGGCTCGAACAGTGGATTCTCCGCGGCAAGGCGCGCAGACATCTCCTGCGGATGTGCAAGATCCTCGAGCGTGATCGGCCCGGTGATTGTCGGCACCCCCGCACGATGACCAAGTGCTCCTGCGATCGAGATCCGATCTTTCCCGTGAGCGCCGAATGAAGGCCAATGCCGGGCGACCGGCTGATTGAGCCCGAAGCGTCCGTCCGAAACAAGAGACAGCACGCAAAGAGCAGCTACACCCTTGGTTATCGAGAAGACAGGGACGACTGTATCTTCGGTCCACGGGGTGTTCTGCCCAGCCGCTGCGATCCCGCCCCAGGCGTCAAGAATGGGCTCTCCATGGCGATAGATCGCGCAGGCGGCTCCTAGCTCCGCGTCCGCTGCAAAGTTCTCCCGAAATGCATCGAGGCATGAAGAGAAGGCAGGATCGACCCAACCATGGACAGATGAGACGGTGTTCACGCGCTGTTTCTCCTTGAGGATTGGGAGCGACTGTCATCCAGTGCCGCTTGAGCAAGCGCAATCGCACCCATCGGACCCGCGTCCTCACCGAAGGCCGGGTTGCTGACAAAGCCAGAGATCGTGTCGGAGGAAATATGTGGGAGATAGTTGCCGAGCCGCTCCACCAGCTGCTCCCGAGCGCCAGCGAGAAGGAACGGTCGCCCCATCCCGACGCCACCACCAATCAGCACCGCTTGCGGGCTGACCATCAGTGCGATTGCTCCGATAAGCTCAACGAGATCGTGTTGCACGAACACCCACGTCGGGTCGTCGTCGGGAATCTCTGCGGCAACAGCTCCAAAGCGCGCCTGCAGTGCCGGACCTGAGATTAGCCCCTCGATGCAGTCCCTGTGGAACGGGCAGGTCCCTTCGAAAGGATCGCCAGGCGCGCGCCGCAGTCTCAGATGGCCAATTTCCGGGTGCAATGCTCCGTGCAGCGCTTTGCCATCGAGAACGAACCCGCCTCCGATCCCGGTGCCGAGGGTGAGATAGGCTACGCTAGTCATTCCGCAGGCAGCACCCCAGCGCCATTCTGCGCAAGCGGCAGCATTAACGTCGGTATCGACACGCCATGGGCAGTGGAGGTCCTTTGTCAGTGCTTCCGCCACGCGTGCGCCTGACCAACCAGGCTTGGGAGTCGTCAGGATACAGCCATGGTCGGGCGAGCCAGGATTTAGAGAGATGGGGCCGAAGCTTGCGATCCCTAGCGCAGCGAATCCTTCGCGCGCTTTCCATATGTCCAAATGTTGTCGGAGGCCCGCCAAAGTTTCACTGGGTGTTGTCGTCTCAATCTTTTTCCGATCGATGATCTCTCGACCTCGCGCGAGCACAGCAATGGCCTTCGTGCCACCAAGCTCCACACCTGCAAGGACGCTATCGCTTGCCATTGCTCAAGGCCGCACGGTGCTGCGGTCAGCGTCGAGCTCGAGATGCAGAAACGGCGCGAATGTCCCGCCGAAGCTAGGGGCGCTGACGCCTTTCCAGTCATCTATGAAGCTCGTTACGGACAAGTCCGGTAGCACCAACCAACTGAATGTCTGGGCCGGAGCCTCGGCTGGATTAGCAAACACAAGGCCGCTCCCGTTAAGTGGCTCCCAGCCGCCGAGCACAGTCTTAGAAACCATCCCGTAAAGCCCCGTCGGGCCTGTGGGCCCCGCGGGATTGAAGACGTGGCCTTGGGTTGACCAGAACAGATAGTAGAGGTCCTTGTGACGGACCACGTGCGGGCGCTCGAGCTCGTTGTTGAGCCCGTCGGCGGTCACGATGGGGGGCAGCAGTCTCCACCCAGTCGAAGCGTTTCGATCCGCGATGGCAGCCCCGACCACGCCGTTGTAATCGGAATCCGACCCCGCCTGCGATCCGGCGAAGAAGAGGTAGTCATTGCCATCGGTTGGATCGCGAAAGAACGCCGGGTCGCGGAATGCTTTGATCTTGCCGATCTCGCCCGTCCCGCCGAGGGTCGACATATAATGCGCCGGGTCCCGGACGAATGCTTCGCGCAGATTGCGCCAATCGACCAGCCGCGGCCGGGGCAAGTCGCCTTCGAGCGTCGCCTGCGCGGAAAATATCCGCTGCTCGAACGATAGCTCTTGCTCGCCGCGCCGGCCGGAGGCTGTGAAGTATAACGTCACCATGCTTTCATGCGTATCGATGACGGCGCACCCTGACCATTCGCGGCTGCCGGGCGAAAAATCGTCGGGCATAGCTGGACCGAGGTCCCGCCAAGCTCCCTCCTCTCGCAGCAGGAGATGAATGCGAGCCTGATTATGGCGCTCGTCAGGGTTCTCCTGCCTGGGAGCGGCCAGTGCCATCCAAAGCTCGTGTCCTGGCTCTACCGAGAAGGGGTGTCCGCTCGCGTGCTGGACGGGCCAGGCGTCCCACACCACCACGTTCTGCGCGACCGGGACCACATCGGCTGCAGCGATGCGCTTGGAGCAACTGTCCGCGCTCTCGACTATTTTAGAAACCTGTTCCCCGGTCCAGGGAGTTGGCCGCATCATCGTTGGCGCTACCTCGTTCAATGATCCTGCAGACGGCGCTCCCGCTGGAAACGCCGGGACTCGAAGGGAGCAGGCCCGCGCTTCACACACGAGCCCGCCTCCTCGGAATGATTGGTTCAATCGAAGTTCGCGCGTAGCCGCAGGCCAATAGTGCGCGGATACGGACCGGCGAAGAGCAGGCTATTGCGGACAAAGCTCGGTCCGCGTTCGTCTGCCAAGTTCTCGCCAAACAGCGACAATTCCCAGCGCTCGTTACGAACCCCAAGGCTCGCATTGTAGAGCGAGTAAGCGGGGATCACGTAGCCGTCAGTCATGACGCGGGTGCCGATGCGTGCGGCAGAGCCGTTCCAGAAGAAGTCCCACTCAGCGCTGATCGGTCGCTCAAAGTCAGCGTCGAGCCGATAGTTGTAGTCCGCTGTGCTGCTAAGCCGCTTTCCTTCTGCAATGCTCGGCAAAGACGTGGTTATTGCGGGGAAGACCTCGCCGAACTCGCTATCATTCCAGTTAGCAATGGCACCAAGATTCAGGCCCTCCAGGGGAGTTTGCCAACGGATCTCTGCATCGACGCCCGTAGTCTTCGCGGTTCCAACATTTGCGAACGCCTCCACTCCAAACGGGGCAAATGCAAATTGAAGGTCCTTGAAGTCAATGTGATAGACGTTCAGGCCCACCTGCAAATCGCCTTCTGCAAGCTGCGCTTTCACTCCCGCCTCGTAGTTTGTGAGGGTGTCGGGGTCCAAGGCGATGGCCGACGGGATGCCGGAGAGCTCAACTAGGCCAGCCTGGAAGGGTGTCTGTGTGATGCCGCTGCGAAAGCCAGTGCTGACCGTTGCGAATGCGGTCAGGTCGTCTGTGGGGTAAAACGAAAGGTTGGCGCGCCAAGTGAGCTTGTCCGGCTTGGTCTGCCCCGATCCGCTCCCAGTCAGGATTGAGTCGGCATTGAAGCGTCGGTTATCCTTGAAATAGCGGATCCCGACGAGCGGCACCACCTTCCCGTCGAACAGTTCATAGCTGATCTCGCCGAACGCCGAATAGTTGCGTGTGCGCGTGTCAATGAACCCGCTAATTGCGAAGGCGGTGAGATTGGCATCGAACGAAAATACGCCTTTGGCATCTTGGAAGAAGCCGCCGACAAGCCAATTGAACGGCCCATCGCTTGAGCGGAGTTGAACTTCTTGGGCGAAGCTACGTGCATCATAGCCATTGAAGAGACTTCCCGTGCCAAGAGGGCCGAAGGTCTGCCCCGTGAGGTAGCTGAACTCTGCATCAAGGTAGCTCGTCGAGCTGCTGAGGACCGCGAATCCAGCGTCATATTCGACTGAAAGGCTGTAAAGGTCGAAGTTGCCTTGTTCGTAACCGCGAGTGCCGCCGCTGAAAAACTGCTGCGGTGGGTCAAGGGAGTTGATACTTTGAGTAAAGTCCTGTTCCGGCTCCCAGTGGGCTGCCTGTGCGCGCACACTCAGGGAATCGCTGGGCTGCCATAGAACGACTGCCCGCAGATCTTTGTTAGTGATGTCATTCGCGTCCTTCTCAAACAAAGGACCGGTCGCCGGCGTGTCGGCGTAAACATCGATGTAGCCCGCGCGCTTGTCGTAGCCGCCGCTTACCCGGACAGCGAGCTTCCCAGCAACGAGTGGAACAGAAACCGCACCGGAAACGCCAAAGTTCAGATCGCTCGCGTCATCCATCGTGGCGATGAAGGTCTCACCCCTTGCGGTGACCCGATCAAGATCGGGATCGCGCGTGTGATAGATGATGGTGCCACCAGCCGATCCCTGACCGTAAAGCGTGCCCTGGGGGCCTCGCAAAACTTCAATCCGTTCAATGTCGACAAAGCGCAGCGGGGGGGCGAGCGGCAAGTTGGGAATCGCGAATGGGACATCGTCAATATAGTAGCCGATCGGAGAGTCGCCGACGCCACCGGCAGCACCCACTCCGCGCAGGCTGAAAGTCTTGATGACAGAGCCTACCTGCTCCCCCACCGACGCCCCCGGAATGGAAGTTACCAGGTCGGTCGTTTCTTGAATTCCGCGCTCTTGCAGTTGCTCGCCAGTAAACGCCTGGATGGCAAGGGGCACATCTTGCAGTGTCTGTGCACCTTGGCGTGTCGCGGTGACCACGATCACATTATCCTCGACTGAGGCATCCTCCGCGGGAGAAGGCGCATCGCTCGGTGGCTGCTGATCCTGGGCGTGAGCTGACGCAGACGCGAGTAGCGCTATCGGCGCCACCCCAGCGAACATGGTGACATAGAAGCGTGTCATTTAATCCTCTCCTCTTGGAGCCTCATGAGGCGACTCGACTGATCTGACGCAATCGATTGCACAGAGATTACGCAATCGATTGCGTATCTGTCAATATGCTGTTACGTCGATGCCACAACGGTCGCTTGGGAGAGCATAAGATGATCGCCGATGCAAAAAGTGGCGCGGCCCACAAATCGGTCCGCCTGAAAACGAAGCTGTTCTACGGAAGCGGCCAGGCGGTCGATGCCATCATCCAAGCAGGCGTCAACACGTTCCTGCTATTCTACCTCACCGCGGTGTGCGGGATGTCCGGCTCTGCCGCCGGAAGCATTTTTCTTTTGTCGCTCGTGATCGACGGGTTGCTAGACCCATATATCGGACGGCTTTCCGACCAGTGGCAGTCGCGTTGGGGAAGAAGGCTTCCCTTTATGGCAGGCGCCTTGCTGCCGATGATGATTGCAGCTTATTTTCTCTTCAACCTCCCCACCGGACTATCGCAGCTTACCCTCTACGTTAGCGCGCTGGCTCTGAATGTCAGCCTGCGCGTAGGGCTATCAGTATTCGCATTGCCACACTCAGCCCTCACCGCGGAGTTTACCGACGACTACTCAGAACGCTCGGTGATCAGCACCTTTCGTGCGCTGTTCATCGTCCTCGGAACCGCAGCCGCTCTGCTCCCGGCATTCATGCTGATCTTCGCTGCCGAAGGTGCCCTCCAATCGCGCAGTGCTTACACCTGGCTGGGCATTCTTCTGACGCTTCTAATCGGCGGATTCGGCTGGTCTTGCGTCCTGGGAATCTTTCGTGAGGCTGCGGCGCTCCCGTCGCCGCTGCCGAGCGATGCAGCGGGTCGGCCCGGGTTCTTCACCGATCTGCTTCAACTGTTTCGCAATCCTTCGTTCGTGCCACTTTTTGTAGGCGCCGTGCTGGTTCTCGTAGGGCAAGGGGTCAGCCTTACGCTCAACCTTCATGCCTTCCGCTACTTCTGGGGATTGCCCACTACGCTAATCCAGCTTCCGCTTCTCGTCCTACCACTGGGGATGTTGGTCGGCACTCTCGCGGCCGGCATGTTGCTGAAGATGGTCGAGAAACGGAACTGCGTGGTCGGAGCGGTGGTCGTGCTTGGCGTCTACCAGATCCTCGCGACGATCCCTGTTGCCGCGGGCGTGGTCGCGCCCGGATCTCCGCTCAGCATCGGGTTGGTCGCCGTTAGCGGCATGCTTTTTGGTGCGTGTGGTGCGTTCTGCTTCGTCTGCTTCTACTCGATGATCGCTGACGCGGTAGACGAGCATGACCACTTGTTCGGAGTTCGCCGAGAAGCCCTTTACGCCGCTGCCCTGATGATCGGGGCTAAGGCCGCTACTGGGCTTGGCGCATTCATCGCGGGAGTCGGCCTCCAACTGGTCGGCTTTGCGGCGCCGCCGGAAGGCAGTGGGCCGGAAGCCGTCCCAAATGACATTTCGACCGCCGTAGGACTGCTTTGGGGACCCGGGGCCGCCTTTATCGTTCTCGCCTCGCTCCCGTTCCTGTTGCGCTACAAAATTGATCGGCTGCGGCACGAGCAAATTCTTACAAGCCTTGCCGAGCGTAGGATCGAGGCGGAATCCACAACATTCACCGCCACGGCCAAAGCATGATCTTAGAGGGCCGAAGATGAGCACAGGAAGCATCAGCCACGTCGTTGGCGTGAACACGCCGCCGCTGCTTGAGATCACGATAGGCGAGGTGCTGCTACACGCTGCACAACGATGGCCGGATGAACTCGCGCTTGTATCGCGTCACCAGGATGTCCGTCTTTCCTGGGCTGACCTCAAGGAGGCGGCAGATCAGTTCGTCCTCGGTCTGATGGCCCTAGGGGTCGAGCGAGGCGACCGAGTAGGCGTGTGGGCCCCCAACTGCGCCGAGTGGACGATCGCGCAGTTTGCCACGGCGCGTGCCGGGATCATTCTGGTGAACATTAATCCCGCATACCGGCCCACTGAGCTCGAATACACTTTGCGCAAAGTCGGTGTGAAGGCGCTGGTGTGCGCAGAGAGTTTCAAATCCAGTGACTATGTTAGGATGGTCGAGGAGCTGATTCCGAACTTCGGCCGCCAAGCCGGCGGCCCATCGGATGACCGGCTCCCCAACCTCGAGCACATCATCAAGATTGGCGGCTCTCCGCGCCGCGGCTGGCAAGACTTCGGTGAGGTATGCGCCCTTGGACGTGAAAACCGGCACACGAATCTCGATGCAATTGGAGCACAACTAGATCGCGACGATGCGATCAATATCCAATTCACCAGCGGGACGACCGGATTGCCGAAGGGCGCAACCCTTTCGCATCGGAACGTGGTCAACAATGCCTACTTCTGCGGGCTTGCGATGGGGCTGACGGAGGGGGATCGGCTCTGTGTCCCGGTGCCGCTCTACCACTGTTTCGGGATGGTGATGAGCAACTTGGCGTGCGCCCTTCATGGCGCGACGATGGTCTACCCATCAGCGGGATTTGAGCCCCACGCGGTACTCCAAGCGATCGAAGCGGAACGCTGCACGGCACTGCATGGCGTGCCTACAATGTTCATTGCGGAACTTGAGCATCCAAGCTTTGCAAAGTTCGATCTCACATCCTTGCGGACTGGGATCATGGCGGGCGCCCCCTGCCCCATAGAAGTCATGACCAAGGTGATGGAGTGCATGAACATGCGCGACGTTGGGGTCGCCTACGGCATGACGGAGACAAGCCCCGTGAGCTTCCAGTCATCGACCAGTGACCCGGTGGAGCGGCGCGTATCTACTATTGGCAGGGTCCAACCGCACCTCGAGGTCAAAATTATCGAACCGGAAACGGGGGAGATCGTTCCGCGCGGTATGCCGGGGGAACTGTGCACCCGCGGATATTCAGTGATGCTTGGCTACTGGGATGAGCCTGAGCGGACCGCCGAGGCGATCCAGGGCGGCTGGATGCACACCGGCGACTTGGCTGTAATCGATGAGCAGTGGTATGGCCGGATCGTCGGACGCGCCAAGGACATGATCATTCGCGGAGGAGAGAACATCTACCCGCGTGAGATCGAAGAGTATCTCTATCGACATGAAGCTGTCGAGGATGTTCAGGTAGTCGGCGTTCCAGATGAGAAGTTCGGGGAAGAGGTTTGTGCGTGCATCCGGCCCCGCAATGGTTCGGCATTGACTGCGCACCAGGTGATTGAGTTCTGCCGAGGACAGATCGCGCACTACAAAGTTCCACGTTATGTGCGTTTCTTCGACTCCTTCCCGATGACGGTCACCGGCAAAGTTCAGAAGCACCTCCTGCGGGACATTGTCGCTCAGGATCTTGCTAACTCAGATGCGGCAGCGACTCACGACTGTGTAAGAGGTTAGTTTGTGCTGACACTCTATCACTGCAAAGGGGCGCGGTCTTTGCGCGCTCTCTGGACACTTGAGGAGCTTGGATTGGAATACGAGCCTGTGCTGCTGCCATTCCCTCCTAGAGCGCTCGACAAATCCTACTTCGAAATCAATCCGCTCGGGACCGTCCCCTATCTGATTGATGGCGATGCTCGGATGAGTGAGTCCACCGGCATTTGCCTGTACCTGACCACACGCTATGGTCCGACACCTCTAGCGTTGGGATCGGATGAGGCGGATTTTCCGCAGTTCCTGAATTGGCTGTTTTTTAGCGACGCAACTCTGACTTTCCCGCAAACGATCGTCCTCCGCTACCGCCAGCTTGAGCCGGAAGAACGCCGAAACGAGCAGTCAGCCTCAGATTATGAGAAATGGTTCTTCGGCCGCCTTCGAGCTGTGGAGGGGGCGCTCGAGGATCGACAATGGCTGTGCGCTGGCCGGTTCACCATCGCCGACGTTGCAATTGCATACGCACTGCACCTGGCGGACACGGCTGTCGGACTGGGAGATGGCTTTGGCCCGAATGTGCGTGCATATCTGGATCGGTGCAGAGCTCGAACAGGCTTTCAGAAGGCGATGAGGGTGGACCAGCAAACGCCAACCTGGCAGTAAACAAAGGTGGTGGAATCAGATCACTGCGGCTACGCAATCGATAGCATGGTCCGTCGCACAACATGAGTGGTTTCAATGAGCTTTAAGCCTCCGAGGCACCTCGCTGGTCGAGCGATGAAGATGTCGGACATTGCGCAGATTGCGGGCGTCTCAGCGTCGACAGTTTCGCGGGCGTTGGCAGACCATCCGACGATCCCGGAAAAGACCAGGAAGGCGATACAAGCGGTCGCCAGCGAGCACGGCTATGTGATCAACCGCTCAGCTCGAAGCTTGAGGCAAAGCCAGACCCAGACCATTGCCGTCGCCGTGCCGTTGGGACACGAGCGCGAGCAGCTGATTTCCGACCCGTTCTTCTTGCGCCTGTTCGGGCACCTTGCCGACGAGATCTCCAAACGCGGCTACGATATTCTGCTGGTCCGTGAACCCTCGCCCGATGCGTCCTGGTTAGACAACCTAATCAGATCCCAGCGCGCTGACGGCTTGGTGATAGTCGGACAAAGCGACCAGCACGACGCACTGAACGCCGCCGCGAGAAACTTCCTTCCGCTGGTGGTCTTCGGAGCTCCGCTGCCAGCGCAGATCTACTGCTCCATCGGATCGGACAATCTTGAAGGCGGTCGACTGGCTACCGATCACCTTCTTCACACAGGTCGGCGTCGCATCTTGTTTGTTGGTCCGGCCGAACTCCCGCAGATTGACCTACGCCTCGCCGGCTTTCGTCAATCGCTCGAAGACAATGGACACGAGGTCGACGAAAGGCTCGTATTGCCTGCGCACTTCACGGGCAGTTCCGCATACGAAGAGGTCAGCAAGGCTCTGGCAGGTGGGCTCTCGTTCGACGCCGTCTTTGCCGCTTCGGATGGCATAGCTCTGTCGGTAATCAAAGCTATCGAAGATGCAGGCAGGTCGTGTCCGGAGGATGTGGCGGTTATAGGCTTCGACGATAGTGACATCGCAGCACAATCACGACCGAGCCTGACGACAGTGCGCCAAGATTTCCCGCGGATCGCGGCCACATTGGTTGATCACCTCTTCATGCGCATGAAGGGCCAGGAGACAGCTACATCGACTCTCCCGGTGCAGCTGATTGTTCGTGAGTCCGCGCCGGCTCTGCCAATCGGTTAAACCTCCGCTGACACAAGCGGCCGCTCCAAATCTGACAGTCCGTTCTCGGTCCTTTCCTACCGACTTGGTCCGACAGCGAGCATCTCATCCAGAATCTACAGGTAATTACCACCAACCGGAAATCGAGCGATTGAAAGGCCGATGCGGGCCTTTGCATGTGGTTTTCTCAAAAGCCCACAAAAGGCCTGCAAAAATTATTGGCTGGGACAGCAAGGGCGATTCGAGGCGGAACGATCCGAGCATACTTGGGAATGAGGAAAACAAGCAGAGACAACAATTTGGAGCCGAAACCGAGGACTCACATCGAGAGTATTTTCTCTATATATTTCAATATTTTAACCAGATAGCACCCCAGAAGAGGCATCACATTCGGTCTCATTTTTTACCTTTTTTCAGATGTTTAAGTAATTCGGTTTGTGCGAAGAGCCCGCAAAAGGCCCGCAAATGCCGTCTAATGCATTGGTTCGATGCCTTTTTGGGGACTCTAGAATGCATTTTTGCGCCCGGGAAACCAGCCAAGATTGATGTCCGCTAAGCGCCCTCCTTTCCGCCATTCAACGGGCTGTGCTCTCTCTCCGAGAGCCGTCGTTCGTTAGGCTCACTTTTAATGTTCGGAATTCGCTCCAGCGTCTCTTCTCCCAGCCCGATAGTCTGGGAGAGGAGGATCTGATGTCATTCCCCTGACCTCGACATCTTCGATTTTCTCTCTGACAGGCCCGAGGTCGCGACTGAGTCCGCGAAAGACCGCTTCCCCTTCGATCAGAGAATTTTCGATCGCCGGAATGCCGCTCTTTGCCTGGGAAAGCTTATTCTCAGCGTTCTGTACCCCTTCGCGGAATTGGCGAAGACGTCTTCGCGCGCTGGTGGAAGCGCTTCCGTCGGAAATTCGGCGATCTGCGTCTCGAAGATCATTTCCCCATCCACCGACCCGTTGCCGCAAGTCCGACAGTCTTCCTTTTGTTGAGGCCAAATCTTCGTCCCATCCTTCCGCGTCCGATGCCAGATCGGCCGTCGTGACTCGAAGCCGGGCAAGATCCGAGGTGATCGCCCGCTGCTTTTCTGGTTCCAGTCCTTCGTTCAAAGCGCGGACACTGTTTGCCACGCTCTCGACGGTAGCGGTCGCATTCCCCCCAAAAAGTCCGGTTCCGTCCGAGGCCGGGATGATCTTCCTTCCTGAATTGTCGGCGTATATGCCTTGACGGCCCCTTCGACCCTCGAGCACCAGCGCGGCCTCGCCGGTTATCAGGTTGGTACTGATTGTCGCTTCAAGGCCGTCAACTTTCGCTGCATCAGGATCGAGAGTCAGCACAACGAGAACGTTTCCCGGTCCATTTTCCGCCAGGCGGACCGATGTTACCCGACCCACAGGAACACCCGACAATGTTACGGTCGACCCCGGCTGAAGGCCTTCCACGGAGCGATCAAACCTGACGAGATATGTTTCCTGATTGGGCGTGGGATCGAGAAGCCACACCGCAAAAGCGATGGTGGCAAGCATCAGAATGCCAACGATCCACCCCACTAAGGAAAAGTTTGCGTTAGTTTCCATCTTGCACGCAAACAGGGATTTTTCCGTCCGGCAGAGGTGCCGAAACATTGAAAGTTCGCGCCCCGCGTGCTCCTAGGGTGTCCGCCACAGTACCTGACCGAGGTTGGCCTTGTGGCGCAATCATTAGGGTCACAGTTTTACAGGGTGAGTTTCGACCAGGAAACGCTGTACTGCGTCGCCGAACGCATCGTTCTCGTCGCCCGCGACCATATGCGACGCACCAGCGATATCGCTGAATTTTGCATGGGGAACCAGTTTCCGGAATTCAGCGGCGCCTTCGGGAGAAACAAGGTCGCTAGATCCACCGCGCACGAGATGGACCGGGAGCGACAGCGCCGACGCAGCCTGAACAAGCTCGGTCGACCCGGCGGAAACGTCGTCGGTAATGGTGCGTCGGCGCGTAACGTTCTCGACGAATGCCGGATCCCAGTGCCAATAATACCGCCCGTCCCGTGCCTTTCGAAGGTAACTCTTCAATCTCGAGGAACTTTGCCGTCTCTCGCGGTGCGGCAGATATGCTGCGATTGAAGCGGAAGCGTGCTCGGGCGATTCGAACCCTTCTCGGGCGTGCTGCGCCATGAAGCCGAGGACCCGCGCGACCCCGTTCGCTTCCATTTGCGGCGTAATGTCTACGAGGGTTAGCGAGGCGAACGTGCCGGGCGCGATCGTGCCCTCGGCCACAAGGCCCGCCAATCCTCCCAGCGACGCACCGATCAGCGCCGGATTGCGCTCGAAACTCTGCGCAACTGCAACGAGATCCCGGCCGAAATCGTGCACATCATAAGCGCCGGTCGGGGACCATGGACTTTCGCCATGCCCTCTGAGATCGAGGGCAATCGCTCGGTATCCGGCCCGGCCCAGGCGAGTGCCGACCTTTCTCCAGGCGCGCCGTGTCTGTCCGCCTCCATGAGCCAGAAGCACAGGGAAACCGTCAGCCGGTCCGAATGTACTTGCGACAAGCGTCAGGCCGTCGGCACCAGGAAGCAACAGGCGATCCTCGTTCACGAGCGCGGCCTCCGGGCAAGAAAAAAGAATGTCAGCGCCGCCAAGGCACAGCCAATGGCTGCAATTATCGATAGGTCTGCCAGGATAGCTGCCGATACGATGAGCGCTGCCGCAATCAGGTCGCTGGAACGCATGGGCGCCGCACCTGACGGCCTTTCCAGTCGCGCAAGATCCTGAGGATCCAACCGGATCGGCAGCTGTCCGCGGCGAGCGATCGACGCCAGGTTCTCGACGATCTCCGGGGTGCCGAGAAGCGCGCGTATCAGCGTCGATGCTGTCCGCCGGGCATTTCCGCGCAGGTTTGCCAGGCTGGCGCGCTCCATCAGCAGTTGTTTGCCGATCGGAGCAAGTTCGGACGTTATGTCGAAGCGCGGGTCAAGACGGCGTACGAACCCCTCGGCGGTGAGCAGCGTGCGCAGCATCAAGGCGAGGTCGCCGGGTAGGGCCAGTTGGTAAGTCCGCAGAAGATCGAATACATCGGCGAAAATGCCAGACAGGTCGATCTGGTCGAGAAGCGTGTTGCGAAACTTGCCGACCAATTGATTAAGCGATGCCTTCAGCGCCTCACGATCGACCGCCGGATTGCCTGCCCACTGAAGGAGAACATCGACCAGATCGTCGATATCTTCTCCGGCGATCGCCAGTGACAGGCGCACCAGTTCGTCCCGCCGCTCTGGCAGCAGAGTGCCTACCGCGCCAAAGTCGATGAACACCAAGGTCCCGTCGGGGCGGATCAGCACATTGCCCGGATGCGGATCGGCGTGGAAGCGACCGTTGAAGATTATCATGCTCAGCACCGCGCGTGAATAGCCGCGCGCGACGGACGTAAAATCCACGCCGGCGTCCCTCAGTGTGGCCAAGTCGGTCGCCGGGATCGCGTCGACCCGCTCCTGGACATTGAGACTGCGCCCGCTCACCTCGTTGTCGAAGTGGGCTGTCTCGATCCCGAACCGTGCAAGATAGCTGCCGATCTCCGCACTCGCGCGTGCTTCAGCGCCCAGATCCATCTCACGATCGAGGCTTTCGGCGAAGAACCGCAACAGCTCATCGGGCCTCTGTCTTTCGACAAGGGGACTGGCGCGTTGTGCCAATCGGGCAATGCGCCGCAGTAAACGCATGTCGGCATCCACGACACTTTCGATTCCCGGTCGCCGGATCTTGACGATGACCGGTACGCCGTCGCTCCGTATTCCTGCGTGCACCTGCGCTATAGAGCCCGCCGCGATCGGCTCCCGATCCAGCTCACGAAAATACTGGCCGGAGTCTTCCCCGAGAGCATGGGTGAGCGGAGCCTCGACACGCTCGAACGGTACACCCGGAACGCGATCGTGCAGCTGCGATAGCGCTGCCGTCCAATCCGGCCCCAAGAGATCGCTTCGCATCGCGAGGATCTGGCCAAGCTTGGTCGCGACTGGTCCCAGTTCGCGCAGTGCCTCGACCAGGGCTTCCGGGCGCGTCGGATGTGCATTGGTTTGAGATCGGCCGGATCCCAACGCGGACACGATGCCGCCCAGCCCGTGACGGCCGAGAATTGCTATGACCTGCGCAAGCCGCTTCCGGTCACTCATGCGCGAAGGCGGCATGTCGGCCATCAGAGAGCATCCCGCCGTACGTTTTCGCTGACCATCTCCAAAAGCGAATGCAAAGTACTCTTCTGTTGCGGCGTCATTCCGCTCCATATTCGCAGGTGGGTCGCGTCTGCGGCCCGTCTGAGGTCAGGGAGTATTTCCTCAACCCGTCTCGTCAGGCCGAGACTCCAAGACCGCCCGTCCGCCGGGTCACGGCGGCGCTCGATAAAGCCTTTCTGGGTCAAGGCGGTGACCGCCAAGCCAATGGTGGCGGATTCGAGTTCGAGACGCCTGGCGATGTCGGTCTGGTTCAGGGCAGGATCTTTGATGAGCTGCGCCAGCACACGCCACTGCGTACGATTGAGGCCAAGCGGCTGTGCCCGGTCATCGAATGCCTTGCGCGCGGCGCGACTGATCTCGTCCATCATGAAGATCGCTCGATCATCGTCGGTGATGACATTGTCGAGTGCGAGAGTGTCCTCGTCTTCCGTCATGAGTGGGTCCTATCGATCAGGAAAAAATAGTAAAGGACTTTCGTATTTTATTTTGACCGCTATATCGCTCGTGCAACGGGCCAAACGATGGCGAGGAGCGAAATTACCATGGCGGACGAGACAGCAGGCGATAGCGATCAAGGCGAACGTCCGAAGGGGTTGTCCAGTCCGCGGGTCCGGCTTGGTCTGCTGATCGCCGTCATTCTGGTCCTGCTCGCCGGGGGCTACTGGTATTACAATCATCAGACGTACGGCCGATTCCAGCAGTCCACCGACAACGCTTATATCGCCGCCGACAGCGTCATCATCTCCCCCAAAATTGCCGGCTATGTCGAGCGCGTACTGGTGACTGAGAATCAAACGGTTGCGTCGGGCGATGCACTTGTGCAGCTGGACGTGCGGGATTATCGCGCCCAGACCAGCCAGGTCGAAGCCCAGATCGCGGCGTCGCTCGCCGGAGCTGATACGGTTCGCGCACAACAGCGAGAGCAGGATGCGGCTATCGAGCAGGCCCGTGCCCAACTTGCCGCGGCATCTGCGCAGGCCGGTCTGGCTGCGGAGCAGGTTGCGCGTTATCGCCCCCTTGCCGCTTCCGGAGCGGAGCCGCGCGAAAGGCTCGACCAGCTGCAGGCCCAGGCCAGAGAAGCGCAAGCCCAGGTCGCGGCGGCGCGCGCCGCGCTCACGGCTGCACAGCGGCGGCAAGGCACGCTGGGCGAACAGATAGACCAAGCCAATTCGCAAGCCAACGCAGCTCGTGCGCAGCTTGAGGCGGCCCGCCTGAACCTGTCGTCGACCACGCTCAGGGCGAGCATTTCCGGGCGGGTGGGTGACCTCACGGTCCGGCCCGGACAATTTGTCCAGCCCGGCCAGCGCCTGATGAGCGTGGTTCCCACCGACCGTCTTTATGTGACGGCGAATTTTAAGGAAACGCAGCTCGGCCTCGTCCGCCCCGGGCAACCCGTCACCCTGGAAATCGACGCGCTGCCCGATCTCGAGTTATCGGGGAGAGTGGAAAGCATCGCCCCCGGGACCGGGGCGGAATTCTCGATCCTGCCTCCGCAAAACGCGACGGGCAATTTCACCAAGATCGTTCAGCGCGTCCCGGTCCGCATATCCATTCAGGCTTCTTCCGAAGTCCTGCGTCTGCTGGTGCCGGGCATGTCCGTTGTCGCCAGCGTTGATACCCGCGGCGCCAGAGACGAACTCGATTCGATCCGCAACGCGGCCAGAGACTGACCGATGGCAGGTGCCTCTGCTGCGGTTGCTCCGCCGGTCGAGAAGGCCGATGCCACGGCCTGGATCGCCGTAGCCGCCGGTGCACTCGGCGCGATGCTGGCAACGCTCGACATCTCGATCGTCAATTCCGCGCTGCCGACGATACAGGGAGAAATCGGCGCGACCGGAACCGAGGGCACGTGGATTGCGACAGCTTTCCTTGTAGCCGAAATCATCATCATCCCTCTGAGTGCATGGCTGGAAAGACTGCTCGGCCTTCGAACTCTGCTCATCGTCGCCGTTTCCGCCTTTACGGCCTTTTCGGTGTTGTGCGGCATTGCCACCGATTTGACGACCATGATCATCGGCCGCACCGGTCAAGGATTCATGGGAGGCGCGCTGATTCCCACCGCCATGACCATCGTGGCGAAGCGGCTGCCTCCATCGCAGCAACCCATCGGAATGGCGCTGTTCGGGATGACGGTGGTCCTTGGTCCGGTCATGGGGCCGCTCGTCGGGGGCTGGCTTACGGAGAACCTGAGCTGGCACTACGCTTTCTTCGTCAACGTGCCCGTCTGCGCCTTGCTCCTGGCTCTGCTCTTCATCGGGCTGCCCCACGAAAAACCTGACTGGGTCTACCTGCGCGAGGCGGATTGGGCAGGCATCGTGGGTATGATCCTTGGCCTTGGCGGGCTGACCGTCGTTCTGGAAGAAGGTCACCGTGAGGAATGGTTCGAATCCACACTGATCGTGCAGCTCACGTTGATGACGATCGTCGGCTTCGCGCTTCTGACTTACGGACAGCTGTATGCACGCAAGCCAGTGCTCAAATTGCGCCTGATGCTCAGCAGGCAGTTTGCCAGCGTCGTGGTCATGGCGCTGGCACTCGGCATGGTCATGTATGGCTCGACCTACGTGATCCCGCAATTTCTTGCGATAATCTCCGACTACAATGCCTTGCAGACTGGGTTCGTAATCTTCTGGATGGGTGTTCCGGCCTTCCTGCTGATGCCTGTGCTGCCCTTCATGATACGAAAGATTCACATCCGGATTGCGGTCGGCGTGGGCATGTTCATCATGGCGCTAAGCTGCTTCGTCAGCATCAATCTGACAGCGGCATCGGGAGGTGGAGTGTTCACCGAAAGCCAATTCCTGCGAGGCATCGGCATGATCCTCACGATGATGTTCCTCAATCAGGCGACGGTAGCTTCGGTTGCCAAGGAGGATGCCGGCGATGCTTCCGGGATTTTCAACGCTGCGCGAAACCTCGGCGGTTCGTTCGCGCTCGCGGGGCTTGCCTCGTTCCAGGATCAGCGCCTGTGGCATCATAGTCGGCGCATGGAAGAAACCCTCAACGCCAACAGCCCCCGGCTACAGGAATACCTGGACGGCATGACGGCGTCGCTGGGCAGCCCACAGGCCGCGCTGGAGATGCTTTCCGGCATCATTCAGCGCGATGCGTTCGTAATGACCTACAACGATGTGTTTTTCGCCATGGGCGCGATTACCCTGGCCACGGTGCCGCTGGTACTGTTCCTCAAGCCTCTCCCGAAGAACGTATCCCTTTCGATGCACTGAGAACTCTATGCGCAAGACCCTAACTCTCCTCGCTCCCATGGCGCTCCTCACGGGTTGCATGTCCGGTCCCGACTATGCCGGTCCCCCGCAACTTGCGACCGCCGCAAGCGACGCGTTCGCACGGGCCGGCCCCGAAATCGATCCGTCAGCGCCGATTGCCGGCGACTGGTGGACGCTGCTCGGCGATCCGGTCCTCAATGATCTGGAAGCACGCGCGCTGGCCGGCAATCCGGGCGTGGCCGCGGCGCGCGCTCGCATCGAACAGGCAAGGGCTTCTGTCCGCCAGGAGCGCGCCAACCGGCTGCCCGCCGTGGCTGCGCAGGCGACTGCGATCCAGGCGAAGATTCCAGGTCTGGATATCGGCAGCGGCCCGCCCGCGGGATCGCCCGGCGCTCCTGCAGACACCGAAGAGCAGGACAGCCTCAGCGTTTACAACGTCGGGCTCAATGCAAACTGGGAGATCGATTTCGCAGGGGGGCAGGCACGGCGTGTCGAAATGGTCAACGCTCAGGCTGCGGCCTCGGTGGCGAACGCCGAGGATTCGAAAGTTCAGCTCGCCGCTGAAGTCGCGCGGGCTTATGTGAGCCTGCGGGAAGCGCAGGGGCGGCTCGAGCTCGTCCAGCGCGAGCGTGAGTTGCAGCAGCAAACTCTCGAATTGACCTATCAGCGCTATACGCAGGGCGCTCTCGCGCTATTCCCGGTCGGCAACGCGAACGCCGAGCTCGAATTGCTCAACTCGCAGATCGCGGAAGCGCAAGCGGACATCGATGTGTTCAAGGACACGCTCGCGGTGCTTACGGGCGAAGCGCCCGGAGCACTCGACGGGCTCCTGACGGCTCAGGCCGAAATTCCGCTTCCCCCCGAACGGGTCGCGGTGGGTGATCCCGCCGCGCTGATAGCGCGGCGGCCGGATGTTCGTGCCGCGGAACGAACGCTCGCGGCGGCGAATGCGCGCATCGGAGTTGCGGAGGCCGCTCGCTTCCCCAAGCTTTCATTCATGGGCATACTCGGTTTGGGCGGATCGCAGCCGGATGACATCTTTGATCTCGGCAATCTGTCAGCGATCGCCTTGCCGAGGCTACAGTGGAACCTGCTTGATTTCGGCCGCACGGCAGCATCGATCGATCAGGCCGAGAGTGCGCGCGACGAGGCCGAAGCACGCTATGTTGAAGTGGTCCTCGGCGCACTGCGCGATGCCGAACAATCGCTTGCCCGGTTCGGGCAGCAACGAGCCAACGTAGCCGCGCTGGCGCAAATCAGTCGACAGGCCGACACGGCTGCGGAGCTTAACGAGCAACGCCGCGCAGCGGGGGTAATCTCGCAGGGCGAGCTCAACACTTCGATCCGCCAGCGCGAACAGGCCAGAGCAAATCTCGATCGGGCGATCGCCGCCATGACAAATGGCTGGATCGCGATCCAGAAGTCCTTGGGACTGGGATGGGCCAATTTGCCTGCAGGCCAGACCACGGTGGTTGAGTCGGCCACAGTCGATCGAGATAGGGCTGGGCGATCGAACTCAAATTGAGTTCGTCGGTTTGCTTTGGTAGATCTCGGGCGCGCGGTTTCCAAGCCTAGCTGCGGCGAATAGTTATGCTGGTGGTGATGGCGCATTCATCCGATCGTAACGAACGCTATCTGTCTACCTCTTGAGTTGGCTCTCGACCCAAGCAATTATGTCTTCCTCCCCCCATGCGACCGCATAGCCACCCAACTGCACCGGCTTTGGAAACTTACCCTCGCTCATCCAGCGATAGATCGTCGAACGGCCGAGGCCGACACGGTGCTGTACTTCGGGCAGACGAATGAGACGGGTGACCCGGCGGGTTTCGGTCGCTCCCTTGTCGATCTCCTCACCCACGATGGCCTCCTTCGACACCGGCAAAGACATCGCCAAGCAGCGCATCCTTGCGTTCGAGCTCATCGATGTGATCGGAAAGCAGGCGGGCGACACGATGCGCGGTGCCCTTGGCCCAACGCGGCTTCACGTCGGGGACCTGGTTACCCAGGACACGCTCGAGAGCCGAGGGCAGCTCACCGGAAAAGTCCTCGAAGAATTGCGCGAGGTCAGATTGCAGCCACGCGATTGCGTGATCGCCGCTACTGACCAGAAACAGGAGCAAGTGCGCGTGCGGCGCGACGCCGCTTGCGGCGAGAATGCGCAAGGTTTCGCCGAGGCTGGCCGAGCGTTCGCCGGCAAGGACGCGGCGCAGGGCATCCTTATGGATCTGCGCGTCACGCGCGATATCGCAGCGGGCACGGCCGCTGGCTTCGACAGCGGCCAGAAGAAGCCGGGCGAGGTCCGCGCGAACCTGTTGTTCGGCAAAGAGCGCCATGTTGGTCATCGACGAATCCTTATCTCTAGAAGTGATCGACTCACCGGCTAACCGCTAAGGAAGCCTGTAGGAAAACGAAAAGAACATTAAGAGAACATAGAAGAAGGAACGAATCACCTTCCTTCGACGATTCGCGCGAATTCCGGCCGCCGGCGCGCGTATCGAGGCTCGCTTCGCGCAGAAGCCGGCACAGTCGGCGCTGCTCCGCGATCAGCCTGCGCGGATCCCGTCCATCACACCTTCCGATGTCGCATTTCGCTTGGTCGGTAGCCCCAAAATCCAATTCCCGATTTCCTACAGCCCGGCTCCGGGGAGAGGAAAGAACATACAGCGAACGCATCGCTGGCTGATGTTCAATCCCTCGGAGTTTCCATCCATGACCACCAAGACTGCCCTTCCGGCCCAGCAGCGCACGCCCAATCGGGCCCGTGGCCGCGACTACATTCTTCCTGCCTGCGTGGCGCTGGCCTGCGCCGGTGCCGCCTTCGCCGGCGCCGACACCACCTTTGATCCCGCGCTCACCAAGTTCACCGACTTCCTCGAAGGCTCGGGCGGCAAGATCATCACCGTGCTCAGCCTTGCAGGCGGTCTGATCGGTCTCGCCTCCGGACGCTTCTCGCTCGGCCAGGTCGCCGTGCCGGTCGGCGTCGGGATCGGTGTCGGCACCGGCGTTCCGATCGTCACCTCGGTCGTGACCGCGGTCATCTGATCAGCGGATCCGGTCACGACAGGAGGGCGGCATCATGGCTGACAGGTACCTCGTTCCACGGCGGCTCGACGACCCGGAGCTCATCGGCTTCTGGACCATCGACGAGTTTGCAGGGATTCTCATTCCCTTCGCCTGGGGCATTCTCTCGCAGCATATCTTCATCGGTA
>Ga0310345_10001523_pt1 | contig 25520 bp, 30 predicted proteins | sample HC15DNA20500_MG_FD_204667 | JGI IMG/M metagenome (GOLD analysis project Ga0310345, IMG submission 204667) | Marine microbial communities from station ALOHA, North Pacific Subtropical Gyre - HC15-DNA-20-500_MG | ecosystem: Environmental > Aquatic > Marine > Oceanic | place: Pacific Ocean: North... | reverse complement strand
CGCACCAAGTGCCGCGCGTCAAAAAATATCATTGATATCAATATCTTATCGGGCGATAGGAAACGCCGATCCTGACGCCCAAGGGCAGCAAAAGATGAGAGAAATCGCCCTCAGACGTCCGTCCAGCGGGAGAACGTCGCGGCCTGGCCACGGAACACGCCCTCCCCGTCGATCAGCTGCCAGATCACGCCGTCCTCGATGAAGAAGCGGCGACCGGACTTGGCGATACGGATTCCCCGGTAGCCAGTGACGAATCCATCCCGCGCCACGGCATCCAGGAGCCGCTGCCGTTCCTCCCGCTCCGGCGCTTCCGCCGAAAGCCGCGACGGCATCCCGACGATCTCGTCCCAGCTCAACTCGAAGCAGCTCTGAGCAGTGCGGTTGCCATAGACGAAGCGGGGATCGTCATCGGTGTTGTGGGCCAGCACCGCGAACGGCGCCTCCGCATAGAGCCAGCGCGCATCCTGGCCCGGCGCGACCAGATCCGCATCGAGCAAACGCCGATAGCTTCCGGTCAGGAGATCGAAGAATTGGGGATCCAGGGGGGCGGCCATAACGGCGAGAATGGCCGCGATGGGATGGCCTGCGCAATGGCCTTGGGGTACGGCGGAAGCCAGCACCCGTGTCGCGATGGAGTTCGGCGAAGCTCAGCACCTGGTCAGGGCGTCGGGCTTATGCACCGCCTCCTCGCCCGTTTTGTCGCTCTTCACGACGTATTGCGGCTCGTCCTCGCTGGGCTTGGCGACATGGCCCTTGATCTTCGTCTTAGAGGTGACCTTCTCGACCACCTCGCCATGGGTCGTGCCTTGGGCGGTGTCCCAGCTGACCTTGTCGCCGGGCTTGAATGCATCGTCCATCGCGCATCTCCTTGTCCGATCCATCAACGGCGAAAGGCCTCAGATCGTTCAAGGATGCGGATGACACCCGACGGCGCGCTTAGGCCTCGTCCGGCTGGGCCAGCCGCCCCTCTTCCGCTTTGTGGACGTACTGGCTCGCGACGAGCCATCCTTTCAGCGGCCGAAGCGGCGGAATGCATGTGAGCAGCAGGAACGGCACCGACGTAACGAGATGAACCCAATAGGGTGCCTGGAAGGCGACTTCGATCCAGACGGCGAGCATCACTGCCGGGACGCAGCCGAAGCACATGATGAAGAACGCCGGACCGTCGGCCGGATCGGCGAAGGAGAAGTCGAGCCCGCACACGTCGCACTCTTTCTGAAGCGTCAGAAACCCCTTGAACATGCTGCCCTGCCCGCAGCGGGGACATTTGCCGCGTACACCGGTCCAGACCGGTGAGAGCGGTGGCCATTCCTTGGTTTCCGACATTTTCGATTGCCCTTTCCGGCGTCTCCCCGGCGCGGGGGTGCGGCTCACCGCTGCCTAATATTACGGCAGAGAAGCAAACGCGCGTGGCACCGGTCAAGCTGTCGCAATGTCGCTACGGAGCGTAGCGGCAGCCCCTAGCGAGATCGCAACGGCGCAGCTTCAGTGACGCTTTTCGCGCCACAATTGGCTCCCCATATCCGTGAGCGCGGAATGAGAAACCAAGGAGAAGCAAACATGAAGTGCCCGGTGGACAACGAGACACTGGTGATGACCGACCGCAACGGGGTCGAAATCGACTATTGCCCGAGATGCCGGGGCGTCTGGCTCGACCGCGGCGAGCTCGACAAGATCATCGAGCGCACTTCGCCACCGGAGCCGCAGAACGTGAGGTCGTCCCGCGACCACGGTGGGCGTGACTATGAGGACCGCGGCGGCAAGCCCTACCGGAAGAAAAAGGAATCGCTCTGGAGCGAGATCTTCGACTTCTAGGCGTGAGCGGCGGTGTCAGAATCAGATTGAGCTAGACCACGATCTCGCCGCTGTCCTCGCCGTCCCAGTAGTGCAGCCGGTCGGCGTGGACCTTGATGAGAACGAGCCCCGGCGTGTCCACGCCGTCTTCGAACCACTCGTCGAGGTCCGAGGTCCAGTGCTCCTCGAAGGCCACCTTGTCGCGGATCAGCTCAGCATGGCCGGCGACCGCGATGAAGAACGCGCCCTCGCCATGGAAGGTGAGGCCGACATTCGAATTGGCGGCGATCTCGCTCACCATGTCGGCTTCGTCGCTGGTGAAATAGTAGCTGTCGCCGTCGTACTCTACGTCCTGATTGTTGCTCATGGGACGGGAGGCGATGCCGCCATCGGAAGCGACGGTGGTGAGCATCGCGAAATCGATCTCTTTGATCCGTTCGGCGATATCGGCGAGGGACTTATTGGACATTCGTGGCTCCTGTGACTTCGGGAGCCCTTTGAACGCAAGCGGGGCGCGATTGTTCACGCCCCGCCAGTCTGTATCGAACGTCCTCGATCCCTCTGAGGGGGTTTCGTCCCCCTCCTAGTCTGCGGCCTTACTTACCGCCGGCGGATTCCACTTGCCGGTCAGCGCCTCGGACTTAGGGGCGTAGAGCCGCATCGTCAGGTTGAACGGTCCCTTAGGAGCGGGAAGCCAGTTCGCCTCCTTATCCGCCCCCGGGCTCTCGTTCTGGAAATAGAGATCGAGCGAGCCGTCGTCGTTGTACTTGAACGGCATCCAGCTCGAGACAGCGAAGCGGTTAAGACCGTTCGCAACCTGGAACCCGTCAGTGTCGTACAATGTGATCGACCAGAAGGCATCGACCGGAGGGATCTCGTCCTTCTCGAAGTGGATCGTGTAGTTCTCCATGCCGTCTAACGGCTTCCCGTCCTTATCTCCGAGGTTAAGCGGGTAGATGGCGTCCTGAGGCAGGTTTGCCCCGAGCCCGACTTGGGTGACGATGGCGCGCTTGAGGTAGTAGTTGCCGTACACGCCCATCGTGTCCGTGTTCATTGACCAGTTGTTCGTCACCCGTGCCAGCGTCGGCACCTTCCATTCCATCAAATCCTGAGCCGCCTGCGGCACACCCTCCAGCCCTTTCTGGACGGCAGGGTCCGCCGCCGCCATGTCGAAGCTCTTTCCGGGCTCGATGCCGATCCGCTTCATGCGCGCGATGATGGGCTGATCCGTGGGGTGCGGAGGGTGGAGCTTGAGGAGTTCTGCGCCGTAAGCGAAGAACTCTGCGGCAGACATTCCATCAACCTTCTCTTTCGGCGGCGACTTCATGTCGACGTCCGGGTCGATCTTCACCGGCGCCGGCTGCCAGTCGGCGTTGTCGATCTGGGAGAGCGGTCTGACGGTGATCCCATCCTGGATTTTGTGGACGGAGTCGTAATCGTCAGGCCCGTTGGTCTGGATACGTCCGATGATCCACACGTAGGGCGTCGGAGCCTTGAGCTGCGAGAGACCCTCAGGGACGTCGCCGCTCCAGCCCGGCCCGGTCACCAGGAAGGTTTGCGCCTCGGTTCCCGTCGTCCGCCAACCGGGCGACGCGAAAACGTCGGTCCACATGTCGAGCATGGGCAGAAGATAGTAGCGCCCATCCGTGCTCGGCATCGAAACGACCATTGGCTCCTCCGTCAGATCGAGCCAGGCCGACGAATAAAGCGTATCGAAGTTGGGCCGCACCACGGTTTTGAAGTCGGCGGCCGGAAAGGATGCGGCGCTGACGAACATGTTGGCCGGAGCCTTGAGCGGCTCCTTGTCGGGCGCGATGTTCGTGGACTGAAGCCGCGTCAGATCCATCGTGATCAGCGAATAGAGGTACAGATAGGCGTCGACGCCGATCGCGCGTGCCTCCGCCTCGCTGACGGTCGGTTGGTCGGCTTGTACGGCCGAAACGACGAAAGGCGAAAGAAGCAGGCCCAAGAAAACAACAAGTGCATGTCTCATGGCAGGTTACTCCAAAGCCCGATGATCTGTGGAAACGGGCAGTCCGGCTGAAATTTCGCAACTAATTCAGATAGATATTTTGCCGTTTCTGCGCGCCCCCTACTTGTGGGATATAGGTCTGCGAAGAGGAGCATAAGCCCGTGACCGCAACCACCCATTTTGCGCCAACACCGCAGAAGCTTTCGGGTCGGTCACTGGTTTCCACACCCGTCATTTCAGTGACTGCTCTTGCCGGCGTTCCGGCATTTGTTCGCCACGCGTTCGGCGAAAAGGTTCTGAATCAAGTCAATCAGGCGGTGATGCTGGATATCGAGGCAATCGAAGATCAGGATTGCTTCATCCCCCATGTCACGATGACCGTGTTTGTGAACGCGGTCTCGAGGCTGTCGCGCGAAGAGCACTTCGGCGTGATGCTGGCGCCGTACCTCAGCCTTTCCAATTACGGTTGCTGGGGTGAGTACGTTCTCGCTGCCCCCACGCTACTGGCAGCCATAAACCGGGCGGGCGCCACGATAGGCTTTCATTCAAAGGGAGAGTCCCTCACGCTCTTCTTCGGCGACGGCCACGCAAGACTGCGCTACGCAAGCGCAGCCAAAGGGCAAGACGGGTATCCTCACGTGGCTTGCGGCGCGGCCGGTGTGATGGTCAGTCTCTGCCGATCCTTCCTGCCCGCGACCTGGCGCCCCCGGCGGATCGAGCTCGACATCGCGCGGCCGGATCGGCCGTCGGTCTTCGAAGACGCCTTCGACTGTCCGGTCCGGTTCAATGCCGAGCATATCGAGGTCTGGCTGGATCCCTCCTGTCTCGGCGCAAAATCCCCGCGGCATGGGCCAACCGCGTTGATCACGGTCGACGATCTCGCACGGGCTCGCGTCGAGTGCCCAAAGCTGAACGGCTTGAAGGATGTCATTGCCCAACAGGTGTGGGCTCAAGTGCTGGCGGGGCAGGCTTCCATCGAGAGCGCCGCGCGGTCGCTCGACACCAGCGTCCGGACCCTGCAGCGCGAATTGAATCGCGAAGGCACGGATTTCCGGTCCATAGCGAATGCGATGCGCAGCAGGCGGGCCGTCGAGCTGCTTCGCAACAGCGGCGCCACCGTCACGACGATCGCTGCGGCGCTTGGCTATTCCGCCCCTGCACATTTCGCCCGTGCATTCCGTAAGGCCACGGGCTTGAGTCCGGCGGAATTCCGTCAGCGTAGCGCTCCGGCGAGCGCTACGTGACGATTTATTCCGCGAAGCTGGGCCGCCGGCGGGCACAAAAGCGCCGGACGCGGCGGGCTTGGCGAAAGGGCAACGGCGCCGCTAGTTGAAGATGTGCAGCCGCGCCAGGTAATTGCCGTTCTCCTGCTCCTTGAAGACATGGGTCAGGAGCCCGTTCACCTCGGTCGGCTCGCCATCCTCGCCGGGAGCCGTCACGTGCCAGCGGCCGGCGGCGATGATCGACCCATCCCGCGCTTCCACGATCTCGATCAGCTCGATCTTGTGATCGGTGATGCCTGCCTCGAACAGGCCTTCGAAGAATTTCGCGATACCGTCCTGCTCGATCACCTCATGGGACGAGGGCAGCAGCAGCGCATCGTTGGTGTAAAGCTCGGCAATCGCGTCGGCATCCTGTTTGTTGAACGCCTTGTCGAACGCGGCGTACTGGCCTTCGACGATCTGCTTGAAGTCCTCCTCCGCATGCGCGCTGACGCTGGCGACCGCCAGAATGGCGACGGCGGCGATGATCCGGAAAGTGTTCAGCATCGTATCTCCTCTCGAAAAATGGCGTCTCGTCCAGAGCGGTAACATATGACCGCGGCGCAAGTTCAACGCTGACGCTCGGTGTCTCCACATTTCCTCTTCATTCTGAGGAGATGGTTATCGCCGGATAGCGCTTGCGGCACCGGACTTTGATATCTCGGCCGCACGCCAATCAGCCAATGAGCCAATCGCCGAAGGAGACCGACCGATGCGATCCCGCCGAGAGTTCCTGACAGCCGCAAGCCTTGCCGCCGGCGGCCTCTTCCTCTCCCCGAGACTGCAACTCGCGGCCCGTGCGGCAGAAGTCGTGAAGCCGACCGAACCGCCGACCGAGCCCCTGCGGAAGCGCGCCATTCCCGCGACCGGCGAGGAGGTCCCCGTGATCGGCGCCGGCACGTCCGGCAGCTATGACGTTGAGATCGGATCGCCAGAGTACGAGGCGCTGAAGGAGACGATCGCCCTCTTCTTTGAAGGCGGCGGCAGCGTCATCGATACCTCGCCGAACTACGGCAATGCCGACGCTGTTCTGGGCGCTCTTCTGGAAGACGGCGGCTATCGTGACCGCTGCTTCCTCGCCACCAAGATCGCCGCCGATAGCCGCGAGGCGGCGGAAGCCCAGTGGGCCGGCTCCCTGAAGAAGCTCCGCACCGACCACGTCGAGCTGCTCCAGGTCCACAATCTGCGCGACTGGAAAACCCAGCTCCCCTACGCCCGCGAGCTGAAGGAGCAAGGCGCCACCAAATATGTCGGCATCACCCATTATCTCGATGGGGGCCTCGCCGAGATGGAACAGATCATGCGCGCCGAACCGCTCGACTTCATCCAGATCCACTATTCGGTGAACGCCCCCAAGGCGGCTGAGACCGTGCTGCCGCTCGCGCGGGACAAGGGCATGGCGGTGCTGATCAACCGCGCCTTCGACGACGGCCGGCTCTTTTCCGAGGTGAAAGGCAAGCCCCTGCCCGACTGGGCCGGAGAGGTCGGCGCGACCTCCTGGGCGCAGATCTTCCTGAAATTCGCAATCAGCAATCCGGCGGTGACGGCGGTCATCCCTGCTACGAGCAAGCCGAAGCACCAGGCCGACAATCTTCATGCGGGCGTCGGACCGCTGCTCAGCGAGGCCCAGCAGAAAGAGCTGATCGAGACCTTCGCTTAAGACGTCCGACGGGGACAGTTCATGGGCCTTCTGGCCGACAGCGCGGCCGGCCGCCATATCGCGCGGCTGCTCAATATCGAGCCTGGCGAGACCCCGGCCGTTGCCGGCGGCGTCGCCATGTTCTTCCTGCTCTTCACCGGCTACTTCATGCTGCGCCCGGTGCGGGAGACCATGGGCATCGCCGGCGGCGTCGATAACCTCCAATGGCTCTTCACCGGCACCTTCATCGCCACCCTGATCGCCATGCCGATCTTCGGCTGGCTCGCCTCGATCGCATCCCGCCGCCGGATCCTGCCCTGGGCCTACGGCTTCTTCGTCCTGAACCTCTTCGGCTTCGCGGTCGCCCTCGCCATCCGGTCCGAGGATATCTGGACCGCGCGCGCATTTTATATCTGGCTCTCGGTCTTCAACCTCATCGCCATTTCGCTCGCCTGGAGCGTGCTGGCCGACATCTTCGTCACCGCGGAGGCGAAACGCCTCTTCGCCATGATCGCGGGCGGCGCCAGCCTCGGCGGTCTGACCGGACCGATCCTCGGCACGCTGCTGGTCGAGCCGATCGGCCATTCCGGCCTGCTCGCACTCGCCGCGATCTTCCTTGCCGGCAGCGCCATCGCCGCGATCCTCCTCTATCGCTGGCGTGACAGGCACCCGGTGGACGACGAGGCGGCGCTCGTCAATGACAGCCGAAAGCCGCTGGGCGGCAATCCCTTCGCCGGGGCCACGGAAGTGTTCAAGTCCGGCTATCTGGCCGGCATCGCACTCTTCGTGGTCTTCCTGGCGAGCGTCAGCACATTCCTCTATTTCGAACAGGCGAGGCTGGTGGCGGAGAACTTTCCGGACCCCACCCGGCAGACCCAGGTCTTCGGCCTGATCGACACGGTTGTGCAGACCCTTTCCATCTTCACGCAGGTCTTCCTGACAGGCCATATCGCAAGGAAGCTCGGCATCGGCGTGCTGCTGGTCGCCGTGCCGGTCCTCATCGCCGGCGGCTTCCTGTGGCTCGCCCTGTCGCCAGTCTTCGGCGTGCTCGTTGTGGTGATGATCGCGCGCCGCGCAGGCGAATACGCCCTCGTCCGCCCCGGCCGCGAAATGCTCTACACCGTGGTCTCGCCGGAGGAGAAATATAAGGCCAAGAACTTCATCGACACGGTGGTCTATCGCGGCGGCGATGCGGTGAGCGGCTGGGTGAAGCGCGGCCTCGACATCGTCGGCGACCCCTCCTTCGCCATGTTCATCGGCGCCCTCGTTGCCCTCCTCTGGGCCGGCATCGGCCTCGGCCTCAGCCGCGCCGAGAAGCGCCGGGAAGCGGCGGGGGAGCGTAAGGACGCCCCCACCGCCGCAACCGCGACCTAGCTTTTGAAGAACGCCAGCAGGTCGGCGTTGATCACGTCGGCATGGGTCGTGATCATCCCGTGGGGATAATCCTTGTAGCTCTTGAAAGTGCCGTTCTGCAGGAGCTCGACCGACTTCGGACCCGAGGCGACGTAGGGGACGATTTGGTCGTCCTCGCTATGCATCACCAGCACCGGCACGGTGATTGTCTTCAGATCCTCGGTGAAATCGGTCTGGGAGAAGGCGACGATGCCGTCGTAATGGGCCTTCGCGCCGCCATTCATCCCCTGGCGCCACCAGTTCCATACGACGCCCGGCTCGCTCTCCACCCCATCGCGGTTGAAGCCGTAGAAGGGCCCGGCGGGGGATGTCGTAGTAGAACTGCGCCCGGTTATCGGCCAGCTGCTTCTGGAAGCCGTCGAATACCTCCTTCGGCGTGCCTTCCGGATTGGCGTCGGTCTTCACCATCAGCGGCGGCACCGCGGAGATGATCGCCGCCTTCGCTACCCGAGCGTCGCCGTGCCGCGCGATGTAATGCACCACCTCGCCGCCGCCGGTCGAATGTCCCACATGGATCGCATCTTTCAGATCCAGATGCTCGGTCAGCGCCGCCAGGTCGTCTGCGTAGTGGTCCATGTCGTGACCGCTATCGACCTGGGAGGACCGTCCGTGCCCCCGCCGGTCATGGGCAATGACCCGGTAGCCTTGGCCGAGAAAGAACATCATCTGCGGATCCCAGTCGTCCGCGGAGAGCGGCCAGCCATGGCTGAAGACGATGGGCTGTCCCTTGCCCCAGTCCTTGTAGAAGATCTCGACCCCGTCCTTGGTGGTGATCGTGGGCATCAGGCTTCTTCCTTATGTGAAATATCCACGCCTGCACCGCGTGGAGGCTGCAGCCGGAACGGCGTGCGGAAGTCCAATGGGGAAGCCATCGAAGCGATACAAGATGCGCCCCTGCTCCAATATTGTGCAGCAACCGGTGACGGAGGATCGGAGATCGCTCAGATCGGCCGGACGACGCCGGGACGGCCCATGGCGCATTCGAGCGATGATCTATCCCACTCGGCCCCGTCCGCGGCGGCTTCATACGTCGCCTGCAGAAACTGGAGCAGCGCGCCGTCCGGGTCCGACGCCTGGCTTACCGCCTCGTAGGGCAGAACGTATTCTCCGATGGCCTCATCGAAGGAAGCGCCCGCGGGCAGCCCTTTCGCGGCCCGGAAACCGTCCGGCTCCGGATAGGCGTAGGAATAGAAGAGCGGATAAGGCGCCGTCGGCCCGCCGGACCAGAACCCGGCGCTGGAGACCTCGTGGGAGTAAGCCTCCTGCGCGACATCGTTCGGCAGATTCGGCACGCCGCCCGGATGGCGCGGCGCCTTTCGTCCCGAGAACCGCGTCACGGCGAGATCGAAGCTGCCCCAGAAGAAGTGCACCGGGCTCACCTTGCCGATGAAGCAGGACCGGAAGCGGGTGAACACCTCCGCCGCCTTGAGCCAAACCCGCCAAAGCCGGTTGGCGGCATCGGGGTCGTAGCTCCGCGGCCGGTCGTCCTGCGCAAACGGCACGGCGTCCGGAATCTCGTTCGGCATGCCGCCGAAGCTGACAGCGATCCCCGCCTCATCGAGCATGTCGAGAACGGCGCCGTGGAACGCGGCGATCGTCGGTGCAGCAAGCGGGATGTCGTCGCGATGACCTTCGCTGGTTCGGAGCCGGAGACGGTGGCGAAGAAAATCGAACTCCAGGTCGAACGCTCCTGCGCCATAGGGCATGGCGCCCGTCCCGAGCCCGACAGCGCTCGGATAGAGGGTGACGTGCCAGCTATGGTTGATCCAGGGCGTCAGGGCGAGGCGCACCTTGCCGACGATCTGGGTCATCAGATGCAGCGCCTCGAACGTTTGGTGGTCGGCCTCGTAGGAGAGCGCCGGCCAGGCGGCATTTCCATCGATAGCGGGGTTCCGGTCGGCAGCCATGGTCTCTCCTCGGTCTCGCGCCGCGCCTTGGCACGGTGGCACCGGCGGTCGCGGCCTCGATAATGCGCAACCGGCAAAAAGGTTTGATGTCTCCCCCGGCCCCGGGACCTCCCGCCCCTACTCTGCGGTCGCCGCCTGCGCCGGGATGAAGGGGCTCGAGATCTTGCCGGCGAGATCGTTGAACACATACGTGCCGGCCGTGCGCTGAAGCCCGGCCTGCCTGTTGGCGTCGATCGTGGGGTAGAGCGCGACCAGCTCCACGAAGCGGTCGTGGTTCATGCCGTTGGTGGCGGCCACGCTCGAGATATCGACAACCTGAACGTGGCCCTTCGCGGCCGCCTCCTGCACCAGCGGGCTGTTGACGTCGACGGCACCGAGACGCTTCCGGTCCCCGGCGATACGGCTGGAGAAGCCGAGCGCCTTGTCGTCCTGTGAGACGAGCACGGTGAGCGGCGGCTGCAGCGGACCGATAACCTCGAGCTGCGAGATGAACACGGCGACATCGATATCCGGCGCCGCGAGGATCACGTTCAACTTCGCGATCACATCGTTCCGGCGCATCAGGCGGAGCTGGCGCACGGATTCCACCGTCAGCCATCCGCCCATGCTGTGGCCGAACAGGGTGACCTCCTTCGTTCCGGGCTGCCGCGTGAGGATCGTAAGCGTGTCGACCAGCGCATCCCGCGAATAGGTGGCGTTGTCCTTGTCGGTGACATAGCCGGCGACCTTCGCCGCCGACGGCCAGTCGAACAGGACGGCGGTGCTGCGATGCCCGGAGTCGTTCGCCATCTGGGCGGCGCGGAAGAGCGCCTCCTGGAAATTGTTGTTGTAGCCATGGACGAAGACGCCATAGCGCCCAGTCTTGCGCTCCCGCGTCTCGGCAAGCGTCAGCCGCCGGAAGCTCTCAGCGTCGAGCAGCTGCTGCTCCACCACGACGAAGTCCTTGGAGGCATCGCCCTGCCCCTTCGGCCATTCGATCTGGCCCGGCACATGGTTCGGCGGGATGGAGATGGTGAAGGCGGCGTAGTTGACGCCCCGTGCCGGCTGGTCCGTGAAGACATTGGTGTCCGGCGTCGCCCGCGCCCGGGTTGTCGCCACGTAGATGGTGACCTGCTCGCTGGCCGGCGCCGCCGTCGCGACGGTGGCGAGCACCTCGGGTCCGGGTCGCCCGCCACATCCGGCGACGAACAAGGCGCAGAGCAGCACGGCGATGAGCGGCGAGAGGTCGCGCACCGACGTCACGGCTGGCGTAATCGCAACCGCCGCCCCATATGCCCTTGGCTGTTTCACCCCTGGTCTCCACGCAATACGTGCCACCCGCGGTGGCCGAAAATGATGCCCGAAGAAATGATCGCAATATGGTCAAACTCTACGCCGAAACAGGCGGTGCGTATCGAGAAAAAAGCCGCTCATAAAGGAGCGCTGGGGGGCCGCGACCCCTCGAAATCGCTTAAAAACGACTAAAATTGCGCAATGAGGATGCAGAGGCACCTGCGAATGATTAGGGTGCGCCTCGCATTCCGTCGAGACAGGTGCGCCTGACGACCGGCAGCACCATCACTCTTACCGCCTCCTCCCGGCCGGGAGGATTGAAGCGAAAGCACATCAATGGAATCGAGCATCTGGCTCTGGATCGCCTTCAACGTCTTCGTTCTCGCGCTGCTCGCCTTCGATCTCGGCGTGCTCCACCGCAAGGAGCGCGAGATCAAGGTCGCCGAGGCGATGAAGCTGAGCCTGATGTATATCGTGCTGGCGCTGATCTTCGGCGCGGGGCTGTTCTGGCTGCGCGGCCACCAGGACGGCGTCGACTTCCTGACCGGCTACTTCATCGAAAAGTCCCTCAGCGTCGACAACATCTTCGTCATCGTCCTGATCTTCACCTATTTCCAGGTGCCGCCCCAGCATCAGCACCGGGTGCTCTTCTGGGGCATTCTCGGCGCGCTGGTGATGCGCGGCCTGCTCATCTTCGCAGGCGTGAAGCTGATCCACGAATTCGCGTGGATGGCCGTGATCTTCGGCGGGTTCCTGATCGTGACCGGCGTGAAGATGCTCGTGGTCGCGGACGAGAAACCGGATCTGGAGAACAACGTCATCGTACGGGCGGTGAGGAGCCGCTTCCGGCTGACCGACCGCTATCACGGCAAGCACTTCTTCATCCGCCAGGAAGGCGCCCTCTACGTCACCCCCCTCTTCCTGGTTCTGGTGCTGATCGAATTCACCGACCTCATCTTCGCCGTGGATTCGATCCCGGCCATCATCGCCATCACCACCGACCCCTTCATCGTCTACACGTCCAACGTCTTCGCCATCCTGGGCCTGCGCGCGCTCTATTTCGCGCTCGCCGGCATCGTGCCGCGCTTCGTCTATCTGAAATACGGTCTCTCGCTGGTGCTGCTGGTGATCGGCTTCAAGATGATCGCCAACTACATCTACGGCGGGAAATTCATCCCGACCGAGTGGGCCCTGCTGATGACCGTGTTGCTGATCGGCGGCTCCATCGTGCTGTCGCTCATCAAGACCCGTGGCCAGCTGAGCGAAGGCGAGACCCTTCCGACGGGCTGGATTCCCGGCAGCGGCGTGAAGGAGGAGGAAGAGACGGAGCAGCCGCGGCAGAGCGAGAAGTGATGCTCACCAACGTGAGGCGTAGGCGACCCAGCCGCGCCAAGTAAAGGCGGCATAGAACTGCGCCACGTCCCGGAAGCCAGCGGCCTCCAGAATGGCGGTGTTCTTCTCAGGGCTGAGCATGAGATTCCGATTTGCGGATGTGACGGACCGCCACTTCTCGGCGCGCTCAGGCTCCTCCCCCGCGGCAATCGCGAAGGCCGCGTAGCGGGAAAGCCAACGGTCCCGCTCATCCTTCCCTTCCGGGCAGCTCACATGGGCTGCAACGAGCGGGGCGCCCGGCTTGAGCCGCCGCCGGATCTCTGCCGCCGTGCGGGTCCGTTCCGGCACATCGAGAAAATGCAGGGTCAGGAGACAGACGGCGCCATCGAACGGTCCCGCGGGCGCATCGTCGATATAGCCGTGAACGAACTCCACCCGGTCCCCTAAAGGCCCCAGCTTTCGCTTCGCCAGATCGAGCATGGCGGGGGCCGGATCGACACCGACGAAGCGCCAGCCGGGATGGGCTTCCGCCAGGGCCTTCAGCTCCATCCCTCCGCCTGCGCCAAGCACGAGGATCCGCCCATCGTGAGGGGCACGCTCAGCCAGCAGAACGCCAGTCATCCGGTGAAGGTCGGCGAGACCCGGCACGTACCGCACCGGCCCCTCGTCGTAGCCGGCAACCGCTTCGGGATCGGAGAACCGCGCCACGATCGCCTCCATGGACACGTCTTCCGGCATCGCATTTTCCGACATGGCATCTTCAGCCGGCATGAGCTTTCTCCAGATTGCAGGTGCCTCGACGGGCCTGAACGCGGGCATGGAAATCTGCGCTCAGCTCCTCGAGCGTCACTTCGCCGAAACGGGCCAATAGCAGCGCTTCCGCCTCACCGAACGCATCGTTCAGAGCCGCATTCACTGCCTGCTCCACGGCGCAACCAGGCGACTCCGTCCGGTTGCCCATGGCAAGCAGCGCCGGTGAGCCGAGCGCGCGATAGATGTCGAGAAGCGTGATCTCAGAGAGCGGACGGGCGATCGACCAGCCGCCCCCATGCCCCTTCTCCGAGCGCACGTAGCCCGCCTCCCGAAGGCCGCTCAGCGTCCGGCGGACCACCACGGGATTGGTGCACATGGCCTTGGCCAGCATCTCCGACGTCACCGGCCCATCCTGCTCCGCCATGTGCAGCAGCACATGGAGCACGCCCGACAATTTGCTGTCTCGTTTCATGTAACTTCACATATTACATGACGTGGCAGCAGGCAAGCGTACACCCAGTCCGAAGGCGATGACGCGAGACCGGACGCGGCGCCTCTGCTATCAAGGACGATCGCCGCCGGTGCGGCGCCCCGCCTTTACGATTCTCTTCCCCGCCTATCGATCGACGACTTCCGCAGATGCATTTCAAAGTCCGCCACACCACGGAATACCGCTATTCGGCGCCCGTCAGCTTCGCCCCACATACGCTCCGCCTGACGCCGCGCGGCGGAAACCTGAAAGGCCTGCATCAGGAGCTGACCGTCGAGCCGGAGCCCGTCAGCCGGAACGCCGGCGTGGACGCCTTCGGCAACACCGTCACCCAGGTCGCCTTCGACGGCATGTCGGATCGCCTGATGATCGAGAGCCGCTTCGAGGTGGAGACCGCCGCGCCGCCCTCCCTCGACGGCATCGACCTTCCCCTCCTCCCCTGGCCGGACGCGCCCGATGACGTGCGGGATTATCTTTCCATGCAGCCGGAAGACGAGACGGTGCAGATCTTCGCCCGCGAGCTCGCCGAGGAGTGCAACGGCGCGACCCTGGGCTTCCTCCAGCATCTCAACACGACCCTCTATACCCGGACAGACCGCAAGATCCGCGAGGAAGGCGCCGCCCAGACGGCGGCCCACACCTTGTCCGTCGGCCGCGGCGCCTGCCGGGATCTCGCCGTGCTCTTCATCGCCGCCTGCCGCAGCCTGAATATCCCCGCCCGCTTCGTGAGCGGCTATCAGGCCCATGCGGAGACGGCGGACGGCCGCCGCTATCTCCACGCCTGGCCCGAAGCCTATCTCCCGGGCGGCGGCTGGCGCGGCTTCGACCCCACCCATGGGTTGATGGTCACCGACGGTCATGTAGCCATTTGCGCCGCACCCGAGCAGGCCGAGACCATGCCGGTCGAAGGCGGCTTCTACGGCCAGGACATCACCTCCACGCTCCGCTTCGAGGTGGAGATCGAGACCAGCCGCTAGGCTTTACGCCTCACCTGCCTTAAGCGGACAGGCGCTGCTCGTAATCCTTCCGCAGTTTGCGGAAGTGATCCCAAAAAGGACCGGTCTCTTCTCCGCTCAGGCGGGCGGCAAGCATGTCGAGATGGACATGCCAACCCGTGCTGACGCCGAGCAGCGTCTTGGGATCCGTGACCCGATGATGCGTCACCGTCAGCAGTACCTCGTCGCCCTGAGGCTCGAGGTCGAACGTGACGCCGCCCGTCCCGCCCCACGTGAACGACAGCTTGCGCGGCGGATCGACCTCGGTGATCTCGCTCTGCAGCCTGTGCTCCGTGTCGAAGCCGTCCGGCCTGTCGCCTGGCGGGTCGGTCAACTCGTCGTTGCGCCAGACAAACTCGAAGGGCGCGCCTTCCTCCAGCGTCATGTCGCCCGCTGCGAGCCACTTCCGCCGCAGATCGCTCTCGGTGAGATAGGCCCAGACCCGTTCGATCGGCCCCGGCAGCAGCCGCTGCACCGTCAGGGTCGCATCCTCGATGACGCCATACCCATTCTCGGAATGCTCACTCATTTCTCTCGTCCTTTCCTGGGGGGTTGGGATTGCTTCGCACCCTCTTCGCGGAGAAGCGTCTCCAGCGCATCGAGACGGCCCGTCCAGAAGCGCCGATAGAACTCCAGCCAGTGATGGGCGCTTGCCAGCGGCCCAGGCTCCAGCCGGCACATATGCGTGCGCCAGCGCACCTCCCGGCGGATCAGCCCCGCCTTCTCCAGCACCTTGATGTGCTTGGAGGCCGCGGCGAGGGACATGTCGAAAGGCTCGGCGAGTTCGCCCACGCTGCGCTCTCCGCTGGAAAGCGCGTGCAGCATCTGCCGCCTTGTGGGATCGCCGAGGGCGTGGAAGACGGCGTCGAGCTCGGGTGTCTGTAATTCAACCATAAGGTTGAACGTACACCGTTCGGCGGCTTCGTTCAACCAGTTTGTTTAATCATCGTATGGAGCCGCAGCAGCCCTTGCCTCCGTCCATCGATGATCGGCGGGCGGCAGTGCCACGACGTTGATCATTGAGCCGGCGGATTGACTCGAGACCGACAAAGTGTACTGTTCGGTAAACTCTGATCCAACCGGTACAATGAGGAACGTTCGCATGTCGTCCCGCCCGCCCCTGCCGCCCTTCGACGCTGCAACCGCTGCCCAGAAGGCACGCAAAGCAGAAGATGCCTGGAACAGCCGCAACCCCGAGAAGGTCTCTCTCGCCTACACGGAGGACAGCCGCTGGCGGAACCGCTCCGACTTTTTCTCAGGCCGCGCGGCTATCGTGGAATTCCTCACCCGCAAATGGCAACGCGAGCTCGACTACCGGCTTATCAAGGAAGTCTGGGCCTTCACTGAAAACCGCATCGCCGTTCGCTTTGTCTACGAGTGCCGCGATGCGAATGGCCAATGGTTCCGCAGCCATGGCAACGAGCAATGGGAGTTCGACGAGGCGGGGCTCATGCGGCGGCGCGAGGCGAGCATCAACGACGTGCCGATCACCGAGGCCGACCGGCTGTTCCACTGGCCCCTCGGGCCCCGGCCCGATGACCATCCGGGCCTCACCGAGATGGGGCTGTAGCCGATGCCGCGGACCGTCGCCGAGCGTGCCGACACGCTGCCCGCCCTTGGGGAGGCATTTCGAGAGTATGGCTATAACGGCGCGAGCCTCTCCCTGATCGAGAAAGCGACCGGGCTGGGCAAGGGCAGCCTCTATCACTTCTTTCCCGGCGGGAAGGAGGAGATGGCGGCAGCCGTTCTCTCCCATATCGATTCCTGGTTCGCGGAGAACGTGTTCAAGCCCCTGGAGGAGACCGAGCCGGCCGACGAGGGTATCGCCGCCATGCTTGACGCGACCCGCGACTATTTCCGCTCCGGTCAGCGCGTCTGTCTCGTGGGCGCGTTTGCCCTAGGCGAAACACGGGACCGCTTCGCGGAGCCCTTGCGGGATTATTTCGCGAAATGGATCGTAAGCCTCTCCGCAGCGCTCATCCGCGCCGGCCATGACGAGGTACGGGCGAGAGAGCTGGCCGAAGAAACAGTCGGCGGAATTCAAGGCGCCATCGTCATCGCCCGGGCGCTGCGGGATCCAGCGATATTCGACCGCACCATCGACACCCTTCGAGCCCGGCTCGCTGGACCGACAGCGTGAGCCGATCCTAACGGCAGATGGGCAGCGGCTTCGGCGGCGGCCCCTTGGGCAGGGAGGCCTTCCAGCGCTGGATCACCGGCTCCAGCTGCTCCTTGGGCCAGAATTTCGGCTTGCCGATCGTGCGCAGGCAGGTGGCGTTCCAATAGGCGCCGTTGGTGCCGCTCGCCACGGCCGCGATGTCCCGGGACTCCGGATAGATATAGAGCGCGGCCGGGTTGTTGCGGACCAGCTCCTTGATCTCCTGGGTATCTTCCCACGACCAGCTGGTGCAGCCATTGCTCCGTCCGCCGGTGTAGTTCACGAAGGACCCATAGGGCACGAAGCCGTCCCCGTCCGCGTATTGGTTTCCCGGCACCTTCATGCGGCACTTCCAATTAAGCATCACCGCGGCATGCCCGCCGATCTCCCGGGGCCGCGCGTTGGCCGCCTCCCCCATCCCTTCGAACTGGATGAAGGTGCGAACCAGCGGCTGGGATTTGCCGCTCGCCGTGTAATAGCCCTTGAAGGAATCCTTCAGCTCCGCCGTCAGATAGGGGCCGCCCGCGGTCAGCTTGGAATCGAGCGCGTTGGAGAAGTTCTTGGCGCATTGCCGCCCATTGGCGAAGTTCGCCCCCGGAATGCTCCGCCCGTTGCCATGGCCGGAGGACATGACTTTGAATATCTGCTCCCGCTCGCAGATGATGTAGAAGCGCCCGTTCCGGCCGACGCCGGAGGGTCGCGTTGCATCCATGGCGAAATAGCAGCGGTTGCGCGTCTTCCCCGCCTGGAGCATCTGGAAATAGAGGGAGCGCGCCCGGTAGAGCACCACCGGGGCGATCTGCCCCTCGCCCGTACCCACATGGCGCATCAGCCATGACGGGGCGTTGAGGTCCTGCGCTTGCGCAGCCGGAGCGGAGACGCCGAGCGACAGACACGCAATCGCGCCGGCGGCGAGCAGGTTTGCGACCGTCAATCTGCTGAGCAAGGAATCAAATATCCCCATGGGCGGATTATCGAGCCTGCCGGGCCGAACGCCAAACGGCATCTTCGAGCCAAGCCACGTCATGCCGAAGAGCCTACCGGCAGATCGGCAAGGGCTTGCCGGGCGGCAACGGGTACTTCTTCTTATAGCGATCGATGGCCGGCTCCAGGCTCGCCCGCGGCCAGAATTTCGGCTTGCCGATGGCGCGCAGGCACGCCGCATTCCAATAGGCGCCGCGCAACCCCCGCCCCACGGCGACGATGTCCCGCGATTCCGGGTAGATGTAGAGGCTGGTGGGATTGTTCTCCACCATCCGGGTGATCTGGTCGGCATCGGCCCAGGACCAGTTCGTGCAGCCGTTGCTTCGCTTGCCCGTATAGTTGATGAACTCGCCGAAGGGCACATAGCCCTCCTCGTCGGCATACTGGGCATAGGCCGGGTCCGGCGGCTTCATCCGGCATTGCGCCCGGATCACCACCGACGGGTGCCCGCCGATCTCCCGCTCCCGCGCATTCGCCGTCTCCCCCTCCCCGTTGAACCAGATGAAGGTCCGCATCAGGGGCACGTACTGCCCCTCCGCCTTGTAGTAGCCCTTGAAGGAGGTCTTCAGCTCGCCCGTCACATAGGCGCCGCCCATGGTGAGGAGCGAGCCTTCCGCGTTGGAGAAATGCTCCGCGCAGTCCGGCCCGTTGGCGAAATCCCCCACCGTCTGAAGGTTCATCCCGTTGCCGTGACCCGACGACATCACGCGGAAGACCTGGTCGCGCTCGCAGATGACGTAGAACCGCCCCTGCTGGCCCACCCCGTTGGGCCGCGTCGCATCCATGGCGAAATAGCAGGCGTTGCGAATCTGGCCAGCCTGCAGCTTCTGATGATAAAGCGCCCGCGCCCGCGCGATCACCACCGGCGCGATCTGCCCGTCGCCCGTGCCGATATAGGGCAGCAGCCATTGCGGCCACTCCGCCTGCTGGGCCTTCGCGGGGGATCCGGCCGCGCCGAGCGCCAGGACGGCGAAGACACTCGCGCAAGCAAGGCGCGCCAAGCCGGGAAGGCCTGTGCAAGCCAGGCCGATCAGAGCGGAAACAAGCGATCTGGGCACCGAATCGTCCCTCGTGACCGAAACCATTTTCAGGCCCGGACGATGCGACGAAGCCATGGCGACTTCAAGACCGGCGAACGGCGGAGCCGGCCGGACAAGGCGGCCAAGCCTATTGCGGCACGGGCGCGTCCGGCAGGTCGTGCCAGCGCTCGATCTTCCACCCGTCAGCCCCCTTCACCAGCCAGTCGTAGTTGAGGCTGGTGACGGGCGTGAAGGTCTTGCCGTCCTTCGCGTTGGTCAGAAGCCCGACGACGCTGATATGGGCCGTGTCCTTCGTCTGATCGAGGAACAGGATGTTCGACATCAGATGCCGGCGCCGGTTGCCCGACTTGGCGAAGGTCTTCATCCGCTCCGTCCAGAAGCTGCGGAACCCCTCGCCTGAGAAAGAGACCGACGGCTGCCCCGGCGTGCCGGCGACGAACACGGCGTCGTCCGTGAACAGGCTCAGCCAGGCCTCAGCCTCGTAATTGTCGTAGGCGAAGGAGTACGCGTAGATCAGGTTCTCGATCGCAAGCCGGTCTTCCGGGTCGAAATCGACAGCCCCCGGATTCTCCTTCGGCGCATAGGAGGTGAGCGGCTTCACATCCGGCGCGAGGCTCGCGCCTTTGGGCAGTTCCGCCTCGGCAGAGGCCGGTTCGGCGACTGCGGGCGTGGTGGAGACGGGCGCCGCAAGAACGAGAAACAGAGCCGCGAGGGCGGCGGGAGTCGGCTTATTCATAAATGTGGCTCCGAATGACTGTGGAAGTATGCGTGTGATTTGGCCTCATACCACAGGAGCTTGGTGACATTCTCTTCCGACCGACCTGGCCAGTGAGCCTGGCCACGCTCTCTAGGCTCGCTCGTGAACGCCCGCAATCTTCAAGGCCCGAACCTGTTGAGGCGATCGGTTAGAATTTAGCCCGTCATCTCATCTTCAAAAACAGCAACAACGGCTGCGCCAAAGAGTAGTAATGCGGAGACCGTTTCAGTCTCAGCGCCAGCCAGAGCCAATAAATGCAAGCCCGCTCCAATCAGAGCGATAATGTTGTGGATCTTCATCAGAGCAATCTTTCCTTATGGGTAGATTGCTGTCCGGACAGCGTACATTCGCGCAGTCCCACACTATCTGATCATCATGCGCCGCCATGCGGTATGTCTGCGGGAAATATGCGGAGTATATGCGGAAATGTCTGAGCGAACCTTTGGTCGAGCTTTGGGCGAACTGATATTGCAAAAGCGACGAAAGGCCGGACTAACCCAGGTGCAGCTAGCCGAAGACGCATATGGTGAACCGGGGAAAACCCGTCGGATCAGTGAGCTCGAAAACGGATTAGTCGCAAATCCGCATCCCAAGACTATCGATCCAATAACAGCAGTTTTGAAGATTTCTCCCGAGGAGATAGAAGCTTGCGCAATTAGCGCGACTACAAGCCTAGACCCAACACTGGATCGCGCCTACCGCGAAGCGCGTAACCTTATCGAAGCTCTGGCTTACAGATTCGAGCATGCAAACCCACACGCTACTATTGCCGAACTGGAGGACTTCCTACGAACGAAGGCAGAAGAGTGGGCCGATCTGCGGGACCGTATGGCTACCATAGAAGCGGCGGACGGGGAGCAGGAAGCACTTATTGCGCAAGCATCAAGCGCGTTATCCGATGGAAATTTCGATCAAGCCGATGAATTGCTAGAAGCTGCAGAAGAAAAAATTCACAACGAAAATACGTTAAGGGAAATTAGAAGAGCCGCAAACATAAGAATTATGCGCGCAGATGGCATGATTATAAAGGGAGATTCCGAGAGAGCGCTTGCGCTATATAGCTCTGCAGTTGAATATTATAGGCCATTTGACGAAAAAGAAATGTCAGATGCCATAGAATATATTTCTCAAAAGATATACGAAACGTCTCTAAGGTCATTCACGCAGTATTTTTCCATCGCGAGAACTCTCATGGAGAAGCTGCTTTCATTGAGACACGTGAGGGAAGATGGTTTCAATTATTCAAAATCTTCCTATAGACTTAGCTTAATTTATAGAAACGAATATGAAAGCAATCCTAATGCCGCCGATGCCGGGGATTTATTAGAAAAGGCTATAGAGTACGCGGAAATAGCCTCGACCTATAGACATGATGCCGAGAACGTCGTCTCTGAGACATCCACTAAGATTCTACTAGCCAATTGTCTCGGCGACCGTGCGATGCGCAATGGCGCAAGTTCGGACATTACTAAAGCGATCGAAATTCTGATCGCAGCCCGGGATATGATCCGGGAAAATAACGACCAAGAACTTCTATCCCACGCGTGTAATAGTCTGGGCGTTTCATTCCTTAGATCTCGCCATATTCATAATCGGAACGATACGGAAGACTTGAATGCGGCGCTAGAAGCGTTTTCAGAGTGCGTTCGAGCCGCTGAAACAACAGCACAAATGGAAACGTGGTCAGCCGCAAAGGCGAATATTGGAAGCGTTTTAGCAGAGAAAGCACACTTCATTACAGATTCAGAACAAAAAAAATTCGTCAGAGTGCGTGCTATTTCGGAGATCAATGCTTCTATCGAAGGTTACCCCCTTGTCTTGTTCCCCAGAAGGTGCGCAGAAGCGCACCTGTCGCTAGCAAGGATCCTAACCGAACAGGCTCAAGATCTACCAGCGGACTTAGCGGAAATCCACCTCATGCGAGCTATACATTCGTTCGAAGTAGCCGAAGCAGGATTTGATCCAAATGGAACCAATGAAAATGCGGAGAAGATTGCCCTTATACAGGCCTGCTTAGGCGGAGTCTTCGCCACACATGCCCGAATGGAGGGTATACAATCGTCGCACTCAGACTTGCAGCAAGCGGTCCATCATCTCCGTAGGGCGGTCCCGATTTACAGATCGTTGAATCAATCTGAGGATGCTGAGCTTTGTGAGCGCAAGATCGACGAACTCACGGAGGCAATGGGCAAATGCGCGCCTGAATCGGATGACCGGTGAGGAATCGTCTAGCCGTAAACACCGAGGGCCCAAGCCCCAATAGCGGCCCCACGCCCCCCACTCTGCTATCTCCCCACCATGCCGGAGCCCATCCTGATCCTCGTCGACGCCGATGCCTGTCCCGTGAAGGACGAGGTGTTCAAGGTCGCGCTGAGATACGGGATCAGGACGGTGGTCGTCTCGAACGCGTATCTGATGCTGCCGAAGCACCCGTCCATCGAGCGCGTGATCGTCGATCAGGGGCTGGACGTGGCCGACGACTGGATCGCGGAGCGGGCGCGGGCGGGGGTCATCGTGGTGACCAATGACGTACCTCTCGCCCATCGCGCCGTCACGGCCGGGGCGGAGGCGCTGGCGCCGAACGGCAAGCCGTTCGATTCCGGGTCGATGGGCATGGCGCTCGCCACGCGGGATTTGATGACCGACCTCCGCTCGGCGGGCGCGGTCACGGGCGGGCCCCGCCCCTTCTCCAAGGCCGACCGTTCGGCCTTCCTCCAGGCGCTGGACGGATGCATCGTCCGCCTCAAGCGCGCCGGCCACCCGATCGAGCCGCCGGAGGCCTGAGACAGCGCTTCAGGCGCTTCCGCCGAAAAGCGGAATCATTGGCGCTCGGCGCGGGAGTGGTCGAAGGCGAGGCCGTCACCGACCTGATCGAGCCGGAGCAGCGGCGCGGGCTTCAGCCGCTCCCATTCGACACGCTCGTCGTCGCTGTCGATCCGGCCGTGGGTGAGCTTCACCCGTCCGGTGAGATAATTGACGCTGACGGTTTCCAGCTCGCCGGTGTTCCGCCGGACGCTTGTCCAGTCATAGCCGATCAGTCGGAACGCGCCGTCCTGCCAGCGGAAGGTGAAGCTCGCGTTGCCCATCTCCCAGCTGCCGGCGCTGAAGAACCGGTTGAGCTTCACCTGAAACGCGCCGCGTTCGACGGCGATGCCGTCGGCGCTGTCGAAGGGATCCTCCATCACCGGATCGGTCCATCGCGGAATGAGCGCGTGGTCGGACGCAGCGAGGCTGTACCCGCCGTCTTCCCGGCCAAAGGCGACTGCGAGCATGCGGGGATTGGTGTCGAGCGGGGATGCTCCCAGCCCATCGTGCTCGATCAAATTCGCTGGGTCGGCTTCGTGGAGCACGAGCACGCGGTCGGCGATGCCGTCCTTATTGAGATCGCCGGTCGCCTGCGCCTCCAGGCGCCACCCTTGCGGGACGAGCTCGTCCACGTCTCCGACCTCTTCCGGCAATGCGGGATAGTCCACGGCGGGAATCGTCACATCCTGGGCGAGCAGCGGTGTCGCCAGGATCGTCCAGAGCACGGCCGCGATCGCAGCCGGGCGGACGGGAATCATTCCCACTCGATGGTGCCGGGCGGCTTCGACGTGATATCGTAGACGACCCGGTTGATGCCGCGCACCTCGTTGATGATGCGGCGGGCGGCGCGCCCCAGAAATTCATGAGAGAAGTCGTAGTAATCCGCCGTCATGCCGTCGGTGGAGGTGACGGCCCGGAGCGCGCAGACGAAATCGTAGGTCCGCGCATCGCCCATCACGCCGACGGTGCGCACGGGCAGCAGCACGGCGAACGCCTGCCAGATCGTGTCGTAGAGCCCCGCGGCGCGGATCTCCTCCAGATAGATGGCGTCGGCCTGGCGCAGGATCGCGAGCTTGTCTTCGGAGACGGCGCCCGGAATACGGATGGCGAGGCCCGGACCCGGGAAGGGGTGGCGATTGACGAAGGCTTCGGGAAGCCCGAGCTCGCGGCCGAGCGCGCGCACCTCGTCCTTGAATAGCTCGCGTAAGGGTTCCACCAGCTTCATGCGCATACGCTCAGGGAGACCGCCGACATTGTGGTGGGACTTGATGGTGACCGAGGGTCCGCCGGAAAAGGAGACGCTCTCGATCACGTCCGGGTAGAGCGTCCCTTGCGCGAGGAAGTCGACCTCGCCCAGCTTGCCCGCCTCCTCGTCGAACACGTCGATGAAGAGCTTGCCGATGATCTTCCGCTTCTGCTCCGGATCGTCGACATCCTTCAGTGCGGCGAGGAAGCGCTCGGCCGCATCCACCACGACCAGAGGGATGTTGTAGGTCTCGCGGAACAGGCTCTCGACTTGCGCGCGCTCGTCCTGGCGCAGCAGGCCGTGGTCGACGAAGATGCAGGTGAGCTGGTCGCCGATCGCCTCGTGGATCAGGATCGCCGCGACGGAGGAATCGACGCCGCCGGAGAGCCCACAGATCACCTTGCCGGAGCCGACCTGGTCGCGGATCTTGGCGATCTCCGTGTCCTTGAAATGGGCCATGGTCCAATCGCCCTTCAGCCCGGCGATGTTGCGGACGAAATTGGCGATGATCTCGGCGCCCCGCGGCGTGTGAACCACTTCGGGGTGGAACTGCACGCCGTACATCTTGCGCTCCTCGTTGGCGATGGCCGCGAAAGGTGCGCCGTGGGAGATCGCGACAGTCTTGAACCCGTCGGGGAGCTTGGTCACCCGGTCGCCATGGCTCATCCAGACCGGGTGCGTCTCACCTTTCGGCCAGACGCCGTCGAAGAGCGGCGTGGATTCGACCACTTCCAGATCGGCCCGGCCGAACTCCTTGGAATCGTGCGGCTCGACGATGCCGCCGAGCTGGGCCACCATCGCCTGCTCGCCATAGCAGATGCCGAGCACCGGGAGACCCGCTTCGAAGACGGCCTGAGGCGCCCGGGGGGTATCGCTCTCGGCGACGCTCGCAGGACCGCCGGAGAGGATGATGGCGGCGGGCGGATTGGCCTTCAGATCGGCTTCCGCCTTGTCGAAGGGAACGATCTCGGAATAGACGCCCGCCTCGCGCACCCGCCGCGCGATCAGCTGGGTCACCTGGCTCCCAAAATCGACGATCAACACCCGCTCTGTCATTGAACGGTGGTTAGCCGAAAGCGGCAGGAACGGCAATGGGGAGAGGGCAATCGCGACCTTTGATCCCCGTGATCCTGAATGCGAGCGAAGCGATAACCTCCCCCTAGAAGGGGGAGGTCGGGCGCAAAGCGCCCGGGTGGGGGTCACTCGCGCCTTCGCTCTATCTCGGCTGCCAGCGTTTCCCAGACACCCTGCAAATTGAGAACGACGTCACCATTGGAGAAGCGAAGGACTTCAATCCTCGCCTTCGCAAGATAGGCAGTTCTACGCGCATCTGACTTCCTACGAAGATCATGCTCATCCCCATCCACCTCAATCGCGAGCCTCAACGACGGGCAATAGAAATCGAGCACATAAGGACCAATGGGGTGCTGCCTGCGGAACGAGACACCTAACTGATCGCGTCGTAGCTTGCTCCAAAGCTTACGCTCAATGGGCGACATGCCGAGCCGCAGACTTCTGGCCCGCTCTGTCATCTTCGGTGTTCGAGCAAACCGGGAAGGCTTTTCGATCATAGCTTTGGGGCCCCCCCCCCACCACCCCCCAAACAACCGCGAGGGCACAACCCCACACCCCACCCCCCCCCCCCAACAACCCCCCCCCCCCCCCCCCCCCCACAAACCCACCCCACCCACACAAAACACC
>Ga0310345_10001521_pt1 | contig 25555 bp, 23 predicted proteins | sample HC15DNA20500_MG_FD_204667 | JGI IMG/M metagenome (GOLD analysis project Ga0310345, IMG submission 204667) | Marine microbial communities from station ALOHA, North Pacific Subtropical Gyre - HC15-DNA-20-500_MG | ecosystem: Environmental > Aquatic > Marine > Oceanic | place: Pacific Ocean: North... | reverse complement strand
CGCGGGTCTGAAAAAGAAGTAGTTTTGGCGGGTTGACATTGTCAGAACCCTGATTTAAATTCCCCACTTCCATTGCAAGATGACGAGCGGAAACCAGGACCGGCGGGCTACGGCGAGTATCTGCGCTATTACAGCCAAGGGCTGCAATTTATCCTCCCGATACTGCTTTGTACCTTGGGGGGCAATTGGCTCGGCCGGAAGTACGACATGGCTACGCTTTTCACCCTGCTGGGCCTCGCCCTGGGGTTTGCCGTCGGGTTCTGGTCTTTGTACAAGGAGCTCTACGGATTAGGTCCGGGAGTTTCGGGGTCTGAAGATTCCGACGAAGATGGTGAAGATGATCGCCCTGCGTCGGGAAATACCGAGTTGTAAGAAAAACTGAGTCGTTCGAGGAACGAGGAAAAAGGAAACCCAGCCGGTCGACAGGATCGCCCGGTTGGATCAATAGAGATTTCTGTATGATACGTTTCCCCCTGCTTCTTGCCTTTGTGCTCGTCATTGCCGTGTCGGCTTTGCTCGGCTACGAGTTCAAGGGCGCCGCCGGCCTCAAGGCCGCGGCGGCCGGCATCGCCCTGGGAGTCCTCCTTGTTGCCGTAAGCCGTTTTCTTACAAACCTTTCAGCCCGCTCCGATGGGACCCGTATGCTGGCCGCCTTCTACGGCAGCCTGGTCTGGAGCTTCGGGGGGATCGTGGCATCCGTAATGCTGACGAATTGGCTCTACCCGGACCTGGTTGCGTCGGTGGTTTTCCCCGCCCTCGGTTTTTATCTCGTCTACCGCTTTGACAGCGGGTTGAGGTTGTGGACGGGTTCGGGCACGGCCGGGTTGTCGGCTCCGGGCGCCGGAGTCTCTGAAGGAGAGTTGAAGTGACGTTTTCCGGTTTCAACCTGCTGGCCGCTGCCGACCCGATGGACCATGTCAACGACAAGCCGTTGTTTGATGGCCTGGTGCAGAAGGGTGAAGGTTTTAGCAACTGGCTCTGGGAGGTCAGCAATCATCTTTACGGGCTGGGTATCACCAAGCAGGTGGTGCTTTTCTTCATCGCCGGTATCCTGACCCTGCTTTTTTTCTGGTCCTATGTCCGGCAGATCAAAAAAGATCCCGACGGGGTGCCGGGGCGCTGGGGGAATTTCGTCGAGACGATTCTCGATGTTCTGCGCGACCAGCTGGTTTTGCCCTTCATCGGCGAGTCGGGAATGAAATACCTCCCCATGCTCGCGACCTTCTTCGTCTACATCCTCATCTGTAACCTGCTGGGCCTGATCCCCCTGCTGGATTACGTCGGCCACGGCGGCAATACCGCCACAGCTAATATTTTTATCACCGGGGGGCTGGCGTTCTGCGCCTTCTTCCTCTACCACGCCCTGGGCCTGCGGGAGCAGGGCAATATTTTCACCTACATCAAGAACCTGTTTCCGCACGTGCCGGTTTTTATCCTGCCGCTGATCATCGTGATCGAGCTCATGGCTCATATCATCAGGCCCTGCGCACTGGCCATTCGTCTCATGGCCAATATGATGGCGGGCCATGTGATGATCGCCGTGATCCTGGGCTTCACCGCGCACCTGACCATGGATTGGCTGGTGGGCGGAGCGGTGGTTTCGCTTATCAGCGTGGTGGCGGTAACGGCCCTGACTTTTCTCGAATTGCTTGTGGCGATCATACAGGCATTCGTTTTTACGTTCCTGACTACAGTTTTTCTGTCGATGGCGGTTCACCCGGACCATTGAGGTTCCTGGTGACGCCATTCGGCGTGATTGATTCATCCAAGAAAGGAGTTGTCCTAAAATGGACATGCCGATTGAATTTTTAAACGTGTTTTCCGGTTTTCTCGCGCAGGCTGGGGAGGTTGCTCCCAGTGGGTATGGGCTTTACGCTCCCATCGGGGCCGGCCTGGCCGCCATCGGTGTCGGTCTCGGTATCGGTAAGCTGGCCGCCAGCTCGGTTGAGAGCATCGCCCGCCAGCCCGAAGCATCAGCCGACATCAAGGGAGCCATGATCCTGACTGCGGCTTTCATCGAGGGTGTCGGTCTCTTTGCGGCTGTCATCGCGTTCATGTCGCTGCAAAAGTGACCGCGGCTGGAATTTTTGCAGGAGATTTGAAAGTATGTTGATCAGGGTTCTACGAGGGACGGGTTTTACACTGTCGCTGTTTTTGCCGGTGCTTCTTTTCGCCGCCGACGATGGGCATGGTGCGAAGGCTTCCGATCCGGTGATTCCGCAGACCGTCTGGGCTATTCTCTCCTTCCTGGTGGTCCTCTTCATCCTCTGGAAGAAGGCTATTCCACCGATCCTGGGGGCGATGGACAGCCGCGCCGAGAAGATTCGCGAGGCGCTCGCGGCGGCCGACCAGGCCAAGGCTGATGCCGAGGCCGCGATGGCGGCGCATCAGGACAACCTCGAGACGGCGCGCCAGGAGTCGCGCTCCATCATCGAGGAGGGCAAGCGCGACGCGGAGAAGGTCAAGGCGCAGATCATCGAGGATGCCAACCAGGAGGCGGGAGAGATCTCACAGCGCGTCACGCGCGAGATCCAGCTCGCCAAGGAGGCGGCCCTCGATGACCTGCACAAGCGCAGCGTCGCCCTGTCGATCGACCTCGCCGGCAAGCTGATCCAGAAGAACCTGAGCGCGAAAGAGAACCAGAAACTGATCGACAAAACCGTGAAGGATTTCAGCGAAAACTGATGCGGCTGAAGCTTCGCAGATTGAGTAATCAAGAATGCTGATTGAAAAGATCCCAGCCCTGTATGGAAGAGCCCTGCTCGAGGCGGCCGATGATGCCGGGGTCCTCGATGAGGTTGCCGAGGAGGTCGCTTTCTTCGGCGACCTGCTCGCCGAGGATGCCGACCTGGTCCTCTTCGTGGAGAGTCCCAGGATAGAGTCCTCTCGAAAGAGTGATGTTTTCGAGCGGACCCTGCGGGGCAAGGGCACCGACATCTTCGTGAACTTCCTGCTCCTGCTTGTCGACAAGGGACGCGAAGGAGAGCTCAGGGCTGTCCTCGAGGCCTTCGGGACGCTTCATGATGAGCACATCGGACTGGTTCGCGTCGAGGTCGTCTCGTCGAGGTCGTTCAAGGCTGAGAACGTCGAGAACCTGTCCGCTGCGATCAGCGCCAGCCTCGGCAAAGAGGTCGTCGTTAATAATAAGGTAGACCCCGAGATGCTCGGGGGAATCATTGTACGTTACGAAGGAATGGTGGCAGACGGCAGTCTCAAGACTGCGCTCAAGGAGCTGCGCTCCGAGATGCTGTCCCTCAAGTTTGAGAGCGAGTTAGTCCATGAGAATTAATCCGGAAGAAATCACCTCGGTCCTCAAGAAAGAGATCGAGACCTACAGCGGCGAGTTCCAGGTCGAGGAGGAAGGCACCATCCTCGAGGTGGGAGATGGAATCGCGAGAATCTACGGCCTGACCAATTGCATGGCCGGGGAGATGCTCGAGTTTTCCAACGGCTCGGCTGGTGTCGCCTTCAATCTCGAGGAGTCGAGCATCGGAGCGGTCATCCTCGGCGAGTACGATGACCTGCGCGAAGGCGATACGGTCAAACGCACCGATTCCGTGCTGCAGGTTCCCGTCGGCGAGGAGCTCATCGGCCGGGTCGTCGACCCGCTCGGCAACCCGCTCGATGGCAAGGGCCCGCTGAAGACCGACAAGTTTCGCACGGTGGAGTCCGGTGCCCCCGGCATCGCTGACCGCCAGTCGGTGAAGGAGCCCCTGCAGACGGGCATCAAGGCCATCGACAGCATGATCCCGATCGGCCGCGGCCAGCGTGAGCTGATCATCGGCGACCGGGGCACCGGCAAGACGGCCGTGGCTATCGACACGATCATCAACCAGAAGGGCGGCGACGTGATCTGCGTTTACGTGGCCGTCGGCCAGAAGGCCTCGACGGTCGCCGGGGTCGTCCAGCGTCTCACCGAGACCGGGGCCATGGATTACACCATCGTCGTCAACGCCTCGGCCGCGATGCCGGCGCCGCTTCAGTACGTGGCGCCCTATTGCGGCTGCGCCATGGCCGAGTACTTCATGTACGAAAAGAACGGTCACACGCTCTGTGTCTATGACGACCTCAGCAAGCAGGCGGCGTCCTATCGCCAGCTCTCGCTGCTCCTGCGCCGTCCTCCCGGACGCGAGGCCTATCCCGGTGACGTATTCTATCTTCACTCGCGCCTGCTCGAGCGCTCGGCGAAGCTCTCCGATGACCTCGGCGGCGGCTCGCTTACCGCCCTGCCGGTGATCGAGACCCAGGAGGGCGAGGTGTCGGCCTATATTCCCACCAACGTGATCTCGATCACCGATGGGCAGATCTACCTGGTGCCCGAGCTCTTCTTCGCGGGCGTTCGCCCCGCCATCGATGTCGGTATCTCCGTGTCGCGTGTGGGAGGTTCAGCCCAGGTGAAGGGAATGAAGGCGGTCGCCGGCTCCCTGCGCCTCGACCTGGCCCAGTTCCGTGAGCTGGAGGCCTTCGCGCAGCTCGGCACCGAGCTCGACGCGGCCACCCAGCGCCAGCTCGACCGCGGCTTCCGAATGGTCGAGATTCTCAAGCAGGGCCAGTACCAGCCCATGGACGTGGCCGAGCAGATCCTGATCATCTGGGCCGGCTCAAAGGGCAAGCTCGATGACGTGCCGGTCGATCGCGTGCGCGAGTACGAAGCCGGCTTCCTGGATTTCATCAAGGCCACCCACAGCGAGATCGTGGAGCAGCTTACTGAAACGGGCGAGGTCAGCGAGGAGCTCGAGGCTCTCCTGTCTCCGGTCTGCGATGATTTTACGAAGAGCTTCCTCGAGGGTACGGCGCCGGATCCGCGCGCCGGAGCCGGAACGGTGGACGATGAGGACCCGGGCGAAGCCGCCGAGGAAGAAGGGACTGCTGATGCCGCCGATGCGGAGGCTGACGGAGCTGATGACCAGGAAGGGGATGAGGGCGAAGACGCCTGAGGATTACTGAGATATGGCTGGCCTAAAGGACATCAAGAAGAAGATCACCTCGATCTCCAATACCCGGAAGATCACCCGGACGATGGAGATGGTCGCCGCTGCCAAGAGCAAGCAGACGATTGACCGGGTCGAGGCTTCGACACCCTATTCAAGCAAACTCACCGAGCTTCTCGAGAGCCTCACCGGCGGGCAGAACGTGGATCACTTCCTCGTTCGCGAGAGGGAGAAGGTCGAGCGCAGCGCCCTGCTGGTCGTGACGGCCAATCGAGGCCTCTGCGGGGGCTACAATACCAACGTAGCCAACCTGGCCGAAAAGTGGATTCGCGCCGAGCAGGCGGAGGGCCGTGAGGCCCGGGTATTGATGGTCGGCAAGAAGGGGATCTCCCGCTTCAGGTTCAGGAAGGTCGGCGTCGATGAGAAACGAACCGATATCGAGGACAAGCCGTCCTTCTCCCAGGCCGCGGAGATCGGCGAGAGCTTCATCGAGAGCTTCCGCAAGGGAGAGGTCGACCGGGTGATGGTGGCCGTCACGCGCTACCATTCGGCGGTCGTTCAGAAAGCCGATCTCTTCCAGCTCCTGCCGATCGTGCCTCCCGAGACAGGCGACGATGCTGGAGATGAAGCTACCCGGCAAACCACAGATTTCATCTTCGAACCCGATCCGGTACGGATCCTCGAGGATTTATTGCCTTTTTCAGTCAAGCACACTTTGTACCGTCTGTTGCTCGAGGCCGCCGCTGGAGAGCAGATTGCCCGGCGCGTGGCGATGAAGCTCGCTACTGACAATGCCGGGGAGCTTACCCGCTTCTATACCGGTAAGTACAACCGCGAGCGGCAGGCGAGTATCACGCAGCAGATCATGGAAATTGTAGGAGGTGCCGAGGCCCTCGACTGAGGGGTAAGGCGTGTTCACAGGAAAGAGTTCGTTAGAATAATGAGTGCAAAAGCAGCTACTTCAAGCGCAGTAACAGGAAAGATCGTCCAGATCATCGGGGCGACCATCGATGCCGAGTTTCCAGGGGACCACCTCCCTGAGATCTTCAACGCCCTGGAGGTTTCTATCGACAGGGACGGGGAGAAGGTTCGCCTGGTCTGCGAGGTGCAGCAGCATCTCGGGGGCAATAGGGTACGAGCCATCGCCATGGGAGCTACCGATGGCCTGGTGCGCAATACCGAGGTCATCGACACCGGCGCACCGATCTCGGTACCGGTAGGGGAGGAGACCCTCGGCCGGGTTTTCAACCTTTTGGGCGATCCGGTCGATAAGGGGGGACCCGTAGAGACGAAGGAGAGGCGCTCGATTCATGCCGACCCCCCGGACTTCGACCAGCTGAGCGCAAGGACCGAGGTCTTTGAGACCGGCATCAAGGTCGTGGACCTGTTGACTCCGTACTCCAAGGGAGGCAAGACGGGCCTGTTCGGCGGCGCGGGGCTGGGCAAGACCGTTCTGATTCAGGAGCTGATCAACAACGTCGCCACCAAGCACGGAGGCTACTCCTGCTTCGCCGGCGTGGGTGAGCGTACCCGCGAGGGAAACGATCTGTGGAACGAGATGAAGGACGCCGTGATCGAGCAGCCCGATGGCACGACAACCTCGGTCCTCTCGAAAACAGTGCTGGTCTTCGGCCAGATGAACGAGCCGCCCGGGGCCCGTCTCAGGGTGGCGCTCTCGGCGCTGACCATGGCCGAGTACTTCCGTGACCAGAGCGGCTCGGACGTGCTGCTCTTCGTGGACAACATCTTCCGCTTCTCGCAGGCGGGCTCCGAGGTGTCGGCCCTGCTCGGCCGTATGCCCTCGGCGGTGGGGTACCAGCCCACCCTGGCCACGGAGATGGGAGAATTGCAGGAGCGCATCACCTCGACCCGCGATGGGTCGATCACCAGCGTGCAGGCTATCTACGTACCTGCCGATGACCTCACCGACCCCGCGCCGGCCACCGCCTTCAGCCACCTGGACGCGATCACGGTGCTCGATCGCTCCATCTCCGAGAAGGGCATCTACCCGGCTATCGATCCGCTGAAGTCCTCTTCGCGAATCCTGACGGCTGAGCACGTAGGCCAGGAGCACTACGACATCGCCCAGAGGGTGCTCCAGATCCTGCAGCGCTACTCGGACCTGCAGGACATCATCGCGATCCTCGGCATGGATGAGCTCAGTGAAGACGACAAGGTGCTTGTCGAGAGGGCGCGGCGTATCGAGCGCTTCTTCTCGCAGCCCTTCGCCGTAGCCAAGGCCTTCACCAACCTCGATGGCAAGTACGTTCCTATCCAGGAGACCGTGCGCAGCTTCAAGGGACTGGTGGAGGGAGATTACGACCACCTGCCGATGGGAGCCTTCATGTACGTGGGTACCATCGAGGAGGCCGTCGAGAAAGCCGAGAAACTCAAGGCGGAAGGCGACTGATCAGATGCCGCTTGATTGCGCAGTTACCACACCCGAACAGCTGGTTTTCGAAGGAGCGGTGGAGTCCGTGACCGTGCCGGCCGCCGATGGAGAGATGGGCTTCCTGCCGAGGCACGCGCCGCTCGTCAGCAGTCTCGGTTTCGGTGAGCTGCGTGTCTCTTCGCCCGATGGCGGCAGGCAGGCCTTCTTCGTCAACGGCGGTTTTGTGCAGGTCGTCGGCAATAGGGTTACGGTGCTTGCCGTCGAGGCCCAGGCGATGGATGATCTCGACGCCGAATCCGCCAGGACGGATCTCTCCGAGCTCGAGGGCTCTCCCCCGCAGGCGGGTTCGGATATCGAGGACCGCCGGAAGTATTCTCGTGCGCTCTCCGTCGCCAGGGCCCGGCTGAGGTTTTCTGAGCGTGGCTGAGGTTTTGCCGTTGAGCCCCTGCCCGTCCCCGGTCCGGGCGGGAACCGCGTCGCCGTATGGCGGCCGGAAGGGCCTGGCCGTCGACAGGCGTCGTTCGCCGCCGCCGTGGGATCAGGATGAAATTCTCTGAGATTTATTCCAGCTCGGGATCCCCCGTCATCTCATTCGAGGTTTTTCCTCCGAAGACCAGCCGCGGAATGGACAGCCTGCGGGATGTGCTGGCGCGCCTGGTGGCGCTCGAGCCGCGCTTCATGACGGTGACCTACGGCGCCATGGGCACCACGAGGAGCCGGACGGTCGAGATCGCCTCGATGATTCACAACGATCTCGGCATCGAGTGCGCCTGCCATCTGACCTGCGTCGGCGCTCCCCGCGACCAGATAGATGGCCAGCTCGAGCATATTCACCGCCAGGGGATCGAGAACATCGTCGCCCTGCGTGGCGATCCGCCCCGGGGCCAGGACAGCTTCCAGGCCGTGAGGGGGGGGTTCTCTTGGGCCAATGAGCTTGTCGAGCACATACGCTCCAAGGGGCTCTTTGATATCGCCGTGGGCGGATACCCGGAGAAGCATGTCGAGGCTCCGGACCTCGACACAGATCTCGACAACCTCGCCAGGAAGGTGAAGAGCGGGGCGGATGTCGTCATCACCCAGCTCTTTTACGACAACGAACCCTTCTTCCGCTTTCGCGAGGAGGCGTGGAAGCGAGGAGTCGCCTGCCCCGTGGTACCCGGGCTCCTGCCGATCCACTCCCTGGCCCAGGTGGAGAAGCTCGCCTCGCTCTGCGGCGCGGCGATTCCCGCCGAGCTCCAGGATCGCCTGGTGGCGGCAGGGGATGATCCCGAGGCCGCTGCCGAGGTGGGGGCGGCCTGGTGCATCGAGCAATGCGCCGGTCTTCTTGCCGCCGGGGTGCCAGGGATTCACTACTATGTGCTCAACAAGGCCCCGGTCATGGAGAGGGTGATCGCCGGCTTGCGCCAGCGGGAACTTCTCATATAAGAGGGACCCATGCGACGCTCGCCGGTGGCTGTGAACCGGAGGGTTGGCTTCGGGGGTTCACGTTAGAGCGCCGATGGGTCCGGCCAGGAAAGGCTGAGTTGGTAGTTCGAATTAAGTTCCCGGGCGACCGCGGCCGCCCGGAACCAGGAAACGGTACTGCTGTTCCCTCTTAGAGCCGTTAGAAGATTCAGTCGAGTACTTTTCCGGCCGACGGGGCCGGATCGTCTGAAACGGAAGATCCTTCTCCTAACTCCCGTAACGAGACTCTTTGTGGGAGCGTTCTTCCTTAAGCGCAATTGCCGTTCCGTTTGTCCGGAATTCTTTCGCTTCGTCTAACTGCTAAATTCACATAATGTTAGAGGCGGGGAGGATAGTCCTCCCGATCCCCGGGTCATGTAAAGGATGCTTGGCATCGTGTCGGTAACGCCCGGCCCGGGCCACCCGCCCGGTCCTCTCCTCGTCCTCGTGAGGACCTACAGACATTCGACTCCGGGCTGAATATAATCTTTCTCCTCGGGTTTCGATGCCCGGCGTGTTCCACAATCGGTAAGAGCCTCTCAGATGAAGCAGGTAGAGCTTGATATTCCTCGTGAAGCGGCGGACTTCCTCAGGGAGGCGATCGCCGAAGCGGGGGGCAACGAGGTCTATTTCCTGGGGAAAGTACGCTGGGACGAAGCCCAGGTCGTGGCGACTCTTGACGAGGTGGAGGTCTTCGCCCGGGGCAACGCCGTCTCGGTGCCGGCGATCCTGGCTGGAGCCGAGAGCTGGGACCTGGCGCTCCACAACCACCCGGGTGGGGATCTGCAGCCAAGCCAGGCGGATCTCGCGGTAGCCTCCGAGCTGGGCAACCGCCGGGTAGGCTTCGTCATCATCGACAACAAGGCGGAGAGGAGCTACCTCGTGGTCAAGCCCTTCGTTCGCTACGAGCACCAGCCGGTGGATGTCGAGGAGGTGCGGGATATTCTCGGGCCCGGGGGTGTGCTCTCGAAACATCTCGATGGCTTTGAGAGCCGGGTAGGCCAGGTCGAGCTGGCTGTCGAGGTGGCTCGCTCATTGAACGAGAACAGGGTCGTCGCCGCGGAGGCGGGTACGGGAATCGGAAAGAGCTTCGGCTATCTCGTGCCTATCATCCTCTGGGCGACCAGGAACAGGCAAAGGGTGATCGTGTCCACCGGCACGATCAATCTGCAGGAGCAGCTGGTGTCGAAGGATCTTCCCTTCCTCGCGGAGATCCTGCCGGTCGATTTTGAGTTCTCGCTCATCAAGGGGCGCGCCAACTACGCCTGCAGGAGAAGGCTGAAGGAGGCGCCGGAGCAATTCGAGCTGGTTCCGGAGGACACGGAGGACCAGGACCTGCTTCGTGATCTCATCGAATGGTCGAAGATCACATCGGATGGCAGCCTCGCCGATCTCTCCTGGAAGCCACCCCCGCAGGTCTGGGAGAAGGTGCTCTCGTCGACGGACAAATCCCTCAAGGTCAACTGCGAGTTCTACCAGGAGTGCTTCTACTACCAGGCCCGCAGGAGGGCGAGCCGCTGCCAGGTGGTGGTAGCCAACCATCACCTCTTTTTTGCAGATCTCGCGGTGAGGCGGCAGGCCGGCGACTGGCAGCTCGACCTGATCCTGCCCGGGTATTCCAGGGTGGTCTTCGACGAGGCTCAGCATCTCGAGGACGTCGCCAGTGAGCATCTCGGCGCGCGGTTTTCCAGGCTCGGCATCGGCCAGCGGCTCGGACGAATGCGGTCGAGGCGAAAGGATCGAGGCACCCTGGTGCTCCTGGGAAGGAAGCTGCGCCAGAACGGCGACCCCATCACGGCCGATTCCATCGGCAAAGGCTACGCCTCCCAATTGCGCGATATCGCCGAATCGGTCGATGACCAGTTCGGGGACCTGGAGGAAATGTTGAGGGGTGGGTGGCTCGCGGCGGAGGAGCCTGCCGCAGGCCGCCAGGAGGCTTCGAGGCGGACGCTTCGCTACCAGGGTGACCCGGACAGCTGGGAGCTCTGGAACTCCATCAGGGATTGTCTCCTCGGTATTCGTGGCGAGCTCGAGAATGTCTGCCGGCTGAACGACAAGGCGCGAGCCACCGTAGAGAACTCGGTGGTACACGATGATGTCCAGAAGAGCATCCTGTTGGAGCTGGAGAGCTTCGGAAACCGCATGGCGGACACTCTCGGCGCCTTCTCCCGGTTCAATGATTTCAAGGATGATTCACAGGTGCGCTGGCTTGACTACCGTGAGGGCAGGGGGGGGGATGCCGGCGCCTCCCTGGGTTTCTCGGTGGCGCCGATCTCTGTAGCCGATGAGCTGAGAAATGCTCTCTTTGATGTGCTTGATACGGTGGTGCTCACCTCGGCGACGCTCTCGGTCGCGGGCAGACCTGATTTCCTCGGTGAGCGGCTCGGTTTTCTCGACCTCCCCGCTGATCGCTTCAGCTTCAAGCGTTTCGAGTCGCCCTTCGACTTCAAGCGTCAGGCCCTGATGGTGGTTCCGACCGATCTCCCCGCTCCGAACCGGCAGGGCTACGAGGAGCGCCTGCCCGGAGTCCTCCTGGACCTGCTGAAGGCCAGCGGCGGAAGGGCCTTCGTACTCTTCACCTCCTATTCGCTCCTGGGCAGAATGCACAAGCGCCTTGAGAAGCCGCTGGTAGAGCTGGGCTGCCATCCCATGGCCCAGGGGCAGGCGCAGCGCTCCGAGCTGCTCAAGAGGTTCTCCACCAGCGACAATGGCGTGTTGTTTGGAACCGACAGCTTCTGGGAGGGTGTGGATGTGAGGGGAGAGGCCCTCGAACACGTTATCATCACCCGCCTGCCGTTCAGGGTTCCAACCGAGCCGCTGCAGGAGGCTCGTCTCGAGGAACTGAGCTCCAGGGGGGTCAACGCGTTCAGCAATTACACCATTCCCCAGGCCGTCCTGCGCTTCAAGCAGGGCTTCGGTCGCCTGGTTCGTTCGACGACGGACCGGGGGGTCATCTCAGTTCTCGATTCGAGGATCCTGACGAAGCGCTACGGTAAGATCTTCCTGCAGTCGCTGCCGGAGGTCGACCTCTTCGCCTCGAGCGCCGCGGCGGTGGTGGAGCGGGTGGAAGAGTTTTTCTCTCCCGCCGACGAGGTGTCGGAGCCTCGGAACAATGAATGAGCAGCCGGGAACCACTGGACGCTTCGCGCGGGTGATTCTCGCCGCGGGTCAATCGCGGCGCATGGGAGAGCCCAAGGCGTTGCTGCCCCTGGGAGATCGGAACGCGATCGAGCGTGTCATCGAGGCCGCCGGGAGCATCGTTGAGCTGACGGTCGTCGTCGCGAACCCCCTCCTGGCGGACGCCCTGGGTGGCTTCGGGGCCGGGGGGAGAGAGGGGTTCGAGCTGGTGTTGAATACGGATCCCGGCAGCGAGCAGATCGATTCACTCAAGATGGGCATCGAGAGGATGATCTCCTCGATGGAGGAGCCGCCCGATGGTTTCTTCCTGCACCCGGTTGACTATCCGCTGGTTGGTGAAGAAGACTACAGGGCCCTGCGCGCGGCGTTCAGCGAGCCGCCGGGGACGGGGATCGATGTCTTCCAGCCGGTCTTCGCTGAGCGCCACGGCCACCCGGTGCTCTGCCGGTACTCGCTGGCTCGCAGGTTTCTCGAGCTGCCTGCCGGAGGGACGGCCCGGGACGTCATCCGGTCCTGTCCCCGGGGCTACGTTCCCACCTCCAACCCTGGAGTTGTAGAGGACATGGATACCCCCGAGGACTACTCCCGTCTTCTCGAGCGGATCGAGAGAGGCGAGGCGCCCTAGGAGCCCGGACCGTCGCCGGCCTGCTCGTCCCGGAGCTCTTCTTTCCGCAGCGAGAGCAGCTTCTCAAGCAGGGCGTCGAGGGGGGCGGCATCGATGGGCGAAGAGGCGACGTGGCAGTGACGGACAAAGCCGCAGCGGTCGATGATGAAGCTGGCCGGCCGGGCGATATTGACGGCGCCCCAGGAAAACTTCTGGAAGACTCCGAAGGCCAGGCTCGCCTCAAAGAGAGGATCGATGAGGAGGCTGAAGGGACAGGTCCCGTCATCAAGATATTTTCGGGCGCCCGCGCGGTCTTCACAGGAAACGATCAGGAGGGCCCCCGCGAGCTCGGCGAGCTGCTCTTTCGAGCGAACGAGGTATTCGATCCGCTCCCGGGAGGCCGGGTCCCATGTTCCGCGAATGAACTCCAGCAGCACCGGGCCTTTGCGGAGGGCCGGATGCAGCGAGACCTCGGCGTCATGGGGCGTCGTGAGGGTGAAATCCGGGGCCGGGTCTCCCCGCGATATTTTCTTCGCCATAGAGTGTCTATCCTCATCGTTGGGCTCATCCGCCAAGGATAGACAGATGGCGCCTCCGTCTCAATCGCTTATCGCCACCGGCACCTCAGAATATTTTCCTGCCGGCGACTCGTGCCCCGCAGTACTCGCCGGCCGCCCGGGCGATCTCATCCAATACCGAATCGATATAGCTGCGCGGGTGCTCGGCGGGGGACCAGCAGGCAGCCATCGCGCGGTTGGTGCCGGCTTCGACACGGGTCCTGTGGGAGTCGTGGCTGGGGTTGCCGAAGGGGCCCTCTTCATCGGCGCAGACGAGCTTGCCCTCCAGGTTCATCGAACGTTCGCTGATAACCCGGAGCTCTTCTCCGGGGAGGCCGACGCGGAAAGTCACCGGCGGGACGATAGAACCCCAGTCGTAGAGTCCCAGGGGACATTGCAGCTTGAGACTCGCCATGTTGATGCAATCGACCAGCTTGTTAACCTTCGGAAGCGGCTGCTTCTTCAGGACCCTGCGCAGCAGTCGCTCCGAGCTTGGGCGATCCCTGGTCGGATCGATGCCGACACGCCGGTAGAGCTTCCTGGTACGCGCGACGGCCTCGATCTCAGTGGGCTTGCGCTCAGCCGAGAGGCGGCGATACTCTTCACAGATCTTTTCCAGCTCCAGGTCCAGGGCAGGATCAGGGGGGCCGTTCTTCACGTCATCGAGAAAGACCACGCCGATGCGGACGATCGCCTGGAGCGTTTCAGAGACCCTGACCTGTTCGAGACACATGGATTTTCACCTCCTGTTGCGCGCCATTTTACTCTCCAGCTTTATTTGCTCCGGAAAATTCCAGCGAATTAAAGCGCTCCGGGCTCCCCGCCGTGGAGAAGACGCCGGGCCGCGGATAGTGGAATCTCGCTTTGAGTTCTCGAACCCCGGCTGAAAAAGAGGTAAAAAGTGAGCCATGAGCAGGGCGGATGATATCGAGACGGCCTCCGGCAGGGTGGGCAGGGATGATGGCACGCCCCGCACCCGCACGGAGGCGCTCATCCATCTTCTTGGAGATGATGACACAGGGATTCGGTCCCAGGCCTGGGGACACCTGGAGAAGCTGGGCACGGAGGCGTTCGACAGCGCCCTGGCGGCGGCCGCGGACTCCGAGGATCCGGAGGTGAAGAAGCAGGCGGGCCGCTTCGCGCAGGAATACAGGCGCAGGGAAGTGTTCAAGGAATGGCTGAAGTTCTGCCGCGGTGAAGAGCTCGATCTCGAGACGGGCTCGCTCCTCATCGCCCGCAGCGAATACCCCGACCTCGACCCCGCCGCCTGTACAGGCGCTCTTGACGCGTTTGCCGACGCGTTTGAGCGCCGCATTGAGGCGGCCTCGGGGACGGATGCGAGAATATCCGTCCTGGTCGATCTGCTCTCGAGAGAGGCTGAATTCAAGGGCAACGAGGAGGGCTATTACGAGGCCGACAATAGCTACCTGAACCGTGTCCTGGAGACCAGGCTCGGGATTCCCATCAGCCTCTCTGCGATCTACCTGCTCGTGGCGAGACGCTGTGGTCTCGCATTGTCCGGCGTCGCCTTTCCCCGGCATTTTATCCTGAAGTTCGATTCCCGGGAGGAGGACAGGACGATCGAGATGTTTCTCGATCCTTTTCATGGCGGCCGGAGGCTCGGGGTAAAGGAGTGTGCCGCCATCCTGGAGTCGGACGGGGAGAGCTTCAGCGATGAGCACCTGCGGGCGGTTGGCGATCGCGTCATCCTCGGCAGGATGCTCGGCAACCTGCTCAACGTCTACCACTCTCGCGGAGACAGGCGTCGTATGAACAGGGTCGCCGCGATGCTGAAGCTCCTGCAGGATCCGCGGGAGTGAGACCCCGGCGGATCGCGCCGCCGCTCAGATCTCGAGATGCTCGGGTTCCTTGCGGAAGGTGGTCAGGTTGCGGTGCCCATCTTCGGTCACAACCAGGAGGTCCTCGATGCGGACTCCACCGACACCCGGGTAGTAGAGCCCGGGCTCGATGGTGATGACATGCCCGGCCTTCAGCTCGTGGCCGACCTTCCCGAGCCTGGGGTTCTCGTGGATGTCGAGCCCCACGCCGTGTCCTGTCCCGTGGAAGAAACCCTCCTTGATGCCATCGCGCTCCCCGGTCTTATTGCCGCTCTTTTCGAAGTGCTCGACGATACCCTGGTGAATCTGTTTCCCACAGGCGCCTGCCTTGATCGATTTGATGGCCCAGTCCTGGGCCTCGAATACGTCCTGGTAGAGCTTCTTGACCTCATCGGAGGCCTTGCCCCGGACGACCGTACGGGTCATGTCGCCCCAATAGCGGGTGACCAGGGAGCGCGGAAAGATATCGATGATGATCGTCTGGTTGGCCGGGATGGGGCCGTGGCCGTGCTGGTGGGGGTCGCAGCATTGATCTCCGGTCGCGATGATCGTGCCCTGTTCCGGGGAGCAGTCTACATCCAGGAGCCGCTTGTGGGCCTCCCGCTGCAGCCACTCTGAGGTCAGCACCTCACCCTCGTGGTGGAGCAGGTCATCCTTGATCTCGCTTGAGCGCAGGGTCTCTACGATGAATTCCATGGCCTGTTCGCCGGCCCTCTGGCAGTTGGCTATGTGATCGATCTGCTCCGGTGTCTTGAGCCAGGTCTCGGGGAAGATCGGGTCCTCGCGGCAGTCGAGCTCGTAGCCGAGTTCACGCAGCTGTCCAGCCTGCCCCAGCGGCATGCTGGCGGGGACACAGAGCTTCTGCGCTCCGCCTTGTGAGCGCAGGAAGAGATCGGCGATCGAGGCCAGCCGGGCTATTTTTCCCCGGGAGCGAAGCTCCGCCTCCAGCTCCGCGGTGCCGACGACCTCGTCGACATCCGCCTCCTTCTTCGCACGGCCGTATTCGAGATCGCTGACGAGGAGAAATTTACGGCCGCCATGCTCGATGTAGATCAACGGGTCACCCACGAGAAACCGGGTGGCGTAGAAGAGATCCGAATCCTTCTTGCTGTCGTTGATGATCAGGACGGTCTCGGCGGTGGGCTTTCGAAGGCGGGTCATGGGCTTGTCACTTATCGAGGGTGCAGTCGACGGTTTCTATCGTCTTGCGAATGTTTTCCATGAACTGGTCGGCCACGGCGCCGTCGATCAGACGATGGTCAAAGGTGAGGGTGAGGTAGGACATATTGCGTACGCCGATGGAGTCGGTTCCGGGTACGACCACCACCCTCTTCTGGACCGCTCCGAAGCAGAGGATGCCGGACTGCGGCTGGTTGATGATCGGCGTTCCTATGAGGGTTCCCCAGCCCCCGGGATTGGTGATGGTGAAGGTGCCGCCCTGGACCTCTCCGGGCTTGAGGGTCTTGTTGCGGGCCCGGTCGGCCAGGTCGCTCACCCCGGCGGCGATCTCCGCGATACTCAGCTTGTCCGCCTGGTGCAGGACGGGAACTACGAGGCCGTTGTCCAATGCGACGGCGAGTCCGATGTTGACCTCCGCCTTGTAGTGGATCTTGTCATCGACGAGCGACGCGTTGAGGTCGGGGTAGGTTTTCAGCGCCCGGGCCACGGCCTGGGTGAGGAAGGGGAGGTAGGTCAGCTTCACCCCGCGTTCCTGCCACTCGGCCCTGTGCTTCTTGCGGAACTCGTCGACATCGGTGAAGTCGACCTCGTGAACCGTCGAGACATGGGGAGAGGTGCTCTTTGAGTGGACCATGTGCTCGGCGATTTTACGGCGCATGAGCGACATCGGCTCGATCCGGTCGACCCCGGGGGGGGAGACGGGCTCGCTGCCGGAGTCGGAGCCCGCGGCGGGGCGGGTGCCCTTGCGGCTCTCGATGTAGTTGAGCACGTCTTTTCTGCTCAGGCGTCCGCCCTCGCCGGTTCCCTGGATTTCAGAGGCGTCGAGCCCGTGATCACGCACAAGCTTGCGTACGGCAGGGGAGAGCCAGGCCTTGTCGTCGTTCTCGGCCGCAGCTCCTCCGGCGGTCTCGGCGGCTTCGGCAGAGGAGTCCGCCTTGTCCCGGGCGTCCGCGGCCACCTCGGCCGAGTTTTTCAGCGCGGCGGGGTCGGGCTTTTCCTCGCTGAGGATGCACAGGAGGGTGTCTACCGGAACGGTCTCTCCTTCCTCTACCAGCACCTCGGCGATGTAGCCGCTGGCGGGCGAGGGAATCTCGGTGTCCACCTTGTCGGTCGAGATCTCCAGCAGGGGCGCATCTCGCTCGATCCTGTCGCCGGGAGCGACGAACCACTTGATGACGGTCCCCTCGGTGATGCTCTCACCCATCTGGGGCATTTTGATTTCCACCGGCATGGTGGGGCTCCTTTCCACGCGCTCTGAGAGCAGGAATATTAAGGAATCAGGACCTTTTTGTCACCTTCGCATATGTGCTCAGGCGTGGGCGGGTACCGATTCGATCTTACCGATGTCGAGTTTCTGCTCCCCATCCCAGCGATAGGCGCAGAGGGACCCTCCCCTGGCGATGCTGTAGTCCACGCAGGCTATATTTGGAGCAAGAAGCCCGGGCTCTCCCCTGAGCCAGTAGTGACCGATGAACACCGGTGGAGCATCTTCTGGATAGGGGAGGCAGGAGCGGGCTTTTTTTTTGTAATCCCGGCGGGTTATTTTTTCTGAGTCAGAACGCAGTGGTGGCAGGGCGTATTGGGAATAGGTTTCCTCTTCGTATCCAGGCTCTCTATACCATTGGATGCGGATTTCTCTTCTGTCGTTTCCATCCTTGTCCGTAATGAAATTTCCATTCGGCAAGCGAAGCTCCGGCCCCTTGAGGACACACTCGACGGCTTTGTAGAGGCGGGAGCCTTCCTGGCTGGCCTCGGCCAGGAAGTCAGTCGTGACGCCATCGTGTTTTTTCAGGCGATCGGAGATGAGCTCGGTCTGTTGATCATCCCAGGCGGCGTGAGCGACCCGAAGAGGGCTTCCGCTCCCGTCTTCGAGTTCGAGCCACAGCGGGAGCGAACGGAACCACTCGATCAACTCGCTGATTTCTTCACCGAGTTGATCGATGGTGGCCTGGTGTTGCCCGGTGTTTTTTTCGCTGTGCGTGCGCAGGTATTCGTCGGGCCGCCCGGGGTCTTCAGTGTGGTAGACCAGGGCGTTGAATTCGTGGTTGCCCATGACGGCCTCCGCCTCGCCCGAATCGATCATCGGGCGGACGATCTCGAGTACCTGCCGGATTTCGGGACCCCGGTCTATGAAGTCTCCGAGGAAGATGGCCTGCCGCCCCTGGGGGTGTGAATAACAGCCTTTTTCTTCCTTTTCATAGCCGAGCTTCTCCAGCAGCTGTTCCAGCTCGGTGGCGTGGCCGTGGATATCGCCGATGAGGTCGTACATATCCGAAGAAACCCGGAGGGAAAAAATGGCGGGAGTGCATGGGAATCGAACCCACCTACCGTGTTGTTCGCACGATACCTAGGATTTGAAGTCCCGGAGGCCCACCAGGTGCCTATTCACTCCCGCGCGTTTCTTCATTCTACCCTATTGAGAGGCTCCGTGCAGCGTGTTCCGCCGTCTTCGAATTCACTTCTCAGTCGAAGAAGCCCATGTCCTTGGCGCAGGTATGGACCATGAGGGACGCGTTTCTCACCAGGTCGCGGGCGGCGTCTGTGGGCTCGATCTCGATGAGCCGCTGGGAGGCTCTCTGCGCCAGCGCGAAATGGTCGCGTGCCAGCCTCTTCTTCGCCAGTGCGTTGTCCATTCCCGGCAGCGAGCGGGCGAGGTATTCCCGTCCCTTTCTGAAGTGCCTGACTCCATAATCCATCAGGGCCTTCGGAGCGCCGGGAAGAGGCGTATTCGTGGCGAGCTTCTCGACCGGCGGGAGACTGATGGAGGGCGGAGGTTTCGGCTCCGATGGCTTTTTCACGGCCGCGGCCTTGGCCAGGGGCTCGCTACGTCCCGTGCCTCTCTTCCAATAGCGCGTAAGACGCTCCAGGTTGTCCGGGAAATAGGTCTCCAGCAGCCAGCTGAAGTCCTTGCTGGCGAAGGCGCTGTCGAGGAATTTCGTTCCCTCTTTGTTCAGCTTGTTGGTCTTGGCAAAGAGCGCGAGAGAGAAGAGATCGCTGAGGTAGCCGTAGCTGCCGCTGGCGTCCAGCTCGCTGTTCCTTTTTCGAAGCTCCCTCTCCTTGGCGCTCTGCCAGTCCGCGCGGCTGATCCCGGTCTCCTTCTCGATCCCGCTGCGGCGCAGGCGGGCCTCCTCTCCATATCCGGACTGGATCCAGATGTACTCCTCGCTCCGCCGCAGGATCCTGACGGTCCGCTTCAGCAGCTCGCCTGCGGAGTTACGGTAGTGGATCTCGAAGAGGTCGCTGGCGCCGACGAGATGGCTGACGGGAGTCTGGCGGGTCAGCTCGCGCATGAGAGCGATCCGGTAGCGTTGCCGGCGGAGCTGTGCCTGGCGCGCCCTGGCCTCGGGCAACTGCTCGAGCTTCTTGTAGCATTTTCCGGCAAGCTCGTAGTCCATCGACAGGAGCGCGCCCTCGGCGAGGTTCTCGAGAGAGGCACCGTCGGCCGGAAGGGTCGCGGGCTGCGCGGGGACGGGCCGGGCGCCCGGTTGTTTCCCCGAGTGAACGAGCAGCTTGCCGCTGTCCTCGCTTTGCAGGCGGCTGAGCACCAGCTTGACGTCCTCGACCTGCTGTTTCGAGACCTTCCGGCTGAAGACGACCTTGCCTTTTTCCCAATACCATTTTGATCCGAGGGCCCCGGCGATCCTGTCGATCAGGCGGCCGATCGTGCAGCCCTTCGCCTCGAAATTAAGCCTGCTGTCACCGGCGATCCCCTGTAGCTCGAGCCGGAGGCCGAACCAGCGCAGGAAGCTGCCGAGCTTCCGGATCTCGAGCGATGGGAAGCTGATCTCTACCGGCTCCTTCAGCGCGGCGTACATCTCCTCCTGCGTCGGGCTGAAGCCGATCTCCAGGTCCCAGATCTCGAACCAGTTCCTCGGATGGCCGAGGGGATTGCGCAGGAATCTGCCGACGAGGGTGATCCTGTGCCCCCTGGGGGCCGCGTCGAGCTTCTTGTGAATCTCGAAGGGGTAGTATTTCGGAAGCCCGCCAACCTTCAGCAGCCAGCCGTTGGAGGCGAGGTGCTCGAGGTCGGTCTTCGCCCCGGGAAGCCAGGTGAAAAAATTGACGTTGTGTCGGATGGCCCCGATGATCGTGACGTTCGACTTATTGTCGCCGGCCGGAGCAGCCTTGTGGTCGACCAGTATTCCCTCGACGGTGAGCCATTGCCTGGTGTTCGCGTCGGGAAAGGCGGAGAGGATCCCGGGGCTGAGCACGGTGGCGGGCGGTGAGCGCAGCGTGGGGGCCTCCGAGAAATTGGTGACCTTATTCCTGGCGCGCAGCATGTCGTAGCTCGTGAGCCAGGAGGTGAACTCGCAGGTGAAGGCGAGCATGAAGTTGGCCTTTACCGGGAGCTTGTATTTCGCGGCTTCCCATTTTCCGTTCGCTTCCTTGATGGCGGAGGGGGAATAGGGCAGGGGGCCGAGCTTCTCGTGCAGCTCGGCCGAGAGAGAGAACTTGGGCTTCACCGACCGGAAATAATCGAGGGTCGCGGCCTCCTTTGTTTCCAGGACGAGCTTCTGAACCGTCTTGATCCCCTGGGCGAGGGAGCGGTCGAGAACATCCTTGTCGCGGACCTTGGCGAGAACCCTGGTCAGGGCCTTGCGCTCCTTGTCGGTGATCTTGTAGTCCTCGGTGGTGTATTGCATGCCGACGCAGGAGGTGCAGAAGGTGTAGCCGACTCCCGTGCAGCGCTTGCAGGCGACCTTGATCGTTTTTGAACGCACCCTGGCGTTCTGGGTTCCATCGCCTCCGCAGGAGGTGCATTTCAGGAAGCCCCCGTAGCGGGTGCAGCGCCTGCAGGGACGGATACTTCTCTTCTTGGGCTCGAAGACCTCCTTGAAGTGGGCATCGTCGATGCGATCGGCGCAGCGTGCCAGCCTCTCGAGCACCTGCGCGCGAGGAACGAAGTCGGCGTTCGATGCCCCCTCGGGAAGGAGCTTGAAGGCGGCGGAATATTTCAGCCGGGCGTTCGCCGGCTCTCCCTCCTTGTAGAGCTGGTCGCCTTCGGCGACCAGGATTCGCTGCCTGCGGCTGGTCTCGGTCTGGGCCTCTTTCAGGAGCGCGGCCGCGGCCCTGTGGCTGAAGCTCGAGGTGAGGTGCCGGAGCCTTCTGTAGGCGCTTGAATAGAGCTTGTTGCGGATCTCGATACGGGCAAGCCGGTAGACGGCCTCGGGGTAGTTTTTTTCGCCGCTGCCCAGGCCGGACACCATGCGGTAGCAGCGCTCGGCCCAGCCCGGACGTTTTCTCTCTTCGCACCACTGGCCCAGGTCCAGGAGGGCGGCTGCGTCGGCCGGATCCGTTTTCGCCAGGCGGACGCGAAACTCGGCGTCCCCATCAGTCTGCGGCTGGGCGAGGAGGAGTAGGCAGACTAGGGTCCGGGTCATCGGCTGATCGTCACCTTTGTGAAATCCTGGTAAGGTAAGGCCCCGAAAAGAGATTGTAGCCCCTACCATGCGTCACTTGCCTGAATTATTATTCGCTCCGGCGGATCGGCTGTGCGGGTGGAGCTCTCAGCTGAGGATGGAGAGCTTCAGGAGGAAGCTCTCATTCGCTTCGGGTTCGGGCTGGCGCGCTACGATGATGACCCTGTCGCCGCTGGAGACGATCCCGTCATCGCGGAGTTTTTTCAGGGCGTGGGGTACGAGGTTGTCGAGCTTCTCCTCCCGGGGCATGGTCGTCAGGCTGAGTCCCCGGTGGAGCAGGAGGCGGCGCAGGTTGGAGTGGTCAACCAGGACGCCGTATACCGGTACGGTGGGAGACGCGGTGGAGAGGGCGCGATGGGTGGTGCCCTCGATGGAGAAGCCGAGAATACAGTCGGCGTTCATGTATTCGGCGAAGATGACCGCCGAGGCGGCCAGCAGGTCGTTGATTCCCTCCATGCCGGCAACCGGGGTGTGGGCGCCGCGGTTCCTGCGGTTGAGCTCGAGCTCCGCCTCGCGGGCGATTCGGTCCATCTCCTCTACTGATTCTACGGGGTATTTTCCCATCGCCGTCTCCGCCGACAGCATGATGGCGTGGCTGCCGTCGAGTACGGCGCTGTAGACGTCGTTGACCTCCGCCCTGGTGGGCTGCGGATGGTCGATCATGGATTCGAGCATCTGGGTCGCCGTGATGGACGGGACTCCCAGGGCGTTGGCCCGGGTGATGATCGATTCCTGGATGCCAGGGACCTTTTCCCGGGGCAGGGTCACCCCGAGATCTCCACGGGCGATGAGCACCGCGTTGGTCGCCTTCAGGATCTCGTCCAGGTTTTGTATGCCGGCGCCGTCTTCGATCTTGGCGACGATGAAGGTGTCTTTTTTCCCCCAGGCTTCGAGGTTCTCGCGCATCTTTCCGATCTCATCAGCTGATTGCACGAAGCTCATGGCGATCATGTCGAGGCCCAGGCTTGCTCCAAAGCGCGCGTCCTCGAGGTCCTTGTCGTTGAGAATCGGGAACTCGAGCTCCGAGTCCGGGAAGATGACTCCCTTGCGGCTGTAGACCTCCGCTCCCTTGCGGACCTCGCATTGGAGCTCTCCCTCGGAGCAGGCGATCACCTCGAGCTCGATCTTGGCGTCATCGAGGAAGACCCGGTGCCCCGCCTTGACGAAGCGTTCGACCGCGGGGTAGTCGATGCCCAGGCGCTTTGCGGTGATCTCTTCGCCGTGGCTGATGAGCACCTCGTCGCCCTGGCGCAGAATGATGCGGGTGGTGGCGTCCGCGCGGCCGAGGCGTACCTTGTGTCCCTGCAGATCCTGCATGATCGCCACGGGCTTGTTCGTCCTCTTCGAGGCGGCGCGTATTTCCCCGACCAGCTCCCGGTGCGTCTCGTGCGTTCCATGGGAGAAGTTCAGCCGGGCGACATTCATGCCGGCCTCGATGAGTTTTTCGATCGCCTCCGGGCTGGAGCTCGAGGGCCCCAGCGTACAGACGATCCTGCAAGCGCGCGGGTTCTTTTCGAACTTGATGTCTTCCAGCCGCGGGCTGGCCGGATCGGTGTCTTCCGCCATGGATACCAGGCCTGTTCTGAGAGCTGCGGATTGTACCAGTTGATACCGGGAAGGTTCCCGCTACCTGGCGGGGCTTCCGGCGCGCTGTCGGTGCAGGCCATACAGTAACGGATGCCGCCCGAGAGAGCGAGCGGGGAGGATGGGTATCGGGGGAATGCCTCCGGCGGGGATTTTTTCTATCATGGGAAGGTATTATTGCCCGGGAGGTCCAGTTTGGAGGATGCCGGCGTCGGCCTCTGTGCTTAAGTGGACCTCGTGAAACGTCGCGGCTCGGCGGGTGGCTTCTCATGAGATGGTAAAAGGACGAGCTGGAATATGAACCTGGCCGGAAGCATTGCGATTGTCACCGGGGCCTCGAGCGGGATCGGCGAGGCCATCGCCCTTGAGCTCGCCGCCCGGGGCGTCCAGCTCACGCTCACCGCTCGCAGGGAAGATCGTCTTGAAGCTCTCGGCGACAGGATCTCCGCGCGGGGCGCCGAGGCGCCCCTGCTGGTGGCGGCCGATCTGCGCGAGCCCGAAGACATCGGGAGGATTTTCGAGGAGTCCCGGGCTCGCTGGGGCGGGCTCGACATCCTCGTCAACAATGCCGGGCTGGGCCGCAAGGCGGGCTTTCACGATGGAGCCACGGAGGACTGGAGGGAGATGCTGGAGGTGAACGTCCTGGCGTTGACGGTCGCCTGCCGCGAGGCGTTGGCGTCCTTCGACAAGGACAGGGGCGGGCATATTCTGAACGTCTCCAGCATGGCCGGGCACCGCATACCGCCGCGGGGCGGCTTCTACGCGGCCACCAAATTTGCGGTGCGAGCCATCACCGAATGCCTGCGCCAGGAATTGCGCGCCCTGCGCAGTCCCTCGCGGGTCAGCGAGATCTCGCCGGGGTTTGTCACCACGGAGTTTCACGATGTATTCTACCGCGGCGATGCGGAACAGATAGCCGAGCGGTTGCCGGATTACAGGGTCCTGGATCCGCAGGATGTGGCCGCCTCGGTGCTCCATATTCTCGAGGCTCCCGATCACGTGGCGATACACGATGTCCTCATCAGGTCCAATGAGCAGGAGAGTTGAAGTGCGTTCTTTTTGCGTAGCGCTCCTGGCGGTGTTTTGTTTCTTCCTGCCCGGTTGCCGGGATGAGGGGGCCGGTGAGGGCGGCTCCGCGTCCAGGCCAGGGGCATCGGTGAAGCCGCCTCCAGCCTCGCCCGGCGACAGCGATCCGCGCATCGACGTGGCCCTGGTGAAGATCGCCGCCGGCGCTCTCGAAGAGGCGCGGACAATCATCACCGAGGTGCTGGCTGAGCATCCGGGATCTTACCGATGCCGCTTCCTGGAGGCCTTTACCTGGCATCGGCAGAAGCGCTATGAGAAGGCCCGCAAGGGTTTTGAGGAGGTGCTGCGGTCGGGGGCTGTCTTTGCCGGCAGTGCCGGCGTTCTACATTTTCACGGCTGGGCTCTCTACCATCTCGGTCGCCTGCGCGAGGCGGAGGCGGCCTTGAGAAAACACGCCGCCGCCGTCCCGCGGACCGCGGGAACCTGGTTCGGGCTCGGGTTGATCGCGCTCGAGGGTAATCGCCTCGACGAGGCCGAGTCCTCTCTCATGAAGGCCCGGGAGCTGCAGGCCGGCGATCCCCGCAAGAAGAAGGAGCTGGCGAAGACCCTGGCCAGGCTTGGTGAGGTTCACTCCCTGCAGGGCAGGCTCGAGCCGGCCAGGAAGGAGCTCGATGAGGCCGTCAGGATCTGGCCCGATCACTACAACGCCCACTACAGGCTCTACCGGGTTCTTTTGCGCCTGGGCGACAAGGATGCGGCGGAGTCGGCGCTGAAGCGGCACCAGGAAATCGCCGCGGAGACTCCGGCGGGGAGAGCGGGATCTTGAAGCGCCCGGCCGCCTCGTTTTCGATCCTGTGGCTGGCGCTTTGCGCCCTGGGTGGTTGCGCCGAGCAGCCTCCTCCGGCCGGTCGGAAAGCTGTTGGGCCGGGCATCCGCATGGGCGAGCCCGCCGCCGCTTCGACAGGGCTTGATCTCGTTCTCACCTCCGGCGGTACTCCCTCGAGGGAGATTCTCGAGGTGAAGGGTTGCGGGCTGGCGCTCATCGACTTTGACTCCGATGGAGACCTCGACGTCTTCGCTCCCAATGGAGCGACCCTCGCGGCTCCCGAGGAGGGTCCGGGCTGCAGGATGTTCGAGAACCGTGGGGAGCTGAAATTTGTCGATGCGACGGTCCGACTGGGCCTCGGGTTGAGGCGCTGGAGCTTCGGCGTGGCGGTAGGGGACTATGATGGAGATGGCCACGATGATCTCTTCATCGCCTGCTACGGACCCAATGTCCTGCTGCGCAATAGGGCCGGCGGCGGCTTCGAGGATGTCTCCGAGGCGGCCGGTATCGCCGATGGGGGCTGGGGGACGGGCTGCGCCTTCGCCGATACCGATGGAGATGGGGACCTCGACCTCTACGTCTGCAATTACCTGTCCTTCGATCCGGAAAAGCCGCCT
>Ga0310345_10001518_pt1 | contig 25584 bp, 25 predicted proteins | sample HC15DNA20500_MG_FD_204667 | JGI IMG/M metagenome (GOLD analysis project Ga0310345, IMG submission 204667) | Marine microbial communities from station ALOHA, North Pacific Subtropical Gyre - HC15-DNA-20-500_MG | ecosystem: Environmental > Aquatic > Marine > Oceanic | place: Pacific Ocean: North... | reverse complement strand
CCTTCGACCGCGCCTGGAATCAGCGCGTTCAGGGTCGGAACCAGAGTCTTTTCCGCGTTAAAGCTGGGGATAACTATGGAAATCATGGCGGGACTATAGCGTTTAGTCCGCGAGCGGCAATCGGTTCCGCGTCGCTGGCTCACGACGTCCTTTCGTCAATGTTCTTGCTTTGTTCTAGGGCGAGACCTATATTGGAGCCATGAGCGTGGACCTTAGAAAGCCTGAGAAACACGAAAGCTTCCCGCTGGAGGCGGGCGGCGTTGCGGCCGAGCGCCGCCGCGGCAGAGGTGCGCTGACCAATCGATCGGGGCGGTTCGAGCCGATCGCCTATCAGCCCACGGATGACGGCTGGGGCTCGATCGGAGAGCTGGAAGCGCTCTCCACCCAGGTGCAGGAGATCCGGGCGAAGACAATCATCACCCGTAACGAATCGCCCGATATCGGCTTCGACCGCTCGATCAACCCCTATCGCGGCTGCGAGCATGGATGCGTCTATTGCTTCGCGCGGCCGACCCACGCCTTCATGGGGCTGTCGCCGGGGCTCGATTTCGAGACGCGGCTCTTCGCCAAGGTGAATGCGGCGGAGCAGCTGAAGCGGGAATTGGCGGATCCGAAATACAAAGTCGCCACGATCGCGATCGGGACGAACACCGACCCCTACCAGCCCATCGACCGGCAATACGCGCTCATGCGCGACATCCTCAAGGTGCTGGACGAGGCGAACCACCCGGTGGCCATCGTCACGAAGTCCTCATTGGTCCTGCGGGATATCGACATCCTGTCTTCCATGGCGAAGCGCGGGCTGGCGAAGGTCGCCCTGTCGGTGACCACGCTGGACCGAAAGCTGTCGCGCGCCATGGAGCCGCGAGCGGCGACGCCGGAGAAGCGGCTCGAGACGCTGGCCGCCTTGAACGAGGCAGGTATTCCGACCTCGGTGATGGTGGCGCCGGTGATGCCGGGCCTGACGGATATGGAGATGGAGCGCATCCTGGAGCGGGCCTCCGTCGCGGGCGTGACGCAGGCCGGCTACGTGCTGCTGCGGCTGCCGCTGGAGATCGCCGATCTCTTCACCGAATGGCTGCAGGCGAACTGCCCGGACCGGGCGGAGAAGGTGCTGTCGCTGATGCGCCAGTCGCGGGGCGGCAAGCTTTACGATTCCAAGTGGCACGAGCGCATGGAGGGCAACGGGCCTTATGCGTGGATGATCGGGCGGCGATTCGAGATGGCGGTGCAGCGGCTCGGCCTCAATAAAGACAAGGCCAAGCTGCGGACCGATCTGTTCGAACCGCCCGTGCTGCCAGGGCAGCAGATGCGGCTGTTCTAAAGGAACGAGCGAAGCCTCGCCGTCGTCGCGCCCCTCGTTTTCCACATTGGGGGCGGTTGCGACCTCGGAGGGGGATTGCAAGCGCGTATCCAGAGCGCAAAAGTCGGCCTCATGGATGCGCTCTTCGAATCGGCCTTTCTGCCAGATGCGCCCAGCTACGTGCTGGAGGCCGATCTCATGGATAAGCATAAGGGTCCGGTCGCCGGGCTCGACGAGGCGGGCCGCGGTCCCTGGGCGGGACCGGTGGTGGCCGCCTGCGTGATCCTAAACCCGGACCGCATCCCCGAAGGGCTGAACGACTCCAAGAAGCTCACCGAAAAAGAACGGGAAGAGCGGTTCGAGGAGATCATGGCGCTCGCTATCGTCGGCATCGCCATCGGCCATGTGAAGCGGATCGACCGGGACAACATCCTCCAGGCCAGCCTGTGGGCCATGCGGCGCGCCTATCGCGAGATGGAAGCGCCGGCTGTCGCCGCCCTCATCGACGGCAACATCAAGCCGAAGCGTTTCCCCTGCCCGGCCCGGCCCGTGGTCGGCGGGGACGGCATATCGGTCTCCATCGCGGCGGCGTCCATCGTGGCCAAGGTGACGCGGGACCGGATGATGGTGAAGCTCGCCAAGCGCTACCGTAAATATGGCTGGGAGCGGAACAAGGGCTACGGCACGCGCGAGCACGCCGAAGCCATCCAGAAGCACGGCGTCTGCCTGCACCACCGCCGCTCCTTCAGCCCCATCGAGAAGGCGCTAGGGTTCGCCGAGACCGCCGAGCTGCAGTTCGGTTAACAGCGTCTTTACCAACTTTCCTCAAGTTTGACCTTTCGCGCCGGCCGACTCGCCGGGGCGGCTCCGACTGTTTGGTTTCAGCGTCTTCGGAGGCGGTCAATGCTCAAGGAAGAGGCGGGGGCGACGCTCCCGATCGATAGCATCATTCTCGGCGATTGCGTGGCAGAGCTGGCAGAGCTTCCGGATCGCTCCGTCGATCTGGTCTTCGCCGACCCGCCCTACAATTTGCAGCTCCAGAAAGATCTGCTCCGTCCGAACAATTCGAAGGTCGACGGCGTCGACGACGACTGGGACAAGTTCGCCAGCTTCGAGAACTACGATCAATTCACCAACGACTGGCTGGCCCAGTGCCGCCGCGTCCTGAAGGACGACGGGTCGCTTTGGGTGATCGGCAGCTATCACAACATCTTCCGCCTCGGCACCCAGCTCCAGGACATGGGGTTCTGGATCCTGAACGACGTGATCTGGCGAAAGACGAACCCGATGCCGAACTTCCGGGGCCGCCGTTTCACCAACGCCCATGAAACGCTGATCTGGGCGGCGAAGAGCCAGAAGAGCCGCTACCGCTTCAACTACGAGGCGATGAAGGCGCTGAACGACGATCTCCAGATGCGCTCCGACTGGCTGCTGCCGATCTGCTCGGGTCCTGAGCGCCTGAAGGAAGAGACCGGCAAGAAGGCCCATCCGACCCAGAAGCCGGAAGCGCTGCTCGGCCGCGTGATCCTCGCCTCCTCCAACGAAGGCGATGTGGTGCTCGACCCGTTCTCCGGCAGCGGCACCACGGCCGCCGCAGCCAAGAAGCTGGGACGCCATTACATCGGCATCGAGCGGGACGCCGATTACGCGCGCATCGCCCGCAAGCGCCTGGCGGAGATCGAGCCGCTCGGCGACGAGGCCATGAAGGTCATGCAGGGCAAGCGCCAGGAACAGCGTATTCCCTTCGGCTCGCTGGTCGAGCTCGGGCTGATCTCGCCCGGCACCGTTCTCTACGACAACCGGGCCCGTCACGAGGCCCGCGTGCGCGCCGACGGCAGCATCGCCGTGAAGGGCGCGCAAGGCTCCATCCACAAAATGGGCGCCCAGGTTCAGGGGGCATCGGCCTGCAACGGCTGGACCTTCTGGCATGTGGAACAGGAAGGGACGCTCACCCCGATCGATAGCCTGCGCGATGTCGCGCGGCGCCAGCTGGAGGCCACATCATGAAGCTGTTCAGGACCCGTCTGACCGAGAAAAGCCGCGAGAAGTTCTGGATCCCGCCGGTGGCGATGCTTCCCGAGCCGTCCGCCGCGCGGAAAGCGGCCGAAGCGCCGATGAAGCCTTCGCGGCGGTATCAGCTGCCGGAGAGCCTCTCCACGGAACAGGCTGCCCCGGCTCCGGCACAGGTTGTCGCGGCCGAGTAATCTCGAGCCCCGGCTCTCAGCGTTATCCGTCCATGCCGTGGCGGAGCACTTTCCGCATGACGCTGGGCAGGGCTGCGCCGGCAAGATTGCGCCGCGCCACCCAGCGGCAGCGCTCCGGCTCCGCCGCCGGCGTCAGTTCCGCCTCCATCGGCGCGCGGGCGACATGAACCTCCAGCTTCAGATGAAAATGGGTGAAGGTGTGCTCCACCAGCCCGACCGTCTTCCGCCACTCCGTTTGGAGCGGCGCAAAGTCCAAAGGCTCAGCCGCATCTTTCGCGCCCCACGGCGTTGACGGCACCTCGAGCATGCCGCCCAGCAGCCCCTTCGGCGGCCGCTCGCGGAGCAGCACCGCACCATCCTCGCGCAGCGCAAGGAACGCGGTGCCGACCCTGGTCGGCCGCTCCCCCTTCTCCGCCTTGTAGGGCAGCACTTCCGTCAAACCTTCCGCATAGCCTTCGCAATCGGACCGGATGGGGCAGAGCCCGCAGGCGGGACGCTTCGGCGTGCAGATCTGCGCACCGAGATCCATCAGGGCTTGCGCGAAATCGCCGGGGCGGCCTGGCGGCGTCAGCTTGGCGGCTAGAGCCTTGATCTCCGGCTTGGCTTGCGGCAGCGGCGTCTTCAGGGCGAAGAGCCGCGCCATGACCCGCTCAATATTGCCATCCACCGGCGTCGCGGGCTCGTTGAAGGCGATGGCGGCGATGGCGGCGGCCGTGTAGTCGCCGATGCCGGGCAGCTTTCTGAGACCGGCTTCGGTCGCCGGGAATTCGCCGCCATGCTCCTCCGCCACGACGATGGCGCAAGCATGGAGGTTGCGGGCGCGGGCGTAGTAGCCGAGGCCGGCCCATTCGGCGAGCACATCCCCCAGAGGTGCGGCAGCAAGATCCTCCACCCGCGGCCAGCGGCGCAGGAAGCGTCCGTAGCGCGGCAGCACCGCCTTGACGGTGGTCTGCTGGAGCATGACCTCGCTCAGCCAGACCTTATAGGGATCGGGCGTTTCGGCTGCGCCCGGCGGAATGCGCCAGGGCAGCGTGCGGCCCTCCCGGTCGTACCAGACGAGCAGCTTGGCGGCGGTGGCCGCATCGGCCGTCGCTCCCCCGTCTGCATCCCGGATACCGGCCAATGGAAAACTCCTGCTCAGCGCTTTCTCGCGCCTTCGTCACGCCCCCTCCGATGGTGTAGGGTGCGAGCCAAAGAAGGCAAGAGCGCCGCGGCGGATGATCCCCAAGAGCGTCAGCAAAGAGAGCATCTTCAAGCGCGGCAGTGCGATCCAATCGATGACCGGCGATAACGACGTTCCTTCAGCGAAAGATCCGGCGGATGCCGACCGGCGCTACACGGCCGACCCCAAGCGGCGCGCGCAGGGGCTTAAATCGATCGGCGGGTTCGCGGCGACCAGCCTCGAGCCGGCGGCGCGGGCGCGCGGCTTCACGACCATGGCGCTGCTGGAGCAATGGGACAGCATCGTGGGCGCCAGCACGGCCCGCTTCACTAAGCCCGACCGGCTGATCTGGCCGAGACCGCCGCGGGAAGCTCCGGAAGACGAGCCGAAGCAGGCGCGCAAGCGGCCCGAGGGCGCGACGCTGGTGCTTCGGGTGGACGGGCCGCGCTCCATCGAGGTGCAGTACAAGGCGCAGCAGATCATGGAGCGGGTGAACAGCTTCTTCGGCTATCGCGCCGTGGTGGAGATGCGGATCAAGCAAGCGCCGGTGGGACGGCTCGCTAGGCCGAAGCCGCAACCACCCCTGCCGCCGGATCCCTCGGTCCTGCCCGAGGAGGCCAGTATCGAAGATGGGCCGTTGCGCGATGCGCTGGTTCGGCTGGGGACAGCGGCGAAACGCTCAAGAAAGCGTGACGCTTGAGGGCTGGTCTTCGCCGCTCGCATGGCTTAACCAAGGTCCCAATGACAGCTCGAAAAGCGGAGTAAGGACGTGGCGGAAACACCCAATTCCCACAGCAGCCGGAACAAAGGCCTGGTGATCGCGGCCGCGGTTGCAGTCGTGGCGCTCGTGATAGGAGCCGGCGTCTATTTCGTCGGCATGAACGGCGAGACAGAAACCCAGGCGGCGAGCCGCGCCGATGCCGACGTGCCCATGTCGGAGCTTATGGATGGCGGCCCGCTGGACGATGTGGTGGTCGGCGAGGAAGACGCCCCCGTCACCATCATCGAATACGCGTCCCTGACCTGCCCGCACTGCGCGGACTTCCACACCAACGTCTATCCGGAGCTCAAAGAGAAATACATCGACACCGGCGAGGTGAAGTTCATCTTCCGCGAGTTCCCCCTCGACATCCTAGCGGCGCGCGCCTCCATGCTGGCCCGCTGCGCCGGCCCTGAGAAGCGTATGGCGCTGACCTCGGCGCTGTTCGAGACCCAGCGGAGCTGGGCGGTGGCGGACGAGGCGGAAGCCATGGACAAGCTGCTCGGCATCGCGCGTCAGGCCGGCTTCACCAAGGAGAGCTTCGACCAGTGCATGGCGGATGAGGAGCTCTACCAGAACATCGTGAAGACCCGCGCCCGGGCGGCGTCCGAGTTCGGCGTGAACTCCACGCCCAGCTTCTTCATCGACGGCAAGAAGCTCGGCCGCGAGCATCAGCTCGAAGATTTCGACGCAATCCTGCAGGAGGATACAGCCGGATCGAGCGACGCGGCGGAGTCCGCGCCGGCGGAATAGCCAACGCGATGGGATTCGGCGCGGCCAATTCGGCGAGGCGGCTCGCCCGCTTCACCGCCTTGGGCCTCGCTATCGGGCTCAGCTTCGGCTTGAGCCTTGCCCTTGCCGGCTGCGGCGGCGCGGGCCCCGGCAACTCGGAAGTGAGCGAGGCTGCCGACGATGTCACAAAGCCCGGCCCCCTCGGCGATCGCGCTCTGGGCCGGGCGGATGCGCCGGTGACAGTGGTGGAATACGCCTCCCTCACCTGCCCCCATTGCAAGGCGTTCCATCAGAACGTCTTCCCCCAGTTGAAGCGCAACTATATCGACACGGGCAAGGTCCGCTACGTGGTGCGGGAATTCCCCATCGGACGCTCGGCGGGCAACGCGGCGATCATTAATCGCTGCGCGCCGGCGGATAAGTATTTCCAGCTCTACGGGCTGTTCCTGGATAACCAGCGGGAATGGGTCTCCCAGGAGGTGCGGCTCGACGCCATCTACGGCGTTGCGAAACGCGTTGGTATGACCCGGGCGCAGTTTGACAACTGCCTTGCGAATCAAAGCATGATCGACGCGTTGGACGAGCAAAAGCAGCGGGGACGGCGCCTGGGGGTCAAGGGCACGCCGACCTTCTTCGTCAACGGCCAGAAGGCGCAAGGAACAGTCACCTATGAGGAGATCAAGAAGATGATCGAATCGCGGGGACAAACGGGCGGCGCGGCTTGACGCTGCGCCTCGGGGATGGCCTAAGCGCTGGTTCGCGCAACAGCTGAAGGGGCGATAAGCTTTGAAGATCACCCGCCTCCGCCTTCTGGGATTCAAATCCTTCGTCGAGCCGACCGAACTCGTCATCGAGAAAGGTCTGACCGGCGTCGTGGGCCCGAACGGCTGCGGCAAGTCCAATCTGCTGGAAGCGCTGCGCTGGGCCATGGGCGAGACGTCCTATAAGAGCATGCGCGGCTCGGCCATGGAGGACGTGATCTTCGCCGGCTCGCAGAGCCGCCCGCAGCGGAATTCAGCCGAAGTCACCCTCTTCATCGACAATTCCGGCCGCACGGCTCCCGCCGAGTTCAACGACGCGGAGGATCTGGAGGTCACCCGCCGGATCGAACGCGATGCGGGCTCGGCCTATCGGGTCAACGGACGGGACGTGCGCGCCCGCGACGTGCGGCTTCTGTTCGAAGACGCCTCGACCGGCGCCCGCTCGCCGGCGCTAGTCGGCCAAGGTCGCGTGGGCGAGATCGTCAGCGCGCAGCCCCAGGAGCGGCGGCGCGTGCTGGAAGACGCCGCGGGCATCGCCGGTCTGCATAGCCGCCGCCACGAGGCGGAGCTGCGGCTGAAGGCGACGGAAGCCAATCTGGAGCGGCTCGGCGATCTGATCGGCCAGCTCACGACCCAGCTCAACGCGTTGAAGCGCCAGGCCCGCCAGGCCAAGCGTTACCGCGAAGTCAGCGACCAGATCCAAGAGCGCGAGGCGCTGCATCACCATTTGCTGTGGTCGAATGCCTGCGCGGCCGTGGAGGAGGAGGAGGAAGCGCTTCAAAAGGCGCTGACCACTGTCGGCGAGGAAACACGCGTCGAGACGGATGCCTTGCGCGATCAGCATCTGGCGGCGGAGAAGCTGCAGCCTTTGCGGGACGAGGAAGCGAACAAGGCCGCCGCCCTGCACCGGCTTTCGGTTGAGCGGGAAGCGCTCGACCGGGAAGAGCAGCGGGCGCAGTCCCGCCAGGCCGAGCTTGAGACCCGCCTTGCCCAGATGACGAGCGATCTGGCGCGCGAGCAGGAGCAGATCGGCGAAGCCGAAGAGATGCTCCGGGGTCTGGCGGAAGAAGAGCGCAAGCTGCAGGAGGCGAGCGCCGACGAGAGCGAAGCGCCGAAGCTGGAGGCAGCTGCGCGAGAGACGGCGGAAACCCTTTCCAAGGCCGAAGCGGCCTTGAGCGAGGCGACCGAGCAATTCGCGCAAGCACGCGCCGAGCAGCGCCGGCTGCAGAGCGAGACGGCGGAGCTGGACAGCCGGATCGCACGGCTGGAATCCCAGGCGCGCGAGTTCACGGAGACGTTGCAGGCGGCGGAGGCGGACGCGAGCGAGCACGGCGATCTGCCGGGGCTGGAAGAGACGGCCACACGCCTGCGCGAGGCGGTGCAGGAGGTCGAAGACGAGCTGACCCGCGCCGAGGAGGCCGAGGAGGTTGCTCGCTCCAAGGAGAGCGACCGGCGGTCGGATGCGGCTGCGGCCCGGCTCAAGCGCCAGGAGTTGGAGACCGAGCTCGCGACCCTGACCAAGCTGCTGAAGCCGGCGCAGGACGAAGATTTCGAGCCGCTGATTTCGCAGATTTCGGTGGCGGAAGGCTACGAGCAGGCGCTGGGCACGGCACTCGGCGACGATCTGGATGCCGCCAGCGACGAGGCGGCCCCGGCCTTCTGGCGCAAGCTATCGGCGCTGGGGAGCGATCCTTCGCTGCCTGCCGGTGCTGAGCCCCTCGCCCGTTTCGTGACAGGCGCGGACCTTCTCTCCAGGCGTCTGGCGCAGATCGGCGTCGTGGACACCGAGACGGGCGACAGGCTGCAAGCGGAGCTGAAGCCCGGCCAGCGCCTCGTCACCAAGGACGGCGATCTCTGGCGCTGGGACGGCTATCGCATCCGGGCGGGTGCCGCCACGGCGGCGGCGGCGCGCCTGCAGGAGCGCAACCGTCTGGAGAGCCTGCGGGGCGAGGCGGAGACGGCGGAAGCCGCGCTGACCGCCGCGCAAGAAACGCTGGAGAAGAGCACCGAAGCGCACGCCCAAGCGGCGGAGCACACCAAGAGCCTCCGCCAGAAGTTGCGGGAGACCCAGAGCGAGCTCGCCGCCACGCGTGACAAGATCGCCGCGACCGAGCGGGCCATGCAGGAGCGGAGCCGCGAGCTGGGCCGCCTGGCCGAGGCGCGCACCCGCACCGAAGAATCTCTGAAGGAAGCGCGGGACCGCCGGGTGGAGCTCGGCGAGGCGCTCGATCTGGACGACAAGCTTGCCGGCTTGGAGCAGGCCCAGCAGGACGCCCAACAGCAGGCCGCAGCGGCCCGCTCCGCCCATTCGGACGCGAAGGCGGAGCTTGAGAGCTATGCGCGGAGCATCCGGCTGCGTCAGGAGCGGATCGAGGCGATCACGGCGGAGAACGAGCTCTGGCAGAAGCGCATCGCCAAGGCGCGCGAACAGATCGAGACCCTGAAGACTCGCGAAGAAGAGATCCGGGGCGATCTGGAGAGTATCTCGAAGCTGCCGGAAGAGATCGAAACCCGCCGGCGGACGCTGCTGGACTCCATCGCCGAGGCTGAGAAGGAGCGCTCGGCCGCGGCCGACGCTTTGGCGCAAGCCGATACGGCGCGGCGCGAGCACGACAAGGCGCTTCGCGAGGTGCAGGAGCGGCTCTCGGCGGCCCGCGAGGCCAAGGCCCGCAGCGAAGCGCGGCTGGAAGCCGCTCGAGCCAAGCGCAGCGATATCGCCCATCAGATCCGCGAGGCTTTCGACTGCGCGCCGGAAGGGTGCTTGAAGATCGCCGGGCTGGAGCCGAAGGCGACCATGCCGGACATCTCCCAGGTGGAGGCCGAACTACACAAGCTGAAGGCCGACCGGGAGCGGCTGGGTGCGGTCAATCTCCGCGCCGAGGAGGAAGAGACCGAGATCGCCGCTCAGCTGGAAGAGATCGAGACCGAGAAGGCCGACGTGGAAGAGGCGATCGCCAGCCTGCGCCAGGGCATCTCGAATCTGAACCGGGAAGGCCGCAAGCGGCTCCTGGAGGCCTTCGACACGGTGGACGCCCATTTCAAGCGGCTGTTCACCGTGCTGTTCGGTGGCGGTTCGGCGGAGCTGCAGCTCGTGGAATCCGACGACCCGCTTCAGGCGGGGCTGGAAATCCTGGCCTGCCCGCCTGGCAAGAAGCCGCAAGTGCTGACGCTGCTCTCGGGCGGCGAGAAGGCGCTGACGGCGCTCGCCCTGATCTTCGCGGTGTTCTTGACCAACCCGTCCCCCATCTGCGTGCTGGACGAGGTGGACGCGCCGCTGGACGACGCCAATGTGGAGCGTTTCTGCCGGATGATGGAGGAGATGGTGGACACCACCGACACCCGCTTCCTCATCATCACCCACCACCCGCTCACCATGGCCCGGATGAACCGGCTGTTCGGCGTCACCATGGCCGAGCGCGGGGTCAGCCAGCTGGTCTCGGTCAATCTGGAGACCGCCGAGCAGCTGCGCGACGCGAGCTAGAGGCGCGCCTCTCTCCGCTCCGGCGCAACGAGGCCGATATCCGGCATTTTTCGACGGCCTTAAGTCTTTTCACCAGCGGCAAAAGAGTCGTCTGGCGAAATCTTGACAGGGCCGAAAGGTTCACTAAGGTGCGCGCGGGCTGAGGACCAGCCGGTCCGCCGGTCGTTCCCTTGAAGAGAGCAATGCCATGGCCGGACCTAAGGGCCCGGGACGCGAAAGAAGCGACCAGGATACAGATGATATCCGCCGGCGCTTGAGCGATCTGGAGGGGAAGCTCGGAGAAGTCCGCGCACGCCATAACCCGAAAGCCGAGGAGGAACGCTCCGAACGCGGCCGGGCCATGGGCAACGCGATGAAGCTGGCCGCCGAACTGGTGGCGGGCGTGATCGTCGGCGGATGTATCGGCTGGGCGCTGGACCAATGGTTCGGTACGAGCCCGATCATGATGGTGGTGTTCCTCATCCTGGGGTCCGCCGCTGGGATTTTGAACGTGATCCGAAGCGCGCAAGCGATGCAGGCGAAGGGCCAACCGCTGCCCGGCAAAGACCTGCCGCCGGACAGCTCGGAAGAGGACGAGTAGACGGGTGTTCGAGGCATACGCAGCAGAATCGGCCCATGGCGGCCATGGCGAAGGTGGCGGTCTTCCGGACCCGATGCACCAGTTCGAGATCAAGCGTCTGGTCGAGCTGGACGTGTTCGGTATCGACGCTTCGTTCACGAATTCCGGGCTTTTCATGGTGATCGCCGTCGTGCTGATCACCGCTTTCATGCTTTGGGCGATGCGGCGCCGCGAGATGGTGCCCTCCCGCAGCCAGTCGATCGCCGAGCTTTCCTACGAGTTCGTGGCGAACATGCTGCGCGATAATACCGGCACGGCCGGCATGCCCTATTTCCCGTTCATCTTCACGCTCTTCATGTTCGTGCTCGCGCTGAACATGCTGGGCATGGTGCCCTACTCCTTCACGGTGACGAGCCACATCATCGTCACCTTCGCGCTCGCCGCGGCGATCATTCTCGGCATCACCGTTCTCGGTTTCATCAAGCATGGTCCGGGCTTCCTGCGGCTGTTCGTGCCGAAGGGCGTGCCCGTCATCCTGGTGCCGCTCATCACGGTGATCGAGGTGATCTCCTATCTCACCCGCCCGGTCAGCCTTTCTGTTCGTTTGTTCGCCAACATGATGGCCGGCCACACCATGCTGAAGGTGTTCGGCGCCTTCGTGGTGGCGCTCGGTTTCCTGGGTGGTTGGGCACCGCTCGCCTTCATGGTGGGCTTCACCGCTTTGGAAGTTTTGGTCGCGTTCCTGCAAGCTTACGTGTTCGCGATCCTCACCTGTATCTATCTCAATGACGCACTTCACCTGCATTGAGACGGAGCATCTCTAGTCGTTAGTCACCAGTCCCAATGGGAGGAATGAATGGAACCCGAAGCAGCTAAGTTTATCGGCGCAGGCCTTGCCTCGATCGCCCTGGTCGGTGCCGGTCTCGGTATCGGTACGATTTTCGGCAACTACCTTTCCGGCGCTCTGCGCAATCCGTCGGCAGCCGCGGGCCAGTTCCCGAACCTGCTGCTCGGCTTTGCTCTCGCCGAAGCGACCGGCCTGTTCGGCCTCGTCGTGGCGCTGATCATCCTCTTCGTCTTTTAATCAGCCAAAGCTGGTAAGCGAATAGGACCATGCCGCAGCTAGTTCCAAGCGATTGGCTTCCGCAGCTCATCTGGCTCGCGATCACCTTCGGCATTCTCTACGTGCTGATGGCGAAGGTGGCGCTGCCGCGCGTCGGTAGCGTGCTGGAGACCCGGCGGAACCGGATCCAGTCGGATCTGCAGACCGCCGATGAGCTCCGCAGGGCGACGGAGGAGGCCATCGCCTCCTACGAGCAAGCGCTCGCAGAAGCCAAGCAGAAGGCTCATGCCATCGCCCAGGAGGCGCGGGATGAGCTCAATGCCGAGTTGAACGCAGAACGCGAGAAGCTTGAGAGCGATCTTTCGGAGAAGGCCAAGGCCGCCGAAGCGCGTATCCACGAAGCGAAGTCCTCGGCCCTCAAAGAGGTCGACGGCATCGCCACCGAGGTCGCGTCGGATCTGGTCGACAAGCTGATCGGGGTCAGCCCTTCCAAGGCGGAGACCGAGAAGGCCGTCGCGGCGGCCCGGCAAAACTAAGGAGCGGCAGGCATGGAACTCTTTACACCGGAATTCTGGGTCGCCGTATCCTTCTTCCTGTTCATCGCTCTGGTGGTCTATTTCAAGGCCTTCCACAAGCTGGGCCAGGCGCTGGACAAGCGGGCGGCCGAGATTGCGGCCGAGCTGGACGAGGCGAAGCGTCTGCGCGAAGAGGCCGAGAGCGTTCTGGCCGACTACAAGCGCAAGCAGAAGGAAGCCCAGCAGGAGGCAGACGACATCGTCGATCTGGCCAAGCGCGAGGCGAAATCCTACGCCGACGAGACCCGCCGGAGCATGGAAGAGCAGTTCGAGCGCCGGGCTCGGATGGCAGAAGAAAAGATCGCACGAGCCGAAGAGCAGGCCGTGGCCGATGTGCGCAGCGCAGCGGTGGATGCCGCGGTCGGGGCCGCAAAGCATCTGATCGCCGACAAGCTGACGCCGGCGACGGCAGACAAGCTGCTCAACGAGAGCATCGATTCGCTAAAGTCGAAGCTGAACTAAGCAGCACTTCCGCTCGAGGATTTAGAGAGGGCGCCGTCCGAAAGGGCTGGCGCCCTTTTCATTTGCGGCTCGGAGTAAGAGAAGCCACGCCCCGTCAGGTCTGCTTCAGACCCACGTAGATCTTGTAGTCCTGGGGACGCGTGCCCATCGCGACGGGGAAGGAGACTTCCTGCACGGTGGAGAAGTAGCCCACGGTGTTACCCGCAGGAACGCTGGCGGACACACGGATCGAGCTGGACTGGATGACCCGCTGATCGGCCGCCGCCACTCTGATGCTGACAGGCATGCTGACGGTTCCGGGCGCGCCCTTGGGTCCAAGGAGCACGCGGCCGGCGATACCGTAGCGCACGGTCATCTGGTTTCCGTAGACGCGGCATTCGCGGGAAAGCTGAGTCAGCTCCCCGCGGTGGCGAACGTCCATGGCCTCGCCGGAATTACCCGACTGATAAACGGTCACTAGGCGGTCCTGGGGCCAGGAGACGACCTCCGGACAATTGGTCGCCTGGCCCGAGGGCAAGGTGGCGAGGCCGGGGTTTTCGGACGGTACGCCGGTCGTCGGATAGGCCGTGGACGCCGGCGCGACGGGCGCGACCGGGGCAACCGGAGATGTCGGCATATCCGCGGAAGGCTGCGGTGCCCCTTGCGAGGCCGTGACGTTGGACGGCAGGGTGCTCGGCGGCAAGGGCGGCGCGTCTGCCGAATCGTTGCGGTTGAACGGATTGGACATGGAGCCCACCGCGCAGCCGGAGAGCACTACCGGCATCGCGAGGATGAGGGCGGTGTGGGCAAGGCTCCGAACCCTGTATGAGCTGCAACGCGTCAACTTAACCCCGTACTCGGCTTGACAGGTCAGGCTTGCACACCTGAAATGCCGCGGATCGAGAGACCGGCCTTGGAGGCCGAAATTTCACCCGCTGGCTGCTTGGAAGCGCAAAACTAGCGGCACGCAGCCGCGGCCACAAGGGTCCTGAGGCCCTAACCTGCGACACTGTAAGACGAATCACCCGAGGCCCATGCCGCTGAAACCGGAGCTGACCCCGACGCGCTTTGAGCAGGACTCGGAGACCGCGCCGCTGACCATCTATCTCGCAGCGCCGCGCGGCTTCTGTGCCGGCGTGGACCGGGCGATCCAGATCGTCGAGCTTGCCTTGGCGAAATACGGCGCGCCGGTCTATGTGCGTCACGAAATCGTTCATAACCGCTACGTGGTCGAGAATCTTCGGGCGAAGGGCGCCATTTTCGTCGAAGAATTGGACGAAATCCCGGACACGGACGCCCCAATCGTGTTTTCCGCCCATGGGGTGCCGAAATCGGTGCCGCAGGAGGCCGCACGGCGGAACATGTTTCATCTCGACGCCACCTGCCCCCTCGTCACCAAGGTGCATATGGAGGCGCAGCGGCAGTTCCTCGCCGGCAACGAGGTGCTGCTGATCGGTCATGCGGGCCATCCAGAAGTGGTCGGCACCATGGGGCAGCTTCCCGAGGGCGCCGTGACCCTGATCGAGACGCTCCAGGACGCCGAACGCTTCACGCCGCGGGATCCGGACATGCTCGCCTGCACGACCCAGACGACGCTCTCGGTGGACGACACCAAAGAAATCCTGAACGCGCTGAAGGCTCGTTTCCCGGCCCTGAAGGTGCCGACCAAGGACGACATCTGCTACGCGACGACCAACCGCCAGGAGGCGGTGAAGTCCATCGCGCCGAAATGCGACCGGATGATCGTTGTTGGCTCGCCCAACAGCTCCAATTCCCAGCGGCTGGTCGAGGTCGCCATGCGCGCCGGCTGCCCCCAGGCGGTGCTGCTCCAGGGCGCCCAGGAGATCGACTGGGAGATGTTCGACGGGATCGGCAGCCTCGGGGTAACGGCGGGCGCATCGGCGCCGGAGATCCTGGTGGACGAGATCATCGATGCCTTCCGGGCGCGGTTCCGCGCCTCGGTGGAGACGGTGACGACGGCCAAGGAGAGCATCGCCTTCAACCTGCCGCGCCCGTTGCGCGAGAAGGCGGCGTCCTAGACATGGCCGTCTACACGGATGTCTCCGACGCGGAGCTGCAAGCCTTCCTGGAAAGCTATGGCATGGGCCGGCTGACCTCCTTCAAGGGCATCGCCGAAGGGGTGGAGAACAGCAACTTCCTGGTGGAGACCGAGAAGGGCCGCTTCATCCTGACGCTATACGAGAAGCGGGTCTCGGAAGCCGACCTGCCCTACTTCCTGGGGCTGATGGAGCATCTGGCGGAGAAGCGCCTGCCCTGTCCCCTGCCCGTGCACGATACGCAAGGGCGTTCCTTACGAGAGCTGGCGGGGCGCCCTGCGGCGCTGATCACCTTCCTGGAGGGCATTTCCGCGCGGCGGCCGAGCACGGCGCAGTGTGCGGCGTTGGGGAACGTGCTGGGCCAGTTCCACCAGGACGGCGCCGATTTCCAGATGCGGCGGGAGAACAGTCTAGGGCCGGACGGATGGGCGCAGCTCTTCGACGCAGTGAAAACCGACGCCGATAGCATCAGCCCCGGCCTGGCGGACGAGATCGGCAGCGAGCTTGAGGCACTCTCGGGGAAATGGCCGGCGGATCTGCCCGAAGGGGTGATCCATGCGGACCTGTTCCCGGACAACGTGCTGTTTCTCGACAGCAAGGTTTCCGGGATGATCGATTTCTATTTCGCTTGCAACGACCGGCTCGCCTACGACGTCGCCATCTGCCTCAACGCCTGGTGCTTCGAACCCGATGTCAGCTTCAACGTCACCAAGGGACAAGCGATGCTGGAGGCCTATCAGGCCGTGCGCCCGCTGACGGATGCGGAACGGGAGGCCCTCCCGCTCCTGGCCCGGGGTGCTGCGCTGCGCTTCCTGCTGACGCGGACCTACGATTGGCTGAACCGGGATGCGAGCGCGCTCGTGCTGCCCAAGAAGCCGGACGAATATCTGCGCAAGCTGCGCTTCCACCGGCAGGTGCGCTCCGCGGCCGAATACGGGCTAGATGCGCGCTGATGGCGGGAAACGGAAACCGGCCGGCGGTGGTCATCCATACGGACGGGGCGTGCTCCGGAAATCCTGGCCCCGGCGGCTGGGGCGCCATTCTGGAATCCGGCGCGCACCGCAAGGAGATCAACGGCGGCGAGGCGACCACGACGAATAATCGCATGGAGCTGATGGCGGCCATCGAGGCGCTGAAGGCCCTGAAGAACCCGTCGGTCGTCGATCTCTACACGGACTCCAACTATCTTCGCGGCGGCATCACTGGCTGGATCCATGGCTGGAAGAAGAACGGCTGGCAGACGGCCGCCAAGAAGCCGGTAAAGAATGTCGAGCTGTGGCAGGCCCTGGACGAAGCCGCTCAGCGTCACGAGGTGCGCTGGCACTGGGTGAAAGGCCACGCGGGCCACGACGACAACGAGCGCGCCGACGAGCTTGCGCGGGAAGGCATGGCGCCGTTTCTGCGGCGGTGAGCCTGATCCCGCTCAAGCTTAGACAGACTTCCTAAAGCCCTTCGAGAAGCTTCTGGGCCGTGCTCTGCTCGGCTTCGCCGGGCGACGGCTCGACGTTGAGCACTTTCACCACGCCGTCCTCAACCAGCATGGCGTAGCGCTTGGAGCGGGTGCCGAGACCAAAGCCGCTGCCATCGAAATCCATACCGATGGCCTTGGTGAAGCTTGCATCGGGATCGGCGAGGAAGGTGATCTTGCCGCGCGCGCCGGCCACGTCGGACCAGGCGTCCATCACGAAGGCGTCGTTGACGGAGACGCAGGCAATGGTGTCGATGCCCTTCGCCTTCAGGGCGTCTGCATTCTCGATGAAGCCCGGCAGATGCTGGAGATGGCAGGTCGGCGTGAAGGCACCCGGCACGGCGAAGAGCACCACCTTCTTGCCGGCAAAGATCTCCGATGAGGGCTTCTTCTCCGGTCCCTGGCTCCCGATGGTCATGAAGGTTGCGTCGGGCAGGCGATCTCCTACGGCGATGGTCATTGGCCTCTACCTCGTAATCTCGAACTTCGATGAATTCTGTTCAGGCGCCCCCACCTTATCGGCTGGCGGGGCAATGACAAGCCGCTGACGCGGCAGACCAACCTTGCGCATGCGGTCCTATTCGAGGGTGCGCTTGGCCTCGCGCGCGCCGCGGTCGCTGACCATGGTGAAGGTGAGCGTTTCCCCTTTCAGATCGTCGACCTCGTCCTTATCGCGGAAGGTCACGATGAAGCGCTTGGCGCCGTCCTTGCCCTCTCCTTCGGCCATCGCGGGCGGAATGTAATCCTCGCCCGCGTCGATGAAGAGGTCGGTCCGCTCGGCACCTTCGGGATAGCGGATGTCGATGAGAAGCTCGGGCTCCAGCTTGTCGAAGCGCTTCTCCATCCCGGCCAGTTCCGGCAACGCGCCCTGCTCCACCGGCTTGGGCACCCAGGCGAGATACCGGTCGATCATCAGGGAGTCGGCGGCGCTGGGCTTCGGCTCGGCCGGCAGCTTCAGGCTGAGCTCTACGTGGTTCGGGATGCAGATATCTTTGCAGAGGCCGAAATCCATGGTGAGGTTGAGAGTGACCGGCTCGCCCTCCTGCTCCGGCGTAACCTTCACCGGAAAGACCACCTCGCCCTTGTAGCCATAGGCCTGGCCGCCGGCGTCGGGGATGTTCTTCGGGGCCGGAAACAGCACCTCGGCGGATTTCAGGTTCTTGGAACCCGACCAGTCGAAGGCGGGTGGCACGCCGGTATCGCCCGGCACTTTCCAATAGGTCTTCCAGCCCGGCTCCATGCGCATCTCGATGCCGGCCCAGACACCTTCGCCGCCCCGGGTTTCGCCGCCGGCGATGAGGCGCAGCTTGGAATCGGCCGCTTCCACCCATCCGGAATCGGCCGCCGCACCCGGCTGCGCCATGAGCGAAACGAGGGCGAGCAGCCCGAGGCCCACGGTCGCCACCAGCTGTGCCGCCTGCTTCATCTTTGTCTTCAACATCTTGAAACCATTCATCTATTTCGGAGTTAAACGCAACCGTGGCCGAGCGATTTCTAGATCGCCGCGAGACGCTTCGCCGCGATTGCCGCTTCACAACACATGGTGTCGAGCATAGTCTTTATCCGATGACAGAGGGCATCACAGATGATCACGATAGCCGCGAAGGCTATCTCGACGGACAGATGCTCATCGCGATGCCGTCCATGGGCGACCCGCGGTTCGCCCGCGCCGTGATCTATGTCTGCGCCCATTCAGGCGACGGCGCCATGGGCATCATCGTCAATCAGCCCGCCCCCAATATCAGCTTCGGCGAGCTCCTGGAGCAGCTCAATATCGCGCCGGAAGACGAGCGCATCGCGCTTCCGGGCTATGGCGCCGATTCCATGACCGTCCATCTCGGCGGTCCGGTCGAAACGGGCCGCGGTTTCGTTCTGCACAGCTCCGATTACTTCAAGGCGGAGAGCACACTTCCCATTGATGACGGCATCTGTTTGACCGCCACCATCGACATCCTGCGGGATATCGCCAGGGGGCACGGGCCGGACAAGGCGCTGCTGGCCCTGGGCTATGCAGGCTGGGCGCCGGGGCAGCTGGAGAGCGAGATCCAGGCCAATGGCTGGCTCAACTGCCCGGCCGATATGGAGCTGCTTTTTGGCCCCACCATCGAAGAGAAATACGATCTCGCCATGAGCCGGATCGGCATCGATGCCGGAAGACTGGCCAGCGATGCAGGCCACGCCTAGGCGCATCCGATCTTCTTAAGTCGTTGAGGGCGGCGGGTCTGCCGGATGGTTGGCGGACGGGCGTTCCGTTTCCATCGGCTCGACGGTGTCGTCAAAATCGTCGACGGCCGCGGGCTCGCTGCTGTCGGCATGGCCATTCCCGTTTCCGTTGCCATTGCCGGCGGCAATCGTGCCGGTCTCGGCGGGCTGCTCGCGGCGGCCCTTGTGGCTGTTCAGCGCGTGCAGGAGTGCCGCCACCTGCTTCACCGACATGGGCTCGCCGTAATAGAAGCCCTGACCGTATTCGCAGTCCAGCGAGCGCAGATAGTTGGCGTGATCCTCGGTCTCGATCCCTTCCGCCACGACCTCCTTCTCCAGGTCATGGGCTAGGGCGACGATGGATTTCAGGATCAGCGGGCTGGAGCCGGTAAGTCCGCCGTCGCGCACCAGGGTGCGATCGATCTTGATGGTGTCGCAGGGAAAGCGGTTCAGGTAGCTCAAGGAGCAATAGCCGGTGCCGAAATCGTCGAGGGCAATACGGGCGCCGAAGCTCTGCAGCCATTCCAGCATCTCCACCGCCCGCTCCGGGTTCTCCATAAGGAGCGACTCAGTCACCTCTAAGCGGAGGGTGCCGCGGGGCACGGTCTCGCGGGCCAGCAGATGGCGGATCTCCTGCACCAGATCCTGGCGGAAGAGCTGGCGGCTCGACACGTTCACACTGACGAAGAGCGGATCGCGCACCCGGGGCAGCGCGCGATGCCACTGGGCCGCCTGGTCCAGGGCCTGGGTGAGGACGTAGGAGCCGAGTTCGACGATGAGGCCGGTCTCTTCGGCGATGGGGATAAAATCTTCCGCGCCGAGACGGCCGCGGGTCGGATGATCCCAGCGCAGCAGCGCCTCGAAGCCGGCGAGCTGGTTGTTCGCAAGCCGCGTGATGGGCTGGTAGAGCACCGCGATCTGCTTCCGCTCGATGGCCATGCGGAGGTCGGTCTCCAGGGGCAGCCGCCCCTCCCCCTCGCTGCGGGTCGCGGGATTGAAGATATCGATGCGATCGCCGCCGGCGCGCTTCGCCTCCAGCATGGCGATCTCCGCCTCGCGCAGGAAGTCCTGAGCGGTGTCCTGGCTGCCGTCATGGACGACGATGCCGATGGAGGCGGTCAGCACGATCTCCTTGCCCTCGATCTTCATGGGCGTGCGCAGGGCCCGGCGCGCACGGTCGGCGAGGAGCGCCACATTGCGCGGGTCGATCTCCGAGATCAGCAGGATGGCGAATTGGTCGCTGCCGAGGCGGGCGAGCGTGTCCTGCGGGTTGAGATGGCGCTGGAGACGGCGCGCCAGCGTCAGCAGCATGGTGTCGCCGGTGACGAGCCCCAAGCTCTGGTTCACGTTCTTGAAGCGATCGATATCGATGAAGATGATCGTCGGCCGGTTGCCCTGGCCTTCCTTCAGCCGCGTGATGGCGCCCTGGACGCGGTCCATGAAGAGCTCGCGGTTGGGCAGGCCCGTCAGGTTGTCGTGCACCGAATCGTGCATCAGGCGCTCGTGGGAGCGCTTTTCGGGCGTCACGTCGCGGAGCAGCCCGATGCAGCGCAGCAGCCGCGGGTTGTCGCTCTCCGGCGCGTGTCCCTTCAGCTCGTACCAGAGATAGGTGCCGTCATGGCGGCGCAGCCGGAAATCGATGTCGATGTCGCCGCCGTGGTTCTCCTCAAGCGACAGCAGGGTCAGGCGGAAACGGTCCCGGTCCCCCTGGTGCACATGCTCCAGGAAGTTCTCGACATTGGTGTTGAGGGTCCCCGGCGCCAGGCCGAGGATCTCCTCCACCTCCGGGCTGACGGCGATCTCCGAATTGCTGCTGTCCCACTGCCAGGTGGATGCGCCGGCGCTGTCCACGGCGAGCGCCTTCATCTGGGACTGGGTGAGCGGGCCGAGCTGCGCCACGGGGCCGCTGCGGAAGGCGAACTGTGTGACCGAAAAGCCGAGCAGCACGAGGATCAGCACCAGCCCCGCCAGGAAGCCGGAAACCGCGAGGTCGCCCTGGATCTGGCCGATCACGATCATGCCGGCCCCGAACAGCCAGACGAGGAACAGCAACCAGGTCGGAATGAGAGCGAGGGCGCGGTCCTGACCGCGGAAGGCGAGATAGACGATCAGGCCGGAGCCGATGACGGCGATGGGCATGAAGGAGAGACGGGCGAGGCCCGCGGTAACCTCAGGATCGATCACGGCCAGGACGACGAGGCCGAACTGGGCGGCGATCCAGCCCCAGAACACGGTCTTGATCCAGTTATGCCAGAGGCCGATGCGCAGGAAGGTGTAGAGGAAGAGGACGATGGAGCCGGCCAGCGCTGCTTCCGCGGCGGCGCGGTAGACGGCGGTCCGATCCACGCTCACGGGGAAGAGCTTGTTCCAGAACCCGAAGTCCACGCAGAGATAGGCAAGGCCCGCCCAGGCCACCAGCGCGGTCGCGGGGAAGATGGCGCGGTGGTTGGCGGCGAAAATGGCGGTGAGGAAGATGGCGAGCACGCCGGCGATGCCGAGCAGCACGCCGTTGAACAGCATCTTGTCCTTCTGCTTGTCCTGATAGGCGTCCGGGTCCCACAGGAACAGCCGCGGCACGTCGTTAGAAGCCAGCTCGGCGGCGAAGGTGATGGTCTGGCCGGGCTCCAGGCTGACGCGGAAGATATCGGCGCGGCTTTCCGGCAGACGCTCCGGCTTGAAGCCGAGGGAGGGCGTCACGGAGGTCACCCGGTCGGCGTCGAGATCGGGCCAGTTGAGGCCGGAATTGGTGAGCGTGTATCGGGGCGCGACGATCCAGCGGACCATCCGGTCGTTGCCGGGATTGGTCAGCGCGAAGACGAGCCAGCTCGGCGTGGTGCCCGGCGTGACCGCCTGCACCGCCATGCGCCCGGCGAACCCGTCCGGGCCCGGCGCCGTCTCGATCTGCAGCCGGTCGCCCCTGCCCTGGTAGAGCTCGGCGAAGGCGGTGATGTCGAGGCGGGTATAGTCGGGATTGACGGTGACGGCTTCGACGGCGGCGGCCGGAGCGGAGAGAAGCATCAGCGCCACGGCGACGCATGCACCCAGCACGCAGGCGACAGCGTTCGTTTGCAGAAGGCGGAGCCGCCTTCGCATTCGATACGCCGCATTCCCTCGCAAGGACGTCGTCACTCCCGTACCGATCTCCCTAGCCTTATGCGGCTTGCGCGCCCTAGATCCGCTCGTCCGAATCCAAAAGCGCGTAAAGCAAATGATCCTGCCAGGCCCCGTTGATCCTAAGATAACGGCGCGCGAATCCCTCGCGCCTGAATCCCGTCCTTTCTAAGAGGCGTTTCGAGGCCAAATTATGTGGCAGGCATGCGGCCTCGAGCCGATGTAGCTCAAGCGAATCAAAGACAAATGGGATAACAGCCCGCACCGCGGCTGTCATGTAGCCCTTCCGGGCGTGGGCTTCGCCGATCCAGTATCCGAGGGTGCAAGCCTGGGTCACGCCGCGGCGGACGTTGCACAGGGTGAGGCCTCCGAGAAGCTGATCGCCGTCGGGCGTGAAGACGAAGAGCGCGTAGCCCACGTCCTCGCGAAGATCGCGCAGATAGTGCCGCACCCGGCGGCGGTACGACGACCGGGTCAACTCGTCGGGAAGCCAGAGCGGCTCCCAGGGGGTGAGGAAATCCTTGCTGGAGGCGCGGACTTCAGCCCAGGCCGGATAATCGGCCATCTGGGGCGTGCGCAGCATCACGCGGTCGGTCCTGATGACGGGGCCGATATCGCTGGAACTGGCTGTGCGCAGCAGCGCCATGGGCGAGGTCTCCTAGGCCGCCTTGCTGGGTGGCAGCACGAATTCTTGCGCGATCCTGTCGAACCGAGACCGGTTGGCGATCGGTCCCACGGTCGCAAGGGTCAGGGGCGAGGCGAGAAGCCGATTCGCCTGATGACGGAGGTCTTCCTCGGTCACCGCTTCGACCTTCCTCAGAAGCTCCTCCATGGAGAGGGGCCGGCCGAAGAGAAGGATCTGGCGGGCGAGCTGCTCGGCGCGGGCGGCGGAGCTCTCAAGCGAGGCGAAGAGGCTCATCTTGGCTTGCGCCTTTACCCGGGCGAGCTCGTCCGGATGGAAGCCGTCGTCGGCGGCGCGGCGGATCTCGTCGCGGATCACTGCGAAGAGCTCGTCGGACAGCTCCGGCCCGGTGGCGGCGTAAACCGTGAAGGTGCCGGTGTCGGCCAGGCTGTGGGCGAAGGAATAGACGCTGTAGCAGAGGCCGCGCTTCTCGCGCACCTCCTGGAACAGGCGGGAGGACATGCCGCCGCCGAGGGCGCCGGCCAGCATCTGCATCTGAAAATATTGCGGATCGTGCAGCGGCGGCGCCTCGAAGCCGAGCACCAGATGGGTCTGCTCGAAATAGCGATCCGAATTGCGGATGCCGCCGCCATAACGCGCATTCGTCGGCGTCGGCGCGGGGTTCGCATCCAGCCCGGCGAGGCAGCTCTCCGCCGCCTTCACCAGCTCCGCGTGGTCGATGGCGCCGGCGGCCGCCAGCACCATGTTCGGCGCGTGGTAGTGGGCACCGAGATAACGGCTGAGATCGTCGCGAGCGAAGGCGCCGATGCTCTGCATGGTGCCGAGGATCGGACGGCCGAGTGGCTGGTCCGGGTATGCCGCTTCCTGGGCGAGATCGAAGACCGTGTCCTCCGGGGAATCCAGGGAGGCGGCGATCTCCTGGAGGATGACGCCGCGCTCGCGCTCCAGCTCCTGCGCCTCGAAGCGCGGTGCAAGGAGGATATCGCTCAGGATGTCCAAGGCGAGCGGAAAATCCTCCGGCAGGACCCTGGCGTAATAGGCGGTGCTGTCGACCCCGGTCGCGGCGTTCAGATCGCCGCCCACCGCCTCGATCTCCTCGGCGATGTCGCGGGCGCTCCGCCGGGCGGTGCCCTTGAAAGCCATATGCTCGAGGAAATGGGCCACGCCGTGCTCGGCCGCCATCTCGCTCCGGCTGCCGGCCCCCACCCAGATGCCCAGAGATACCGTCTCGACGCCCGGCATGGTGATGCTCGCGACCGTCAGTCCGTTCGCCAGCTTGGTGACGTCCGGACGCGGACCTTCGGTTCTGGCGGCGGCGGCGCTCACGCCTCCACCTCGACGCCCTGGCCAGCCCGGGAATGTTCGGTGATGAAGGCCGCGACCGTCTCGTAATCGGCCGGTAGCGAAGTGCAGCGCTCCTTCTCACCGAGCCTGTCCTTCAGGCGCTGGGGCTGCTCAGGCACGCGGCCCGTGGCGCGCTCCACGGTCTCGGGGAACTTGGCGGCGTCGGCGGTGGAGAGGATCACCATCGGCGTGGTGGTGTTGCCCTGGTCGATGGCGCGGCGCTCGTCGAGAGCCGAGCCGATGGCGACGGCGGTGTGAGGGTCGGTGAGCACGCCGGTCTTCCGATAGAGACGCGCGATGGTCTCCTGCGTCTCCTCCTCGGAGATGCTGTAAGCGCCGAACACCTCCTTGAGAGCACTCAGCTCGTCCGGGGTCATAGTCAGCTTGCCCGTCTCCTGGAGCTCCGCCATCAGTTCCTTCACCCGCGCGACATTGCGGTCCACCAGCTCGAAGAGCAGCCGTTCGAAATTGCTCGCAAGCTGGATGTCCATGCTGGGGCTGGAGGTCGCGATGACCGTCTGCGGCTCGTAGACCCCCGTGGCGAAAGCACGGGGCAAACTGTCGTTCGCATTCGTGGCGATTACGAGGCGCTGGATCGGCAGCCCCATCTGCTGGGCGACGTAACCCGCGAAAATATCTCCGAAATTTCCGGTCGGCACCGTATAGGAGACGGGCCGCCAGGGGGCGCCGAGCGCCACCGCCGAGGTGAAGTAGTAGACCGTCTGGGCGACGATCCGCGCCCAGTTGATCGAGTTCACGCCGGTCAGGTGCAGGCGGTCGCGCAACGGCAGATCGTTGAACAGGGCTTTGACGATGGCCTGGCAGTCGTCGAACGTCCCTTCCAGCGCGATGTTGTGCACGTTGGGGTCGTCGACCGTGGTCATCTGCCGGCGCTGGATCTCGGTGACGCGGCCCTTCGGGTGGAGGATCACCACGTCGATGGCCTCGCGTCCCCGGAAGGCGTCGATGGCCGCAGCGCCCGTATCGCCCGACGTGGCGCCGAGTACGGTCGCCCGGCCGCCCTGGCGGATCAGGGCACGGTCCATGAGCCGCGCCACGACCTGCATGGCGAGGTCCTTGAAGGCGAGCGTGGGACCATGGAAAAGCTCCATGATCCAGAGCTTCGGCGTGATCTGCTTCAGGGGCGTGACCGCCGGGTGGTCGAAGCCGGCATAGGCCTCCTCCAGCACTTCCCGGAGATCGTCGATGCAGGGCGAGCCCTCCAGGAAGGGCCGCATGACCCGCTCGGCGACGTCGATGTAATCGAGCCCGGCAAGGCTGGCGATCTCCTCTTCCGAGAAGTGTGGCCAGCTCTCCGGCATGTAGAGCCCGCCGTCCCGCGCGAGACCTGCAAGAAGGGCACCTTCAAAGGAGAGCGAAGGGGCTTCGCCCCGTGTGCTGACATATTTCACGGCGAACTCGGATACCGGCTTGAATGGGTGGGCCGAAGGTAATTCGGGGAAGGCTCCGCCGCAACCAAATGCGGCTGGCGAAGCGGAAGGATCGCAATCCCGCTCAGGGCTTCTTCTTCCTAAAAACCGACCAGATATAGGCAAGATAGCCGCCTGCGAGAACCGCGGCCATGCAGAACCACGTCCAGGCGTATTGGAGGTGGTTGTTGGGGAGGGTCAGGTTGGTCTGCCCGCCCTTCGGCCAGCCCCCAGGAATTTCCGATGCCTCGGCCTCGATATAGAAGGGCGCGACGGTCTCTCCACCTT
>Ga0310345_10001516_pt1 | contig 25589 bp, 23 predicted proteins | sample HC15DNA20500_MG_FD_204667 | JGI IMG/M metagenome (GOLD analysis project Ga0310345, IMG submission 204667) | Marine microbial communities from station ALOHA, North Pacific Subtropical Gyre - HC15-DNA-20-500_MG | ecosystem: Environmental > Aquatic > Marine > Oceanic | place: Pacific Ocean: North... | reverse complement strand
AGCCATGAGCCAGGCGCGCCCCGAGCTGATGTGCCGCGCGGCGACCGCTGATGCGGATATCGGCGACATGATCGCGGCCGCCGATGTGATCGCGATCGGCCCGGGTCTGGGCAGCGACAGCTGGGCGGACAATCTCTGGCGTCAGGTAATCGACAGCGACAAGCCGGTGATCGTGGATGCAGACGCGCTCAATCGGCTGGCCCGCGAGAACAGCCGGCGCGGCAACTGGGTGCTCACGCCGCATCCGGGCGAGGCCGGCCGGCTGCTGGGCCGCGCTACCGTCGAGATCGTCGACGACCGGGTAGCGTCAGCGCGTGCGATGGCCGAACGCTACGACGCGGTGGTCGTGCTCAAGGGGGCGGGCAGTCTGATCGCCGCCCCGGATGAACTCTGGCTGTGTACGGACGGCAACCCCGGCATGGCGGTCGGTGGCATGGGCGATCTGCTGACGGGCGTGATCGGTGCGCTGGCAGGGCAGGGGCTGAGTCTCGGCCAGGCCGCGAGTCTTGGCGTGTATGTTCACGCCCGCGCCGGCGACCGGGCTGCGGCGCAGGCCGGCGAACGCGGGCTGTTGCCGACCGATCTGCTGGACTCGATCCGCCACTTCGTCAATCCGGGACGGCCATGACCACGCTGGCCGATACCGCCGCGACCGACGACTTCGGGCGGCGAATCGCCGCTGCACTCGGCGTGTTCGACGCCGGCCTCGTCGTATCGCTGGCCGGCGAACTCGGGGCCGGCAAGACCGCGCTTGCGCGCGCCGTGATCCAGGCGCTCGGCCACCACGGACACGTGGTGTCGCCGAGCTATACGCTCCTCGAGCCCTATGCGTTCCAATCCAGAACGCTGTATCACCTGGATCTGTACCGGCTCGGTGATCCCGAGGAGCTTGAATTTCTCGGCGTGCGCGAGATCGATACCCGTCGCGACTGGGTGTTCGTGGAGTGGGCCGAACGCGGCACGGGCTTTCTGCCCGCCCTGGATCTGGAAATCGATATCGCTTACGCGGGGACGGGCCGAAAAGCGCATGCAAGCGCTTATTCGGATGCGGGAAAGCGCTTTCTGGAGACGCTTTTTGAGACCACATAGGCCTATTCTTTCAAGTAGATATAAAAGAGGCAGCGCCTATACTCTGTTTTGATTGATAAAAAATAGTTGCCACCCGAAAAAACCGCCGCTAGTCTCCGAACTGGGGAATTTCTAGTCTCTCGAAGGTCAAGGCGGCGAATCTATGCGCGCGAGCTTGCAATGGCTGGTTATCGGGCTGCTTCTGTGCCTGAGTAGCGTGGCCGTGGCGAAACAGGCCACGCTCAAAGACGTGCGCCTGTGGGCGTCGTCCGACAAGACGCGAGTCGTGTTCGACCTGGGCGGGCCGACCGAGCCGGATCTGTTCATGATCGACAACCCGCTGCGGCTGGTCGTCGATTTGCCGGATGCGCGCTCCGTATCCGCCCTGAGCGGCAACATCGACGGCAGTGGACTGGTCAAGCGGGTACGCACCGGCGTTCGGGATCGCACCGATCTGCGCGTGGTGCTGGATCTGGCCGGCCATGTTGACCCCAAGAGCTTCATGCTCGAGCCCGACGCGGAGCACGGCTACCGGCTCGTGGTCGATCTCAAGCCGAGCGACAAGACGCCGGTGCAGCGCATGGCGAAAAGTCAGCGCAACGACAGCACCGAAGGTCATGACGGGGCCAACACGGCCAACGCCAATGCCAACGCGATGGCGCAGGCGTCGGAAGCGCCGAGCCGCCAGCCGGCGCGCGCCGAGCCCGTGGCTCGGACGCCGCAGCGGCCTTCATCGCGCGAGATCGTGATCGTGATCGATGCCGGACACGGCGGCAAGGATCCGGGCGCGTTGGGCAAGAACGGCACGCGCGAGAAGGACGTCGTGCTGCAGATCGCGCGGCGACTGAAGAACATGGTCGACGATCAGCCGAACATGCGCGGTGTACTGACCCGCGATTCGGACACCTACATCGGCCTGCGACAGCGCATGGTCGAAGCGCGCAAGGCCAAGGCGGATCTGTTCATTTCGATCCACGCGGATGCCGCGCCGCGCGGCGTCTATGCCAAGGGTTCGTCGGTCTATGCGCTGTCGCACCACGGGGCGACGAGTGAGCACGCGCGCTGGCTGGCACGCCGCGAGAACGCGTCCGATCTGGTGGGCGGCGTCAGCCTCAAGGACAAGGACGACAGCCTCGCCTCGTTCATGCTGGATCTGTCGCAGAGCGCGAGCATTGAAGCCAGTCTCGATGCCGGCGGCCGCGTGCTGCAGGAGCTCGACGGGCTCGGCCCGTTGCACAAGGCCAAGGTGCAGCAGGCCGGTTTCATGGTGCTGAAGTCGCCGGATATTCCGTCGTTCCTGGTCGAGACCGCGTTCATCTCCACGCCCGACGAAGAGCGCAAACTCAACACGGCCAGCCACCAGAACAAGCTCGCGGCGGCGATGCTGCGCGGGATCAAGGGCTATTTCGCCAGCTATCGGCCGGCCACGTTCATCGCCAAGGCACAGGTGCATACCGTGCGTCGCGGCGAGACGCTTTCCGAGATCGCGCAGCAGTATGGTGTGAGTCTGAGCAGTCTGCGCAGCGCGAACGGCCTCGACAGCAACACCATTCGGGTCGGCGCCGAGCTGCAGATTCCGTCGCCGGGCAACCAGCAGGTCGCCGGTCTGCGCTAGACTGCAGGTCTGTCTAGCGCGGGTGTTTCGCGGCCCGGCAGGGCCGGGGTCGCGGCGTCACGAGGGGCACGGCATATGAGTCTTCTGCTGGGCGTGTTGGTGGGCGTGGCCTACGGGCTTTCGGCATTTGCGGGCGCCTTCGTTGCGCTGCCGCTGCTTGTGCTGGCCGGCGGTGTGGGGCTCCATCAAAGCCTGCCGATCGCGCTGTTCGCGCTTGGCATCTGTGCCGCAATCGCAGCAGGAGATGCCGTTAGGGCGCGGCAGTGCAGCACCCGCCATGCGACGCTTCTCATCATGGGCGGGTTGCCGATTGTGATCGTCGGCGCCTGGCTGGCTCAACACACGACCGAAACAGTGTTGGCGACGCTGTTCATGGTCGCCGCGATCGTGTTCGGCCCGCTTCTGCTCTTAACTGTTCGTCAGTATCGGCATCGCCGCGCGTCAGCGCCGGCGACGCTGCTTCATGCGCCCCGGCGCGCCGTCGGCGAGGCGAGTACGCCGGCTGAACTCAACGGCGGTCAGCGTGCCGCGGCATTGTTTGCGGGCGCTGGCTGCGGGTTGATCGCCTCATTCTGCGCCGCCCCCGGCTCGTGGATGGGCTGGCGCATTCTGGATCGTCAGCGGCCGGGTGAGGGGTATCTGGTGGTGGGAACGCTCGCGTTTTCCACATCCGTGGTCGCCATCGTGGGGGCGGGCGTCGGGTTCCTTTTTGCGCCGGAAATCCCCGGTTACACGGCCGGCCTGTTCGTGCTCGGCGCGGTATCCGGCATGGGATTGGCGCGGCGGATTCATCATCTGCCGCAACTGCGCGCGAGCAATACCGTGCTCGGCGCGGCGGTGGTGGTCGCTGCGCTTGCGCTCTGGATATCGGTTGTGAGCGGAGCCACGCCCGCGGCATGAGACCGCTTCTGCTTGTCGGTGCCGGGCATGCCCATGTGGCGCTGGTGGCGCATGCAGCGGCGCTGCGTGACGCCGGCTTCGATATCCAGCTCGTCGACCCGGGCAGCTTCTGGTACGGCGGTGCGCCCGCACGGCTGATGCGCGGCGAGCTCGGTCGCGACGCCCTGCGGTTGCCACTGCGAGCTTTCTGCAAGGCCAACGGTGTGCGCTACCGGTGCGATCGCGCGCTTGGCCTCGACGCGCGCCATCGCCGGCTCTGGCTCGCCAGCGGCCAGATGCAGACGTTCGACACCATCTCGCTGAACGTCGGCCAGGAAACGCCGTTCGACGACACCAACGTCGCGGGCAGCGGCCTGCAGCTATGGCGGGCATCGGCGACCTACGAGCTCGTGCAGTTCGTCCAGGCGCTGTCAGAACGGCAGGGCGGCGGCCGAGTGCAGCGCATCGCGGTCTACGGCGACGGGCCGCGCGCGACCGAGATCGTCGCCGGTCTGGTCAACGGGCCGTGGCGCGATGATTTGCGTATCAGCTGGTTCTTGCCGGGTACGCGCCCGTTGCCGGGGGCGCCCTGGCGCGTTAACCGACGTGTCATGGCGCTGCAGGCGCGGCACGCGCTCGAACTGATCGTGAACACCCGGCTTAGCGGCGTCGAGGAGGGGGCGGTCTGCAGCAGCGATGGCCGCCGGTTCGGGGCGGATCATGTCGTCAGCGCGGCCGGTGCCGGCGCCGCGCGGTTTGCTCACGCGGCCGAGTTGCCCGCCGAAAGCGATGGCTTGTCTGTTTCGCGTCGGTTGCATTCACCCACGGATACGCGGATCTATGCGGCCGGCGGCTGCGCGGCCATGATCGGCCGTGACGTGATGCGTTTTTCCGACGCGTGTGAACAGGCGCAGGTGCTGGCCCGCAATATCGTGGCTGGTGCGCGTCGACGACCGTTCAAGAGTTATCGACCAGGCAGGGCGGGTCATGTGGTCGATATGGGCGATGGCACGGCGATCGGATGGCGCGGACGGCTGTGGTGGCAGGGCGCGGGCCTGGCGCGCCGTCGCCTGCGGCGCGATGCCGAATGGCTCGCGCTCATCGCGCGTTTCAACGGACACGATTGACCCGCAGGGCTTTTGCCTCGCCGGGAGGCAACCGTAACCGGGACTGTTGCATTGTCGGCCCGGCGGTGACCGAATTTGCCGGCCCCACACGCAAAAAAAGGCGACGCGTCAGTGACGCGCCGCCTTGCTGCGGTTAATTGAATAACCGATCGATCAGGCTGCCTTCAGGTTCTCCCGGACGGCCTTTTCGATGCGCTCGCCGATGGTGGCATCGACATTGCGCCAGTATTCGAAGGCGCGCTGGAGCACGTCTTCGCCGACGCCGTCGGACAGATGGCCGGACACGTTGTTGACGAGGCGATCACGCTCTTCGTCGTTCATGACCTTGTTCACCAGGTCATTGGCCTGGTTGAAGTCGCCGTCGTCCTTACGCAGCTTGTAGGCCTCGCGGACCATTTCGCCGTCGGCTTCCCAGACGTTGTTGGCCGGGTACATGCCCGGATTCGCGTGGGCGCCGCCCTTGGTGTTGGGCGCATACACCGGGTCCTGCACGTTGCGAACACGCATCGCGCCACCCTTGGTGTAGCTGTTCACCGGCGATTTCGGCTCGTTGACCGGGATCTGCTTGTAGTTCACACCCAGGCGGGCACGGTGAGCGTCCGCATAGGAAATGGTACGGGCAAGCAGCATCTTGTCCGGGCTCACGCCGGTGCCGGGCACCATGTTGTTGGGCTCGAACGCAGCCTGCTCGATTTCCGTGTGGAAGTCGGTCGGATTGCGGTCAAGCTTCATGCGGCCGACCTCGATCAACGGATAATCCTCGTGCGGCCAGACCTTCGTCAGGTCGAACGGGTTGATCCGATAGGTCTTGGCATCCTCGTAAGGCATGACCTGCACATAAAGCGTCCAGGTCGGGAAATCGCCGCGTTCGATGGCGTTGAACAGATCACGACGGTGATAGTCGGCGTCGGAGCCGGCCATCTGATCGGCCTGTTCCTGCGTCAGGCACTTGATGCCCTGGTTGGTCTTGAAGTGGTACTTCACCCAGAAGCGCTCGCCTTCGGCGTTGACCCACATGTAGGTATGGCTGGAGTAGCCATTCATGTGGCGCCAGGTCGCCGGCACGCCGCGGTCGCCCATCAGCCACGTGACCTGGTGGGCCGATTCCGGCGACTGGGTCCAGAAGTCCCACTGCATGTCGTGGTCGCGCAGGCCGTTGTCGGCGCGGCGCTTCTGCGAGTGGATGAAGTGCTGGAACTTCATCGGATCGCGAACGAAGAAGACGGGCGTGTTGTTGCCCACCATGTCGAAGTTGCCTTCCTCGCTGTAGAACTTCAGCGCGAAGCCGCGCGGATCACGCCAAGTGTCCGGGCTGCCGGATTCGCCGGCCACTGTCGAAAAGCGAGCCAGCATTTCCGTGGTCGCGCCTTTCTGCAGGAACTTGGCCTTCGTGTACTTGGACACGTCGTGGGTCACTTCGAACTGGCCGAAAGCGCCGCCACCCTTGGCGTGCGGCTGGCGGTCCGGAATCATTTCCCGGTTGAACGCCGCCATCTGCTCCATGAGGAAATGGTCGTGAAGAACAATCGGGCCGTCGCTGCCGACCGAGAGCGAATGCTCGTCGCTCGGATACGGCTCGCCGCCCGTCGTCGTATGCGTTGTGCGGATATCGTCTGTCAAGGTTCTACCCTCCAGTGGTGGTTCACGCGACGTGGTCGCCGCATTTTATGCGTCGAGTTTCAAACACCCTCGTCCGGTGTTTCGGGGCTGTGGGTCCGGCAGGACTTGCAGAGCCCCCAGAACATCACCTCGGCCTCATCGACTTCGAAGCCGTGATCGTGGCCCGGCGTAAGACAGGGCTTTTCGCCGAGTACGCAATCCACGTCCTCGATGCAGCCGCAGCTGCGGCAGACAAGATGATGATGGTTGTCGCCCGTGCGACGCTCGAACCGAGCCGGGTGGCCGGACGGCTTGATCTGCTGCACGAGATCGGCGTCGATACATGCCGCAAGCACGTCGTAGACGGCCTGCTTGGATATCGACCCGATCTGCTGGCTCACGCCAGCATGCACCTGTTCGACGGTGGCATGCGGGTGCTCCACCAGCCACGCAAGCACGGCATGGCGAGAAGCGGTCACGCGGAGCCCGCGGTCACGCAACTGCTGGACGATGGGTGTGGTCTGTCGACTCATGGCGCGAACATAATTGGCGATAAACTTGAATTAGTCAAGATTACGACTCGGTTAAAAATACGCGTCCGTCTCGTGACGGTGTCGCGAAAGGCCTGAGCGTCGTATTTCAACGCGTGACGATCGGTCGCCGTGACTCGGGCGTGCCCGGCCGGCTTTGCCAATGAACGCGAGTTGCCGGAAACTACCGCGTTCGCCGCCGTTCGAACCCGACCATCGTGCTACTGCCATGACGATCCGTCTCCTCGACGACCAGCTGATCAGCCAGATCGCCGCCGGCGAGGTGGTCGAGCGCCCGGCATCGATCGTCAAGGAGCTGATGGAAAACAGCCTCGATGCGGGCGCGGGCTGGATCACGGTCGATGTGGAGCACGGCGGGCTGCGTCGTATCCTGGTGGCCGATGACGGCAGCGGCATCGGTCGCGACGAACTGCCGCTGGCCGTGGCCCGGCATGCGACCAGCAAGATCGACAGCCTTGACGGCCTCGAGGCGGTCGCGAGCCTGGGGTTTCGCGGTGAGGCACTGGCCAGCATCGCCTCGGTGGCGCAACTGACGCTGACTTCGCGGGCCGTCGATGCCGATCGTGCCCATGCCGTGACGCCCGGTGCGCAGCCCGGCCAGGGCGATACCGTGCGCCCGGCCGCGCTCGATCGCGGCACGCGTGTCGAAGTGCGTGAGCTGTTCGCGCGTATTCCGGCCCGTCGCAAGTTCCTGCGCGCGCCGGCCACCGAGTTCGCGCACATCCGCAAGGCGTTCAATCAGCTCGCTCTGTCGCGTTTCGATATCGGTTTCGTGCTGCGCCATGACGGCACCGAGATCGCACGTCTCGCCCCGGCAGACGATCTAGACAACATGCAGGCGCGCGTCGACAAGCTCATTGGCGGGGCCTTCGGCGAGCATGCCGTCGCGGTCGACGAGCGGGCCGCCGGGATGCGTCTGTCCGGCTGGATCGCCACGCCCGGTTTTTCGCGCGGGCAGGCGGACCGGCAGTACAGCTATGTGAACAACCGGCCGATTCGCGACAAGGTGTTCAACCACGGGGTGCGGCTGGCCTATCGCGATCTTTTGCATAACCAGCGCCACCCGGCCTATGTGCTGTATCTCGACGCGGATCCGCGCCAGGTCGATGTCAACGCCCACCCGGCCAAGGCCGAGGTGCGTTTTCGCGAGTCCCGGCTCGTGCACGATTTCGTCTTTCGCAGCGTGCAGCGCGCGCTCGCCGCGGTGGAGGCCCGGCCCCACGCGGCCCGCGAGGTCGATCTGCCGGTGAGTGAGCCAGCGGCAACACCCGGGGGAGCGGACGAGATCATGCCGCGGCCGGTATCGCGACTGTTCGACAGCCCGGGCAGCGCGACCGATATCCCCAGCATCGCCCAGACGCGTGCGGCCTACGCGTTTCAGATGCCGTCGGACTCCACTGCCGCGCCTACGGACGCACCGGCCGACGACGCGATAGCGCAGTCCGCGACGCCGCAGGCCGACGCTGACGACACGCCGGCCCTTGGCTATGCGCTCGCGCAGCTGCACGACATCTATATTCTCGCGCAGAACCGTCAGGGCCTGATTCTCGTGGATATGCACGCCGCGCATGAACGCGTGCTCTACGAACAACTCAAACAGGAGTATTCGCAGGGCCGGATTCAGAGCAAGCGCCTGCTCGTGCCCGAAACGCTGTCGCTCGCCGAAGCGGAAGCGGCAGCCGTCGAGCGCCATGCCGACGCGCTCGAGGCGGTAGGTCTGGAAATCACCCGCGCCGGGCCCATGGCCGCTCTGCTGCGCGGTGTGCCGGCGCTGTTGGCCAACGAGGACTATGTCGCACTCGCCTACGACATGGTCGCCGATTTGGGCGACGGGCTGCGCGGCCCGCAGGCGGTGCGCGATCGTATCGACGACGTGCTGGCGGACATGGGCTGCAAGGCGGCGGTCAAGGCCGGCCGGCGACTGACGCTCGCGGAGATGAATGCGCTGTTGCGAGACATGGAGCACACCGACCGGGCCGGGCACTGCAACCACGGCCGACCGAGCTGGGTTCAGGTCGACATGAGCGGGCTGGATCGCCTGTTCATGCGCGGCAAATGAGCGCTGCCGGCGTGTCTGAACGCCCCGGTGTCGTGTTTCTGCTCGGGCCGACCGCCTCGGGCAAGACCGGACTGGCGGTCGAGGTGGTGGAAACCCTCAATGCCGAGATCGTGTCGGTGGACTCCGCCATGGTCTATCGGGGCATGGATATCGGCACCGCCAAGCCCGATGCCGAAACGCTGGCGCGCGCGCCGCATGCACTCGTGGATATTCGGGATCCGGCCGAACCTTATTCGGCCGCGGATTTTCGCCGCGACGCGATCGCCGAGATCGCGCGTATTCATGCCGCAGGTCGCATTCCGCTGCTCACCGGCGGCACCTCGCTCTACTTTCGGGCACTCGAGCACGGCCTGAGCGACATGCCGGGTCGCGACGAGCGATTGCGGGCCCGATTGACCGAAGAAGCCGACCGGCACGGCTGGCACGCGCTGCACCAGCGCCTTGCCGGGATCGACCCGCCGACCGCGCGGCGTATTCACCCCAATGACGCACAGCGCATCCAGCGCGCCCTGGAGATTCACGCCTTGAGCGGCCAGACGCCGAGCGCGCTTCACGCCCGCGAACGCGCGGCCCGGAACGCCACGCAGCTGCCGTGGTCTATTACCAAGCTCGTGGTGGCGCCCTCGACGCGCCGCGTGCTTCACGAGCGCATCGCATCGCGATTCAAAATAATGATGTCACGGGGATTTTACGAAGAGGTTGAAAAACTCCACGCCAGGCCCGATCTAGACCTCGAATTGCCGGCGATCCGCGCCGTCGGGTATCGCCAGCTGTGGCAGGTCATGAGCGGAGAACTGACGCTGGAGCAGGGCGTCGAGCGCGCGATATTCGCATCGCGCCAGCTCGCAAAGCGTCAGCTGACCTGGCTGCGATCCATCGACGACGCACACTGGCTGACGAGCGAGGAAAAACCCGATATAAAACAGGCATTAACACATCTGCGGCAATCGAATCATTTCGGTTGACGCGTGCTACAATCGCTTTAACGAAATCTTTATACTTTAGCTTCTGCGGAGTCTGTACCCATGGCAAAAGGCCAAACACTACAAGAACCATTCCTGAACGCCTTGCGCAAGGAGCGCGTGCCGGTGTCGATATATCTGGTCAACGGCATCAAGCTCCAGGGGCAGATCGAGTCCTTCGACCAGTTCGTCGTGCTGCTGCGCAATGCGGTCAACCAGATGGTGTACAAGCACGCCATCTCCACCATCGTGCCGGCCCGTAATGTACGCTCGGAGATGCACGAGGAAATGAACCAGAGCAGCGACGGGGCCGACAGCGATTAGAGCAGCGATCGACCACCAGCGACCGACCGGAATTCTCCATGTTTGAACGGCCGCCGACAGGTCAGGCGGCCGTTATCGTGCATCTCGCCTTCGGCATCGACGAATACGACGAGGCCGATCGCGAGTTTCGCGAACTCGTGGAGTCGGCAGGCGCCGATGTGCTGGATCACATCGGCGGCAGCCGTCGTACGCCGGACCCACGCTATTTCGTGGGTGGCGGCAAGGTCGACGAGATTGCCGAATCCGCCAAGGAGCGCGGCGCGGAGCTGGTGGTTTTCAACCACGATCTGTCGCCCAGCCAGGAGCGCAATCTCGAAAAGCGCCTGAACGCGCGCGTGCTCGATCGTGCCGGTCTGATTCTGGATATCTTCGCCAGCCGGGCGCGCTCGCACGAGGGCAAACTGCAGGTCGAACTCGCCCAGCTGCAGCATCTGGCCACGCGACTGGTGCGGGGCTGGTCGCATCTGGAGCGCCAGAAGGGCGGTATCGGGCTGCGCGGCCCGGGTGAGACCCAGCTCGAGACCGACCGTCGACTGCTCAACGAACGCATCAAGATGCTGCGTCAGCGCCTCGAAAAAGTCAGCGCACGGCGCGAACAGGGCCGAGCGGCGCGGCGGCGTGCGCGTACGCCGATCGTTTCTCTAGTGGGTTACACCAACGCGGGAAAGTCCACGCTGTTCAATCGGCTGACGGGCGAAAGCATCTACGCGGCCGATCAACTGTTCGCGACCCTGGATCCGACCCTGCGCCGCATGGACGTGCCGGTGGGCGAGCCGTTGATCGTGGCGGATACCGTAGGCTTCATCCGTGATCTGCCGCACGAACTGGTCGCGGCCTTCAAGGCCACGCTCGAGGAGACCCGCGAGGCCGACGTGCTGCTGCACGTCATCGACGCGGCCGATCCCGAGCGCCGCGCGCATGCGCGGGAAGTCAACGACGTGCTCGACGAAATCGGCGCGCGCGACGTGCCGCAGATCGAGATCTTCAACAAGGTCGATCTGCTCGACAACGAGAGCGCGCACGTCGAGACCGATGCCCACGGCGTGCCGACGCGGGTGTGGCTGTCGGCGATGAGTGGCGAAGGGGTCGAAACGCTGCGCGCCGTGCTCGCGGATTTCTGCAATCCCGACATGATCGCGGGGGTGCTGCGTGTGCCGGCTTCGGCCGGGCGATTGCGCTCCGAGCTGTTCGAACTTGGGGTGGTGGATGCCGAAAGCCACGACGACGACGGCGCCAGTCGACTGGCAGTGACGGCCTCGCAGGCCGATCTCGAGCGTATCGTCGCGCGCGCCGGGCTGCGCTTCGACGAGGTGCTAGTCGAGCGCCGCGCGTCGCGCATGACGCCGCGGGCCGAGGCATCCTCGAGCCTGCCGGTGACGTAGAAGCTCAATATATAACGCTCGATAAAACGCACCCGCCGGTCAACCCGTCGATGAGGGCATCAGCGGTGTTCGACAGGGGTGGGGGCGCCCGATAGAATCGCGGTTTCGCCTAAAGGATGAATATAAGCATGGCTTGGAACGAGCCTGGCAAAGGTCAGGACCCGTGGGGTGGCGGCAACAAGAATAACGGTGGCGGCCCCCCGGATCTGGACCAGATCTGGCGCAATCTTCGTGCGCGCTTTTCCGGTAACAAGGGTGGCAATGGCAGCGGCAACGCGGGCGGCGGCGCCGGCGGGCCGAGTCCGGCCATCCTGCTGTTCATCGTGCCCGTGGCGCTGGTCATCTGGCTGGCCACTGGCCTGTATGTGGTGCAGCCCGGCGAGAAGGGCGTGGTGTTGCGCTTCGGCAACTACACCAGCACCCAGGAACCGGGCTGGCACTGGCATTTCCCGTATCCGATTGATCGTGTCTACAAGGTCGATACGCAGCAGGTCCGGCGGGCGAAGAACCGTGCGGTGATGCTGACCAAGGACGAGAACATCGTCGAGGTCGAGGTGGCTGTCCAGTACCGCATCTCCGACGCGATGAACTATCTCTTCCAGCTGCGTGAGCCCGACGCCACGGTCGAGCAGGTGCTGCGCTCGGCGGTCCGCGAGATCGTGGGCACGAGCCGCATGAACCAGGTCATTCAGGAAGGCGTGCAGGTCGAGGAGCTCGAAGATCGGGCGCTCGACAACGTCGATTTGAAAGAAGGCTCCGGGCAGCCGGCGGAAAAGGACGCGCTGCAGGGTGTGGACGACAAGCTCGTCAACGAGATCAAGGCCCAGCAGAACGCCTACCCGGAAATCACCGACCGGTCCCGTGCCAAGCTGCCCGAGAACGTGAGCAAGATCGTGCAGGCCACGCTGTCGAGCTATAACGCGGGCATCAACGTGGTGGCCATCAACGTGCAGTACTCGCAGCCGCCCGAGCAGGTGCAGGGCGCCTTCGAGGAGGCGATCAAGGCGCGCGAGGAAGAAGAGCGCAAGAAGAACATCGCCCGGGCCTATGCGCGTGACATCGTCGCCCGCGCCCAGGGTGAGAAGGCGCGCATCCTGCTGGACGCGCGCGGTTATCGCGAACAGAAAACCGCACGCGCCAAGGGTGAGGCCTCGCGCTTCTCCGAGCTGCTCGCGCAGTACGAAAATGCCCCCGAGGTCACGCGTGAGCGTCTGTATCTCGAGAGTATGGGCGAAGTGCTGTCGAGCTCGAACCTGATTCTCGCGGAGCAGAGCGAAGGCGGGCCGCTGATGTATCTGCCGCTGGAAAAGATGCTCAACGACGCGCGTCGCAACAAGCAGGCGGAGGCCGCGGCCAACAACGGCATGAATAACGGCAGCAGCGGTGATGGCGCCTCGAGTGGCTCGTCCACCTACGACGGGTCGGGCAGTGGCTCGTCGTCCTCGTCGAACAGCGCGTCCGACAATCTCCGCAGCCGGGATCGCAACTCATGAGTCCCAAGCATATCTTCGCGATCATCATCGTTCTGATCATTGGCTACGCGGCGCTCGACTCGGCGTTCATCGTCGACGAACGCGAGCGCGTGGTCGTCGTCGAGCTCGGCGAGATCGTCGGCCAGAACTACGAGCCGGGCCTGCATTTTAAGGTCCCGTTCATCCAGACGGTCAACTCGTTCGACCGCCGCATCATGACGTTCACCGAGGAGATCGAGCGCGTGCTCACCTCGGAGAACAAGAACCTCGCGGTCGACTTCTACGTGAAGTGGCGTATCAAGGACACGGTCGACTACTACCTGTCGACCCAGGGCAGCGAGCAGCGTACGCGTGACCTGCTCACCGAAATCGTGGAAAACGACCTGCTGGCCGAGTTCTCCAAGCGCACGATTCGCCAGGCGGTCGGCGATGACCGCAACGAGATCGTCGCGGCGGTGCAGGTGCAGGCGAACCAGGATGCCGAGGAGCTCGGCGTCGAGATCGCCGACGTGCGCATCATGCGTCTCGACCTGCCCGACGAGGTGAGCGAGTCGGTCTACGAGCGCATGCGCTCCGAGCGTCAGGAAGTCATTCGCACGCTGCGCGCCCAGGGTGATGCCGCGGCCCAGGAAATTCGTTCGGACGCGGAACGCGAACGTACGATCATCCTGGCGGATGCCTACAGCCAGGGGCAGGTGATCCGCGGCCAGGGCGATGCGCAGGCGGCGAAACTCTATGCCGACGCGTACCAGCAGAACCCGACGTTCTACAGCTTCTATCGCAGCCTGCAGCTGTATCGGGATTCGCTGGGCAGCGACGACCTGTTGCTGTTGCGGCCGGACGGCGAGTTGTTCAAGTACTTCAACCCGAAGCCTTCGGCTGACAGCGCCGGGCGCTGATCGCGCCCATGTGGCCTGATCTGCTGAGGGCTCTGGCGCTGGTGCTGGTCATCGAAGGGCTGATGCCCTTCCTAGCGCCCGAGCGCTGGCGCGAAATGATGCTGCGGCTGTCCGATGTGGACGGCCGCAGCCTGCGTGTGTTTGGCGGGGTGCTCATTGGCGTGGGCGTTCTGCTGCTGCAATTCATTCACTGACGGAACACGTCGTAACGCGATGCAATCGAACCGCTGGCTTCTGCCCGAGGGCGTTCAGGAAATGGTGCCGCCCGAGTCGTGGCGCCTCGAGGCTGCACGACGGCAGTTGCTCGATCTCTACTGGCGCTGGGGCTATGACCTTATTCGCCCGCCGCTGATCGAGTATCTCGACTCGCTGCTCACCGGGGCGGGTCACGAGCTCGATCTGCAGACATTCAAGCTCACCGATCAGCTCAATGGCCGGATGATGGGCGTGCGGTCCGACATGACCACCCAGGCCACGCGTATCGATGCGCATCGGCTGCAGGCGGTGGGGCCGGCGCGCTACTGCTATATCGGCAGTATTCTGCGCACCCGTCCGGAAGAGCCGGGCGGTTCACGCTCGCCGTTGCAGGTGGGCGCCGAGAAATTCGGCGATGCCCATATCGACAGCGACCTGGAAATCGTATCGCTGATGCTCGAGACGCTGACGCTGATGGGCATCGACAATGCGTGCCTGGATCTCGGCCATGTGGCGATCTATCGCCGGCTGGTCGCGCACGCCGACATGCCGGCCGATCTCGAGCCGCAGCTGTTCGACGTGATCCAGCGCAAGTCGCGGCCGGATCTGGATAGCATGGCCGCCGCCGGGCGCATCGACGCGCAAAGCCACACGCGTTTTCAGCAGCTCATCGAACTCAACGGCGAGCCGGGTGTGCTCGCGCAGGCACGCGACGCGCTGGCCGGTATCGACGCCGAAATCGATGCGGCGCTGGAGCGCCTCGGTGAAATGATCGACCTGCTCGCGACGCATTATCCGCAGGTGCCGCTCTTTCTCGATCTGGCCGAACTGCGCGGTTATCGCTACAAGACGGGTCTGCTGTATGCCGCGTTCGCGCCGGGCCTCGGGCGCGAACTCGCGCGCGGCGGACGCTACGATGATGTGGGCGCCACCTTCGGGCGGCCGCGGCCGGCGACCGGTTTCTCGGCCGATCTCAACCTGCTGGCCGCGCTCGGCCGGTTCGACCCGGAAACGCGGCGCGGCGGTATTCACGCGCCGCCGGGCAGCGATCCCGAGCTGCTGGCCAGCGTGCGCCGTCTGCGTTCGGCGGGTGAGCGGGTGATCGTGGCGACGCCGGGCGCGAACGATCCGCTCGGCGACGATTGTGATCGGGTTCTAGAATTCATCGATGGCCGCTGGGACGTGCGGCCGCTGGAAACAAAGGTCTAGTCATGGGCAAACGCGTCATCGTGATCGGCAGCCAGTGGGGCGACGAGGGCAAGGGCAAGATCGTCGACCTGCTCACCGACCGCACCCGTCACGTGGTTCGGTTCCAGGGCGGCCATAACGCCGGCCACACGCTGGTAATCAACGGCGAGAAGACGGTCCTGCACCTGATTCCGTCCGGTATTCTTCACGACGGCGTGACCTGCCATATCGGCAACGGCGTGGTGCTCTCGCCCGACGCGCTGATCGAGGAAATGGCCACGCTCGAGGCGCGCGGTGTGCCGGTACGTAGCCGTCTGCGCATCAGCCCGGCCTGCCCGCTGATCCTGCCGAGCCATATCGCGCTCGACAAGGCGCGCGAAGCGGCCCGCGGCAAGACCGCGATCGGCACCACGGGCCGGGGCATCGGCCCGGCGTATGAAGACAAGGTCGCACGGCGTGCGATTCGTGTGGGCGATCTGTTCCGGCGCGAGATGCTGGCCAGCAAGCTGGGCGAGGCGCTGGATTTCCACAATTTCGTGCTCAAGAACTACTTCAACGTCGCGCCGGTCGATTTCCAGGCCACCCTCGACGACTGCCTGCGCTATGCCGACGAGATCGCGCCGATGGTCGCGGACGTAGCCGAACTGCTGCGTCAGGCCTATGTTGCCGACGACTCGATCCTCTTCGAAGGCGCCCAGGGCGCGCTTCTCGACGTGGACCACGGCACCTATCCCTACGTGACCTCGTCGAACACCACCGCCGGCGGTGCCGCCACCGGCACCGGCGTCGGACCGATGTACTTCGATTACGTGCTCGGCGTGGTGAAGGCCTACACGACCCGCGTCGGCTCCGGGCCGTTCCCGACCGAACTCGACGACGACAACGGCCGCCATCTGGCCTCCAAGGGGGCCGAGTTCGGCGCGACCACCGGCCGGGCGCGCCGCTGCGGCTGGTTCGATGCGGTCGGGCTGCGCCGGGCGGCGTTCAACAACAGTCTATCGGGGCTGTGCATCACCAAGCTTGATGTGCTCGACGGCCTCGACGCCATCCAGCTGTGCACGGGTTATCGCTGCGACGATCAGGTGATCACCGTGCCGCCGCTGGGCGCTGAAGCGCTGTCGCGCTGCGAGCCGGTCTATGAGGAGATGCCGGGGTGGGCCGAATCCACCTCCGGCGTGCGCGAGTACGACAAGCTGCCGCAAGCGGCCCGCAACTATCTCGATCGCCTGGCCGAGATTACCGGCACGCCGATCGATATCGTGTCCACCGGGCCGGACCGCGCCGACACCATCGTGCTGCGCCACCCCTGCGGTAGCGCGTCTGTCTGACGCGTTGCACGTTCCTGCGCGCTGCGGCCGCAAGGCCGAGCCACGCCAGGGACGTTGTGCAGCAACCCCGCAGGGATTCGTGGGCTGCGTCCGTGTAACGGATCGCGCCGGTCGTTGAGCGGCCCGGCACGGATGCCGTACCGGTACAGGCTTCATTCCCAACGGTTTACTGCGCGGCGTGCATTGGCTGTTGCCGGCCACCGCGGCGGTCTTCGATCTGCTGGCTTTCGCTTGCGCGATCTTCTGCGCATAAAAAAGGCCGCGTCGGATGACGCGGCCTTTCATCGGCAAGCAATTCGCTCAAGCGATTGCTTGTCGTGTGTTCGAGCTTGGTGCCCAGGAGAGGACTTGAACCTCCACGAGCGTTAGCTCACTAGCACCTGAAGCTAGCGCGTCTACCAATTCCGCCACCTGGGCTCGAAGAGCGCGCAATTTATCGATTGCCCCGGCGGTTGTCAATCATTGCTTGTGCCACGATGCGATTACGGTATCGTGCGCGCATATGGAGCAACATCTTGAATAAGAAAACGGGCGGTGGTGCCGATTGGCGCGACCGCGATCCGCAGTTCAAACACGAAAAAGGCAGCTACGCCGAACCCGTACCCAGCCGCCAGCTCGTGCTCGATGACCTGGCCGACGCGGGCCGGCCCATGACCTGGGCCGAACTCACCGCGCTTTATGCCCTTACCGGCGATGCCGCCGAGGCGTTCGAGCACCGCCTGCGCGCAATGCTGCGCGACGGCCAGCTGCTGGAAAACCGCCGCGGCGCGCTGGGCCCGCTGGACAAGATGGATCTGGTGCGCGGACGCGTACAGGGCCATCGGGACGGCTTCGGCTTTCTCATTCCCGACGACGGCGAGCAGGACGACGTGTTCCTCAACCCGCGCCAGATGCGCCTGCTCATGCACGGCGACCGCGCGGTGGTGCGCATTGTCGGCCGCGACAACCGCGGGCGTCGGGAAGGGCGCGTGGCCGAAGTGCTCGAGCGGGTCAACGACACCGTGGTCGGCCGCTTCGTCGAGGAGCGTGGTGTCTGCCACGTGGTGCCGGACAACGCGCGTATTGCCCACGATATTCGCGTGCCGGAGGCCGATCGCAACGGCGCGGCGCACAACCAGATGGTCACGGTGCGCATCGTCGAGCCGCCTTCCAAGCGCGTGCAGCCCATCGGTGCCGTGGTCGAAGTGCTGGGTGATCGCATGGCGCCGGGCATGGAAATCGATATCGCCATGCGCTCGCACGGCATTCCCTATGAATGGCCGGCCGAGGCGCTGTCCGAAGCGGAAAGCTTCGGCGACGCGGTGGCCGAAAAGGACAAGAAAGACCGCACCGACCTGCGCGATCTACCGCTGGTGACGATCGACGGCGCCGATGCCCGCGATTTCGACGACGCCGTCTATGCCCGCAAGACGCCGCGCGGCTGGCGGCTGTGGGTGGCTATCGCCGATGTCTCGACCTATGTGAAGCCGGGTTCGGCGCTCGACGAAGAAGCCCAGCGCCGCGCGACGTCGGTGTATTTTCCTGATCATGTCGTGCCGATGCTGCCCGAGGCGTTGTCCAACGGGCTGTGCTCGCTCAACCCCGAAGTCGACCGGCTGGCGCTGGTTTGCGAGATGCGCCTGGACAAGCAGGGGCGTATGCGCTCCAGTCGCTTCTATTCGGCGGTAATCCGTTCGCACGCGCGCCTGCTCTACGAACAGGTCGCCGATTGGCTGGAAAACCCGGACAACATGCCGGAACGCTATCGCGAGCTGGCCAAGCCGCTGGCCAATCTCCACGGATTGTATGAGGCGCTGCTCGCCGAACGGCGCGAGCGCGGCGCGATCGAGTTCGAGACCACCGCCACGCGCATCATCTTCAACGAGGATCGCAAGATCCAGCGCATCGTGCCGACCGAGCGCAATGTCGCACACAAGATCATCGAGGAATGCATGATCGCGGCGAACGTCGCCACGGCCACGCATCTGTCGAAAAAACGCATGCCGCTGCTCTATCGCGTACATAGCGGCCCGGCCGCCGATGCGCTCGAGGATCTGCGTGCCTTTCTTGCCGAGCGCGGGTTGTCGCTGCCGGGCGGGTCCGACCCGCAGGCCGCCGACTACGCCACGCTGCTGGCCTCGGTGGCCGATCGCAGCGATGCGCATCTGATCCAGACAGTGATGCTGCGCAGCCTGTCGCGCGCGGTCTATACGCCGCACAACGAGGGGCACTTTGGCCTCGCGCTCGAGAACTACGCGCACTTCACGTCGCCGATTCGGCGCTATCCGGATCTGCTTGCGCACCGCGCGATTAAGCATCTGGAGGCGCGCGGCAAACCCAAGACCTTCGATTACGATGTGGCGGCGATGGAAAGTCTCGGCACCGTCTGTTCGGAAGCCGAAAAACGCGCCGACGACGCCACGCGCGATGTCGACGACTGGCTGAAATGCGAATACATGAGCGATTCGCTCGGCCAGACCTTCGAGGGCACGGTCACCGGGGTTACGGCATTCGGGCTGTTCGTCGAACTCGACGGGATCTACGCCACCGGGCTGGTGCATGTTTCCAGCCTGTCGAACGACTACTACCATTTCGACGCCCAGTCGCGCTGTCTGCGAGGCGAGCGTTCAGGTGTGGTACACCGACTGGCCGACAAGATGAAGGTCAAGGTCGCGCGCGTCGATCTCGACGAACGCAAGATCGATTTCGAGCTGGTCGAGCCCGACAGCGCGGCCGGCAAACGCGGCAAGCCGGGGAACAAGCCGGGCCCAGGAAAGTCCGAAAAGGGCAAGCCGGGGGCCGGCAAGTCCAGCCCGGGCAAGTCCGCTAAGGGCAAGTCCTCCGGCAAGTCGCGCCGTCAAAGCAAACGAGGTAAGAGTCAATGAACCGGTCCATGACCCGAAAGAATTCCGCCCTGGTACTTGTCGCATTGCTGTGCGGCACGCTCGTTGTGACCGCCTGCGCGGGCGACCCGAACCGCAAGACCAAGATCGGCGCGGGCGTCGGCGCCGTACTCGGCGGCATCGCCGGTTCGCAGCTGGGCGACAAGTCCGGCACCAATGCCGCCATCGGCGCGGCGATCGGCGCGATGGCGGGTGGTGCAACCGGCCGCTACATGGACAACCAGCAGAAGGAACTTAACCAGAAGCTGGAAGCCGAGCAGGCGCGCGATGTGCTAAACATCACCCGTCTCGATGGCGACGCGCTCAAGATCGGCGTGGCCAGCGATGCCTCCTTCGCGGTGGACAGCTCGACGCTGTCCGGCCCGGCGCAGACTACGTTCAACAAGATCGCCGCCACGCTCAAGGACTACGATAAGACGGCGATTCACGTCGTCGGTCATACCGACAGCAGCGGTAGCGACGAATACAACCAGAAGCTCTCGCAGCAGCGTGCCCAGGCCGTGACACAGTTTCTGACCGGCCGCGGCGTGGATTCCCAGCGTGTGCTGACCTGGGGCCGCGGCGAGTCCCAGCCGATCGCCACGAACGACACCGAAGCCGGTCGCGCCGAGAATCGCCGTGTCGATATCGTGATCAAGCCGATTGTCGAAGGCCAGGAATCCCAGGCCTTCTCCGAGCCGCCGTATCTCGGTTCGTAATCGAGCGACGACACTTCGGATAGTCGATCGACGAAGCCCGGCGCTGCCGGGCTTCTTTGGTTTGCAGGGTTGTTTTTAATACCGGGTGAGGGCAGGCGAGTGAGCAGCGCAGAAGAACAGGGGCTGATCGGCGGGTTTCATGCCGTGATGGCCGCGCTCGAAAAAGACCGCGCGTTGACGCGGATCTGGCTGGCCAGCGGGCGGCGCGATGGTCGCGCCGAGGCGCTGCGCGCGGCCGCTGTCGAGCGCCGCATCGAAATCGCGACCGCCGACATGGACGCGCTGGATGCCATGCTGCCCACGGTGCGCCACCAGGGCTGCATCGCCGAGCGCGCACTCGCGCGTGAGCAGCGCGAGTCCGATCTCCCGGCGCTGCTCGCCGATGCCGCGAAACCGTGGGTGCTGGCCCTGGATCAGGTTCAGGACCCGCACAACCTGGGGGCCTGTCTGCGCAGTGCCGCGGCGGCCGGCGTGACGGCGGTCATCGCGCCACGCAAACGCGCGGCCGGGCTGACGGCGGCGGTGCGCAAGGTGGCTGCGGGCGCGGCCGAGCGCGTGGCGTTCGTGCCGGTGACCAACCTGAGTCGGGCGTTGGCGCGCCTGCAGGAGGAGGGTTTCTGGGTCGTCGGCCTCGATGGCGAGTCAGATACGTCGATCTACGACACGGCGTTGCCCGAACGCTTGGTACTTGTTGCCGGCGGTGAGGAGAAGGGCGTGCGCCAGCTCACCACGCGCCAGTGCGATGCGCTCGTTTCCATCCCGATGGCGGGGAATGTCGAGAGTCTCAATGTGTCGGTGGCCACCGGTGTGGCGCTGTTCGAGGCCATGCGGCAACGGCGGGTGGCGAGCACGGCGTGAAACGTTGCGACCGGTGCGTTGCGCTACCGGGGTCAAGCCCTTAGAATACCGCGCCTCGCGGCGCATGCGCCGCAGTCCTTGCTCCACGGTGATCCGAGCTGGATCGAACCGGGGGCTGCAACCCGAAAGGAAACACAATGCGACACTATGAAATCGTGTTTCTGGTCCATCCGGACCAGAGCGAGCAGGTGCCGGCGATGGTCGAGAAGTATCGCGGCATCATCGAGAACGACGGCGGAACGATCCATCGTCACGAGGACTGGGGCCGCCGTCAGCTGGCCTATCCGATCACCAAGATCCACAAGGCGCACTACGTTCTCATGAACGTCGAGTGCTCGCAGGGCGCGCGCGAGGAACTCGAGGACGCGTTCCGCTTCAACGACGCCGTGCTGCGTCACATGGTCGTTGCCCGCCACAAGGCCGACACCGATCCGTCCCCGCTTGCCAAGAACGCCGACGATCGTGGTAGCGATCGCGGCGAGCGCAAGCCTGCTGCCAACGCCAGCTAAGGAGCACCGTCATGGCCCGTTTTTTCCGCCGCCGTCGTTTCTGCAAGTTCACTGCCGAAGGTGTCGAGGAGATCGATTACAAGGATATCGAGACCCTCAAGCAGTACGTCACCGAAACCGGCAAGATCGTACCGAGCCGCATCACCGGCACGGCCGCCCGTTATCAGCGTCAGCTGTCCACCGCCGTCAAGCGTGCGCGCTTTCTGGCGCTGCTGCCGTACACCGACCGGCATTCGTCCTAGGAGGTCCACGTGGAAGTCATTCTGCTACAGAAAGTCCGCAACCTCGGCGACCTGGGCGATACCGTCACCGTTCGTCCCGGTTACGGCCGTAATTTCCTGATGCCGCGCGGCATTGCGCTGCCGGCGACCAAGGCCAACCTGGCTGTCTTCGAGGAGCGTCGCTCCGAACTGCAGGCCGCTTCGCAGGAGCGTGAGGACCGTGCCAAGGCGCGTGCCGATCAGCTGCGTGGCAAAGAATACGTCATCGCCATGCGTGCGAGTGACGAAGGCAAGCTGTTCGGTTCGGTGGGTCCGCAGGAGATCTCCGAAGCTATCACGCAGGAAGGCGTGGAGGTCAGCCCGAAGGAAGTCACGCTTACCGAAGGCACGATCCGTGTCGTGGGCGAATACACCACGCTGCTGCAGCTGCATGCCGAGGTCGAGGTGGAGGTCACCGTGATCGTCGCCCAGAAGACCGACATGGGCATCAACATGCCGCCGCGCCGTGGCGCCGATGCTGCCGAAGAAGACGCGACCGCCGACGAAGTCGAAGGCGAACGTGTCGAGGACGCCGGCGAGCCGGCCGACGAGACCGGCACCGAAGCCGACGCGCCGATCGACGAGCGCGCCGAAGAGGACGAGCAGTCCTGATCGACGCGCAGATCGCGTGAAAGAAAACGCCGCCTCCGGGCGGCGTTTTTTTTTGCATCGAGCCTTGCGTAAACTTCAGCTCCAACCCCGCCTCGCACGCTGATTCCGATGGCCGAAGCCAAGCTGCCGCCGCATTCCATAGAAGCCGAGCAATCCGTCATTGGCGGGCTGCTGCTCTCCGAACGCGCCTGGGACGAGATCGCCGGCAGCATCAACGAGGACGACTTCTATCGCGAGGATCATCGCCTGCTGTTTCGCGGTCTCGCCGACCTGGCCGATACGGGCCAGCCGCGCGACCTGGTCACGCTTACCGAATGGCTGCGTAGTCGCGACTTGCTCGACAAGGCGGGCGGGGCGACTTATCTCGGCAATCTGGCCGCCGATATTCCCGGGGCTGCGAATATCAAGGCCTACGCGGATATCGTGCGCGAGCGCTCGATCATGCGACAGCTCATTCGCGCGGGTGACTCGATCACCACCATGGGCTTCGACACCCAGGGCCAGAGCGCGGCGGATCTGCTGGAGTCCGCCGAAAAGGAGATCTTCGCGATCGCCGAGCGCGGCCGGCGCGGCGGCGAGGGCCCGCAGGGGCTGAACTCGATTCTGACCAAGGCGGTCAACCGCATCGAGAAGCTGGTGCAGCAGGAGGGGTCGTTTTCCGGCTTGCCGACCGGGCTCTACAACTTCGACAAGATGACCAACGGCCTGCAGCCCTCGGACCTGCTGATTCTTGCCGGCCGCCCGTCCATGGGCAAGACCAGTTTTGCCATGAACATCGTCGAAAACGTCGCGATCAAGGAGAAAGTTCCGGTTGCGGTGTTTTCGCTGGAAATGTCGGCGGAACAGCTGGTCCTGCGCATGATCTCCTCCTGGGGGCGCATCGATCAGTCGCGGCTGCGCTCCGGTCAGCTCACCGAGGACGACTGGCCCAAGATCACCTCGGCGATCGGCATCATGAACGAGAACGCGCGGCTGTTCATCGACGATACGCCCGCGCTGTCGCCCTCCGAGTTGCGCGCGCGCGCACGCCGGCTCAAGCGCGAACACGATATCGGCCTGGTGATGGTCGACTATCTGCAGCTCATGCAGGTGCCGGGCACCAAGGAGAACCGCACCAACGAAATCTCCGAGATCTCGCGATCGCTCAAGGCGCTCGCCAAGGAGCTGGACGTGCCGGTGATCGCGCTCTCCCAGCTCAACCGCCAGGTCGAGCAGCGCGACAACAAGCGCCCGCGCATGTCGGACCTGCGTGAGTCGGGCGGCATCGAGCAGGACGCGGACGTGATCATGTTTGTCTATCGCGACGAGGTGTATAACGAAGACACGCCGGACAAGGGCGTGGCCGAGATCATCATCGGCAAGCAGCGTAACGGCCCGCTGGGCGTGGCGCGCACGGCGTTCCTGTCGCACTTCACGCGCTTCGAGAATCTGCAGGAACAGTACGACGACGAAGATTTCATGGAATGAGTATGTCGCCGATCGCCAACCGGCCCGCCCCGTGATCCGCGCCCAAGCCGTCATCGACCGCGCCGCGCTCGCCCACAACCTGCGCCGTGTGCGAGATTTGGCGCCCGACAGTCGCGTCTATGCCGCAGTCAAGGCGGACGGCTATGGTCACGGCGCGATTACCGTCGCTCAGGCGCTGCGCGAGGCGGATGGCTTCGCCGTTTCCAGTCTCGATGAGGCGCTGCAGCTGCGCTGGGCCGGCATCGACAAGCCGGTGGCTATGCTCTCGCAGCAGCTCGATGTGACGGTTTGCGATCAGGCCGCCGAAAATCGGCTCGAGATCGTGGTATTTCACGACAGTCAGCTCGAGGTTCTGGCGAGCTATATCGGGCCGCCGCTCACGGTCTGGATCAAGCTGGATAGCGGTATGCACCGGCTCGGCTTTGCCAGCGAGCGTGCCGGCGAAATCGAGCGTCGGGTGGCGGCGCTGGAGCGGGTCGAAGTCGCGGGCTGGCTCACGCACCTGGCGTGCGCGGACGAGCCGAGTCGGCCCGACACCCGGGCCCAGCTCGACAATTTCGCGGGGGCCACGTCCGGTCGCGCCGGTTTGCGCTCGATTGCCAATTCCGCGGGCGTGCTGGCCTGGCCCGAGGCCCATGCGGATGTCGTGCGGCCCGGCATCATGCTCTACGGCAGTTCGCCCATGCTCGACCGGGATGCGGCCCGATGCGGGCTCGAACCGGCGATGCATCTCACCGCGCCGCTGATCGTGCGCAACCGGATTGCCGCCGGGGAGACCATCGGCTACGGCGCGACCTGGCGCACGCCACAAGACATGGACGTCGGCGTAATCGGCATCGGCTACGGCGACGGCTATCCCCGCCATGCGCCATCCGGCACGCCGGTCCTGCTCAACGGGGTGCGTGTGCCGCTCGTGGGACGTGTATCGATGGACATGATCACGGTGGATCTGCGGGACGCGCCCGATGCGCGGGTGGGTGATCGGGCCACGCTTTGGGGCGGTGGTCTGGATGTCGATGAGGTCGCGCGTCACGCGGGCACGATCGCTTATGAGTTGTTTTGTCGGTTGACGCCTCGGGTGCGGTTCGAGGTGGTCTAGGGGTTAGTGTTCCCGGCGCCCGTATCTCTGGCGTTGGGGCACTCACGAGTTCGTCGGACCTTTGGTTTCGCGCTGCTGCGCGACTCACTTTCTTTTGCTTGTCCAAAAGAAAGTAAGCAAAGGAAAAGGACACCCGGGCACAGCGCCGGCGCTTCGCGCCGGTGCACTCCGACACGCAGCGGCGACGGGATGCGTACAGAACTCGGATCGCTTTGGCGATCCTCAGACATGCTGTACGCACCGGCGCAGTGCGCCGGACACCCATCGCCACTCCGTGTCTCCGTCGCCGTGCAACGGGCCCAAATACAGACGTCGGGCCCATAGTGAGAGCCACCTACGCCGGCAAGCCGATTTTCAGCTCGGGACTCCGTTCTCGTCGGCTTAGGCGAGTGCCTAAGCCGACATAGAAGAGCACGACCTTGAGCGAGCGACAGCGCGCTTGCCTGTATTGGGTCCCCTTGGGCGCAGCGCCGAGCAGTGGAGGCCGAAAGAGAAAAAGACAGCCGGATGTCTGAGTCGCGCGCAGCGCGGCGAGTTTCCGGCTGTCCTCTTTCGG
>Ga0310345_10001513_pt1 | contig 25619 bp, 29 predicted proteins | sample HC15DNA20500_MG_FD_204667 | JGI IMG/M metagenome (GOLD analysis project Ga0310345, IMG submission 204667) | Marine microbial communities from station ALOHA, North Pacific Subtropical Gyre - HC15-DNA-20-500_MG | ecosystem: Environmental > Aquatic > Marine > Oceanic | place: Pacific Ocean: North... | reverse complement strand
TAGTCAGTGTACCGTCAGTGTCCTGCGCTTCAAACCACGAAGGGTCCAGCCAAGGATCAGAGTTGAGCGCTACGGCGTCACAGTCGATCTTGAGCCACCATGTAGTAGTGACAACGGCGGGAGGTACATGCACAAACGCTGATAACATTTTCTCGCGCTGATCGGTGAAGAGGAAATCTGGAGGCCACCCGTAAAGATCAAGAAACGGGTGGTCTAAAAAGTCCAGCGCGTCTGGCGTCACCACGTCCCTGTCGTAGATGACAAGCATCTTGTTGTTCCACAACTCAGGGCGGTTCTTCCTCCATGTCGGCGCAGAAATCTCTAGCTGCGCCAAAGTGTTGCCGTCAACAGCTACGACCGTTGTGAAGTTCATTCGACGATTCCCATGTCAGCGGAGTCGAGCCGTACAATACGCTCACCCCTTCTGACGGCTGCGTAATACATGAAAAGGTCGGTCCTGCCAATAGGTGGTTTGTTCTTGGTTACTATAGAAAGTATCCTTGCGAACCGCGCGAAGACTATCGACAAGTCCCACGCCTTGACGAGAGATTGGTCTACTGCCGGGTGTTCGTTGAATCCCACAGTGTCTTCCGACCACTCTTCTAACCGTTGAAAATCAGCGTCACCGATTCCTACATCCGTTCGGTTACATATAAACATAGGCGGGTCGTTTGGGTCGATGGCATGTTCTGGCGGGAAATCAACGGCTCGCACGGTCTGGAGCTTTGGGTGGATTGCACAATAATACGGTGTAGGGCAAGCAAATCCACAAACGCTCATCGTAGAGAGCGAGAGCTTCTCGGAGATGGTCGGCTCTTGCTTACATGTGCTGCTCCAATCCCACATCGCCAGCTTAGGCAGTTCGTCGAGAAAGAAAAACTTCTCACGCCAGTAGTCAGGGTCAGTTTCCTGACGAGCATTGCAAACCAGCAGCATCTTCCTGTCTCTTATTTTTGGCCAATGCCTTCTTAGGTTGGCATAATTATCTTCGTAAGTTTCAACCGTATCTTCGTCGGCAAAAAAAACGAAGGTTATAGGGCTTGCCATTTTCGCAGAACTCGCTATTATTGAAATGAGTAAGGTGAGTTTATTTTAATCTATTCGGAGTGAGCCGTGACGAAACCACATCTATCTGCATCGCAGCTTAATATGATTGGCCGTTGCGGCGAACAGTATCGTCGCCGTTACGTCGAGGGTGAAAAAATACCGGCAGGTGTTGCTGCCGCAAAAGGCACAGCCGTTCATGGCGCAGCCGACAATAATCTAAGCCAGAAGATCGTGTCACATCAAGACATCTCTGTGTCTGACGCCAAGGGCGTAGCCGCTGCCAAGTTTGAGGATAGTATTGAGGTTTACGGTATTACGCTGACTCCAGACGAGAAATCGACTGGAAAAGCCAAGGTGCTATCACAAGCAAAAGACCGTAGTGTTGCGATGGCAGGCGCACACATGGAGCTTCAGGCTCATAACTATCAACCGTTATTCTCAGAAGAGACGGTTCGATTGGAGATACCACAGTCATCCCACGATTTTCTCGGCGTCATTGATTGTATTACCGACAAGGGCGTGGTCGTTGACTGGAAGACTTCAACCGCGAAAAAGGCCAGCCAGCACGATGCTGACCAATCGGTGCAGCTTACGGCTTACGCTTTAATGTACAACCAGCTAACAGGATCAGAAGATGTGCCGCTGGCTCAAGGTCTTCCAACGGAGCTAAGGCTAGATTATATAATTGATAAAAAGGCCACTAAGACAAAACCGAGTTCAACCGACCGCCATTTATTACGGACATACCGTAACGAGGCATCTATCGACGCACTAGCTGCTAGGCATCAAGTTGCTACTCAGCTTATAAATGCTGGCGTCTTCGCGCCAGTAGAACCCGGTCACTGGATTTGTAATCCAAAATGGTGCGGCTACTGGTCAACATGCCCGTATGTTGACTCAGAACGTGAAGCAAGAGCAAAAGTTTAGTTTATTATTTTAAGGAGAGAAACTATGAAGGGTGAGATGATCGAAACTATTTCTAGTAGTGAGGCCATGACGGCTTTAACCAAGGCAGAGTGTGACCTTCAGATTCAGACGGCTCACACGTTTCCGCGCGACCTGCAACGGTTCAAGGAAAACTCAATGTCCATTGTGACGGCAGATCAGCAGACCGCCTCGGATATGTTTTACGCTTTGCCGCGAGGCGGCAAGAGTATTGAGGGTCCAAGTGTCAGGCTCGCTGAAGTCGTCGCTTCCACCTACGGTAATCTGCGAGTTCAGTCTATGATTACCGCGATGGACGGCAAATTTGTCACGGCGCGGGGCATGTGCCACGATCTGGAAAACAACCTCGCCGTCAGCGTTGACGTTCGGCGCAGGATCACTGACCGTAACGGTAAAAGGTACAACGATGATATGATTGTCACGACCAGCAACGCTGCCTGCGCCGTTGCTTATCGTGAAGCTGTCTTTAAGGTTGTGCCTCGACACTTTACTAACGCACTTTACGAAGAGGCTCGGCAGGTCGCCATCGGTGATGTTCGATCTCTAGCTAACAAGCGGGCGGCGATGGTATTGTATTTTTCCAAGATGGGCGTGACCGTCGAACAGCTTTGCCAAGTGGTCGGAGCTATCGACGAAGAGGGAATCGGTCTAGGTGAACTGGCAACCCTGAAGGGCATCGCCACAGCGCTCAAGGACAATGAGGCATCTATCGACGATGTGTTCGCTGCTCCTGCCAAGGTAACGGCTAAAGAGCCAGCCGAGAAGAAACTATCTGCGGGCGATTTACTGGCTAGTCAGGCCGTTGTCGGTGCCGATAATCCATCGGTCGATGATAAGCCGAAGAGAGGCAGGCCCAAGGGCAGCAAGAATAAGCCGAAAGAGGAAGAGTTCTCTGTGGCAGACGAGCTTCTTGAAAAGGCAAAGAACATGACTCGGCTTGATGAGTATGATTCTGAACTTAGTGATGATGGTGCCGTAACGCACGCGATGACAGTTCTTCAGGACGCTACCACCGAAAAGGCCGTGGTCGATTTTGTCGGTATCGTGCTGAATGACGAGGCTTATAGCAATCACGATGGCTTGCATATCGCCACGCTTGCCTGTGAACGGCTGAAAAACCTAGAGTCCCAAGCCTCACTCCCGATGTAGCGACGGGTTTGCGACGGCCCGTTTCTTTGTGGGCGCAGCGGCGAGGCATTTTATCAAGTGGCCCTGCTATCGCCGTTGCGCTCTTTTTCCCTGAAGATGGCCAAGTTTCCCGAAGATGCCCACTCCCAGAGGTGGCCATCTTCGTGAAAAGAGGGTGACAATGCTGACTCCAGAAGATTCTGACTACTTAAAATTATATCGCAAGATCGAACACTCAGCCGTATTCGCCTCTGAGCCTCTATTGAAAACGTGGATTTGGTGCCTATGTAAAGCCGGATATAAAGATCGGGTTGTCCCGTTACGGTCAGGAAGAGGCATCACTGAGATTCACTTAAAGCGTGGGCAGTTTATTTTCGGTCGACACACGGCAGCCGAAGCGTTGAACATGAAGGAATCTTCTGTCTGGAAGCGAATGAAAAAACTGGAAAAGCTCGGAAATGTGAACATCTCAAGTAACAGCCTATGCTCAGTCATAACCGTTGTCAACTGGCAGATTTACCAGCCGACCAAGGAAGAGATGGAACAGGCCAAGGAACAGGTAAGTAACAGCGAAGGGACAGCGAAGGGACAGCGAAGTAACACAAACAAGAAAGGTAATAAAGGTAATAAGGTTAAGAACCTCTTAGGAGCAACCGTAATTCCTGAGTGCTTCTCAAGCGGTCAATGCCAAGCCGCTTTAATAGAGTGGCTGGAATATAAACTAGACATCGGCAAGTTTTACAAGAGCAGCAAATCATTCCAAGGCAGGCTGACTCGCATGGAGAACCAAGGGTGGGACTCATCACGGTTAATAGATGCTATCCAGTATTCTGTCTCTCAGGGGTATGACGGTATCCATGAAGAAAAGGGAGGAGGAAAAACAAATGAGCGCAAAGACATCCAGCCCAGCCTCGATTGGTGATCGGTTGCGAAGTGTGCTGAAGCGGCAAGTTCTTAATAAGAACTTGAAGCCTCACCTCCGCAGGATACCAGAAGAAGAGAGAGAGGGAGAATATTTACGGCTCGCCAGCAGGATCGGTGCGAGGTACGCTAGCTGCACGCTCGACACCTACGAGCTATCGGATCACGACAACCAAAGAGATGTCTTCGGTCAGGTCGAGAAATATGCTGAGCGCTTGGAAGATAATATACAGAACGGCTCTGGTATAATAATGTACGGGAAGGTCGGAACGGGCAAGGATCATTTGGTGGTGGCGCTGCTGTATCAGGCGATCCTCGATCACGGCTTTACTTGTGACTATATACGAGGAAGTTCTTTTTTTGAGTCTCTCCGAGCAGCAATCGGTGATGGCGTGCCGGAAAAGGAGGTGATCCGATCTCTCGAAAAACCGTTAATACTAGCGTTATCGGACCCGATGCCACCCGTAGGGGCCACAAGTAACTTCCAAACGGATGCACTATTTCGACTCATTGACAGCCGTTACCGACAAAACAAGGTTACATTTGCGACGATGAATGTTGATAATAGCGCAGAGGCGCAGAAGAGGCTGTCGGCTCAAATCGTTGACCGCCTCACCCACAACGCACTGACGCTTAGTTTTGACTGGCAATCTTACAGGAGGAAATGAAGATGCCACGACGCAGATTGTTTGATGGACCGTTAGGAGAGTTCCTGCGGAAGTACAAGGTAATACGACGAACGGCGGTAGTGGCTGCCATCATCGTCGCCATCTATTTTCTTGGCGCTCAGAACGGCTGGTGGTCTAGCCAGCAGCGTGAGCCAAAGAGCGAAGACCACATTACAGCACCGGCTGAAGAGTTGGCTGAGTTAGTTCGGCCAGTGTCAGATATTCTGGCTGACTCCCCTGACGGGGAACGGCTGAGTGCGTTATTCCTAGCCTTCGCTGATTGTATCGAGGGCGACAAAGAGAACCTAGTTAAGAACACCGGACAGGTGGCCTCTGCGCATTCGCGCAGCGGTCGCTTGCTCTTTGGTGACGAGCTAAAAGGGAAACATCCAAAGCTAGGTAAAGCCGTTGATGCAGCGATCTTCGCTCATATAGGTGAGGGAGACCTGCCGTTGACTGGCGAGAGGCGGCAACAGGTGGTCGAAGTATTCCGGGCGTTGGCTTGGGCAGCGGAGCAGCACTAACATATAGCGTGTGCGCCAGAGGCGCGCTACCTGATGTATTTGGCGCACATTAGAGTTTTTTTGAGGGTTTCGAGGAGTATTTATTCGGAACGATTCGTATAAGAAAGTACCGTTTCACAGCAGAAAACAGCCAAAAGTTTTTCTTTCCGAATAATTCAGCCACTTTCGGAACTGATTTTTTCGGAATGGAAATTAAGGATAAGGACCGCTCGGAATAAATACGTCGGAATAATGTCCGAATTATTCCATCGCTCTTGGTAAGGTCTTTGTTATACATATCTTGCGCCTCGGAATAAATACGTCGGAATTAGTCCGAATTGTCCGAGCTAGGAGACAAGCAATGGCAGATGCAGACTGGGGAACGCCTGAAAAGTGTCTGGAAATGTATAGCGGCGGGTTCGTCGGTAGCATCTGCGACAAGGATGATGCTAATAAGCTGATGGGTGAGCTTCCACAACCGTTGTTTAGCTTCTCAGGCGACAGGCTGGCGGGAACAGGACAAGGGCTTGTTAGCTTGCCTTTTCGGTCGGTGCTTAACCGTGATCCTAGAGCATACAGCGAAATTCAAACAACCGGCGACTGCGTTTCCCATAGCACACGAAACGCTGCCGACATTTCTCGCGCCGTTGAGATTGATGCAGGTGACGATGAGGGCTACCACCACAGAGGCGCGACCGAAGCAATTTACGGTAGTCGTGGGTACGGCGGTCAGGGGATGACATGCTCACAGGCAGCAAGATTTGTAAATAGCCAAGGAGGCTTACTGCTGCGAAAAGATTACGGGTTTGCTGATTTTAGCGAGTATGATTCTCGCAAAGGTTCACGCTGGGGCAGGGTCGGTGTCCCTGATGAGATAGCCTCGGAAGCTCGCAGGCATCAGGTCGGTACGATCAGCCTGATAACAACAGCCGAGGAGGCAAGAGACGCCTTGGCTAACGGCTACGGAATATCCTGCTGCTCTAGCTTAGGGTTTTCTAGCTACCGTGACGAGGATGGATTCTCTCACCGTAAGGGTTCGTGGAACCATGCGATGGCATGGATAGCTGTTGATGATGCGTATGAGCGCAGAGGATTCTTGGTAGTTAATTCGTGGGGACGTTTCAATACAGGACCGAAAAGACATGGCCAGCCAGATGGTAGCTTCTGGATTGATTGGAGAATCGCTGCTAAGATGATAGCGCAACGGGGAACGTGGACATTCAGCCACATCGACGGCTTCCCACCTAAAGCGTTGCCAAATTACGGAGCAGAGGATTACCTATGATAAGATTGCTTATAGGACTGCTGCTTGTTTTATCGTTAGGCTGTAAGCCAGAGCCAGACGACACGCCTGTAGACAAATCAGATAATTACGTTAAGGCCGTAGTGGCCGTGGAGCTAGCAAAGTGAGAAGGTTCCGGGGCAAGGCGAAGTGGCGTCCCAGACAGGAAGTTGGCAAGAAGAATAAAACCGAAGAACGGTTTGAAAACGAGATACTACACCCGCTGAAAGCGACCGGCGCTGTTGACAGTTGGACCTATGATTGTATTAAATTACGGGTCGGCACCGACAAGTGTTGGTACTCGCCAGACTTCATGGTGTTTCGTGAAAACGGCGACATCGAGTTCGTAGATGTGAAGGGAGGAGCAGGGTTTGAGGACGACGCGCTGGTTAAGATAAAGGCAGCGGCCGCGCAGTACCCTCAATTCCTCTGGTCGTCTTGGATGTATCGTAAAAAGGAGTGGACCGAAAGGAACTTTGGACTATGAACGCCAAAAAGAAATCCGCTAAGAGTGAAGAAGCAAAGACGGAAACAACGGTAGAGTCGCCACCAGCCCCGACGCAGAATCCGATGTCTGTGGAGGACAAGGCTGCTGCGATCAATAGGCAGGAACGGTTGGCCAGCGTCACTGGAATCTTTGATCTGTTCAAAGACAGCGATTCTTTACTTGCGTTTGTTAATATCATCAGAACTATATCGGGAGATGACATTATCAAGCTGTTCGATGCTTTCGGACAGTTACTCAGGGTCAAGGAGCCGGTAAGCTCAAAGACAGGAATCCTGCTACGGGTGGAGGCTGCCCTACAGTTGCTTGAGTGTATAGCAAGCATCACGCCGGGAGAGCGCGACGACGAACTGGTAGAAAAAGCACGGCTCATGCTGAACGCCGGGCTGCTGCCCGTAATAGCCGACCTAGTAGCATCTCTACTGAAGAACATCGGGAACGACGACGTAAACGAAGCCGCTGTCAGCGATGTGATGACGGGGCCGCAGTCGGATCTTGTCATCACCCAAAGCGGTATTTCGTGGTCTGTGCTGATCCCGATCTTAGTGTCGATAGTCAAGATCATTCGAGAAGTAAGAACGGAATAACTCCGAGAGCGCAGGGTGTGCAATCAGCGGTTGCCTTATGACTCACCCCAGACGGCAGCCGACCCCCTTCGCAGCAAGGGCGTCAGTAGTGCGGTAGTCACTCCCCGCGCTGCTGGCGTTTTTTATAAATGCTAGACGAAATCCTAACGAGCCTGTCTGAAGAGTTGGGCATAAAGCCTGACAGCGAATACGCTAAGAAGTTCTTGGCCTCGGTCAAAGAGGCCGTGCCTGTCTCACAAGAGGTAATGGAAAAAGACTGGGCGATATACGCCGAGAAGCTGTCTAAGAAGCTGAGAGCGGAAGGTCAGGAGGCCGTTGAACTCTCCTTCGTTTTCCAAAGTTGGTGTATGACATGGATGGCTACCAGCATGACGCTAATATCAGCGATGATGTTGGTGGCTCTTACCAGCGTAGAAAAAGGAGGCCCCGGTGACGGACTACCGTAATCCACCTTGGCACTATGAACAAATCTTTTCATCCCTCTCCGATGTTGAAGACATCGGCTGGGGAAAGCGGCTGACCCATCTGCCTGAAGCGTGGAAGTCCTCGCGTGGCGCAGGGGTCACGGTGGCCGTACTCGACACCGGCTGCCAGCTAGATCATCCAGACCTGAAGGGCCAGATTCTAGGTGCGAAGGATTTTTCAGGGTCAGCTTACGGTCCTGACGACCAGCAAGGACACGGCACGCATTGCGCGGGCATCATCGCAGCGATCAATGATGAGCATGGTGCAGTAGGCGTAGCACCCGACCTCGGCAAACCGATACCATCCAACTTCTCGGATTACACGACTCACCGCACCTACATCGAGAGAGGCGGCTTGTACATAGGCAAGGTGCTGGGTGACAACGGGCTGGGCGCACACGAAAAGATCGCCAGAGGAATCAACTGGTCGGTGGAGCAGAAGGTAGACATCATCAGTATGTCACTGGGAGGAGGTGGAACTAGCAGGGTGATGACTGAAGCTATAGATCAGGCGATAAAGGCTGGCGTGTTTGTTATCTGTGCAGCAGGTAACGACGGCTCAGATGTAAGCGTGAACTATCCTGCTAGCCTAGATCAAACGATAGCCGTTGCCGCAATCGGTGAAAGCGCAGTTGTTGCAGAGTATAGTTCTCGCGGCCCAGAGGTGGATATTGCAGCACCCGGTTCTAAAATCCTCTCCACGTTTATCAACGGTGGGTACGCGCACCTGTCAGGCACCAGCATGGCCACGCCGTTCGTCGCAGGTGTGGCGGCGCTGATTGTCTCTAAGCACAAGAGAGCAGGAGAAGTATCCTCCACTCCTGTATCAAACCAAGAGCAGTTACGGGAACACATGACGCGCCACGCAATAGACTTGGGGAAAGAGGGGTTCGATTGCGAGACAGGGTACGGTCTCATCAATCCCGTGGGATTGCTCAATAAAACAAAACCTGAAGATGATAAAATAGATGTCGAGCGACTGAAGGAGCTTCTCTCAGAAGCACTATCAATAGTTGAGGACTCGACGGATGGAACAGCAACAGGTTGAATTTTTCGGTGGCCCAGTTGATGGCTGGACTACGGACATGAAAGAGTTCCCCTCAGATGTTGGCGAACACATCACCTACGGTCTGGAGGTAGGAGTCAGTATAGGCGCGTTCTACTCAAACCCGGACCCGGAAGAGAACAGCCGTTACATGCACCTGTATCAATGCCCGGTGCCAACCTATGCGGAGCTAGATGACAGCGAAGAGGTAATAGATATATTTTACGTTGGAATACATCAGGTCAAGAGCCTCGACGAGTTCGGCTCCTGTGACATCCTCTGGGATAAATAACAATGTTCATCAAACGGCGCAAGCGACCACGTACAGACCGCAAGGATGACAGGCAGGAACGGTTGCATGAAAGAAGAGAGGATAAGGTCAAGCTGTGGAACGCGAGGGCAGGCTGCTTCAAGTGGCTTGCCTTCTGTGCATTGATGGTCGTCATTCTGGTTTACGGTTTCAAGTCTGGCCTCTGGCAATCTATTATTAGTCTGTTTACAAAATGAGCCATCTAGTTTTAGACATCGAAGTTTCAACCGTCATCTCAACGCTAGAGAATGGCTGGGACGACACCGATAAGATGCACATGGCCTGTGCCGTTGTCTACGATGTGACAAATGATAGCTACCAGTTTTACGGCGACACAGAGCTAGAGAGGGTGAGGTGTCTTGAGGCCATTCAAAAAGCAGATCGCCTAACAAGCTATAATGGTTGGATGTTCGACCTACCTGTGATTTGCAGGGTCAACCGGGAGAACTGGGCCAACAAACAGGGCGGGCAGGCGCAGGAGGTCTTAGAGAAAATATCAGACGATGTTTACGCTAGGGTCAGTCGGGCTGCTGATGACCACCCGTTGCAAAAACGACAAAGGGGCAGCATGAGCCTCAACGGCCTATCCCGGTTGAATTTACACAAAGAAAAAATTGGAGAGGCAGGAGATGTCGCTGGCCTGTATCGCACAGGCAAGCTGCTCAGGATAGCAGAGTATTGTTTGCACGACGTTCGGCTAACCTATCAGTTGATGAAGCATATAGACAGCAAGGGTAAGATCGGCGTGCAATCAAACCCAGTCACCGTAATAAGCGTGGAACAATGGAAGCCCAAAACTGGATAAACGTGCTGGCCGTAACAATACCAGTCATAGCAGCAATCGTGACTCTCTACACGCGAGTGACTCGCCTTGAGACGCTCATCAGTATCAAGATGGATAATATGCAGGGGCAGCTAGCTGAGATGTCTCAGGGGCAAAAAGAGTTGTGGCACAAGTACGGTACGCTAGAGGGCAGGCTGGACGTGGTAGAGAAGACCGTAATCGAAAAGAACTCGCAATGATTTCTGATGTTTGCAGATTGCCCGACGAAGTAGTACGCTACTTCTCTAGCAAGGGGCCGCGCACCGATGTACAGGTGGCGCTCATGGATCATCACATCACCACGGAAAGAGACCGTATCAGGGATAGCTGGACCCCATCCGAGAGGGTAGTAAGGGCCAAGCGGGCAGGCTCAGTGCCGCAGACCGTAGAGCTATCTCCGATCAACGACGAGTGTTTCTACCAAAGAAAGGTTAAGACGACCAATGATTAAAGCACGGATAAATCAGTTACACCGTAGCGTGGACAAGTTCATTAAAGCTGTCGATGAGTGGGCTGGATCAACAAATTCTTATGTAAGCAAGGAGCTTGAAGACTCAGCGACAGAGCTATTCGCAACATTCTCTTCTGACACCGTACCGCCCGCTGTCAAGTTCTACGAGCCACTGGTTAAGAAACTGGAAACAGGGTGGGGATACTGGGCCAAGGCAGTCAGCTTGAACGCGAACCCAAACGAGCTACCGTCACAGGACTTCTGGGACACACTGAAGGCAATGGCCAATCTTTACGGGGAGGCGCACTTCAAGAGAACAGCGAAGCGAGTGCTGAGTCTGGAAGAACTAACCGAGAAGGGCGTCAACGACGAGCAGGTGTGCCTGTACTACGGATGGACTGACGGCAGCGGTGTGCAGATGCACAAGGTCAGTGAGGAGAGAGAGGTGCCGGGTACGCATCTAGGTGACTCGTTTGTGTCGCCACAGCAGGAACTTTTCGATGAAGAATACCGTGTTCACACGATGGTGGTTCATCAGCTTTTCGAGAGGCTAGCCGTTAAAACAGGTGGAGACAAGACGCCGCACCCGGAGAAGGTCAAGGAGCTTGTCGAGCAGAATGTGTCGCTTAACCAGATCATGTTAATAGCTAACCTGACAGAAGAAGAGGCGAGGGCTGAGTGCGTGAGGCAGGGAGTCGAGACGCCAGAGATGCACTACGACAGTAGCAGCAGCCACTTCGACCCAGAGGTGTCTGAGATACAGCAACGGATACTCGACAGTATCAGCAGCAGGGACACAGACGGCCACTACGAGCAGCCAGAGATGACCGTTGATACTGGAGAGATAGAAGCAGTCGAACACTTCAGCCAAGAGCAGGCAGTTGAGGATGGCCGTATGGTCATTCAGTCCCCAGACGGAGAAACGCTCTCGATGGAGTCTCAGGTCATTATGCTACATCAGGCAGGGATGAAAGATTCAGAGATAGCTCAGGAGGTAGCTAGTGAGGAATACCCGGTTAGCCATCAAAGGGTCAACGGTGTAATCAGAAGGTGGAAGCGTGACCCATCACAGTTCTCTGTTCCTACGCTTGGATAATGGTAGAAATTGTTTCTCATTGTTGGAACTACACTAGGCTGCTTGTGTACCAGTTGTCTAGTCTGGCGCTGTATGAGCCATACACGCCTACGATGCTAACAGTGTTTGCCGCTGAGAGCGACGAAGACACAGTTATGGCTGTCGAGACATTCAGGGCCGAAGGGGTCAACGCTAGGCTGTGGTTGCAGCCAAGGGATGAACTGGTCAACAGGTCGATTGGTCGCAATATGGCTGCTAAGGCAACGAGGGCCGATGTGGTATGGTTCGCAGACTGTGACTTGGTGTTTGGAGATGGTGCGATAGATAGTCTTTATATGGATGAGGCGTGGTCAGGAGAAGAGAAGCTGTTCAGGCCCAACCATGTGCTTAACCATAACTCGCGTGAGATTGGTGATGAGTACATTGACAGGGTGGGCAGTTTGTGTAGCTACGATGTGGAGGACAGAGACTTTACTAGAATCCGCATAAGAAAGGCGTCGGGGGCGTACCAGATTGTTTCAGGAGATGTGGCTCGCAAATATGGCTACGTGCCAGACATCAGAACACACCAACAGCCATATCGTCAGCCCAACTTTCGGAGGACTTTTTCTGATGTTGGCTACCGCAAGCAACTAAACCGGGCAGGAGTGCTAAGGGGGACAGTTGATATACCAAATGTGTACAGAATCCGCCATACCATTAGTGGCAGCGCCACTGAGAGAGGGGTGAAGCATTGATAGCCATAACTTGGACTAAGGAGATGCTGGAGAGCGCACAGGCTAAGGCTCGCAAGCTAGGGGAGATCAATAACTCCATAACAGGAGGGCGTGGTAATCTTGCTGGTTATCTAGGGGAGGAGGCAGTCGCTAGCCATATCGGGGCTGAGATCGTCAGTAGCCATAATGGGAGAGAGAAGTACGACTACGATTTAATCAAAGATGGTAAACGTGTCGAGGTCAAGACCAAGAGGCGCACAGTGCAGCCAAGAGACGACTACGATGTGTCAGTAGCCATAACTAGTGAGCATCAGCGCCCAGATATTTATATATTTGTGAGCTTGCAGTTTGAGCGTAGCGAGGGGGAGCATGGGTCCAAGGTCTATTATGGCTTGAAGAATATCTGGCTACTAGGCATGGCTGAGCCATACGATTACTTCACAAGAGCCAAGCTATGGAAGAAAGGCGATCAGGACTCATCTAATGGCTTCGTGACTCACAGTGACATGTACAATCTAGCCATAAGTGACATCACCCCAGTTGAGGAGGCACAGCTAATATGGCTTGGTCAGGCAGCAAGCTGTGGGTAGTGCTAAAGCTCTTGAGACATGGTGCAGGGGCTATGGTCAGGCTTGGCGTGTTATGCGTCGAGCGAGGTTTCTGTACAGACGATGAGATCAGGAGACATAACGAGACCAGAGCAGCAGCAGGCTTGCCATCCATAGAAGAGGAGGCAGCCATTGAGGAAGATATAGCCAGACAAAACAATAAGGCCCAGCGACCAGCCAAGAACCCACATGTGGTGAGAAGAGGTGGGAAGCTGTTGTGATTCGCACCTTTGAGTATGACGATTACCCATTAGACAGGGACAACCTGCTATCCATATTAGACAGGTGGAAGAAGAAATACCCAAACTTCAAGGCAACCATATTCGCTATCCCAAGCATGATGACTGAGGAGAACTGGCAGCCACTACTAGACAGGGCTGAGTGGATTCAGGTGGGCATACATGGCTTTGACCATATCAAAGGCGAGTGTCGCAGGGCTAAATTCGTGAGACGCAACAGAGGCAGGCTTGACGCACTTGTTGAGGATGAGAGGTATGCAGCCATATTCAAGGCACCTTGGTATGGGTACAGCGAGTGGATGCTAGAGGAGCTTGCTAAGAGAGACTTGACCATATCAGTCGAGACGTTGCACAGGTGGCCTCGTCCTATCCCAGAGGGTTACAAGATATGGTGCAGAGGTGACAGGAGGAGGATAGAGCCATACGCAAGCACACTTGCGCACCCAAGCACTAACGCTAGGGGGCCTGCTAAGAAACAAGCCATATCTAGCTTCAGAGTCAGGAAGTGGCAACGCACGTTCTCCCCAGATGACCAGTGGGCCTATTGCTTGGATATGGCTAGGCCAGCCCTGCTTAAATTAAATCTAGGTTGTGAGAAGGATGTGTGGGATGGGTGGGTATGTATGGATAATCGCCAAACAAAGCCAGAGGTGGTGATATGGGACTTTAATGATATGTTGCCATACGCTGATTGCACAGCAGATATAATACTCACTAGCCATACGCTCCAACACTTGTCAGTTGAGGACTATCCACAATTCTTTCTTGAGTGCTGGCGTGTTCTAAGGCCACAAGGAGTGCTTAGGCTACATCAGGATGATGCTGACTCAGGATATACATGGCGCAAAGTAGGAAGCCAGTCACGCATAGGAGAAATCAAATCAGGGCCATCGAAATCAAATACAATAAAGGCACTTGATATGGTTGGATTTACCATATCCCATAAGGCTGCCCCCGGAAGCACACTAAGCCCACATAAGGATGTGTTTCAAGGCGACAACAGAATGACGCATTACTCAAGAGGAACAAAGTTTTACCTTGAAGCTATTAAAGATATTTCAGAGCTTATCCATAAGAGCAACTACAAGCTCCCCAAGCATGATGTAAGAGCAACTAAATCTGGTCGCTATCGTCTCCGCACTGACGACAATTAAAACTCTCTTATAATTCTCAAAAGGTATAGTTATGGCTGAAAAAAGAAAAGCTGGCCGCCCCAGAAAAAACGAGCGTGTGATTACCCCTGAGAAACTAGAGGTAATCGCGTCTATGTGGCTGCGAGGTAATACACAAAGCTCTATCGCTCGCAAGCTGGGAGTTAGTCAGAAGTCCATAACTTATCATCTCAAGAATTCTATTCAGCCTATGTGGCGAGAGGAATTAAATAATGATCTTCACTGTGAGCTTGCCAAGGTCGCTGAGATAGAGCGAGCAGCGTGGGAGTGCTTCGAGGCTAGTCAGGGCGATGAAACAAAGAAGGTGATTAAAGAGCGACTTATGGATGCAACCCATAATATCGAGCTAGCTGAGAGAATAACTAGCACATTAAAGCGAGAAGGCTCGCCAGCTTGGATGGATGTTATTAGGTGGTGCATTGATTTTCGTGCAAAGATCGCAGGCCACTATGCTCCCACTAGGATGGAGGTAGATGACTTCAGAGTAGCAGGCAAGACTATAGGCGATGTCGACAAGGACATGATGCAGAGGCTTGCAGGGCTAGTCAGAGAGCGAGAGGACCATAACTTCTCAAATAATTAAAAGCGTCACAGGAGGCGAGCAATGTGGGGCTATTGTTATGGGTTTTATTACTTGCAGATGTGAGGCCAGTAGTAGTCATCGAGGATCATTGTGCTTTAATTGAGAAGAATGATGTGTTCGATGAGGGCTTTAAAGAGAAGCGCTTTACTCAGCTTATATTCTGGGACATGAGGCGCAAAAGAAATCAAATCACAGAAGAGAGCTATTATGGCTATTGGATTGGGGACTGGCGTATTATTAGTGGGGCTAATATTCACTACTCGCACACGCGCAAGGAGTGGGTTGCAATGTTCTTCGATAAGAAGGACAGGCGCATGCGCTTGGTTACATCTGCGAGCTATCGCCATACCAAGGCCAATTTTGATTTAGAGGTACAAGCTAGGAAGCATCTCCCAGTGTCCCTGAGAACTCCTGTACTGGCCCCTGCCCCATGATGATGTTCAGAGCCTCTGATATAGTGCGTATGGCTGAGAGGCGAGGATATGACTTGCAGCCTGTGTCTGAGAACGTGTATATGTTGAGGAAGAAAGGCAAGGACAGCTTTAGCAAAATGAATGGCCATGCCTGCGTTAAAACAATGTCCCCCATTTATTATTACTTCAGAACAAAGCAGCGCTAATGTTCAGTGATGCAGAAATGCTTGCAATAGCTAGCGACCCATTGCTGACTAAGTGGGCCAATGCGAGGTCAGAGGATAGCTATTTTAACTTTGTGCCTAGACCTGATGACCCAGCCAATTTCGATGAGCAGCATGGCTTTGTATATAATCGAGACAGTGTTTCGTTTTGCGTAGGTGGCAATGCAGCAGGCACTACTGAGAGCAGCGCATTTAAGTTAGCCAATTTCGTTTTAAGGCAGCAGCCCCCACCCAGAGCGAATACCCCATTTTGGATTATTAGCAACTCTCTAGTGCAGGTATGTGGCGTGTGCTGGGACGAGAAACTATTTGGTCATGGGCATATACCTTCATGTGAGATCGACTGGGCTAATGTGCGTTGGAATTCAAAAAAGGATGGGTGGCCTTCTAGTGTACCCCTCAAGCCTTGGCCGGGCCTGCCGGGGAAGAACTGGAAACTAGAGTTTAAGTCTTATGAGCAGGGGCGTAGAGCCTTGCAGGCTAGGTCTATAGGTGGGTTTTGGTTCAGTGAGCAATTCCCATTAGAGCTTTTCCTAGAAACGCTTCGAGGGTGTCGGGAATATATGTTTCCGGGTGGGCAGTTTTGCGAGTTCACACCTATTGAGCCTGAGCTTTGTTTATGGATTGAGAAGCTCATGGACAAGCCTCCTGATGGTTGGAGGTTTTATAGGCAGAACACACAGGCCAATAAAGTCAACTTGGCAGAGGGTTGGTTTGAGCAGTTCTTTGCATCTGTGCCAGATGAGATGATTCAGACTCGCATGACAGGTGCGCTAGCAACCTTCGAGGGGGTTATATATCCATCATTTGCTGTGCCAGTGCATGTGGACGATAATCCTATTATTATTCCTCCTAATGTTACCCACTTCAGGGGCATTGACTGGGGTGCAAGTGCAGAGCATCCATTTGTTTGTGTCTGGGGCTATCAGGATGGGGTGGGGGATTGGTTTGTTTATGATGAGTATTGGTCTGTAGATCAGGACAAGATCACAGTAGATCATGTGAACGAAATAATGCAGAGGTGGCCTTGGCCAGATGGTCCTAGTCACCAATGGTCATTTGCTGATCCATCGAGGCCGGGCGAAATAAATGAGTTTGCTCAGAGGGGGATACCTACTCACCCAGCGAGCAACAATGTGTATGCAGGAATTGATAGCGTCAGGTCACTATTAAAAGTAAACCCAGCGACAGGTAAACCAAAGTTAAGAGTCTCAGGGCAGAATTGCCCTCATCTGGTAGAGGAACTCAGGAAGTATCGCTGGAAGCGAGGCAGGAGGCCGACAGAGGGTGCTTATGTTAATCCTGCTGTAGCTTCTCCAATTCCATTAAAGAGGGACGACGATACTGTTGATGCTTTGCGATATATGATCTACAGCGCGAGCAGGCAGCATGGTATGTCACCGGGCAGTATGAGCCACGCTGAGTATTCAAAGCGAAAGGGGATACAGGTTACGAGGCGACTGGGCGACGTTGGCAATCAAACATGGTTTACGAAGTAGTTGAACTGTTATAATGAGCCATTCTCAAGGAGATGGGTCGTGGCAAAAAATCCTCTGTATCGAAACTTTGCGCAAGAGCTTCAGAAGCAAGCCAAGCGTGACTTTAATAAATCCACTTATGGGAAAATTATTAAAGGCATGAACGACTTGGAACGTCGTGGGGCTGGTGCTGTCACCACAGAGAAGGTCAATAAGCTCATTGACAAATATGGTCGAGGGGGGTTTGACCAAAAAAAGATCGCCAAGGAAATCCAGAACAAGGAATTGGCGCAGCTAACAAAAACTCTGGAGAAATATGCCAAGCGTGGTGGGGCAGATAAGCTGGCAGTTGATTATTTATTAAAAGAGCTAGGGCCTATTGGTGCGATTCTAAAGGCAGCCTTTGGGGCGAAGGCCAAGAAGACCAAACCACAGACTGCTGATTTATCTGCTGCTCAGAAATTGCTGGAGGCGTTTGGTTACACAGTCCTGCCCAAGAAGCGTAGGGGCAAGCAACCCAAAACAACAGGCAGGTCATCTCGCAAAACCAGTTCAGCCATATCCAGAGGCATTGACAGGGCGAGGGAGTGGCTGGAGAGCGTGGGCTACCACGTACCAGAAGACCCAGAGGCCCTTGAAGACCCAAGGAATAAAGTTGTCTTCCCACAGGGGCAAACTGGCTACACGAAGAAGGGAGACCCAAGGCGCATCGTAGAGGTGGAAGTCGAGGGAGGTCGCAGGCGTCTTCCAGTCGATCATCCCATGATGACTGGCGAAATGCAGATGGCCAACAGCAGCAATGTTCATTCATTCTCTTATGACTTGGACGCTCGCACGCTTTACGTTCGCTTTTTGGGTTCAGGGCATGGCGGCAGGCGAGTAGGCAAGGGGTCGCTGTACGCATACTACAACGTCCAGCCGAATATCTTTGAGGCTTTCCTAAAGCCCGGCGCGAGGGCGGGCAAGTTAGTCTGGGAGCAACTCAGGGACGGCGACAAGCCAGCGGGCGAACACTCGACACATAGCCATTTTTACAACTACAGGCTGGTGGGCGTCGAGAACGATTATGTACCACGCAAGGCCATGTTTGGTGGCTTTGCCAAGAGAACAATACTGACGAGCAGAAATAGAGAGTTGTCTTCCTCTAGCAATCGCAGCGGAACCAACTTGTCACCTCCGCCTCTTAACAGGGGAACACCAAATAGAGGCACACCTAACAGGGGATAACAAATGGCTGATGGTACAGTACGCGAGTTTCCATTCGAGATTGTTGGGCAGTCCCCGATGGCGGAGGCAGTACAGAAAGCCTTCACAGAAAAAGATATAGAGGCCGACCCATCCAAGGCTGTGCCGGGTATGCCCCCCAACTTTGGGCAGCCAACTCTCCCCCACATGACCACGTTTCAGGGGGTCTTAGGTTCTCTTAGTAGGACGTATCGACCTTCTGACGAGGCCCTTAAAGACTCGCTGGAAAATGCTCGCTACATGCGAAACGATCCAGTCGTGATGGAATGTGTCGAGCAGCGACAGCGCTCAGTGGCACTACTAGACTGGCACGTTGAGGCAGACGACGAAAACGACTCGACGCAAAAGTGGCTGGTTGATGAACTGACAGCGATCTTAAAAAAGACCCCTCGCTTCATGCAGTACAGGGAAAACCTTCTGCACGCTATCTGGTATGGGCGCTATGGCCTTCAGCATCGCTGGCGATGGAAGAAGGTGCGTGGCAAGATGCGCTGCTCAGTCGATCAGTGGTTGCCAGTTCATGGCGACAAGCTGACCTTTAGGTACGATGCAGACACAGGCGACTATAATCCCGACGCTATTGGTGTCCGGGTGGGTGCTGGCTACCAGATGGGCGAGAGGATTTCTGATCGCTGGGAAATCGAGAAGACCGAGAAGGTAACGCCCACCGATCAGGGCCTTGCGTATTTTCTGGAGCCTTGGGAGAGACCCCTGCTGGCGGTGCATAAGCATTACATCGAGGATGGTGAGTACGAGGAACCAACCAACGCCGGGCGCATCTTTGGCGTGGGCGTGCGTAGCAGGATCTACTGGTGCTGGTATCAAAAGCAAGAGGCACTAGCGTTCTTGATGGAGTTCTTGGAGCGCTCAGCCACGGGCATGGAAATTTGGTACTACCCTTGGGGCAGTAAGGAAGCGAGGGACCAGACACGCAAGGCAGCCGAAGAAAGAATTGGTACAGGTGGAAACATCGTACTTGTTCCTCGTCCAGTTGATGGCGAAATGGCTTACGGCGTAGAGCGAATTGAACCTAGTATGAGCGGAGCCGATTCATTAGAGCGGATCATCACAGGTTATTTCGGACACTTAATTAAAAGATATATCTTAGGACAGACGCTTACTAGTGAAGCAGAGCCTACTGGTTTTGGTTCCGGGCTGGCCGAGGTTCATCTTGATACTTACATGCAGATCGTTAAGTACGACGCCACGAATCTCGAAGAGACGATGACGACCGACTTGCTGGAGCCATTGATTCGATATAATTTCCCCAAGTACGCCGACTTGCCTCTTAGCTTTAGGATTGATACAGAAGCTCCCGACGTTGATGGCAAGCTGGCCGCTTGGCAAACAGCTTTCAGTATGGGTCTGGAGCTTAAATCGCAGGATGTGATGGACTTGATTGGTGCGTCGAAGCCCGGTCCTACAGATGACTCGCTTAAAAACCCAGAGTTCCAGCAGCCTCCTATGGGTGGCGCGATGGGCGCGATGGGTGGTATGCCTATGCCGCCTCCGCAAGAAGAGGAGCCAGAGCGCAGCCCCGAAGAGATCGAGGCCGAAGCAGAGCAGGACAAGAACGACCTTACTCGCAACCTGAGCGCCAAGGGATTGCTGGACATTAAAGGGGAAGACAGCGAGCGAGAGAAGGTTAAGTTTACTGCTGAACAGTATCGCAGAGATCACCACTGTGGACCTAAATCCGAACCAGAGGGGTGTCCAAGAGATGAGGGGGGAAAGTTCTCTGGGAAGGGTGGCGAGAGCAAACCGACAACCATTGATGACACAGCAGACAAAGGTTCGTATAACGAAAAAGGTTTTTATGAGCCTTCTCAAAGCGAAATAGAGCGCGATATGGGTTCGCTCGAATCGGAGAACATTGAAGGCAAGGTATACAAGGTTAAAGACAGCCTGAACTTGGTGCGAGGCAATATGCCACAAATCCAAGAAAATAACCTCGACGACTTCTTGCAGCACTTGGAGTCAAAAAATATTGGGGCCGAACAAAAAATGCTACCGGCATCCGAGCTTCATGGGACTCAGACGGAGCTAAACGGCGAGAGGGTATCCTCGATGGGCCAATTCCTGAGAGATGGCGGCGAGTTCCCGCCCGGCTACCCTGTATTAGCCTCCAGTGATGGATATATCCTTGATGGACACCACCGCTGGGCGTCTTATCGAGTCGCAAAGCCAGACGAGGCAATTAACGTCGCACAGGTGGACATGCCGATAAAAAAACTTCTTCACGAAGCGCGGGAGTACGAGAAGGTCGGCTTCAAGGGTGCTAAGAAAGAACACCAAGGACCAGAGGGTGGTCCTGTCAAGCTACCTGTAGCCCAGCCATCTAAAGCAAAAACCTCCAGCAGTTACGACCCGTCAGACGAAGAACAAAGCAGCATGTTGTCTGAGTTAGGTATATCGACCGACGAAAAGAAGGCTTCTCAAACGATAGCCAACTTGGTCGGCGCGACAGACGATGCCGAGGTTCATTGGTCGGTAAATACTGACGTAGGATTTGTAAAAGTAGAGATGGTAGGCGAGGGATACGAAGCAACACGAAAAATAGCTCTTTATGAACCGACAGGCGATCTGTTCATGCACAATGTAGATTTTTACGTTGACGGAAACCAACAGGGCGAAGGGATAGGCTCTAGGGTGCTAGGCAAGCAAGTATCGTTTGCTAAGGAGCATGGGATTAAGTACATCGCGTGTACTGCGTCGGGTAGGGGGAATGATGTAGGGAATGTCGTGTGGCCCAAGTTCGGATACGACGCAGACTTTAGCGAACAGCAAAAGAGCGAGATAGAGTCGGCAGGCATTTGCTGTCCAACCACTCTCCTAGAGCTACACTCTATTTATGGTGGCAGAGAGTGGTGGCAGGAAAATGGCTGGTCAGTGGACTGTACGCTAGACCTTTCCGAAGGCTCCAAGAGTATGAAGGTGTGGGACAGGTTCATGCGCAGGCAGCGGGCGCTTGGAAGAGTGGGGCGCAAGTACCAGAAGCTAGGGGAAAGCATGACAGGCCAAGACGAGAGGCAACAAGAGGGAGAAAACCCCGACTTCGCCCCAGAGGAAATCGAACTGATTGACGAGATATGGGACGAGATCATCGAAGAGGAGAACGGTTCTGAACCAGAAAAAGACGATCCTGCCAAGGAGAGCTTCTCGCGCCTGCCCACGACAGTCGAGGGTGTTCTCAAGTATGCGAAGAACGCAGACGAAATGGGAGACCTCGCGCGCAGGGGCGTAGATACAGAGGTCGTGGCGAGAGCTATGGAGCGTTACCATGCTGCCGGTTGGCTATCCAAGGTTGGCGTTAATAAAGAGCCTTGGAACATAACGTCAGATGACCTTGATTATCTTGAACGCAAGCAGCCTTGGAACCAATGATAAGAAACATACCTCCCTATCGGCCACAACCAGAGCAATATGCAGCGCCCGAGGAGCAAACACGCTCTAGGCCGAATCATCATTGTGGCCCCGCAGGTTCCCCCGACGCCTGCCCGCGCGATGCGGGTGGACGCTTCGCTACTCTCTCCAGCCAGCCCGCTGCTAAACCAGAGGAAGGTAAGGCAGAGGCAGTCGATGAGGAAGGTCGCAAAGACTACCGTTTCGAGAGCTTGAATGAGTTGAGCGATGGATACTCTAACGCTTTTCGTGAAAGTCAGAAAGAGAAGATTAGGATTCGACATGCAATTGAAAGCGAACTTCGTCGGAGGCTAAAAGAAGAGGGCTTACCTGACTGGTGGGATGAAAGCGTAGAAAATGGCGATCTCGTACCGGGCCAAAATATCCTTGCAGCCATAAGGCGAGTTAGACAAGCGGAGCTAGATGCAGGTGACGACGTTTTCGACGAAGACGACGAACTGCAAGTGACAGAGGAAGATAAGGCAGAGGCAGGCCCAAACATTGCAGGGCAACTTAAAGACCTTAGCATTTCTGCTTTAGAAAGAGAATTCCGTAGCTCTGGCACTACGCTGGAATTAGCAATTGCTTTAGAAAACGAGGTAGACAGGCGGCTAGATGCAGAAGACTTAACACACCTAAGAACAGGTAACACTATTTTTCAGGGACTCGACGTACTGAGGGAAGCCGGTGCCATCTACACACCAGAGGAAACCGACATTTCCGACGATGATGACTTGTTCACGGAAGACGACGAACTGCAAGTGACAGAGGAAGGCCCAAACTTTGCAGGGCAACTTAGCGATTTCAGTGCGGGCGATTTAGAATCTGCGTACCGAAGCTCTGGCGCTACGGATGACGCGAAAATTGCTTTAGAAGTCGAGCTAGACAGGCGGCTAAAGGAAGAGGGATTACCGCCTATAGCCAGACGCCTCGGCCAGCCCGTGCTGTTCCAAGTCACAGACGCGGCTTTTTCCGAAGGAATCGGGCGCCTAAAGGAAGCAGGGGCAGATAAACCAGAGGGAACCGACGTTTTCGACGAAGACGACGAACTGCAAGTGACAGAGGAAGGGAAGGCAGAGGAACGCTCGTCCAGTTTTAACCCTCAGAACTTGACCGCTTTCGGATTAAAAAGGATGAATGAATCCCTTGGTGGGGAAGGGTGGATTAGCGGCGAAGAGACAACTCTAACTGTGGCGCAAGAAGACCGTAAGGCTCTCAGAGAAGAGGTGACGGCTCGCCTTAAAGCAGCGGGACTAGAGCCGGATCTGTCAATTGCCGAGCAGGGTATGTATTTTACACATGCGGCAATTGACGCAGACCTAAAAAGACTAGCAGAGGCAGAGGAAGCCTCAGACAGTCCTAGACTCTCACGTATGATGCTGTCAACCGCCTCCTCTGGAGAGCTTTATGACATTATCACTGATAGCGACGCGCCCGATACTCCTGCGCGTGAAGAACAGCTACGGAACGCCGAAAAAGTGGTGAATAGTCGGCTGGAGGCGAGAGGTGTAAGTGAAGAAGTTCTCGGTCGGTCGCTTGCTGACAAAGCACGACACCTTGCTTATATAGACCGAGACGAGGCAGAGGAGCCAATACGCGACCCGCTGCTTGATCTTCTTGACGAAGGCGAGGCGCAAGAGGAGCCGGGTGTCTTTGATGCTAGGGATGTCCCGTTACGGTCTTTGAAGGCAGAGCGTGAGTCGGAAATCACGGAAGAACATGGAAACTGGGCAGCGGCGAGAAGGGCGGATGGTACATACAAAGAAATGTCTCAGGTGGACCTGCGCATGGAAGCGGCGGCTCAGTCTCTTGCCAATGTGTATTATTTCACCGACATGAACGAGCGTGACCGCGACCAAATAAGGCAGAGCTTCCGACGTGAGGCGCAAGAGTGGAAAGACGCTATCTCAGATAAACCAGAAGGCGATAGCTACGATTGGAACGAGACGGAGCTTACGATGGGTCAAATTTTAAGCGACGAGCTTGCAGCAGAGCAAATGCCCGATGGTCGCTATAAAATGTGGGTCGCTACCGCCAGCGGCACGCTTGAGGCTCGCCCCGGAACTACTGTGTATTTATCAGAAGACGCCGCCGCAGATGACCACATCTTCAATGACGACGACTCGGCTTCGGCTAAACCTGTGTATTTGCGCCCCGATCAGATGTCTTTTGATTCTGATAGACGTGCCGACCGTGCCATTTCAATAGACAAGGCAGGTGCGATTAACCTTAATACCTACTCTATGGCAAGGAACCCAGATGCCAGCACGCAAGCGTTGGAAATGGCCAAGTACGCATTGCGCAGCGATGGCATTACCCGCGACGACTGGGATGATCGGTCTACATGGGAAACACTGAAAGATGAGATACAAACTGACCCGGCCCTCCGCGCCGATACCCTGTCCAGCAACCGTATGATAGAAGCTGCGATGGCGATTGGTCGTTTTGACCGTGAGGGAAACTGGGCTAGGGGAGAAAGCCGAACCATAAATGAAATGGCGGAAGATGAGGATGGTGATGATGAACGCACGCCGGAACAGCAGGAACACTTGGCCGAGATAGAGCGACTGAACGAGCAGCGGCGGGAGCGAACAGAAGCAGACCGAGAAACTCTCAACGAGTTGAATTCTCAAACAATGTCAGAAGCCCTCGACTACATGAACGAGTGGAGAAGAGCAGACGATAGCGATGAAGAGAGAGAACTTGTAACCATTAACACCTCAAAATCGCTCGACAGGGTGGCTTCTACGTGGACCTTCACAGGCATGACTGCCGATTCTCGCAATCTTATGGAGCAAGTTCTCACGCGCGAAGCAGATGACTGGCGGGACGCTATAGAAAACAATCCAAACGGCGAGATGGTTGACATGCCGGGCAGGGTTGGGGCTACGATGCGCTACAAGCTAGAGAGCGATTCTAGCAGGTTTGAGATGTGGATGACAATCCCCGCCGACGATCATCACTTGGACAGTCGGCACAGCCGAACTAGTGGGCGGCTGTTTTCAATAGAAGGAGACGCCGACAAATATCTGGCTGTGCAGGCCGAGACTGGTGGTACTGCCGGTTTTCACGTTTCGAGAGTGTTTGTTCGCCCAGACCAAGTGGTATCCAACGATGACACGGACGACAATCAGCGGGGGGTCTATTACAATATAAAAGCACACAATACTCGACCTTACACCATGCTTCGCAATCCGAACACTGGTCTTCAGGGTGTAGAAATCGGTCGATGGGGTTTGCGGCTCAACGAGCAAGCAGGTGGCGTAACAGCACACAGGAATCAATTGTCCTTCGGCGGTCGGGGCCACATTTTGCAGGCAGCCATAGAGGAAGGTGGTTTCGACGAGAACGGGAGATTCCGAACAGGCGCGCCCGCTGATATGGAAACCGAAAGGGACATCCCCCCGGCCCCACCAGCCGAGAGCGCAAGGCAGAAGAGAAGGAAGTCGATGAATGAGCTTAGGGAGGCCAGAGAAGACAAGGCTTCTAAAAGGCTTGCTGAAAGCCAGCGACTAGCGGCACAAATCAGGGACGTTACTGTGCCTGTGGCGATGAAGTCCGGCGCTTATGTGTATGGAGACTACGACCCCGACGACTACGATCAGCGAGAGCTTCTCGAATCTCTGAATATTTCACAAGGAACTGCTGACGAAGCCGGAGAGGACATCGCCACCTTGGTGGGGGCCGCTGACGACGCCGTTGTGTCATTTAATATTTATAGCGACACTATAAACGTAGAGATCGAACATGAGGGATACAAAGGCAGCAGAACAATTGGCATAGAC
>Ga0310345_10001512_pt1 | contig 25627 bp, 25 predicted proteins | sample HC15DNA20500_MG_FD_204667 | JGI IMG/M metagenome (GOLD analysis project Ga0310345, IMG submission 204667) | Marine microbial communities from station ALOHA, North Pacific Subtropical Gyre - HC15-DNA-20-500_MG | ecosystem: Environmental > Aquatic > Marine > Oceanic | place: Pacific Ocean: North... | reverse complement strand
CATTCAACAGGAGCCTCCCAATAACCTTGTTCGACATTCCAAATCCATGAAGGAAATGGTTGTGGAGGGATAAAAGCATCCTGATCTTTATCATATCTATCTCTTACGCCAGCATAACTTTTTCTAAACTTTCCATTGTATGAGGTTTGTACCCACGAAGAATGTCCAAAAAGTCCTTCCAAGAAATCTATACCCAGTTGTTCTATTTCCTCACCGTCTTTTGTTATGACTTCGTTATCTACAACGATAACTCTTATAACTATATTATTTTTATCAAGCTCTGCGAAGTGTGCCATTATGCTGTATAGCTCCCAGTTCCAGTCCACGTTACTATTGTATCTGAACCGTCTGTTGCCACTGTTGACGTTCCAGTTTTAGTTCCAGTATAACTAGCAGTTGGGATTCTAAGGATTACACAACCAGAACCTCCTGAAGAACCTCCAGACGTTGCTGGATGTGCTGGGTAATACCATGTTGTTCCCCCCGCTCCACCGCCAGTATTTGTTCCACCGTTGCTATCAGCATCCGAAGTTATTGCAGAACCTCCAGCCGTTCCTGATGAAGCAGTGACGTATTGCATCCCTCGTCCTCCACCGCCAATACCACCATTTGCAGGGTAGCCAGGACTATGCGAAGCAGTACCTCCCCCTCCACCCCAATAATAATTATTTGTGTCGATGTTTACTTGAAATCCTGCACCTCCGTGTCCATTAGGTGTGTAATTTGGGCCACAAGAAATACCTACTGCCCCGGTTCCACCACCACCGCCGCCGGGATATCTTGTAGGTACAGCCGCTCCTGAATCTCCACCTGCATACCCCTGATTGGCTGTGCCAGCAGCACCGGGAGTCCCAGAATTTCCGAAGCCACCCCCTCCGCATCCACCAATAGTAGGCCCAACTGTAATTGGCCCATTATAAGATGCCGCACCACCACCTAAACTAATAAGACTTACGCCAGTACCTACAATTGAAGAAGACGGAGCAATTACAGATCGAACATTGTTGCCAGCACCAACTGTAATAGTATAGACAACTCCTGCCGCAAAAGTTACTTGAGATTCTGATGGGCCACCCCCTCCAGAACCGCCAGCCCAACTTGTCCGAAGACCTCCTGCACCTCCTCCTGAATTCATATGACCATAACCAATATTATTACCTGATCCACCTCCACCAACAATTAAGAAGTGAGCATCATAAGTTGCCGCTCCTGCTCTACCAACTGCTTTTGTATTTATTAAGAACATAATTAAATCCTATTCATTAGTATTGGTTTTACATTTTAGAGTGAATCTAACTCCTTCACCAGGCTCTGAAGAACCTATTTGTGTAATTTTAAAAGTCACCCTATCGCCCGATGCTAATGCCGTTGTCGTTGCTACACCAACCGTATGTGTGTTGGCACTAATCGCAATCAATGGTTTAGTAGAAGCATAAATGGTTGTTCCATTTTTCATTATATCCATAATCAGGGTTGCCCCAGTAGGAGCCGTATCAACATAAGCAACTTCTCCAGTTATAGTACAAGCTCTAGCCATTACCATTTCACCGTAAGTGGCTACAGCTACATCTTCTTTAACCATATCCGCATCAAACCCTGCCGTGAAACCTATATCATAAGGCATAGCCGCAATCTTAGTTACAGCAATTCCTGCGGAAGCATTTATATCTGCGTTAGCAAAATCAGTAATAACTGGTTTGCCAGTTGCTTTAGTATAATTTACACAAGTAACTACATTGGATGCGGTTGAAACAAATTCACCTACATCACTTGCAGCAGTAGTTATATTCGCTCCGCCTGGAAGATCAAGAGTCCCAGCACCGTGAGTCATAATCAAAGCACCAGAGAACTCTAAAAAGAAATGTCTATCGGCATCTACCGTAAAAGCTGAAAATCCGGTTGTGCCGGTGCAGATAAAGAAGTCACCATCAGTATCTATAACAGTAGGTGAAGCGGAAGCTATATCGCCACCTTTCTGCATCTGGATATAATTTCCATTTGCATCTAGGAATCCTCCGAGTTGAGGACTCGTATCCTCTACAACATTTAATATTCCTGTATCCGTATCAGCAGTAAAACTCAATACTCTACTGCCATTCGTTTTTAATAAGTGTCCAGCAGAACCATCAGCTTGCGGTAATGTAAATGCAACACCGCTGGAGTGCTTGACTTGATCTACTTCAAGAGTTGAAGCCATAATTTACTCCTTTAAATAATAGAAAGTACGCCGTCACCAGCGATTGTCCATGTATAAGTATCGTTGACAGAAATCTGCCCCATCATAAACATATTCTTTAATGCTGCCGTTGTAACTGTTGTATTACCAGTAACCGTATTTGGGTTGCTAAATACACCACCTTGAGCTAACGCAGCGTTGCTCAAGGTATAGGTCTGAGTATCTAAATTACCTCCTAATTGAGGAGAGCCATCTTGAACTATATCTGTAAGACTACCAGCTACAATAGTTACCCAAGCACTTCCGTTATAATATTTTAGTACATTTGCTGTAGAGTTATATGCGAGATCGCCTTCATCCAGACTTCCTGTTGGGTCTGAGCTATCGACTCTATATCTAGCTGCAAAATTACTTATTCCTGCAAGATTATCTGCACAGGTTTCCAAATCTTCTACAATCGCAGCAGTTCCTAATATTGACAAATCTTCAACAATAGCTGCTGTACCTAAAATAGATAAATCTTCAACGATAGCTGGCGTAGCTAATATCGACATATCTTCTACAACATCTGCTGTACCTAAAATAGACATATCCTCTACAATAGCTGCCGTGCCTAGGATAGACATATCAGTTACTATATCTGGCGTAGCTAATATAGACATGTCTTCTACTACGGCAGCAGTTCCCAATATAGACATATCAGTTACTATGTCCGAAGTAGCTAAGATTGACATGTCGGTAACTATATCTGATGTGGCTAATATGGACATATCGGTGACTATATCTGGTGTAGCCAATATAGACATATCTGTAACTATGTCAGAAGTAGCCAATATCGACATGTCAGTTACCACATCCGCAGTACCTAAGATTGACATATCCTCTACAATGTCAGCAGTTGCTAGTATTGACATATCAGTTATTACAGCAGCAGCAGACAACGTATTAATTTTAGCTTGATCCCCACTTGTAGGAGTAGTACGATTCCAAGTTGTTCCTCCAAGATCGTAGACCATTAATACATTATTACTGGTGTTGAAATAGGCTGCTCCGTCAAGCAAAGTTGCCCCATCATTATCAACACTCGGATCGGATGACTTGCTCCCAAGCCAGCGATCATCGAAATTATCGTAAGCAGTTTCTGCTGCAGTTTTTGCAGCTTCCGCTAAAACAACATCTGCTGCTGTTTCAACTAAGTCTGCTGCTGTATCGGTTGCATCGCTTGCAGTTAAAACAGCTTTTGCTGTTGCTATTACTGCTTGCGCTGTGGCCGTAGTAGCACTTGCCGCTGCCGCAGTAGCTGAGGTTGCCGCTGCTGCGGCGTCAATGATTAATGTCCATTTAGCAACGTCAGTATTACTTGAAACTGGTGTTGATCCAGATGAAGTATGAGCTACAATACAAATATAAAAATTACTATTAGAAGAATCTTTAACAAGATCTCGTACAGCATAAGCAGTTGATGCAGCCCAATTTCCTCTAAGAGTTCCTATCTCTTGAGTTGCTGTTAAATCGCCAGCTGTATCAAATGCAAGGAACTTGTCTCCACGTTCTGCGACTGTTTTATTAATCGCAACTACACCAGCATCTGTTACGTTTTTATCGAATCTGAATGTATTAAGTTCGTAGGAATTCTGTACTTGCTGAACCATCAAGGTTCGTTCGTCAAGGGCTTGTTCGTGAGTTTCAGCAGGAAAAGGATCATTAGGAGTATAATCCGTGGATTGGATTAAACTCATCTTACGCTCAATCGTTATCTTATGAGCAGATAAAGGAGCGTTATTAAATGTAATATTAGCTGAATTTTTATCAGCGGCAACGGTTACCGAATAGTCATAGGTACCAGAACCGCCGTTAACTTGGGTAGTAACTGCAAGAGTTGAACTGTTAAGAATAGTTACAATAAAATCGGTACTGTTAAACACTTTATACGGAAACGAAAATATAGTAGTAGAAGTATTTCCTGTATACTGTTTAACTGAAGCGGTTGTGGAGACTGTCATCTAAATCCTCCTCCATGAGCAATAACACTACTAGGTTTTTCCTGAAGACCAGGAACTATACCACCGGTCATTTCTTGTCCTGTTCTATCTCTTAATCTTTTTTCCATTTTACCTAATGAACCAGGATCAATCATTTCTTTTAAATTATACCATATTAAATAATCAAAGATACGCCTAAGATAAAACATACTAGCATAAGGCGTTACGTTATGAATAACATTAACTAATTTCTGAGCGGCAGGATCTCCTTTAGTAGCGGCAAAGAAAAGATCTACAGTATCTGCAAATTGATTAGCAACAGGACCTGCAAAACCTCTCCATACCTTAAATGTTTCTTCTTGAGCATAAGGAGCTATAATATAATCAGTATATAAACCGAGGGCTCCTCCACTAACAGCAGCCCGCATCCAAGAATGCCAATCAGACCAATCCCTTTGAGTTCGTCCTAATGTTACTTTATCAGTTATAGCTAGCCCTAAAGCGCCATAACCAATCATAGTAGCTATGAAAGCAGCTGCAGCTGGTAGATCTGCTCCTCCAGCTCGTCCTATTTTTTTTAATCCTTCAAAGGCCGTTTTAGAACCTCCAGCCATCATAATACGTTCAAGGTGCATTGTATACACTGAAGTAGGAAAAGTTTTAAATTGACCAATTTGTCGACCTATTTCACCTCCTGCCGAACCTGGTTGAAACCCTCTATGAAAAGCTGTTCGTTCTCTAGCTCCAGGAATAATAACAGCCGCATCATTATTCGTTTGAATTAAAACACTTACTTTTTGCGCTAACTGCTCTCGAGCATCATCTAATTGTTTTCTAGTAAAACCTTCAACTTCTTGTATACCAACCTTGCCGCCACCTTTTTGCATAGTTCTAAACTCTGGAGCAGTTTCTGCTGAAACTGTAGATGTTATTTGATCTTCTCTAATTGCCAGTTCAGTTTTAATCTGCTCATTTTTATCTTTAATTTTATCAGATATTTTTTCTAAAGCAGCTTCTCTTCTTGTAATTTCAATTTTTAATGCTCGTAGTTCTTGTTTATCAATATCATAAGCTTGTTTAGCATATTCTTTACTATGTATTGAATGTTTGTCTTCAAGTTTCTTATTATGTTTTATTTGATCTTCAACCCTTTTTAATCTTTGTCGTGCTTCATTTAAAGGTTCTTGATGTTCTGCTTTAGAACTTTCTAATATATCTATTTCGTCATCTAAATCTTTAACGGCTTGCGATTTTTCTTTTCTTATTCTATGTTTCCAGTCACTTAATCTTTTTTCAACAGCATCTAATTCTAACGAATAAGCAGTTATAGGTTTTATATCTTTTCCCATAACCCCTTTACGTCGTAAATAAGCCGCAACAACTTCGTCATTCAATTCTTTAATTCGATCAGGAGTCATGAACGATCGGCCTTTACTCTTGATCCCTGGGATTTCTTTATCACTCCAGACAGTTCTCTGTAAAGTCGCCCAGTCAGTATCATCAATATCGAAATCTTCTAGCATTTTTTTAAATCGTGTCCATTGCTCTAGTTTTTCTTTATTTTTTGGAGCTTTTTTAATCTTTGACATGTTACCTAAATGTCCTGCTAATGACATAGCATAAGCGCTTTTTAATGAATCATTCCATCTAGCAATACCTGTCCATTTAAAAAAGTGCCGTTGAAATTTAGACCAAAATCCATGAAAAAGATCATTTGTACCAGTCATAGAGATTAAATCGCCTGTTAATGATTCCTGACCTATACCATAAAGTTTAGCAAATTCACGCGCTTCTGTTTTAGAACTTAAAAAACTCATTAAAGAATTTGCTTTAGCATCAATAAAATCACCGAAAGGTTGTCCTGCATATCTTGAAACAGATAACATACTAGCAAAATCATTAATTGATTTAACAAGAATATTTCCAAGAAGAGATTGATTCATGATAATTCTTGCATTTCTAAAGAACTGAGCGTACATTTCATTGGCTGGAACTCTAGCAGATCCGTCAAGATCTTTAAGAACAGCATCTATTGCTCTTGGAAGACCTCCTGTTTTTTCTCCTACAACAAACTGATTTGTTACTTTTGTACTAAGTTTACGAAACTCTCTGTGTTTCTCTGCTAATACCTTTTGAATTAGATTTCTAGGATTTGGACCGAATGTTTCCATTAAAGCCGTGTTTCTAGAAGAGTGTTCAAAGGCGTATATTACAGAATCAATTACTTGAACATGTTCATTACCGTATTTCTTTAAATAATCGAAATGGGATTTTCCATTCTTAAATTTAAGCCTGTTTTGCATACTTACTTTGCGGGCTGTATTTGCAGTACTCGATAAAAAACCTAAAGGAACATTAGATTCATCGATTCCTTGAGCTCTTATATAACTTCCAGTACGTAAATCATCAAATATATCGCGTAAAAAAGTGTCATAATCCATTTCTAAATCACGCTCCATAGCTTTACGATCTAGAAGAGACTTCGTATCTTTTTTCCATGCATCGAAATCTACAAGTTTTTCTTTGTCATGTCCCATTCTAAAAAGAAATCCAGGATGTCGATCGATTCTAGCTCCTGCTTTGTTTAATCTGTTAACTATTATTTGATCATATTTATGCATAACTTCGGCTATTTTAATAACTGTAGCATTCTTACTAGGTTTTCCATGCATTTTAAATTGCCGATAAAATTCATGCATTATTTTTCTGTTCAATGTACCTTTTTGTAAAGCTTCATCAGCTCCAGGAATCAATTTTATTTCCTCGATAAAACTAGATTTCCATTGCATGAACTGGGACATTTGTTTACCGTTTACACTACTTTTCGCTCCTTTAATCCTTCTATTTGATCCTTGCATCAATGCCATTATAGCTTCAACTGAATTTTTTCCGAATCTATCTACAAATTTTTTAACTTCGAATTCTACCTTAATAGTATTTAATTCAATATTCATGCGATTAGTCAGATCAACTTTATATTCTTCTCGCATGCGAAAAGCAAAATCTTTAATAGATTTGTCTATTTTATCTCCATAAAGACCTTTGTTTTTCTGTTCAATAAACCTTACTAGTTTATTGAGTAATTGATCTCTTTCACTAGAAGACAACCCAGGTATCTTCTTAAGAAAAACAGCACATTTACCTTTATATTTTCTAAGAACTGGCATAATTAGTATGGAACATCATCATCAATACAATTACCTGCACTGTCAATACTATCCTGTACATCTTTATCTGAGTTTAATTTTTCTTTTGTATTTTTAATTTCTATTTCCATTTTTTTTAATTTTGCTATATAGAGTCGTAATTCAGTAGCCTCTGCTTTGTTAGTAGTCTTTTTTAATTGTAATTTAGCCTGCCCAATTAAAGAACCTAAATCATCACCGGTAGTTGCTTGGCCACCTGTCATTTCATGAACGATATTTAAAGTTTCACCATCTGCGACAGCTTGAGCAGATTCAGCATTAGTATAGTTATTAGAAGCATCGGGTTTATCTGGAATATCAGGAGCTTCTAGGTCATCAGAAGCTGCTCGACTTACAGTACTTTTAAAATCACTTAGATTTTTTTGATACGCTGCTTTTCCAATAGTTAATGATCTTTTATTAATCTCATCTCTAAAAAGATCTCGTAAAGCTTTAGCTTGCCAATTTTGGTAACGAGGTTCTTTGTATATTAATTCAAGTTCTCCACCTGGATCTCTATGAAAACTAGGTTCATGAGCAGGTTCTTTAACTTCCCACCCTTCTTTTTTTAAATCGCCATCATCATAAGAATCAAATTTCTTTTTCTCTCGAACTTTATTAATAATAGCATCTATCTCTTCATAAGGAGCTGTTTTAACCCAATAAGCAACTTCAGGATTAGAGAATTCACTTAATAGCATTCGCAAGGAATTTCTGACTATATTTTGAGATGCTGGATCGTCTAGAGCACCAATACTTCGCATAGCGATAGTATCTAAATGTTTCTGTAATTCATTATTTCGTCGAGCAATACGTTCTCTATTTTCTTCTCTAGTAAGACCTTTCTTTGATTCTTTAGGTATACTATCCTCGATTTTAGTAAATTTGACTTCAGGTCCATACTCTTCTTTAGGCGCAGGTTTAGGCGCAGGTTGACCTGTTTCTTCTTTTAACTTGATTTTTTTAACTTGTCCTAATAGTATTCTATTTTCTTTAATAGCTTCATCTAGTTGACGTAAAAATTCTATTTTTTCAGGAGAATCTTCATATTTCTGAAGTTGTCTTCTAAGATCAACGAGTCTTTTAACTTCTTTATTTAACTCTTGTTGCTTTTGTGTAGATTGTTGTAATGTAACAATATTATCAATAGAGTCAAAAGAATTAATTTTCCCTGTTTCTAAAGCTTCTCCTAAATGAACTTGAAATCTGGCTAAAGTATCTCCTTCTAAAGGTATAGTTTCTTGTCCTAATGCATCGACAAAATCTTGTACGTCTTTTTCTACACCTTCCATTTTCCGTGCAGCATACATACCTAAACCTTTACTAATTGTTCCACCTATAACTCCACCTAATCCCATAGTAAACAAGGTCTCAGTAACGCCCCATTCTTTTTGAAATTCTTGTTCTTTAACAACTCCAGGAGCTATTATGACTCCAGTACCAAGAGAAGCTTCAACAAATCCTTTTCCAAAAGTACGGACTCCTTTGAAATAAGGAAAAAAAACTGCAGCGAGAGCTAAAGGATCTGCAAAACCAGTAACTATATCTAAAGAGAATTCAGCCACAGTTGGCCAGAAACCTTCAATACGACTGATAACTAGTAATCGTTGATTTTCTGCTATTTTTTCTGATCGTTTAAGTTTAGCTTCATCAACACTAATAGGATCTTTAAAATTAAGAATTTTGTTTCCTTCTAAATCAAAACCATATTCTTCAGTAGCTTCTTCTGGATCCATGATTCTACTTTCAGGCGACATTTTTTCGTTACCATAGAATCCGTCCCAAGCTTGTCCAAATACGTTATCTGATTCAGATCCGCGAACACGACCTAAATGAGCATAATCAGTTACCGCTTCAATCGACAAGACTTCTTGAGCCTGTTTTAAGACAGCTGGACCATAAACTTCAAAAGGAGCATTATAATTAGGCGCTTCTGTTAATCCTAAATGATCCTGTGGCTCAGTAATAATCGGTCCTACCATTCCAAATGCCATAATTATTTAACCTTCAGCTGGAGGTAATAATCCATGTTTTTGATTCCACTCAAAATTTTTCTGGTATCTTTCAGATAATTGCTTTAATTCCTGTTTTTCAAAGTAACTTAAATCTTTAGGCTTTTTACTCCCTGCTCCAAACTGACTTTTCTTTTTACCAGATAATCTAGTATAGGTTTCTTGTCGATTCATCAAATCTTTTAATCTAGCAGATTCCTTTTTACTTAAAGCTTTTAGATTAGGTTTCGTTAACATCTTTTCTAATTTTTTCATAGATTTATCTACTTTTTCTTTTACTGTTTTTCCTTTTTGCCTCTTAACTCCTGCTGCATCCTCGTATACAATTCCTTCTTCATTTAAGGATTGTATATTTTGCTTAACCATAAATTCAGTATCTTCTTTCCCATGAATTTCTTCTAGTTTCGCTACAGCTTGTTCATAAGTCAATGATTTGTCTTCTACTTCTATTTCTGTTTCTATACCATCGACCACCATTGTTTGAGATTTAAGATCATTAGGAGTCTTAACCAAACGGCCATCAAGAATTTGCGTACGCATTGCAGTAAGAGGTGTAGTTAAATCACCATCAGTAACAGACTGACCAAAAAGAAATTTTATTTCAAGTGCTATTTTATTTATCCCCCGTTTAACAAGTCTGTCATCTTTTGTATGTATCGATGTCCTAATCTCTGAAAGTAATTTGTCAATATGACGTCGTTTATTACTATCTATTGTTTGACTTATATCAGCAAAGTTTACTAAATCATTAATCTTATTCTCATATTGATTCATTGTTTCAGGTTTTACGTTTTTAGAATAATCTAGTTTTCGCATTTGATTTGACCAACTAATTGCCATATCTCTTTTTTTTACGTAAAAAGCTTCATTTTTTTGTTGTCTTTCTTCCGTTTGTTCAGGAGTTTCTGGATTTGAATTTCTTAAAATATTTTTAAGAGTTAAGCCTGGATATATTTGTTTAACTGCATCTGGTGGTACTTCTGTCATTGGAAGTAATTTATGGGCATTTTCTAAAGATAAATCTACTCCAGGACCGATAGCATTATCAAGAAGTTCTCTTTGTTTCTCTGCGTTCCATCTATTAAGAAATACAATTGCTTTAAATGTATTGTCAAAAGCTGCTCCGAGACTACCTGAGTTTCTTTTACCAAACTGTTTCATCCTTTGATCCTGTCTAGAAACAGTCATATCCATAGGTACAAAAAGATCTACTTCCCGAACTGATATTAATTCGCTTGATCTATTTAACAATCGCCGTTGGGTTTGTCCTGCAGCTTCTTTATCAAACACGCATAGATTGTATTTTCCGTCTCCATTAGTCGTAGGACAAGGATAAGCCATGTTTGCATAAAAAGCAGCTGTTAATTGAGTCGTCATATTTGGAATTTTAAGCATAGCACCGTGTTTAAAGAACCAATTAGGATCTACCATGTTTTGCTCGAAGGACCATCCTTCTTTCATGGTAATTTTCCTATTAAAAAAAATTTCGTGTGTATCGCCTCCTTGCGTTTGTAACGAATAGCTACCAAGACCCTCTAAAAACAGATCTTCTACTTTTTTATCAATACCCGTAGTTGTTTTATGTAAATAAGCTAAAGCTTTACCGACATCTTGCATCATTTGACCAACTCTGGCTGGTTTTTGAAATTGACCAAATTGAGTTAAAAATTTTTGTATTCGTTCGTTTCTTAAGACTGCTTCAGACACAGCGTCTATTTCACTATCGTTAAGACCACTGATTTTCTCAAGAGCATCCCAATCTTGCTCTGTCATCATACTTGTTTTAATCATTAAAGCAAACAAATCTGGTTTATTTATATAAGCACTAGCAATAATCTCAGCTTCACTAATATCATGTTTCTTAGAATGAAGTTGCAGTTCTGCTGTAATTCTGCTATAATTCGGTCCGTATTTTTGGTGTAATTGTAAAAAAGTGTTTCTTATTTGATCGATAGGCGCATGATTTTGTAAATCTGTTACATTAATATTTTTCCTAGTCAACGCAAGATCATTACCTATCTGGTCGAGTTCAGCATTAGAAATTAATCTAATATTAGCAGATAAAATCCCTTGATCTTTTTGCCAATTAGTTATGGCTTCTAAATATCCTCGATCATTTGTATTCATGTCACTTAATTGCTCAAATAATCCAGGATTATATTCCGCCATAGCTCCAATAGGATCTTTATCCATAGCCTCATTAAAATCCTTTATAGCTCCATAGAAAAAACTATTGAATTGCTCGTAAAAACCTCTTGATATATCATCACTTGATTTCTTTATATCTTCAAATGATTTTACCTTGTCCATGAAAGCAGATCTTGATACAGTTCCCATACCTTTAAGCATATCAGACGTAGTTTGAGCTGCTATAAGTTTTTTCTCATGTAATAACTTATTATCTTTATTATGCCAGCCAATTGGGTTAACTGCGTCGGCTCTTAGTTCACCTCGCAGAACTTTATTTATCTGCCCATTAGCAGCAGCGCGATTTAATGTATCAGTACCTGAATCTTTCCGTCTTAATTCTACTCCAGCGGCGTTTCTTAAAGCTATTATTTCTGGTTCACTTAATATGCCATTGTATAATTTAGCATCTAAATCCTTTATCAATTGTCCAGGATGATTTGTCATTAATCCAAGAGCGGTTGAATGAGCAACATTTGATAATTTATCTTTTAATTTCTCAAAAGTTTTTTCCGTATATGCTTCTGGATCTGACGATAAAATAGCAAGATAATCTTTATAAATAGCTAATCCATCTTTTGTATTTCCTTGCTCAAAGGCTCTTGTTGAAGCTAATTCAATTGTATTTTCCATTTCAAGTGTACGTTGTGCCGTATCTTGAGCTTGTTCTTCAGTAAAGGCTCTACTGCCAAGTTGTATACGAGCTTTTGCCTGAGCCACGTTGAATAAATCCCTTTCACCTTGGGTAAAAGTATTGTTTTCAAGGAAATTGGCGTCTGTTTCATTCATTCTTTCTCGTACACGTTCGGTTAAAGAAGGATAATCTTCATCGCGCTTAAAAGCGGGATCTTCAGGTAACCAATTATTTTTCTCTTCTTTAAGAATTATTTCATATTGCTGATTAAGGAATTCTAATTTCTTTAAAGATCCTTCAATATCTTTTTGTTGCTGACGTTTTCTTCCATAAGCAGCGATTTTATCAGCGATGGAAAGACCGGCTTCGCCTAAATTCTTAGCCGATGCCAGTTGTTGTCTAGCAGCACTAGATCCAAGCAAGCCTTCACTCATATTAGAGCTTACTTGGCGTGTTTGAATATCGTCGTAAGGTGTTAATTGACCTTTAGTTGCCATTTAATTGTTCCCCAAGTATTTAACTTTAATGACCAGAGAGTCCATCATATCCTTGTACTGTTTCGCGTACAGGTACGCCACCACCTAATGATGTTGCTGCTTTATAATCCCCATATTGGCTTATTCCTTGACCAACTCCTTTTAGCCCAGTGGATAAGGCGTCAGTTCTAGATTTAGCTTTTAAAGCTTGTCCTTCATAACGAATAGAAGTTGCTGCAGCCTTTTTATTATATTGACCGACAGATGCATTATAGTCAGCTATCAAAGCTGAACTTTCATAAGTATAAACGTCGTCTCTAAAAATGTCATCAAAACCTGCGGCTCCTGATGAACCTGCTGCATTTTTATCTTTACCAAGACCTACTCTATGACGCTTAGCTTCTAGTTTCTTATTAGCGTCACGAGCGTACTTTATAGATAACGCTTCGTTTTCTTTTATTTTAGCGTCATAGTTAGCTTGTTCTTCAGCAGCATTTCCTGCTTGTATTTGACCATATATAGATACAGCAGTACTTATACCGGTTACTACCATCGAAGCTACTGCAAGTTCAGCTCCTGTCATAATACCCTCGCATATCGAATAAAATCTTCTTTATTAGGCCCGTAAGCTTTCATAGTACCTTCTGGTTTAAATTTAAACAATTCAGCAAATCTAATTCCTTGACAATAATCAGCCTTTACTACAGCCTGTATTCTGTGTATATCATGTCTTTTAATTATGTCATTCAAGTAATACTTTATTATCTTACACGCAAACAACTTGTCTGTAAATGTTTCTTTTCCTAAATACATCCATAAATCAGCTACTCCATTCCAAAGAGGTATAATTCCAGCACAACCAACTACTTTTCCTCTTCTTAAAGCAGTATAAGCATCACTAAACATAGCTAAAGCTTTAGCATGATCTGCAGTAGGACAAGGTACTCTCATCATAGATTGAAAAGCATCTAGATTAAAGTCAATCCAGTCAAGGTGCCATTTTTCAAATGGCACTACCAGGGTATCTTTGAAGCGATTGTTGACCCGTCGATTTTCCAATATCCCTCTGATGCGTTAAAGAAGAAGATTCTATCCATTCACCTGTATCAATACGTTTAACATATAAACAAATACAATCATTACAATCAGCGAATTCGTGTGGTGTTCCAAAAATAGTATCTATATCAAAAGAAAAACTTCTTGAATAACACTCTTTGCATGTCATCTTTTTTGGACTTCAAGTCGAGGTCCTATTGCCAATAAAGTAAAAGGTAAAGGTTCATCATGAACAATAGCTAATTTAGCCTGTGTATCATGTGGACCATCAAAACTTAAAATTCGATCTCCTGTTTCTAAAGGAGGAGAAGCATCCATAGGATCTAATCCTGATCGAGTTAATATTCGTTCAAGTGTGTCTTCATCAGGACCAAAACGTCCTCCTAAAGATTGATAAAATCGCAATAATAATTGAGAAATACGTTTCTTTTTTCCTTGAGATGTACCTGTAGGAGTAGCTACTTCTAAAGGTAATGTAACTAAAGTTGAAGTATACCCTAAACCTACTTGTGCTTTTGTCGTAGTTCTATCTAAAACAATTTGACCTGATGCGACAACTTTGTCAGCGTGAGCAGCTCCATTAGCTAGTATTTTAACTGTTTCTCCTTCTAAATGATCTAATCCTGTTAGTGTACTTGCAGCAGCTCCATTGTAAGTTAATCCAGAATCTACAAAAAACGCATCATCTTTATCTGTATTAGAAGTTGGTTCAAATCGTTCTTCTATGAATTCAATATATCGAGTAGTTGCTTGATTAACTGTTCTTTTTACTATTAAATATAATGTATTTGATTTTCCATCAACTGATGGAATAGCTGCAATAGATTCGACAATGGGTTCAGCTTCGCTTGTAACGGCAAGTCTAGTGGTATCGGAACTAGTTATTGTAAGGTATCCAAGACCATGTACTGTTTCTTCAACTGTAACTACATTAGCAGCTGGATTAGCTACAGTAAAATCTTCATGAAGATTAATAGCAGTATAAATATTATCTGCTGTCGTGTCGTTAGATTCGTTGTGAAAAAATTTATTTGTTTCTGGTGTCGGAGAACTTCCAGGTCCCTGACAAGTAAATGTAACAGTCGTTCCATCTGATTTGTTTAATACGAGTGTTGCGCCTGTAGCAATATTAGAATAATCGGTTACAGTAATAGTAACATTCCCGAAATAACCTCCAAGAATTTGTTTTTGCCAGGCAACTACTTTTTCATCTCGTTTATAAGTAAATGAGACTAAAGTACCATTTGTTAAAAGAACCCAAACCATTCCATTAGGTTCTTCTTGATATTCAATATGAGCGATTCCAGTTCTTGGTAAATGTTCAGATAATAAAGCTAAATTAGCAGATAAATGTTTATCGTTTTCAAATGAAAAGATTAACTCTCTGACTTTAATACCAGATCGAGATACATATAAGACGGCGTCTCCTGCTTTTACAGTACCAAAATTACCTGCTCCGTCTTCTGTTTGTTTATCTACTTTAAGAGCAGTTGGAGCAAAAGCTTGACTCGCTTGTCCAGACCAGATTTTAAAAGGTCCGTCACTTGTTCCAGCAAACATAAAAGCGTTATCAACAGTTAACCAGTGTATAGCATTTACTTGATTATCTGTGATTAAACGATTAATAGCAAGATCATCTGTAACAGTCCCATCTCTAGCTGTAGGTTTATGACTATTAAAATCAGAAGATCTAGTACACCAAAAAGCGTTAGGTTCGTCTGTAGTATTACCGAAAACGAGACGATTTTCAAAGAATGTTGGTTGTGCTGAGGGCCAGTTGTCTAGTCCATACCAAGCCCCTAATCTCCAAGTAGTAACAGCAGATGTGTTTAAAAAAGCAGAATCATCGTCATCTATCACAGTAGCTGTCACTTGAGTAGTACTAGTAAAGCCTGTTATAATAGCAGCGCCCCATTCAGATGATTGTTCTATTCGAACTGTTCGTCCCACATCAACAGCGGCAGAAGTAAATGTAGCAGTAGAAGCCGTTATTGTAACACTACCAGTTGTTCCACTAGGAGAGAGAGTAGTAGCTGTTGAGTTTATAGCTAAATAAGGACCATCGCCATAATCATAATTAGAAAATGTCCAAGCTGTATGTCCAGTCCTGGTTAATTCTCTTGGTCTATAATTAGGATGACAGATATATAAAATATCCGCAGATTGAGTAAATTTTAAATCAGGTAAATCAGCCGTTGCATAAGGACTTACTATTTCATAAGCGCCACCATCTAAGATTTGTCCTTCGTCTTTATAAAATCGGCAATAGGCATTTCCAAATTCGATAATATAAGCTTGAACAGTATTAAAGATAAAAGGAACTAATCTAGTAACAGCAGACGAAGTTTTAACTGAAGTTATATATCTAGTACCAGGTCTTTTGTCTGCAGGACCGTGAGGAAAAACGTAAAAATTTTCCATTTTAGATACGGCATTAGGATATTTAGCTAAATCAACGCGTCCTTCTAATAAAGGACTAAATTCACCTGCGGTAAAATTAGTTTGAAAAGGTTCTGAACGAATACCAGAATCAGCGGGTTTTTTAGTTTGTCGAGTTGCCACTAAAGATCTCCTGAACCAATAGAAGTCCCTTTAAGTCTAGAATCTAGCCAAAGATCAGCCTCTATATTGTCAGGATAATCTGATTGAGCATCTACAGATTTAGCGGCTGAAAGAGCCTTGATATAACTTTCTAATAATTCTTTTGTTAAATTCGAACTTTGTGTTAATCTTTCACAAATCGTAGCAGCTAATCTCAGAGCAAGAGCTTGAACAAATAAAGGATCATATTCTATCGCTGTATCATTTTTTGCAATATATTTTATTTTTATCGGATTAGAATCACATTCAATAAAAAGACCACTTACTTTATATTCTGGATTTCCATCGATTTCCATCAATCTTAAATAATCGGTAGGTAAATCAAATCTATATAAAAAACCAAAGACAGGAGTTGTAACATCTAAACTAGGAATAATTCGTTTAACAGCGAAATTCCAAGGATGATCAATCAATACAGCATCTCGTACTACATCATATACTTGATTAACTGTATTTGCAGCATTAGATCCATCAGTGAAAGATGTAATAGATTTTTCACCAACATGCATTAAAGCTAAATTTGCTATTTGAACTTTTGAAGTTGCCATGAAGAAGTTTCCCCCGGCCGAAACCGGGGGTCCCTTTAAGGTTATTAATCTACAACGTACATAACATACGCGTGGATAGTACCTGTAGCTGCCGCCCCTCCAGTTGTTATAGAGAGAAGTGTTTCAGCGGAATACGTGTATCCAGCAAAGCCATCAATTTTACCGATGAGAGGGATCATAATACCAGCTGAAGCAGAACTAGCAGCTGCCATGAAACGATCAGGATCATCAGCATCGCCAAAAGCCAAAGTAGTACTTGAAGCCAAGGCGTCATGCCAAATCTTAAAATCGATCACGCGAGCATCTATTGGGATTTTAAACAACTGAATCGTTGATGGATTCGCCAATGAAGATGCTTCATATGTGTCATACATTACTCGCACACGACCATGTGAGTCTCTAGGGAGAACCAAATCAGCCGGCGTGCTTGTCTGTTTAGTGTAATTTACACCGCTAACAGTCGCCATAATTTATCTCCTTATTCATCACATTCGATCTCATACATCTTATTCTCTTCCATTCGAACAGCGCCGAATGAAGCAGAACAGTATACTTGAGTCGAGTTACGTTTATCACGTCGCGGACCGATCTCTGCGTTGATTTCTGCACCTGATGCAAATACCATACCAGAATGTACCCAACAAGGCAGTCGTCTATGTGCCGTTGACGTGGTTACTGAGAGGCGTTCAGATTCAATGAATTTGAACCCCATATATGTAGAAACTTCTCCATGAACCAGGGCTTTGATTTCATTAGTATCAATACTCTGTACCAAGGAGTTGGCTAATAAATCAGTCATCTGTTTTGCAGATAATGCAATATAACGAGCTTCTGATTTATCGTTTTGATTCGCAACGAGTTTTTGACGCACGTTACGAAGTTTTGGAATAGTCAATCCAGAATCAGCAGCACCGCCTGATTCTACATAATCGACTAAGGTTCTGTTATTAGTTACATCATGCACAGAAGTCCCAGACCCAGTTTTTCCAGTGTACGCCGTACCGAACATATTTTCGATAATAACGTCATCTATAGAACGACCGAGAGCAAATGCAGCATTCTGAGCATAAGGAGATGTAGGATCGATCAGGATTCTAATACGATCTTTACGATCGATTAAATCCGCCCAATCAAAATCTCTCAAATGACATCTCCTACGATCATGTGGTGTTTCAACTAACGGTGTATCAGCATGACGAGTCAATACTTCAATAGCCGAAGTTGCACCAATCCGATCGTAGAAATCGAATTCTGCATTCTGAGTTTCATTACGCATAAATGGTCTCATCACAGAACCTTTTTGTTGCAAAAGGAAATCCACATTGGAACGATAATGATTCACAAATGCGGTAGTGATCTGATTAGACATTACGTATATCCTCAGAAAATGTTAATAATATTAACTCTCGTCCTGGCTACCCGATAACGGACCTTGACTAACCGATTAACGTCACGGCTATTTTGACGCGGACCCGAAGGTTATCCGATCACTCCGCAGCTTCCGGATAAGCTGCATTGTGAAGTCTTTGCATTTGTTCAACAGCTTCAATGTGTCCAGCTCCTGCTTCATTATATCGATGCATGAAATCTGAACTTTGTTGAAGATTAGCTATTTCTTGCTTAGCTTGATCAGGGGTTAATTGAGATCCTCCTTTACGTCCTCCCTTGCCCATTCCGCCTGATTCCATAACCATTGTCCCCACTTTAGCTGCAAACTTAATCATTTCAGGATGATTACCTATTCTTGACTGATTAAAATATGTTCTTAATTCATCTGAACCAAATTGTTCGATTGCTTGATTAGCTGCTTCCATTTGTTCAGTATAAGCTAATCCAAAATCTTGTCTTAAAGATTTATCCCATTCTTTTTCAGTACTTTCTTGTTGAGTTTTTCCGTGTTTTACAAATTCACCCATATAATTAATTTGAGAATTATACAATTGATCTGCTTGTTTTTGTGTTAATCCGGCTTCATGCATAGATTTACGGAAATATTTTTCCATCTTTTCATCTTTAACTACGCCTTCTGGAAGTTCTTTTGGCGTATCAAAAGTATAACCGAAACCATTTTCTTCATTACCTTCGGGTCGACCGATAGAATCATAAAACTTACCCATTGTTTCTGAATCAGCATCTACTGGAGGTAATGGTAATCTTTGCTGACCAACCATTTCCTGAGCACTAATGTAAGATTTAGCCATCGAATCTAAACTAGTAATATCTTGCAAGGATGCATGTTCACGAAATTCGGGAGCTAAATGCTCTTTAAAATTAAACTCTGGTGCTTCAGATTCAGATAATGAAGTTTGCTCTTCAGCCATTAAATTTCTCCTGTTCTATTAGATCCAGTAAGTCAGTAAAATATTTAGGATCTGTATTTATAAAATGAATCATATCTAAAACGACAGCTCGCCTCCCATCTTGAAAAGCTGTATCACAACAGTTATTACCATGTGTGTGAGCTGGTCGTAAAACTCCCTGTGTTTTTATTAAATGAATTAAAACTTTTTGTCCTGTTGGTGTATTAAATAAAGCCACCATCTCGTCATGGACTTTTGATCTCTTTTCTATTGTATCACTTTTCATGCTTTAGGAGTCATTAAATTTTGAGATTTAGCCATATTTAATCCGCCTTCAGTTACTGCCATAGCATCTTCTTTCATTTGAGCATCTTCTTGTGCTTTTGCTCTTTGTTCTCTAATCATTTGTACTTGATCTTTAGAAGTCGATACAGCTGTCGGAGCATCCAATAAATCGTGAGCCCAGTCAAAATAACCATCTCCATTAAATTTGTCAGCGATTTCAGGTTTGATATTAATCAAAGGAACAAAAGCTTCAAGTAATCGAGTAACATTCTGTAACTGAGTAGCTTTTTGAGCTCTAGCAACAGGAGAAGAATATTCAATTTTTATTTGAGCGCCTGTTAAATCTCCTGGAAGTTCAGGTAACATATTTCTACGAAAAGCAATATTGTAAACTCGAGTGACCATAGGACCTAAATACTCTGATTGCATACGTCCAGTCATAGGAGCGATATTTCTCATCTTTTCTTCTTGACGTTGAAGTACTTCAGTAGCAGTCATTTGAGGACCTTCTTCTTTCATACGCATAATATCTATATGATAAGTCCTCATAATATGTTCATGGCGATCTCTTAAAAGATCTAATCCTATATCAACACGACCTCTATTACCAAACTCTTCAATCCGATCGGCTATTCCAGCTCTAAAGAAATTGAGGGAAGCAGGTCCGGTGCGGATAGGAAGGATGAATCCGTCATCGGGTACCTGCAAAGGAGGGTCAGTTACTTTCTGACCTGCTTTAATAATGGTCTTCATCATTTCATTAACCATTTTAATATCAGGCATACAAGTACTTCCAGGTCCACGTCCGTATACTTCTTCTGCTGTCTTCTGCCATCTAGGAACAACGTATGGAAAATCATTAAATCCTGATTCATCTAATAAAGCTTTTTCTTTATCCATATAAATCATAACAGATATGAATCTCTTGTTTATATTTATAGGAGAATCAGGAACATAATCATCATTAGGCTCTACTATATGTAGACATTCTTGAGGTTCATAAGGTTTTTTCATTAACGATTCTAACTGTTCGCTAGATAATTTATCTTTATACTTAGCAACAAGTTCACGCGCTGTCTTAGTAATCATTCTATAAACAGTATTAACGTGACCTGAACCGTCTTCTGCAAAATAACAATTGCCTAAATGGAATGTTTGGAAATTAATAGGTGAACCAGGTGTGTCTTCTATTAACATTACAGAAGAACCAAAAGCGCCTATATCCATATACAGTTCATGGGACTGAGGCGCAAAATTAGTAGAAGGGGAATTAAAAACTTGTTCATATAATATATTTTCTGTATCTTCAAGATATTTTCGCGAATCTCTTCGCGCATCAACGTCAGCATCCATAAACTTAAGTTTAAACCAACGTTGTGTAGGAGAGGTAAGAAATCCTGCAAGACCTGCTGCTAATTGTTCATTAGCCCAAGGACCAGTACCATCATAAATTAAATCAGTACGAGATCTGCCCTTAGCTCGGGTTGCAGTAAAATCTCCTCTATTAGGTAATATATACTGTGTTGCATCGTTCCAAACTGCTTCATAAGGGGAACGAAGTCCCTTTAATTGATCTAGTCGTTGAACGTATTCTTCGACTCGATCCAAGGCTTTTTGAGTTAACATTAAGCGCCACCAAGTTTAGTTTTCATTAATGATGGATCAGATTCATCTAAAAATCCGCCTGAAGTCATTCCAGTCATTATAGTATCTTGAGATGTTTTACGAGCTGCTAACCGCGTAAGTTCTTTTTGTTTTGCTGCTTCGATCCCAGGATCCGTCTCTGCTATTGGCGCAGGAGGCGGAGGAGGAGGCGCAGGCATTCTTGGTGCTCCACCCATTAGTGTTCTCCTAAAATTGGATAATCGCTCTCGGCGTGTGTTGGTAAAGGTTTCCTTCGAGAATCTTCTCGTTTTATCGATAAAGCTAAATAACGTAAAGCATCCATGAAATCACTAGTCCAATCGTGATAAGGTTTATCACTAAAACATCTCTTTTTATCATCCCAATCTTTTCTATATTGTCTACCCGCCTCAATAAGATGCTCCGTATTTTTGTCTTCATTCCAGTATATCCTCGACATTATAGAACGTACTGCTTCAATTCCATCCTCAATAGAAACTTTTGGAACAACTCTAAAACGTAAACCTAATTTACCTGCTGTCTCTAATCGAGTCCGACCGGTTGATAAATCCCTTGCTTGAATATCGTGAGGTGCATAATGGTTTCCATAAGAATATAATGACCGATGTTCAGACCTTAATTTGTTTACGTAAAATGCTAAACCCTCTCCTGAATTACTGTAACAATCGATTATACGTATTTGTCCCATTGAGACTTGGTAAAAAATAATTACTGTCTGATCACCTACACCAAGATCCCACGCTGTATGAACCACAAGTTGACTGTCGTAAGGAAAAGCGCCAATTCGGTTTGCCTTGAGTGCCACCTCCATAGCAGTACCATAATAAGCTCCTACTAACGCTGCATCGAATGAACAATAAAATTCCTGCTGAATAAGCTCCTCAGGCATTCCTGCTTCGCGCTCTTCATCGATTGCTTCGCTTTTAACTGCCTTTGTTTCAGATACAGAAAGAACTTGACTAAACCATTTTGCGGATTTTTGTGCATTTTTAAGTAAAGTATATCCATGATTCCTTCCACGAGGAGTATAAAGAAAAACTGCCCATCCCTCATTCTCTAATAAAATAGGTCTTATATAATCCCAAGCTCTTGGATCTTGTAAACTATACTCGGATAAAATAACACCCACAGGATTAGCACCAACCAGCCTATCAGGATTATCACTCCCGACCACTTGATATACAGATCCAGTTTTAAACTTGATCCGCATTTCTGTATTATTCGGTTGTCCATCGATATTTCCATTAGGAAAATGATCAATAAACTTACGACCTTCTTTTGTCATTCCCTCCCAAGCAATTTTTCTCCCCTGATTATATGTCGGAAACAAATGCCAATACAATCCCGGCCTCATTATACTACATACTGCAATCCAATTTAAACCTGTTAAATCTTTTCCCGCACGACGATGCCACACACATGCTGCCCGCTTTCCACCTGCCTGTAAGTATTGAAATAGTGGCAACTGATATTCACGAGGCACCCAGTCAACGGGGACCTGTGTTCTATCCGCCATAAATTTGAATATCGTCTGATTGAAGGACTTTCATGTTAACGTCCATTGGACCGCTGATTCCGTTATACTGCAAATCGACCGTGTCACCTGAACGCCATAACAATTCGAAATTGTAAACGACTTGAGCCGTTGTCAAAGTTCCGAGTATAACTGTTTCAACTGTCGAACCGTCACCTATCAATGCTCTTAGGTTTGATCCCCCCGTCGCCACTGCTACCTGGATTATGATCTTTTTCATCGGAGCCGGTCTCACTTCCGTCGGAGCTGTGTACGTGAACGGGGAGCTGAACAGATCCGTGTCCACCGCCTTCGATGTGTTGTGTATTGTTCCTAGCACTATTGCCATCTGTTATTTCTCCAAATTGGATGATTTGAAAACCGAGATTTCCTCCATTGGGGTCAACACTAACTTCCATAGATCTGAGTTTGGGAGCGACATAGGCTGCCAACTCCTTAAGACAGGGGATTCTGATTTCAGGTCCGTAGAAATAGTCCTTTGAACCTTTAATTTTCCTAGTACAAATCTCAGCAAGCCCTTTAAACGGATCACAGTCCATATCCTCAAGGATTTTCCTAACAATCTCTACTCTTTTTTTTCCTGTTTTCTTTCCTACTTCTTGCATAGCCATCGATTGATTATGCATATAAAAAATATGTTTGTAAACCTTTTTTTGTTAATCAGATATTTTGGATTTTTACCCCCGATCCGGGGACTGGGTCGGGAAAGGGTTTTTTGTCGATCGAATATTTACCCCCCGGGCCCTTTAAAACAGAACACTATGAAAAGTGTTTTGACTATTAACCTTAATAAGGAGGTACTTATGAAGTGTCCAATATGTATGATTATTAATTGGTTTAAACGACCTGCTCCATCGGTCGTAGTTACTCCCCTGTTCACCACCGACCATGATGGTCGTGTGATCAAGGATAATAGAAAGGAGGTGAGATAAATGATAGGTCCAGAACAGCATGACCCGTTCTGGTATGCAGTAACAATGGCAGCAGGTGCATGGGTAGCATGCATACTGGTGTGTATAGCTGCATACATAGAGAAGAAGCATAAGAAGTAAGGTGAGTTAAATCCAATTGAAAGGAGGTGATATAGATGATTATAGAACAAGTACTGCAAAGGACGATTAAAGTACCTGCGCGTCTCGTACGTGAAGGTGCACCAATCGGACAGATGATTGAAGACAGTCTTATCAACGCTATCCATGATTGTAAACAGAGCGGAGAAGAGGTTGTTAAGATCACTGTGACACTATCTGAAGAAGATAGGTTACATCTCACACGGTAGTATGAACTAAATCCACTGAAAGGAGGTGAAATAGATGACTAGTTCAATTATGCGCTGGAAGATTAAGAAGCTCCAGAAGCAGAGGTTGCGACTTAAGAAACAGTTGAAGCGTTATCCTGAAAACGCTGCTGCTATTAAGTTGCAGATTGAAGCACTAAATTGGAAAGAGAACGATTTAGTGAGAATGTACGGTAACTAATCTCTTTAGGCGTTGATCGATACGCTGAGCAGTAAAAATACTAAAGAAAGGAGAATAAATATGAATTGTCCTGTTTGTAACAAGCTCTTCAGTAAGAAGAGTGGGTTAAAAGGCGACAAGGCTAAGCTTCTATGTGAAGCTGTGTCTGATCTCTTGAACAGCAGAGTAATTCGTCGTATTGTAGTTAATAATGATGGGAATATGATGTATCTCAAAGTAGAAGCTACATATGAAGGAATTGACTCGTATGTTGTCAAGCATGTTTCTGCTTGTCGCTGTAACATGTGTAGATGTAGATAACCCTTAACAAGGAGTAGAAAATGCAAACCTTAGTATGGACGTTTAGAAGAGCGCCCACTGGTTGGAAAGCCTGGAAAGGGGGTGAGGCCTGGACAATACTTGTTGGATATAACTTAACAATAACTTTAACAAGGAGAAGTAAAATGAAAAGTGTAAAATCTTCGTTATCCAAAGTTCTTGGCAATACTGCCAAGGATAACTCCAACAAGGAGGTTACTGTGAAAAGTAACGCTGCAGCATCAGCTACGGTCACTCTGACCAAGGCTGAGTACGAAGCTCTTCTGAAACCGAAGAAGAGTGGTGCGAAGGTGTGCACCAAGAAGTGGAGTTGTGTTATGAGTAAGAAGCAGATTAAGGAATCGTCTGCTCCTCCTCAGATGCAGATGATCATGCAGTCAGTACGTCAGGAGACTGAAGAGTATCCTGATAGAGAGCTGCATGACTCAGCTCCGATTATCGACCGTCTATTAGACGACGATAATGATTACGCCATGACTTTCGGTAGAACGAAGTACAAGTCTGGTGATCGTGCAGTGAAACATGCTCGTATAGTAGATATCATGAACTACTATGCAAATCCAGATCAGAGAGCGAAAGCTGATGTGGATACTGAGCTGTTTGACGCTCGGTAGGTAGTTTGGACCTAGGACTCAGGGAAGAGTCCTAGGTCTTCTAGTACCTGATCGAGTAACACGGTAGTCTGTAGACTGCAGCCGATTAAGTTCGGAGGCCCGGAGTCTATTCTCATTCTATCCCCGCCCGAGCCAGCCAAGCGCCTGGACATACACTCCGAGGTGCTGGAGCCTACACGGCCTTGGGCCAGGGCTGGCGGCCCAACAAGTGTACGTTTTCTCACGCTGGTCAAATAGGTCCCGAAATGGATCTCGGTATTGGCCTATTAGTATATATGGAAAACCAAAAAAAAAAAAAAAAATTGGAGCGTACATAGCCAATAGCCCAATATCTTTTTCTAAACGGACTGCCAAAGTATTATGTGATAACGTCTTATGTAATTATTGGTAATATATTGGTGGAACAAAAGATATTGATCGAGGCCAATACTATTGAACAAATAAGTATACTTGGCATCTTCTTTATGATACAATTAATATAATTTAGAAATTAGAAAGGAGGTGAGGCACTATGGCATGGACACAAGCAGCAATAGCAGAGAAGCATCAGCTATGTATGGATGCTTTCTTTAAGAAAGTAGCAGAAATGTATCCAGA
>Ga0310345_10001511_pt1 | contig 25656 bp, 20 predicted proteins | sample HC15DNA20500_MG_FD_204667 | JGI IMG/M metagenome (GOLD analysis project Ga0310345, IMG submission 204667) | Marine microbial communities from station ALOHA, North Pacific Subtropical Gyre - HC15-DNA-20-500_MG | ecosystem: Environmental > Aquatic > Marine > Oceanic | place: Pacific Ocean: North... | reverse complement strand
AGCCCGGCGACGTGCTGCGGCCCGACGAGGAGCGCGCGGACGGCGAAGCCGAGGGCACGGAGCTCGAGTCCCCGGCCCGCAGCGCCGAGCGCGAGCACCCGCCGCGCCAGGTCACGCACCGCACGCGTCGGCGGAGGCCGAAGGCGCCGTCGTAGCTCGGCTCAGAGGCCGTCGAAGGCCACGCGCGGCTCGGTGACGGCCCGGGCCGCGCGTTCTTGCGTCCGTCTTCGGACGTGAGGTGTATGAATCTGCTCTGAGCGGCTGGATGGGGGTCGTTCGGGGAGCTCGGTCGAGGCTTCGCTCAACGCGCTGGGCGTCAGAGCTTTCTCGCGGCGCGAAATACGCGGCCGGAGGGCGTAGATCGAGGGTCAACCTGGGTAGAGAAGCGGGCAGATGGCGCTCAATCTGGGTTGGACCTCTCCTCAACGAAGCCGCGAGCACACTCGCGGCTCGCGTGGCGCTAGCCTTCGGAGGTCTTGCGGCGTTCCTCGAAACTCGGGCTCGGTGCGGCGCTGGCCCTCGGGTCCCTGCTCGCGGTCGGCGCGAGCGCACTGCGCTGGAATCCGGAGGGACTGGGCCCCGATCGCCCCGCGCAAGGCGCGCGCCTTCGCTCGGACGAGTTCCGTGTCGTCACGCTCAACGGCTTCAAGCTCTCCGAGGCGTGGCGCATCGACCCGCTCGTGGACGCGCTCGGCGAGCTCTCGCACGCGCTGGCATCTGAGAATCCGGGAGCGCCCGAGGTGGTCGCCGTGCAGGAGCTCGAGTCTCGGCCCGCCGTCGCGGCACTGCGGGCGCGCCTCACGAGCCACGAGCTCATCGCGTGCGAGTGCGCCCTGGCCGACGACGGTTCCCTGCGCAGCGCCGTCGCCCTCGCGGTGCGGCGAGATGCCTTCACCCTCCTCGAGCGCGGGTGCGTTCCGCTCGGTCGGGTCTGGCCCGATCACCCGCGTTGCGCCGTCGAAGCGAGCCTCTCGCACTCCGGCGGCGGCCGGATCCGGGTCGTCGCGGTGCACATGGCCTGGCATCTCGCCAACGCGTCGATGGCGCGAAGGCTCCGCGACCACGCCCTCGCCGCCCGCGAGCCCGGCGAGGCCCTCCTCCTCCTCGGCGACTTCAACACCTGGCCGGATCGCGACGCGTTCGACGTGCTCGCCGCTCCCCCGCTCCGCGACGCCCGCCCGGGCGCTCCGCCCACCCACTTCGGCGGGCTGCGCCTCGACTTCCTCTTCCTCGACGGCCTGTCCGTGTCGCGCGGCCTCGATCGCCGCCGGAGCTACGAAGCGCTCCGCCCGGTCAGCCGCCTCTGGCTCCCAGACGCCTGCGATCACCCGGGCTCGACCGAGTGCCCGCTGTCCGATCATCTCCCCGAAGGCGCGGTCCTGCGCTTCTGACGATCGTCACCGACGGCACGACCGAGGCGTAACGACATGCGCGGCCCTCGCACCGCATGCGCTGCGCTGCGTCCTCGTCCCGCCGTGGCACCGTGGCACTGGTCTTGCTGACCATGGGGCGGGATGAACCGCCTGGTCTACGCGCTGGCCACCCTCTCCCTCCTGGCTTGCACGCCGGTCGACCAGGGGAACGACGGCGCGTTGCGGCTCCTGATCGATGGCGACCTGCCCGACGCGGGCTCGGCCGAACCCCGCGCCGCGATGTTCGAGAGCTGTCGCCGCCCCTCCGAGTGCGACCGTCAGTCCTCGGTGTGCCTCCGAGCCGCCGACGGGTTCGTCGATGGGCTGTGCACGCGCCCCTGCGTCACCGACGCGAGCTGCCCCGAGGGCGGCGTCTGCGTGGCCGGTCACTGCCAGCGCGCGTGCCGCTCCACTTGCCCCCGCGACGGCTACGTCTGCATCGCCGGCGAGGACGAGCCCCTGCACTGCCAGAGCCACTGCGGCGCCGACGCCGAGTGCGAGGGCGCCCGCTGTGACCTCGCGTCCGGCCGCTGCGTGCCGCGGAGCGACGCGCCGAGCCCGCGCCTGGACCTCGCCCACCACTGCGAGAGCCCCTCCGAGTGCGCGGGCGACATGTGCCTGTGGTCGTTCGTCGATCCGCGCCTCGACGGCTATTGCTCACGCCCGTGCGAGGTCCGCGCACACGACCCTCGGAGCAACTGCCCGGCCGGCGCGCGCTGCGTCCCCGTCACCTCGGTCGACGGCCCCGGCGGCCTCGGCGGGTGCGTCGTCGAGTGCCGCGGTCACGCGGACTGCGCCCCGGGCTACGCCTGCCAGCAGATCGTCGATCTGCGCCTCTGCGTCCCCACCTGCGGCGACGCGCATCCCTGCCCCCGCGGCTTCTTCTGCGACGAGCGGTCCGAGGACCGCCCGGTCTGCCGGCACGCCCGTCACTGACCGCGGTCGACGCGCGGCGTGCGCCTGTTACGGTGCCTGGATGACGCCCGCGGAATGGCTCGCCCTCGGAGGCCTCGTCCGGCTGATGCTCCAGGCCGACGGCAAGGTCACCCTGCGGGAGAACGCCGCGGTCGGAGACCTCGCCATCCGCCTCGGCGCCGAGCTCTGGACGGCGCTGGTCCGCGCCGAGATGGAGCTCCCCAACGCCGAGCGCGTGCGAGCGCACGCCGCGACGGTCGCCCGCCCCGAGATCCGCAGCCTCATCCGAGACGCGCTCGAGGAGCTCGCCCGCGCCGACGGCATGGACGACGCGGAGCGCGAGCTCCTCGAGTGGCTCGACGAAGCCTGGGCCTGACGGTCAGACGCTCGCGAAGGCCGCGTCGGGGATGTCGAGCGCGCTCTGATCCCCCGCCTGCAGCATCTTGCTCAGCGCGATGACCTCGGGCAGCACGTTCTGCGCGAAGTAGATCGCCGCCGCCTTCTTGCCCTCGTAGAAGGCCCAGTCGGGGTGATCCTGGGCGACGTCCTTCTGCTTGTCGGCCGCGATCGCCGCGCCCTCGAGCAGCTGCCACCCGACCGCGACCATGCTCATCATGTCGAGGAATCGGTTGGCGTTGAGCGGGACCTTCTTCATCTCGCCGCCCTTGAACCAGCCGAGCAGCTGGAAGGCCGCGCCGCCCACCGCCTCCTGCGCCTTGGCGAGTTGCTTCACGCTCGCGCCGAGCACGGCGTCGTCCCCCTTCGCGCTCACGAACTTGCCGATGTCCGCGAAGAATTCCTGCGCGTGCTTGCCGCCGGCCTGGCCGAGCTTGCGGCCCACCAGGTCGAGCGCCTGGATGTGGTTGGTGCCCTCGTAGATGCTGAACACCTTCGAGTCTCGCGCCGCCTGCTCGACCGGGTAGTCGCGCACGTAGCCCGAGCCGCCGTGGACCTGGATGGCGGTCTCCGCGATGCGGAACGCCTGGTCGGAGGCGTAGGCCTTCACGATCGGCGTGAGCAGCTCGACCTGCCCCTGGTGGTACGCCGCCGACTCGTCGTCACGCCCGCCCAGCGCCTTCACGCGATCCTGGTGCATGGTGAGCTTCACGATCAGCGCGCGGATGCCCTCCACCTTCGACTTCATGTCGAGCAGCATCCGGCGCACGTCCGGGTGCTCGATGATGGCCACGCGCGGCGCGGTCGGGTCCTTCCAGTTGTCGACGCTGGAGCCCTGCTTGCGGTCCTTCGCGTAGTCGAGCGCGGCGAGGTAGGCGCCGCCCGCGGTCGCGAGGCCCTGGATGCCCACGCCGATCCGGGCGAAGTTCATCATCATGAACATCTGCTTCATGCCCTGGTGAGCGACGCCGCCCATCAGATAGCCGTAGCAGTCGTCGTTCTCGCCGAACTGGAGCTGACAGGTCGCCGACGCGTTGAGCCCCATCTTGTGCTCGATGCCGGCCACCTGGACGTCGTTGGGCGCACCCACCGAGCCGTCGTCGTTCAGCCGGTACTTGGGCACGATGAAGAGGCTCAGGCCCTTGGTGCCCGCCTCCGCGCCTTCGATGCGCGCGAGCACGAGGTGGATGATGTTGCCGGCCAGCTCGTGGTCGCCCGCGCTGATCCAGATCTTGGTGCCGCGGATCTTGTAGACGTGCTCCTGGCCCTCGACCGGCGTGGCCGAGGTCTTCGCGGCGCCCACGTCGCTTCCCGCGTTCGGCTCGCTCAGGCACATCGTGCCGCCGAAGCGACCGTCCATCATCGGCTTGGCGAAGGTGTTGCGCTGCTCGGGCGTGCCGAAGTGGGCGATGAGCTCGGCCGCGCCGTGGGTCAGGCCCGGGTACATCATGAACGCCGGGTTGGCGCCGCTCATCATCTCCTCGGTCAGCGCCTGGAGCGTCAGCGGCGCGCCCTGCCCGCCCATCTCCTCGTCCGCGCTCAGCACGCGCCAGCCCTGCTCGTACAGCTGCCGCCACGCGTTCTTGAACGGCTCGGGCGTCTTGACCTGGCCGTCCTCGATCCGGCAGCCCTCACGGTCCCCGAGCGCGTTGGTCGGGCCGAGGATCTCGGTGGCGAAGCGGTAGCACTCGTCGAGCACCATCTTCACCTCGTCGGGGCCCCACTCCTGATAGGGCTCCTTGGAGAGGAGCTCGTCGAGCCGGAACTGCTCGAAGAGGAGGAACTGGAACTCCCGAAGATCGGCCTTGTAACGGTTCTGATCAGACGACACGCGAAAACCTCCGAACGACCCCCATGTAGACTGAATGAGCCTTCAGTCGAGTCCAGATATGGAGTCTCCGACGCAGCGCGTCAAGCCGACCTCAGGGGCACGCGCGGTTGCAGACCAGGACCTCGCCGTCGCAGGCCCGTCGGTCGCCGTCGCAGGCGCGAAGATCGCAGTTCGACGTCCCCTCGCACGAGAGCAGGCAGCGCGCTCCGTCGACGCAGGAGGCGAAGCAATTGGAGGCGTCGCGACAGTCCATCTCGCAGGTGGCGGCCTGGCAGCGGAGCTCGGCGTTGGACGCCCCTCGCGCGTCGATCACGCAGCGCGCCCCCGCCTCGCAGCGGAAGTCCGCGTTGGACGTCCGCTCCGCCTCGACCACGCACTCGGTGCCCTCTCCCGCACAGGATCCGTCACAGTCGCCGCCGGACGGGCAGTCCAGCTGGCACGCGCACCCGTCGGCGCAGGAGCACGGGCTCGCCTCCGCGCACGCGACCGGGCACGGGCCGGTCGGCACGCAGCCCGCGCACGAGGTGGGGATCCCCGCGTCGGGTGTCCCCGCGTCCGGGACCGGGCCGGCGTCGAGGCCCAGCTCCTCCCCCGCCCTCACGTCGGCCAGGTCGCTCGGCTCCAGCAGCTCGGGCACGCAGCCCTCGAGGGTGCACGTCTCGCCCGGCGCGCAGTCCACCTCGGCGCAGCGGCGAGCCAGGAAGAACGGCAGGCGCAGGGTCCGGCCGGGGAGGAAGCCGGTCACGCGCGATTGGCGCACCAGCGCGTCGCCGCCCGGCCCCCGCCCCACCACCTCGACCCGGAGCCGGCGGCTCGCGTCGCCGCCGAGGGGCACGATGCCAAACGACAGCGGGAGGGTGAACCGCGCCTCGCTCGGCTCCGCGCCCAGCGCGAAGTCGGTCTCCGCCGTGACCTCGCCCTCGTGAGCGACGCGCACCTCGAGGCTCGACAGCGCGGCCGGCACCTCGAAGTCGCTGTCGACGACGACCACGAGCTGAAGATGCGGCAAATATTGCCGCAGCTTCCACGCGCGTGAGCGCGTGAGATGGGGTGGGAGCCCGAGCCGGCTTTGCCGGTCGGGCGGGAGGGGGCGCATGCCCCCTCCGAAAACTGGGTCGCCGGCTGCTGGCACGCCGCGCCGAGCACGACGCCGAGCGCGATGACCATCCCCCTCACGGGGGGAGCTCAGCACCGAGGCGTGTGGCCCTGCTTCACGGGCCGCCATGTCAACGTGCGCCACACTTGCTGCAGGCCCCGAAAAGCCGAGGTCGCGGGCCCTGGCACGACCTCTGAAACACCCGGGAGCGCTTTCTTTCTTCGCTCCCCGGAGGTGTGACCATGAGATCGACCCTGGCGCTGGCGGGCGCCGCGTTCACCTGCGCGCTCGCCCTCTTCCCCCCACGAGCCTCCGCCTGCGGCGGCTTCTTCTGCTCGTCGTCCCCCATCGACCAGGCCGGCGAGACCATCGTCTACGGCATCGAGGCGGACGGCACCCTGACGATGGCGGTGCAGATCCGCTACTCCGGCGACGACGACGACTTCGCCTGGATCCTCCCGGTCCCGGCGGTGCCCGAGATCACCACCGGCACCGACCGCCTCTTCACCGAGCTGCGGCGCGCGACCGAGCCCGCCTTCATCCGCCACTACCGCACCTCCGGACGGTGCCGGGTCCCGCCGCGGTGCGTCGAGCCCGACGATTGTGGACCCACGTACGAGACCAGCGGCTGCGGCTTCGACGAGAGCTACGATCCGCCCGACGACCCCGACCCGCGCTGGAGCGGCGGGCACGTCGACGCGAGCGCGAGGGTGGACGCCGCGGCGCCGCCGGTCGCGGACGGAGGAGTCACCGACGGGGGCGCGGTCACCGTCCTGTCCCGTGGTGACGTCGGCCCCTACGAGATCGTCGTGCTCGGCGCTCTGAACGCCAGGGAGATGCTCGAGTGGCTCCACGAGCACGGCTACGACATCCCCGACGCGTCGGAGCCGCTGCTCGAGAGCTACGCCGCCAGCGGCCAGTCATTCGTCGCCGTGCGGCTCTCCAGCGACGCGGACACTCGCATGATCCAGCCCCTCGTCCTCCGCATGCCCACCGACGAGGCGTGCCTACCGATCCGGCTCACGGCGATCGCCACCGTGCCCGACCTGCCCATCACCACGTTCTTCCTCGGCGACGCCCGCGCCGCGCCGGTGAACTACTCGCTCATCGAGGACGCGGCCGACGAGCGGTCGCTCTGGACCGCCGGACGAAGCTGGACGGAGCACGTCTCACGGCGCGTCGACGAGATGGACGGGCGCGCCTTCGTGACCGAGTACGCGGGCCCCACTCCCGCGCTGTCGCTGCGCCTGAGCAGCGTCGAGGGCATGGAGCACATCAGCGACCCGGCGTCGTATCTCCGCGAGCTGTTGGCGCGCGGGTACGCCGGCACCGCCGAGCTCCTCCGGCTCGTGCGCCGTCACCTGGAGCCGCCGCCCGGGGAGCCCGCGGCCGCGTACGCCAACTGCCTGATGCGGCAGAGCGTCGAGCGGTGTGGCGCTCCCACGTCGTTCGACCCGGTGGGTCTCACCGAAGCCATCGACGCGGAGATCACCCAGGCCAGCGCCGAGGCCGAGGCGCTCGTCCGAAGGCACGGTTACCTGACGCGCCTGTTCACGACGATGAGCGCCGCCGACATGACGGTCGACCCCGTGTTCCACCTCGACTCTGGCCTGAGCGACGTGCCGAACGTGCGCGTGATGACCCAGGTGCGGGAGTGCGACGGCGATCACTTCCGCGAAGGCGCCCCCCTCTACGACGTGCTCCCGAGCGGGGAGCGCGTGCTCGTCTCGGCGGGGCAGCCGGCGCCCACCGACGAGGCCTACTGCGCGACGCGCGGCAGAATCCCCTCGGACGCCCCGCGAAGCTGCGCGGAGGAGGAGCCGCCTCCCCGGAGCAGCGGCTGCGGCTTCTGCACCGTGGCCGGCATGGCGCCGGTGCAGGGCGGCGCGCTCGGCGGGCTCCTCTTCATGTGGCTGGCGCGCCGGTTCCGCCGCGTCAGCCGCCGCAGGTGAGGCCGGCCGGCACGCAGACCGCGTCGTAGACCGCGCGCGTCGAGCGGCTCGCCACGTCACGGCAGAGGTAGCCCTCGCCGCAGCCCGCGTCGGTGGTGCAGCTCGGCGCGCACGCCCGCGCGCCGCCGTCCATGCCGACGCAGCGGTTGCCAGCGCCGCCGCAGTCGGCGTCGGACTCGCAGGCGAGGCAGGCGTTCTCGACCTCGGCCCACGGGTGCAGCTGCGGGTTGTCGTCGATGCCGTGCACGCCGTACATCGTGTGGAACCAGTAGCTGTTCGAGTCGAGGTCACGGAGCAGCGCGCGGATGGGCTGCGGGTCGTGCTCGGCGGCCGCGTTCTCGCGGGTGAGCTGGGCGATGACGTCCTGGACGGCCGCGCTGGTGGAGGCGTTGGAGGGCGCGGTCGTGGTGACGATGTCCACGTAGCGGCCGCCGGGCTTGGCGGGGTTGTTCCGGAACGCCTCGCCGATCTGGTAGGTGTCGCAGCCCTCGGCGACGATGAGCTGGTAGCGCTCGGCCGGCATCTCCACGGTGCGCATCTCGCTGTCGTCGAGGTCTCCCTCGGCGGTCGTGCGCCAGTTGCCGAGCGCGAAGCCGTAGAAGGGCCCGCTGTGGCCCGAGTACATGATGACGTCGCGGCTCGCGAGGCTGGCGCGCATGTCGTCCTCGAGCACGCGCCCGCCGGCGTCGGTGTCGGGGTCGGTCTCGCCGCCCTCGTGACCGTAGAAGAGGCGGACCTCGACCTGCACCTCGCGCCCGCCGGCGAGCACGGTGCGGGTGAAGGGGCCGCTGGTGCGGTCGAGCTCGGCGAAGGTCTCCACCGGCTTGGCGAAGCCCTCGCGCTCCAGCCAGCCGAAGAGCGCCTCGGCGTGCCGCACGTGGTAGGCGTCGTGGTAGTCCCAGCCGAAGTGCACGTCGATGTCGAGGACGCCGTCCTCCATCATCGCCGCGAAGTCGAACCACGCGTCCTCGCTCTCGACCTCGGGGCGAATCGCGAGGCGCAGATCGGTCTTGCGCTCCGGGTCGACGGTCGCCGGGTTCCACGGGCTCCACGGCGCGCTGCGGTACCACTCGTGGTTGGTCTCGAGCCGGGCCAGCTCCTCGTTGCTCGGCGTGCCGATCTCGAGGGTGAAGACGCGCTCCCCGTCCTCGCCGCGCTCGGTCTCGAGCTGCGAGATCAGGTCACGGCGGCCGGCGACGAGCTGCTCGAAGTAGAAGCTGTAGGTCTCGCCGTCCTCGGTCTCGAAGGCGAGGGAGTCGTAGGTGTTCGCGCGCGCCATGGCCCCGAAGCCGCCGTACTCCTCGTTGGCGTCCCCGTCGTGCTTGTCGACCAGGTACTGGTTGAGGAACCAGCTGATGGCGACCTGCTGATAGCCGGCCAGCTCCCGCAGCCGCGCGAGGCGGGTCTCCTCGTCGGCCTCGGCGTACTCGGCCTCGAGCCGCACGGTGGCCCGGCCGCTCACCACGAACTCGGAGGCCGAGAGGCTGAGGAAGTCGTCCTCCTTGCCGTTCGGCACGACGACGCCGTCGGCCACGTCGGCGGGCGCCGGGGCGACGGCGCAGCCGGTGAGGGCCGCGGGGACGGCGAGGGCGAGGCAGGCGAGCACGGTGAGGGCGCGTCGGGTCATGTCTCCCCCGACCGCAAGGCCCGCGCCAACGCGCCTCGCGGGCTCCCGCGCGCCCAGGCGGCCACTCCACCCGCCACCTGTGGGGTCGCGGGGAATCCTGCAAGCGCCACCCACCCCGGGTACGATGCGCAGCGATGAGAGCCGAGCAGCTGATCGCGCAGATCGAGCGGCGCCTGGCGGGGGAGCCGGTCTCCGTGGAGCCCTTCGCCCGCCTCGCCTCCCCGCCCGCGTTCGACGCGAAGGGCCTCGCGCGCCTCACGCGCTTCGCGCACCGAGAGGTCGACGGGCTGCTCGGGCTGCTCGACGCGTCGGACGACGGGGTCCGCCACGCGGCCGCCTACCTGCTGGGCCGCGCCGCCGACCCGCGCGCGGTCGACCCGCTCTTCGCCCTGACCGTCGCCCCCCGCGACTGGCTCGACGCCGACTACGCCCTCGAGGCCCTCGGCGCGCTCGGCGACGTCGCGCTGCCGGGCCTGCTGACCCGCGCGCTGATCGGCTCGGACGCGGAGGCCGCGCTCGCGGTGCGGGCGATGGGCTGCTCCCGCGGGGACGCCCTCGCCTGCCTCGAGCGGGTCCGCGCCGAGCGCCGCCCGCTGCCCGAGGGGCTCTTCCTCGCCTACGAGACCCTCGGCGACCCCCTCGGTCTCCCCGCCGCGATGCACGGCGTGGCCGACGTCGAGACCCGGGACGAGGCCCTCGGCGCGGCCGAGGAGCTGCTGGTGTCGGGGGCGGCGGCGCGCTTCGACCGGGCCCAGCGCGAGGCGTGGGCGACGGAGCTGGCCGGGCTGCTCGGCGCCGGCGACGTCAACGACCGCGCCCGGGCGCTCGTCTGCCTCGGGCGGCTCGGGGCCTCGGAGCGCTGGGACGCCATCGCCGCCTGCCTCGACGCCGACGACGAGGACGTGGCCGCCGCCGCCGCGAGCGCGCTGGTGTCGCTGGACCGCGCCCGCGCGACCGAGGCCCTGGTGCGGGCCCTCGACGAGCGGCGCCTCGCCCACCGCGCGATCTTCGCCGCGACCCTGCTCGACCGGGAGCTGGTCCGCGGCCCGCGGCGCCGGCGGGCGGCCGAGGTGATCGCCACCGCCGCCTGCAGCCTCCCCGACGGCTGGGCGCACGAGCGATCGGTCCTCGTGATGGAGCGGCAGCGCGCGGCCCGGGCGGCGATGCTCGAGGCCCTCCCCCGGCTCCCGAAGCAGAAGCAGGCGGCCGGCGCGGAGGCGCTGGTGGCGGTCGCCCGGCTGCGGAAGCGGCCGAGCTCGAGCTACGCGCGCATGCGGGACAAGCTCGACGGCGAGGCCCGCGCCGCGCTCGAGCGCGCCTGGGCGCGGGCGCTCGAGGAGGAGGCGCAGCTCGAGCGTCAGCTCGCCGCGATGCGCGAGCGCGGGCCGAGCGCGCCGCCCGGAGATCGGCCGTGAGGCTCGCGCTCGTGGCCTTCCTGCTCCTGGCGGGCTGCGAGGCGGGCCCGGCGGTGCTGGTCGATCTGCGCACGGACCTCGTGCCGGGGGCCGAGTTCCAGGAGGTCGAGGTCCGCCTCGAGCGGCGCGAGGGCAGCGCGGGCACCGAGGTCGACCGGGCGAGACGCGGCGTCGGCCCGGACGAGCGCTTCCTCGAGGGGGGCCGCGTCGCGGAGCTGAGCGCGCCCTCGGCCGGCACCTACCACGTCCGGGTGCGGCTCTTCGCCGCCGGCGGCCGGCTCGCGGAGGGGGCCACGCTGGTGCGCGTCCGCGAGGACGCCGTGGTCTCGGTGCGCGTGGAGCGCGCCTGCGCCTACGCGGGCTGCGCCGAGGGCCAGCTCTGCGAGCAGGGCGAGTGCGTCGACGAGGAGTGCGCGCTCAGCACCCCGGGCGCCTGCGGCGAGACGCCGCCCTGCGAGACCGTGGAGGACTGCCCGGCCCGCGCCGACTGCGCGGACGCGCGCTGCGACGAGGGCTACTGCTTCTTCGCCATGCGCGAGGGCGCGTGCCCGCCGACCGACTACTGCGATCCCCAGCGCGGCTGCCTCCGCTTCCCCGAGCAGGCCGACGCGGGCGCTCCGACGTGCGACGACCGCCTCGTCGACTGCGACGGCCGACCCGAGGACTGCGAGGTCAACGTCGAGGTCGATCCGAACCACTGCGGCGGCTGCGGGCTGCGCTGCGAGATCGACCACGCGACCGCGCTCTGCGCGAGCGGCGTCTGCTCGCTGCTGATCTGCGACCCCGGCTACGGCGACTGCGACCTCGACGAGGCGAGCGGCTGCGAGACGCCGGTGAACACGGTCGATCAGTGTGGCGACTGCGGCGTCACGTGCGCGGCGCTCGAGACGTGCACGAGCGTGGGGCAGTGCCGATGCGGCCCGCGCTTCGGCACCATCGGCGGCGGGCCCGCGTGCGGGGCGGACGAGACCTGCTGCGGCGACGGCTGCTTCGACCTCGACGACACGGAGAGCCGCTGCGGCGACTGCGACGCGAGCTGCGCGCCGGGCGAGCGCTGCCAGGGCGGCCGGTGCGCGTGCGGCTCGAGCGTCGGCGCCCCGGGCGGCGGCGCGGTGTGCGACGGCGCCTGCTGCGACGGCGCGTGCGTCGACACCGCGCGCGACGTCACGAACTGCGGCGCGTGCGGCGTGACCTGCGGGGTGGGCGAGATCTGCCAGGCCGGAGAGTGCCGGTGCGGGAGCCGCCGCGGCGCGACCGGCCAGCCCGCCTGCTCGCCGTCGCAGGCCTGCTGCGCGGACGCCTGCCGGGATCTCCCCTCGGACCCCGACCACTGCGGCGCGTGCGGCGTGACCTGTGGCCCCGGCGAGGCCTGCACGAGCGGCGCGTGTCGCTGCGCCGCCGACGCGGGCGAGGTGGGCGGGGGCCCGGCCTGCGGCGCGGCCGAGACCTGCTGCCCGAGCGTCGGGGGGTGCCGCACGCTCGACTCCGATCCCACGAGCTGCGGCGCCTGCGCCGAGCGGTGTGGCGGGGGCGAGACCTGCGCCGGCGGCGCCTGCACATGCGGCGCGGTCAGCGCCGCGGTGGGCGACGGCGCGGTCTGCTCGGTCACCGAGCCGTGCTGCGTGAGCGGCGGAGCTCTTCGCTGCGTGAGCCCGCCCGCCTGCGATTGACCGTCACACGTGCTCGGGGAAGCAGAAGCGGGCCACCGCGTCCCACATCTGCTCGAACTGGGGCCGCGCGAAGCCGCTCTTGGTGCGCAGCCAGTCGACGTGGATCGGGGCGTGCGCCGGGTCGTGGAAGTGGCCGATCACGTCGAGGTGATCGGCCCACGCGGCGTGGAGCACGTCCCCCCAGACCTGCGAGAGCAGCGGCACCATCGCGTCGTTCGCGCGCGCCGTGGGCAGCCGCCCGTAGGCGGCGATGAGGCGGTCTCGCTGCGCCTGGGTCAGCTCGGGCAAGAGGTGCTCGCCCAGGGTCGAGGCGAGCTGATACAGCGCGCGGAAGAGGCCGTAGTTCGCCTGGTGCACGGGATCGAGGCCGACCTCCAGGTTGCGCCCGAGCGCCGGAGGCTTCGCCTGCGCCACCACGCAGCCGCGCCGCACCCCCTCGCGCTCCGTCGCCATGGCGTTGAAGAGGTCGAGGCCCTCCGGCGTGAGCTGCACCAGAAGCGTCTGGTCGTGGATGACGTAGCCGAAGTACTCCTGCAGCGTCGTCCGGCGCTCCGCGTCGAAGTCCTTGAGCACCTGCTGGAAGACCTGATCGAGCACGCCGCCGCTGATCGAGCGGAGCGCTCCGGTCGACCCGAGCGCGCCCGCGAGCACGACGAGCGCAGGCATCGGGATCGACCCGAGGCGGATGGCGTGCACGGTGGTCAGCGAGAGCAGCGCGAGGAGGCGCTGGCCGAGCAGGCTGGTGAAGAACGCGGCCGTCGGGGCGCCGAAGTGGGGGGCGGTGACCGCGACGACCGAGCGCACGCGCTGGGCGAACGGCTCGTGGTCGACCGAGGTGAGGAGCGACGCCCGCGGCGCCACCGCGAGGCGCGCGTCGAGGCCGCCGGTCGAGTGGCCGATGAGGTGGATGGGGCCGTCGTCGTCCTTGGCGGTCTCGGCGACGATCTCCATCACCCGGCCGGCCCGCCGCCGGAGGGACGCGGTGGGGAAGCTCGGCGCGTAGTGGATCGCGGCGTTGACCCCGCGCGCGTCGAGCCACTCGCGCAGGTGCTCGCGGACGTGCGCGAAGTACTTGAAGTCCCCGAAGTTGGCGAAGCCGAAGAAGCCGGGGATCAGGTAGACGTGATGACGCACCCTCAGGGTGTAGCAGATGCCGCGTCCATCACCTGCCCCACCGCGTCGAGCAGCACCCGCGGCGTGTAGGGCTTCGAGAGCAGGCGGTGCCGCTCGGCGAGATCGCCGAAGCCGCCCGCGTGGTAGCCGGTCGAGAACAGGATCCGGGTGTTCGGTCGGAGCGCGAGGATGCGCTCGGTCGCCTGACGGCCGTCCATGCGCGGCATGATCGCGTCGACGATGACGAGATCGATCTGGTCGGCGTGGGCCTCGAACGCGGCCACGCCCTCGACGCCGTCGCACGCCTCGAGCACGTCGTAGCCGCCCCGGGTGAGCGTCCGGCAGATCAGCCGGCGCACGTGCGACTCGTCCTCGATGACCAGCACCGTGCCGCGCCCGACCGCCGCGTCCGTGCCCGGCGGAGACGCCGTCCGTCCCGCCCCGGCCGAGGGCGGGAAGCACATCACCACCCGCGTGCCGCGGCCCTCCTCGCTGTCGAGGAGCAGCTCCCCGCCGTGCTGGGTGACGATGCCGTAGACCATCGCGAGGCCGAGGCCGGTGCCGCCCTGGGGCTCCTTGGTGGTGAAGAAGGGCTCGAGGGCGCGGCGGCGCGTCTCCGGGCTCATCCCGGCCCCGTCGTCCCGCACCGTCAGCTCGGCCATTCCGTCTCGAGCGCGCGTCTCGACCCGCACCAGCCCGTCGCCCTCGATCGCGTCACGCGCGTTGACGCAGAGGTTCAGCAGGACCTGCTCCAGCTGGCCGACGTCGGCGTCGATGCGCGGCGCCTCCGGATCCAGATCGAGCTCGATCGCGATCCGCCCCGGCAGCGCCCGCTCGAGCATCTGACCGACCCCCTCGACCACCTCGTTGAGGGAGATCGAGGCCTTCTCGAGGCTCCGCTGCCGGCTGAAGGTCAGGAGCCGGCGCGTGAGGCTCGAGGCGCGCTCGGCCGCGGCGCGCGTCTCCACCAGATCGGCGGCGTCCACCCCGGCGGCCTCGACGTCCTCGATCGCCATCTCGAGGTTGCCGAGGATCACCGTCAGCAGGTTGTTGAAGTCGTGCGCGATGCCGCCCGCGAGCTGCCCGACGCTCTCCATCTTCTGGGCCTGGACCAGCTGCGCCTGGAGCTCCCGCTGCTTCTCCTCCGCGTCGACCTCCTCGCTGACGTCCTGGATGGTGCCGAGCATCTGCACCGCCCGGCCCTCCGGGTCGCGGCGCATCACGCGCCCTCGCGCGAGCACCCAGCGCCACTCGCCCGACCGGTGCCGGAGCCGGTAGCGAGCTTCGTAGTCCGGCGTCTCCCCCCGGGAGTGAGCCCGCAGGCTGTCGAGCGTGGGCTCGAGGTCGTCCGGGTGCAGTCGGCTGGTCAGCGCCTCGATGGTGGGCTCGACGTCCTCGGGCCGCTCGCCCACGATGGCCGCGGTCCGCTCGCTCATCATCAGCTGGCCCGTCAGCGGGTTCCACTCCCAGAGCCCCAGCTCCGCGGCGCGCAGCGTCATGTCGAGCCGGTGCTCGCTCTCCGCGAGCGCGTCCGCGGCGCGCTTCCGCTCCGTGATGTCCTGGGTGGTGCCGACGACCCTTCGCGGTCGCCCCTCGTCGTCCCACTCGACGACGCAGCCGTGGTCGAGCACCCAGCGCCACTCCCCGTCGCGCCGGAAGCGGTGCTGACTCTCGTAGTAGTCCCGCTCCCCGCTCAAATGACGCTTGAAGCGGTCGCGCACGGCCTCGTGGTCGTCGGGGTGGAGGCGCCGGGTGAGCTCCGCGAAGCTCGTCTCGAAGTCGCGCTCGGCGCCCAGGATCTTCGCCGCCTGCGGGTTGACGACCAGGCGATCGGGGGCCGCCTCCCAGACCCAGAGGCCCACCCCGGTCGCCTCGAGGGCGATCTCCAGCCGGCGCTCGCTCTCGGCGAGGGCGGCCTCGGCCTCCTTTCGGGCCGCGGCGTCCATCGAGAGGCGGGCCACGCCCGAGGTGCCGCCGGCGGCGGGCTCCACCGCCAGCTCCCAGAAGGCGCCCTCCAGCTCGACCTCGAGGAGCGCGGGCGTGCCACGGAGGGCGTCACGCACCGCCCTCGACAGGCGCGCCCGCAGCGGGCCGGGCACCAGCGCCTCCACCGGCGCCCCCACCGAGGCGTCGCCCACCCACGGCGCGCCGGGCCCCGAGACGTGCACGAGGTTGCCCTCCCCGTCCGTGACCCAGATCAGCGCCGGGCGTCCATCGGGAGCCCGCGCCCACTCGCCGGACTCCGGAGCCTGGAGCCGTGGCCGCACCCTCTCCACGGTCATACTGAAGAAAACGACGCGGACCGCGATCTGTACAGGGGAGATCCGGACTTTCTCTGGCTGAGCGAACAGTCCACATCCTGGGACGCACTGTTCACGGGAAGTCGTCCAGCAGGGCGCGGGTGAGGACCTCGCCCCAGCGCAGGTAGCCCTCTCGGCTCAGGTGCTGTCGGTCGGGCCGCATGTAGGGCGGGTCGTGGGCGAGCCAGGCGACGCCGCCGCCGAGGCCCCCCTGGAACGCGAGGGTGTCGAAGAACGCGCAGTCGAGGTCGGCGGCCACCCGGCGCTGCATCTCGCTCAGCTCGCCCACCACCTCGCGCGCGACCAGCGACCCGTCGTCGGCGATCCGCGGCCGGTCGGTCGGGCCGATCAGCAGGCAAGAGGCCTCCGGCGCGGCCCGCTGGATGCGCGCCATCACCTCCCGGAGGTGGCCCTCGTGCTCGGCGATCGAGAGGTGGGTGTCGGTCGTCTCGTTGTTGCCGTAGGCGAGCGCGACGAGGTCCGGGCGCCGGGTCTCGAACAGCGCGCGCCAGAGCCTCGGCTCCCAGAGCAGCTGGTGGCGGGCCTTCGAGCCGACCAGCCCGAGGTTCTCGACGAGCACGCCCGGCGCGTCGCGCTCCATGACCACGCCGAAGACCGTGACCGGGCCGTCTCCGACCGCGCGCACCTCCAGCCGGTGGGTGTTGTCGCTCACCGGGTAGACGGCCCGACCGGCCGCCGGCGCGTCGCTCGCCGTGCTCAGGGTCTCGACGTGTCGGCCGTCGATCCAGACCTCGAGGCTCCCCGCCCCCGGCCGGCGATCGTAGAGCAGCTCCAGCCGGGAGGCGTCGCGGCCGTTGCCCCACGTGTCGGCCTCGACCGCCGCGAACGCGCCGGCCTCGTCGGTGACGTAGGCGGCGCCGGCGAGCCCGTAGCGGCCGACGTCCCGGTGCTTGAAGCCGACCGTCTCCATGCCCCAGCCCTCGGCCTCGTCGACGCGCATGCCCCACGCCCAGTGGTGGTCGACCCACGGCACCAGGGGGAGGAAGCCGTGGCCGGCGTCGCCGAAGCGGCTCTGCAGCGCCTCTCGCATGCGCCCGACGTAGAGGTCGCCGGCGGTGTGACTGCCGCCATAGACGAGCACGCGTGCTTGCCCCTCTCCGCCGGCGGCCCGGCGGAGCGCGGCGTGAAAGCCGGCGAGCGCTTCGGGTCGCTCGAGGGCGACGTCCTCGCCCAGCTCACCCTCCGCGCGGCGCAGGTCGGAGAGATCGAGCGCGGGCTCGGCGGGAGGCGCCGCGGCCCGGGGCACGGCCGGCTCCTCGGGCGGCGCCGCCGAGAGCGCGGACCACGCCAGGCCCGCGATGGCGAGCACCGCGGCGAGGCCGAGGACGTGCGCGGGGCGGAGGCGCATCCCGCCATCCTGACGCGCCCGGCGGCCTCGCGCAGCCCCGGGCCGTGACGGCGCTCGCGGGGCAGACCGTGACGGTGTGCCCGCACGCCCCAGCGCTACTCCCGGTCGAGGTCGATCCCGTGGACCGCGCGCCAGCGCAGCCAGTGATCGGCGAGGGTCAGGGCGACCATCGCCTCGGCCATCGGCACGAAGCGCGGAAGCAGACACGGATCGTGCCGGCCGGTGGTGCGGATCTCGGCCGCCTCTCCCGCCCGGTTCACCGTCGCCTGCGGGGTGGGGATCGAGCTGGTCGGCTTCACCACCGCGCGCATCACGATCGGCATGCCGCTCGAGATCCCGCCGAGCATTCCGCCGTGCCGGTTGGTCGCCGTCCGCAGCGCAGCGGGATCCCCGGGCTGGTAGAGGTCGTTGTTCTCCGAGCCGCGCAGCGTCGCCGCGCGGAAGCCGTTCCCGTACTCGACCCCGAGCACCGCCGGCAGCGAGAAGAGCGCCTTGGCGAGGTCGGCCTTGAGCTTGTCGAACACGGGCTCTCCGAGGCCGGCCGGCACGCCGCGGGCGACGATCTCGGCCACCCCGCCGATCGAGTCCTGGTCCCTCCGCACCGCGTCGATGAGCGAGATCATCTCGGCCGCGCGCGCCGGGTCCGGGCAGCGCACCGGGGTCGCCTCCACCTGCTCGAGGGTGACCGCGCCCGGATCGACGTCGGCGACGATCCCACCCACCTGCCGCACGTAGGCGAGCACCTCGACGCCGCAGGCCTCCCGGAGGAGCTTCTTCGCGATGGCCGCGGCCGCGACCCGGGCGACGGTCTCGCGCGCGCTCGCGCGGCCTCCACCTCGGTGGTCGCGGAAGCCGAACTTCGCGTCCCAGGTGTGATCGGCGTGCCCGGGCCGGTAGAGGTCCTGGATGGCGGAGTAGTCGCGGCTGCGCTGGTCGGCGTTGCGGATCAGGATCGCGATCGGGGTCCCGGTGGTGCGCCCCTCGAACACACCGCTGAGGATCTCCGGCGCGTCCGGCTCCTTGCGCTGGGTGACGATCTTGGACTGCCCCGGCCGGCGCCGCTGCAGATCGGGCACGAGGTCGTCGACGCCGAGGGCGAGCCCCGCGGGGCATCCGTCCACGATCACCACGTTGCCGGGCCCGTGCGACTCACCGGCCGTGGTGACGCGGAAGAGGGTGCCTAGAGTACTTCCGGCCATGCGCCGCATCATGGCGAAGCCCGCCCCCACGAGCCAGCGCCCCGTCCACGAACGCGGTCGGGGGTGTGGTCGCGCGCAAAACCGCTACCTTGATCGCATGACTTGGCATCGGAGAGCGCCCATCGCGGGGGCGCTCGCGCTCCTCCTCCTGGCGATGGCCGCGCCCGCGAGCGCCACCCCGAGCTTCGGCTCCCACGACGTCCGGACGGTCTTCCACATCGCGAAGAGCGACGACCGCAACCGCGTCGACTACGGAATCCACCTGGACGCCCGCTGCCAGCCGGTGGGCGACGAGCCGGTCTACGCCTACTGGCACCGCTTCGAGCCCGGCTACCCGCGCTTCGGCGACCTGGGCTTCATGGACAGCCGCGTCTACGGCATCAGCTCGCAGTCCGTCCGCACCCGCTCGGACAACGGCACCTGGGTCGAGATGCACCTCGCGGCGTTCCCGGACCTGCGCATCCTCGTCCTGGTCCAGCGTCACGACGGCCGCTGCGTGGCTCGCGCCCAGATCCCGGTCCGCGGCCAGCCGGCCTTCGTCGACCGCGTCTTCGTGCAGCTCCGTCAGCCCCTCGGCGTCGAGTACGTCCGCTTCCGCGGCGTGGACGTTCAGACCGGCCAGCCGGTCAGCGAGCGCCGCCGCCCGCCCTCGAGCTGGTAGCGTCGCGGCGTCAGGCACGATTTGTTGGCCAGAGCCCGCCGTTCGATGATCCTGCGGCGGCGGTGGATGACTTGACGACAGGGGATCGGGAGGCGGCGGTGTCGTTGCTGACCGAAGCGTTCGACGCCGATCCGTACTTCCGCTTCCTGGCGCCCGACGACGGAGAGCGGGCGGCGCTGCTGAGCGAGGTCATGCGAGGCAACGTGGAGCTCGCGCGAGCCGCGGGGATGGCGTTCGGGCTGAAGGAGGGCGGGCGCGTCGACGGCGTGTGCCTCTGGTACGGCCCGGGCACCTACCCCGCGCCGCTCTGGCAGGCGGCCACGGTTCGCGGGGGCTCCGTGGCGCGCACGGTCGCGGGCTGGGCGCGTACCCCGAGCCGCGCGCGGCCGGGCGTCATCGCGAGCGCGCTCCGGATCCAGACCCTGCTCGAGGAGGCCCACCCTCCGGGGGCCTTCTGGTACCTGATGATCCTCGGCGTCGACGCGGCCCGTCGGGGGCGCGGTCTCGGGAGCCGCATGCTTCGCGACGCGCTCGCGATGGCGGATCGCGACGGCGTCCCCAGCGTGCTCGAGACCAGCAAGCCCGAGAACCTGCCGCTCTATCGCCGCCACGGGTTCCGCGTCACGCGCGCGACCCACCTCGACGGCAGCCCTCCGGTGTGGTCGATGCAGCGGGCGCCCGGCGGCCATCCGTAGTAAACGGCCGCCATGCGGATCGAAGTCTTCCTCGACCAGCTGGCGCAGCAGGCGATCCAGGACGCGCTCGACGTCGAAGCGCCCGCCATCTTGCGCCCCACGCAGGACCCGAAGCACGGCGACTACCAGGTCAACGGCGTGATGGGCCTCGCCAAGCGACTGAAGAAGAACCCGCGCGAGCTCGCCGGCGGGGTGGCCGAGAGGCTCGCGGCGCACGAGGCGATCGCGGAGGCCACCGTGGCCGGCCCCGGCTTCGTCAACGTCCGCCTCGAGGACGGCTGGCTCGCCGCACAGCTCGACGCGGCGCACGCGGATCGCGACCGCGACGGCGTCGATCCGGTGGACGAGAAGAAGACGATCGTCGTCGACTTCTCCAGCCCGAACATCGCCAAGCAGATGCACGTCGGCCACCTCCGCTCGACCATCATCGGCGACGCGATCGTGCGGCTGCTGCGCTTCGCCGGCCACGAGGTGATCGGCGACAACCACCTCGGCGACTGGGGCACGCAGTTCGGCCTGCTCATCGTCGGCATGCGCGAGTGGGGCGACGAGGCGAAGCTCGAGGGCGACCCGATCCCGGAGCTCGAGCGCGTCTACAAGCTCGCGAGCAAGCGGGCCAAGGAGGACGACGCCTTCGCCGAGAGCGCCCGGGCCGAGCTGGCCAAGCTCCAGCGGGGCGACGCCGACAACCGCGCGCTCTGGGAGACCTTCGTGGCCGCCTCGAAGCGGTCGCTGAACGAGCTCTACGCGCGGCTCGACGTCGAGTTCGACGAGTGGCTCGGCGAGAGCGCCTACGACGACATGCTGCCCGGCGTGGTGGAGACGCTGCTCGAGAAGGGCATCGCCCGCGAGGACCAGGGGGCCGTCTGCGTCTTCTTCAACGAGCTCGAGGGCGTGAAGGGCAAGCTCGCCAAGCAGGAGGTGCCCTTCATCGTGCGCAAGGGCGACGGCGCCTTCCTCTACTCGACCTCCGACATCGCCACCGTGCTCTACCGCAAGGAGCGCTGGGACGCGGACGCGAGCCTCTACGTGGTCGGCCAGCCGCAGAAGCAGCACTTCGAGCAGCTCTTCGAGGTCGTCCGCCAGCTGGGCGTCGAGATGGAGCTCGAGCACATCGAGTTCGGCAGCGTGCTCGACGGCCAGGGCAAGCTCATCCGCACCCGCTCGGCGGACGGAAAGCCGATCACCCTGGCGATGCTGCTCGACGAGGCCGAGGAGCGCGCCGAGCGGAAGATGGTCGAGGAGCAGAGCCTCGACCCCGCGCTCGCCGCGAGCCTCAAGAAGACGGTGGGCATCGGCGCGGTGAAGTACGCCGACCTCAAGCAGAACCGGACCAGCGACTACAAGTTCGACTTCGACAAGATGGTCGCCTTCGAGGGCAACGCGGGGCCGTACCTCCAGTACCAGCACGCCCGCTGCTGCTCGATCCTGCGCAAGGGCGAGATCGACCCGAAGGCGCTCGACGGCGCGATCGCGCTCGAGCACGACGACGAGAAGGCGCTCGGCCGCCGGCTCGCGAAGTTCCCCGACGTGGTGCACGCGGCGGCGGCGCAGTCGATGCCCCACTACATCACCGACCACCTCTACGCGCTCGCCCGCGACTACAGCGCGTTCTTCACGAACTGCCCGGTGCTCAAGAGCGAAGGCGCGGTGCGCCAGAGCCGGCTCGCGCTCGTGAACCTGACCCGCCGCCAGATGGCGCGCGGCCTCGGCCTCCTCGGCATCGAGGCGCCCGAGCGCATGTAGCGCTTCATCGGGGACGGTGTTTCCTTGTTGCCGAATCGGCGACGAGATCCCGTGTGACCGCGGGCGCATAGCCCCGGGACGGTGTTTCCTTGTTGCCGAGTCGGAGTGCGGCAAGTCCGCTCGATCCAGGCGCATGGGGGCGTGCCCTCCGGCGTTGGGCAACAAGGAAACTCCGTCCCCATGTCCGCGGATCAGGGCGTGCCCATCTCCGGGGACATGGCGTCGATCCACTCGACCAGGCAGCGGCGGCCCTCGAGGGGGAGCTCGCCTTCGGCGGGCATCGGGTCGCCGCACATGCCCTCGAGGGCCAGCACCTTGTCGAGCATGAAGCTGGCGCGCGCGTTCCCGGGTCGCACCAGGATGCGGTCCCCACACCCCTCGAGGATCGAGGGCCGATCCCGGATCCGCTCCGTCACCCCGGGGCTGACCAGATCGAGCCCGGCCTCGGGATCGTCGGCGTCGTGGCAGTCGGCGTCCGCGCAGTGCCGCTCGAACACCCGCGCCCGCACGCCCTCCTCCTCGAGGCACGAGAGCGAGGAGAGATCCGCGTCCCGCGCCCCCGCGTCGGGGCGGAGCGGGGCGACGTCGGAGCCGCAGGCGACGAGCAGCAGCGCCAGCGACGCCCACGTCATGGCGCCGTGCCTCATGGCGCAGAGAAGGTGCACCGGGTGATCGGCTGGGCGATGTCTCGCATCACGGCGAGGTAGTAGGTGCGGCCGCTCTCGAGCGCGGGCGGAGCGCTCCCGTCGGCCGGCACGCGCTGGACGGCGCCGCTCGGGAGCTCGCCGTAGCCCATGCCGCAGCCGAGGGCGTCGCCGTCGAAGTCGGCGCGGATCGCCCAGATCGTCCCGTCGGGCAGATCCCAGTTGGGCGGCACGCCCGGCGAGGTCGAGCCCTCCTCGAGGATCCACACGTAGCGCGCGCCGCCGCCCGTCCAGCGCACCAGCCCGTCACCGTCGACGCCGAGCCCGTCGGCGCACGGCTCCGGCTCGTGCTCGACGAGCTCGCGGAAGAACGGCGCGAAGGGCGGCAGCTCGCGCGCCTCGTCGACGGTGAGCCCGCGCCGCGCCAGCTCCTGCTCGGCGAACGCGCGGAGCCGGGGCACGTCGGTGGTCGGCAGGCCGGTGGTCGAGCGATCGAAGCCGTTGCTCTCCTCGACCGGGAAGAAGCCGAAGGCCGCCGAGTCGGTGAAGCCCGCGAACATGGCGAGCGCCTCGTCGCTGACGGTGTCGATCCACAGGGCGCCGGCCTCCGTGTCCCACGCCGCCGCGCCGCTCGGGGTGGCGCTGGCGGAGTGACAGCAGGTGCAGGCGGAGGACTCGGCCTGGGCGCGGACCCAGTCGACCTCGGCCATGTAGTCGGCGTCGGCGAGGCGCGGGTCCGAGGGGTCCTCCTCGTAGGGCGCGGGCATCGCGTAGTACGGCCGCTGGGTGCGGACCACGTCGCAGTCGGCGTACTGGTCGTAGCGCCGGCCCGGCTCGGTCGAGCCGCTGATCATCGTCGGCGTGCACACCTGCCCGCCCTCCGACGCGCCGGCCGGCTCGCCCGGCAGCGGGTCCCGGCAGTCGGGGTCCGCGGGCACGATGGCGCCGGGCCCCTCGTCGCCGGTCACCGCGCAGCCGTCGCACGACTCGGCCGCCTCGAACGTCCCGCCCGCGAACGTCTCGCAGCCGGTCTGGGCCGCGCCGCAGGCCGACGGGTCGCCCGAGCTGACGATCAGGTAGCCGCCCGCCGCGAGGTCGCCGACCGTGCAGCGCCCGATCTCGTCGTCGAAGGCGCAGGGCTCGCCGAGCGTCAGCTCGCCCGAGTTGTTGAGGAACACCCGCGCGCAGTCCCGGGCCACCGTCTCCGCGTCCCAGCCGGGCCCGCGGTACTCGCGGCACTCGGGCGCCATCGCGAAGGTGTTCTCGTACAGGCACGAGGCCACGAAGGAAGGATCGCCGCTGGCGTCGAGGCCCCCGTCCGCGCCATCGGGGGTCCCGCCGTCACAGGCGACGAGGAGGAGGGCCATCGCGGCCAGTCGGGTGGTCATGAAAGTAGCAAGTAGGACTATCAGCGCCGGGTGTCCAACCTGCTGCGTCGAATTCGTCAGCGCTGCTTCGTCGGGACCCAGGCGGTCGTGCGGCCGGCGACCTCGATGAACTCGACGACGTGGCCGTCGGCGGTGCGAGCGTCGGGGTCCTTGCCCCAGCGCCGATGAAAGAGCCACTCGGGCGGGAAGCGCTCGGCGCGCGCGTCGGCCTCGACCGCCAGCCGCACGACGTCGCGCAGCGCCGCGTGGAGCCGCTCGATCTCCGGCCCCTTCAGCCCGTCGATCCGGCGGCGTGGATCGATGCCGCTCTGGAAGAGCACCTCGTCGGCGACCCAGTTCCCGACGCCGGCCGCGAACTTCTGGTTCAGCAGCAGCCCCTTGAGGAGGCCGCGGCGCCTCTCGAGCAGCCCCCGGAAGCGCTCGAGGCTCGGCATGTCCGTCCACGGATCGAATCCGAGCGCGCCGATCGGGGCGTCGGTCGCCGGCGCGTCCCGGAGCAGCACCCGCCCGAGCCGGCGCTTGTTGGTGTAGACGAGCTCGCCGCTCGACATCACCAGGCGCACCTTCGTGAAGCGGGGCGGCCAGGTCCGGTCGACCTCCTTGGCGCTCGACGCCAGCTTCAGCGGCTCGTCGCCGCGCCGCCGGAGCGCGCCGGTCATGCCGAGGTGGAAGATCGGGTGCGGGCCCTCGTCGAGCTCGAGCCAGAGGTACTTCCCACGCCGCCGCGCCTCGCGCACCTCGCGGCCCCGGAGGCGCAGGAGGGCCGCCCGGTCTTCGATGACGATGTCGTCGGCGTCCACCTCGATCGCCTCGATCCGCTCGCCCACGCAGGCCGCCTCGAGGATGCGGCGCGCGTGCTCCACCTCGGCGAGCTCAGGCACGCTCGGGGACCTCCAGCACGACCTTGCCCTTCGCGCGCTTGGTCTCGAGGTAGCGGTGCGCCTCCGCCGCCTCCGGCATCGGCCAGACCCGATCGATCACCGGGGCGAGCTCTCCCGCGTCGATCCAGCGCGCGAGCTGCGCCAGGTCGCGGCGGCGGCTCCGCACGACCACCAGTCGCGCCGGCCGGGAGGTGAAGCGCGTCAGCACGTCTCTCGCCGCGTTCTGCGCGTTCGGGATCGTCGTCACGTACCGCCCCCGCTCGGTCAGCAGGTGCTTCACGCGCGGATGGGGCGCGGTCCCGAAGATGTCGAACACCGCGTCGAAGGTCTCGGAGGCCTCGGCCAGCGGGCGCTCGTCGTAGGGCAGCACCCGGTCGGCGCCGAGCGCCCTCACCCACTCGGCGTTGCGCGCGCTGCACACCGCCGTGGTGTCCGCGCCGAGGATCCGCGCGATCTGCACCGCGAACACCCCGACCCCACCCGAGGCGCCGTTGAGCGCCACCCGCTGCCCGCGCCGGATCCGGAGCAGATCCCGCAGCGCCTGCAGCGCGGTGAGCGCGGCCAGCGGCACCCCGGCGGCCTCGGTCATCGAGATCGACGACGGCTTGGGCGCCAGCTGCCCCTCGGGCACGACGGCGAGCTCCGCGCAGGCCCCCGCGCGCCAGCTCTGGATCATCGCGAAGACCGGCTCCCCCAGCCGCAGCGAGCGCACCCCCGGGCCGAGCGCGTCCACCTCCCCCGCCAGGTCGTACCCCGAGCCCTGCGGGAACCGGCCGTGGGTGAAGAGCCGCAGCTTCCCCTTCCGGACCAGCACGTCCTTCGGGTTCAGCCCCGCCGCCCGCACCCTCACCCGCACCTCGCCCCGGCGCGGCGTCGGGTCCGGCGCCTCCTCCCAGCGCAGCACGTCCGCCGGGCCATAGCGATGGAACCGAATCGCCCTCACGCCCGGGACCATGGGTCGCCCACCGCCCCCGCGCCACCTCTCGATCGCCCAGCTCGCCCAGCGCCTCATCGCTGCGCGCTTCGGTGGCCATTGGGCTCTCGCAAAGCCGCGAAGCCGCCAAGGGACCGAGCTGGCAGCGGGATGGACACTCGCCACCGCGCGGTCTCCTGCCGGGACCGGCGCTTCGGTGGCTATTTGGCTCTCGCAAAGCCGCGAAGCCGCCAAGGGACCGAGCTGGCAGCGGGATGGACACTCGCCACCGCGCGGTCTCCTGCCGGGTAACCGTTCAGGCCGGTACTTTGAGAGGTGGTCTGGCCGTGAGATTCGGCGTCCATGGCGACGACGACAGACTCCCTGGAGCAGAAACTCGCGAGGGTGGTGGAGGACGTGTTGCGCGAGCACC
>Ga0310345_10001509_pt1 | contig 25671 bp, 14 predicted proteins | sample HC15DNA20500_MG_FD_204667 | JGI IMG/M metagenome (GOLD analysis project Ga0310345, IMG submission 204667) | Marine microbial communities from station ALOHA, North Pacific Subtropical Gyre - HC15-DNA-20-500_MG | ecosystem: Environmental > Aquatic > Marine > Oceanic | place: Pacific Ocean: North... | reverse complement strand
CTCGCAGGAAGCGAGGAAGGTCGGAAGCGAGGAAGAAAAAGGGGAGAAGGGAGACGGGAGGCGAGGAGGAAGTGTCGACGACGTCGACACGGCCCCTGCCGGCAGCGGGATGGACACTCGCCACCGGTCACCCTGTCGCGCACGAACGACCTGCCCCCGCGCCCGTGCCCTCGCCCGTGCCCGGAGAGGCGGTCACCCACCATCCTCCCGAGCGCAGCCGCGAGAGCCACGGCGACCGCATCGCCGGCGGCCAGTCCCCATCCCGCCGCCCCCATCCTCTTTGCGTCTTTGCGTCTTTGCGTGACTAATTCAGAAGCCCACGCAGCCTCTCAACTTCGGACGGTCCTCAGTCGCCACCCCAGTAGCGACCAAGCCCCCGGCGGCCAGCCGCCACCCCGCCGCCCCTCTGCGCCTCTGCGTCTCTGCGAGAATAATTGCGCCCCCGAAGCCCACACCGGGAAGAGCGGGAAGAGCGAGCAGCGCGGGACCAGCCGGCCAGCTCCCATCCCGCAGCCCCGATCCTCTTTGCGTCTTTGCGTCTTTGCGTGACTAATTCAGAAGCCCACGCAGCCTCGCAGCTTCAGACGGTCCCAGCCGCCACCGCGAGAGCGACCAAGTCACCGGCGGCCAGCCGCCGCCCCGCCGCCCCTCTGCGCCTCTGCGTCTCTGCGAGAATAATTGCGCCCCCGAAGCCCACACCGGGAAGAGCGGGAAGAGCGAGCAGCGCGGGACCAGCCGGCCAGCCTCCATCCCGCAGCCCCGATCCCCCTTGGCGGCTTTGCGCCTTTGCGAGAGTAAATAGAAGCCCCCGAAGCCCACACCGCGAAGGGCGAGCAGCGCGGGACCAGCCGGCCAGCCCCCATCCCGCAGCCCCGATCCCCCTTGGCGGCTTTGCGCCTTTGCGAGAGTAAATAGAAGCCCCCGAAGCCCACACCGCGAAGGGCGAACAGCGCGGGACCAGCCGGCCAGCCTCCATCCCGCCGCCCCGGTCCCCCTTGGCGGCTTTGCGCCTCTGCGAGAGCAAATCGAAGCCCCGCAGAGACGAAGGGTCAGACGCGGCGGCGGGCGTTCTCGAGCTCCTCGGTGAGGCGCGCGACGCGCTCCTCCATCTCGAGGAGGCGGGCTTCGAGCTCGGTGCGGTCGGTCTGGCCGGCGCCGTTGCCGTTCGCCATGCGCTCGAGGGCGCGGATGCGGTCGTCGCGCTCCTGGAGCTGCGCGGTGAGCGAGCGGAGGAGGACCTCGCGGTCGGCCGCCTCGGCGTCGAGCTGGGACATGCGGTCGCGGAGGCGGCGCGCCTCGGCCTGGCCGCCGACCGGGAGATCGTCGTCGTCCTCGGGGAGCGTGCGCATCACCCGGTCGAGGATCTCGCGGGCCTCCTCGAGGGCGGTCATCGCGTCGCGGCGATCGGACTCGCTGCGCTCGAGCCGCTCGGTCAGGGCCTCGAGCTCGCGCGTCGTCTCCTCGACCCGCACCTCCGCGACCGCCCGGGCGTCGTCGCCGGCCTCGCCGTGGGCGTCCCGCTGCTCGGCGAGCTGGGCGCGGAGCGTCTCCGCCTCGCGCTCCAGGCGTCGGCGCGCGTCGGCGCCGTGGCTCAGCTGGCTCTGGAGCCGGGCGATGATTCCGTCGCGGGCCGCGAGCGCCACGCGCGCGTCCGGGAGCTGGGCCGCGGGCGCAGGGGCCTCGGGCGCAGGAGCCTCGGCGAGCTGGCGCGCCAGCGCGTCGGCCCGGCCTCGGAGGGCGTCGACCTCTCGGCGCGCCTCGGCGAGGGCCTCCTCGAGCTCCGCGCGCGACTCGGCCTCTTCCCCGGCGTCCTCCAGCGCGAGCGGATCGGGGACGTCGCGGCCGATCACGATCACGCGGCTCGACGCCGGCGGCTCCGTGTCCGGGACCTCGACGGCGCGGTCGGTGGCCCGACGATCGCCGCGGCGGCGGTCGCCGACCTCGGGGAGCTTGGCGCGCAGCGCCTCGACCGCCGCCTCGCGGTCGGCCAGCCGGAGCCGGAGCCCCGCCGCCTCGCCGCGCAAGGCCGCGCGCTCGCGCTCCGCCTGCTCGAGCCGGGAGCCCAGCTCGCCGGTCTTCACCACCGCGCGCTCCGCGCTGCCCCCGAGCGCGCTCAGCTCGAGCACCAGCTCGGCGACCCGCGCCTCGTAGCCGCGGCGCATGCCCTCGACGCGCTCCTCGAGCTCGCCCAGCGCCTCGCGGGCGAGCTGCGCCTCGAGGCCCGCCTGCCGCTGACGGAGGGCCAGCTCGGCGTGCTTCTCGCGGCACGCCAGCAGCGCGCCCATCAGCTGCCCCTCGCGGGCCGCGCTCTCGCGCTCCACCCGCTCGAGCCGCAGCAGCTCCTCGGGGGCGACGCCTCCGCCGCCCGCGCTCTCGCGGACGCGGCTGCGCGCGATCTCGAGCTCCAGCTGCTCGCGGAGCTCGGCCATCTGACGCTCGCGCTCGCTCACGCGGCGCTGGGCGACGGCGCGGTCCTCCTCGCAGAGCGCGAGCCGCGCCTGGGTGAGCTGGTAGAGCTCGGTGAGCTCGGCGAGCCGGGCGTTCAGGCCCCGCACCGTGCCGCGCAGCGCGGCCTCCACGCGGCCCCGCTCTTCGGCCTCCTGAGCCGCGCGGTTCTCGGCCACCGCGAGCTCGCCCCGGATCGTGTCGAGCCGGCCCTGCAGCTCGGCCCGCTCGGCGTCGGCCGCGACCGCCCGCTCCACCGCGTCGGCCACCTGCCCGTGCAGGGCGGCGTGCATCGCGTCGGGGTGGATCTCCATCGTGGACCGGACGCCCATGCCGCCGAGGGGCGGCTCGCTGGGGCGACCGCCCGGCGGGATCGAGCCCACGCCGAGCCGGCGCAGGGTCCGCATCTCCTCCACCAGATCGCGCACGAGCACGCCGCGGCGCTCGATCTCCGCGCGCGCCTGGGTCAGCTCCTGCCCCCGCTCGTGGAGCGCGGTCTCGAGCCGCACGAACTCGTCCGAGCCGACGTCGGCCCCGGCCTCGTCGAGCTGACGGGAGAGCGACTTCGCCTTGGCCCGCAGCGACTCGACCTCGTCGCGCGCGTCCTGCGCCCGGGCCTCGGCCCGCTCGAGATCGACCTTGCCGGCCGCGATCGTCTCGCGCGCCTCCTCGAGCTCGCGCTCGAGCTCCTCGGCGTGGAGGTTGGCCGCGTCGAGCGCCTCCTGGAGCTCTGGGCTCGGGGCCGCCTCGCCAGCCGAGACCTCCGGGAGTGACGGCGTCTGGATCACCGCGTAGGCGTCGACGACGACGTCCTCGTCGCCGCAGAGCGCGATGTAGCGCTGCGCGCGCTCGCCGGCGCCGTCGAGGAGCGAGCCGTCGAAGGTCACCTCGAGCTCGCCGCCCGGCGGATCGAAGTCGACCACGCTGAAGCCGCGGAACGGCGCCTGGCCGATCATGCGGACCGCGTCGAAGGTCCCCTCGAGCAGATCGAACAGCTCCTCGTAGCCGAGGGCGTCGTCGTGCGCGGCCGGGCCGTCGGGGTCGGGCGTGCCGGCGACGAGCACGCCGTCCTCGGCGAGCCACCCGGCGATCGTCTCGACCTCTCGGGTCAGCCCGACGCCCGGGAGATCCGGCACGACCACGAGGTCCCAGCGGCCCTCGTCCTCCCGGCCGGGCCAGGGGCGCGTGCGCACCCGGCCCCCGCGTCTCGTGCCCCGGGCGTGGCCGCGCGGGGCGACCACCTCCAGGTGTGAAGCCGCCTTGGACAGCCGCTCGGCGGCGGGGCTCTCGGGATCGCCCACGTAGAGGACACGCCGGCGCGCGGCCAGCTCCTCGAGGTAGACGGCGAGCGCGAGCTCGGCGAAGTCGCCTTCGGATGCGTTCGTGGTCATCGATCCGTCACGGAAGCGCGGGGGCGGACTATATCCACCGCGCGGATCCGAGGTCAACGAGACCGGCGCCTCCGGCGGGCTCTTGCTATGTTCGCGGCGTGGCTGCCCCCGGCGCCGAGCCCTCCGATCCGCCCGTGGACGCCTACCTCTCGCGCCTGAGGCGGCGGGCGGCGCTCGTCCACGCGGTGCAGGCCGGCGTGGTCGGTCTGGGCGTGGCGGGCCTCGTGTTCGCGGTCGGCGCCCTCGCGGTCGGGCCGCTCGGCGACGCGAGCAGCGCGATGTTCGCCTGGGCGGTCGTCGCCCTCGCGCTCGGCGCGGTCACCGTCGGCGCGTGGCAGGCCTTCGCGCCGCTCCGCGGGCCCGGGGTCGCGCGCCTCCTCGCCGACGCCGACCCCTCGCTGCCCAGCGCGGCGCGCACCGCCTGGGAGCTGACCCGGGGCCCGATGGACGGCGCCTCCGCCGATCTGGTCCGCGCCCACGAGGCCCGGGTCCGGGCGGTCCTCGCCCAGCACCCGCCGCGGCGCGTCGTGCGCTGGCGTCGCCTGAAGCACCGCTCGGTGGCCCTCGGGCTGCTGGCGATCGCCGCCGCCGGGCTCCTCCTCGTGACCGAGCGCGGCCGCGCGGGCGCCTACTCGCTCGTGCACCCCGGCGAGCGGGACGAGCAGGGCGATCGCGTGGTGCTCGCGTTCGCCGACGTCGAAGCCCACATCGTCTACCCCGGCTACCTCGACCGGCCGTCGGTGACGGTGATCGATCCGACGATCCTCGAGGTCCCTCGCGGCACCTCGATCGAGATCCGGGCGACGCCGCAGATCGAGGCGACCGAGGCCGCGCTCCGGATCGGGGGGCGGGCGACGCCGATGGAGCGGGGCGACGGCGGCGGCTGGTTCGGCCGCTTCGTCGCGCGCGAGGACGGGCCGGTGGCCCTGCGCCTGCGTCGGCCGGAGGGCGACTGGGTGCGGGACGCGACGGGGCGCGACGTCCGGGTGATCGCGGACGAGGCGCCGCGGGTCTCACTGATCGATCCGCCCGACGACCTCGTGCTCGAGGCGCCGGAGGAGCTCGCGGTGACCTGGACGGTGGCCGACGACGTCGGCATCGCGTCGGTCGATCTCGTGGTGCGCGATCCGCGCGGCGAGGAGCGACGCCGCCGGGTCGCGAGCTTCGATCCGGGCGACCACCCGCGAGACCAGACGAGCAGCGCGCCCCTCGACCTGGCCCTGCTCGGGGCCCGCCCGGGCGACGCGGTGACGGTGTGGGTCGAGGCGCGAGACGGCGACGTGGTGAGCGGGCCGAACGTCGGGCGCTCGGGCGAGCTGACGATCACGATCGCCAGCGAGTCCTCGCGGCGGGCCGAGCGGCTGGCCGGCCTCGAGGCGCTGGTCGATCGCGCCATCCACCTGCTCGCCGACCACCTCGAGCGCCCGGTCCCGGAGGCCGAGGCGGAGGCGAAGGAGCGCTTCGATGCGCTCCGCCCGCCGACCGACGGCTTCATCGCCGGCCTGCGCGAGCACGCGGACGCGATCCGCGGCGAAGAGGGCGTGCGCGCCTCCGACGTCTCGCTCTTCACCTCGATGGCGAGCCGGGTTCGGCGCCTCCTCCAGGAGCAGCGGGTCGCGCACGCGCGGCGCGTGGCCCCGCACGCCGAGCGGGAGGCGATCGACGCCCGGGCGGTGACCGAGCTCGAGGGCGACGTGCTCAGCCTCGACGATCTGCTGGGCCGGGCCCGGGTGGAGGACGCGGCCGAGATCGCGCGGGAGCTCGAGCAGATCCGCCGCGAGATCCGCTCGCTGCTGTCGGAGCTCCGGCGCACCGACTCGCCCGAGGCCCGGCAGCGGCTCCTGGCGGCGATCGCGCGGGCCCAGATGCGCATGCGCGCCCTGATGCAGCGCATGGCCGAGATGGGCACGAGCGTGCCGCAGGAGTTCATGAACGCCGGCGGCGAGATGCCGACCACCGAGAGCGCGAACGCCCTCGCCGAGCTCTCCGAGGCGATCCAGCGCGGCGATCTCGACGGCGCCGAGCGCCTCGTCGACCAGCTCGAGCGTCAGATCGACCAGATCGCGCGGGCGCTCGGGCAGACCGAGGAGAGCTTCGTCGAGTCCCGCTTCGGCCCGCGCGAGCGCGCGATGGCCAACGCGATGGACTCGCTCGCCGGCCTCGAGACGGAGCAGCAGCAGCTCGCGGGGCGGGGCACCGAGCGTCGCGGGCGCGCGGCGCAGCGGGCCCTCGAGGCGATCGGCGGTCGGGACAACCGGATCGGGCGGCAGCTCTCGCAGGAGGCCGCCGCGGTGCGCGAGGCGCTCGAGGGCGTCGACCGGGATCGCCTCGCCGGGTTCGAGCAGGACACCTACGACCGCGCGCGGCAGCGGCTCATCGACACCGAGGACGCGCTCGAGGCGGGCGATCTCGGTGAGGCGCGGCGCATGAGCGAGGCGGCGGCCCAGGATCTCTCGTCGCTCTCCCGCGATCTCGATCTCTCGGCCCTGATGTTCCCGGGCCACGAGGGCGAGACCCGCGAGGACGCCCGCGAGGCCCGGAACGCCGACCGCAGCCTGCGCCAGCTCCGGCGCCGGCTCGACGAGGCGCTGCCCGACGTGGCCTCGCACCTCGACGGCAGCGACCGCGAGCAGATGCGGCAGGACCTCGAACGGCAGCGCATGGCCCGCGAGGCGGCGGAGCGGCTCGGCGGCGAGTTCGACCGCGGGCCGGAGGGCGTGCCGCTCAGCGAGGACGCCACCCGCGAGCTCCAGGAGATCGCCGAGGCGATGCAGCGGGCGAACCGGGCGCTCGAGGGCGGCGACCCGCTCGACTCCGCGCGCCACCAGGAGGACGCGGCGCGGCGGCTGACCGAGCTGCGCGAGCGCCTCGAGAACGAGCAGCAGAGCGGCGGCCAGGGCGGCGAAGGCGGCAGCAGCGAGCCCGACTTCCGGCGCCCGGTGGAGATCCCCGACGCCGACCAGTTCGAGGGGCCCATGGAGATGCGGAGGCGCCTGCTCGACGCGATGCGCGAGGCGCCGCCCGAGGGCTACGAGGACGCGGTGCGCCGCTACTACGAGGGGCTGCTCCGTTGAGGTCTCTCTGGATCGCGCTGCTCGTCTCGCTCGCGCCGGCGACCGCGGCCGCCCTCCCCTCCGGCGCCGACGGCCGCGCGCTGCGGGACGCCGCCGACGCGCTCGCGGAGCTGCGCCTCGAGGAGGCCGAGCGCACGATCACGCGCCTGTCGCGCGCCCACCCCGCCGACCCCGACGTGCGCTTCGAGCGCGGCATGCTGCGCTTCTACCGGGGCGACTACGCCGGCGCGGCCCAGGATCTCGAGGCGGCCGAGGGGGCGCGGCTGCGCAGCCCCGAGGATCGCGCGTCGCTGACCGCCCTCGTCGCCGCCACCCGCGACGCCACCCGCGACTTCGTCACCGCGCGCTCCCCCGACGGGCGCTACGTGGTGAAGCACGCGCCCGGGCCCGACGCGGTGCTCGTCCCCTACGCGATCGAGGCGATGCGAGCCGCGGACGAGGCGCTGAGCGAGGACCTCGGGGTGCGGGTCCCCGGCCCGCTGCGCCTCGAGATCTACCCGAGCGCGGCCAGCCTCGCCGACGTCTCCACCCTGTCGGTGCGGGACATCGAGACGACCGGGACCATCGCCCTGTGCAAGTGGGACCGGCTGATGGTGACCTCCCCGCGCGCGCTCGTGCGCGGCTACCCGTGGATGGACACCGTCGGGCACGAGCTGGTGCACCTCTTCCTCTCGCGTGCGTCCCGCGACCGCGCGCCGGTCTGGATGCAGGAGGGGATCGCGAAGTTCCTGGAGCGGCGCTGGCGCGGCGAGGCCCCGGCGGCGCACCTCGATCCGGCGGCGGCGGCTTTGCTCGACGCGGCGGTCGAGGGCGGCTCGCTCCTGCCCTTCGACCGGCTGCATCCTTCGATCGCGCGCCTCCCCTCGCAGGAGCAGGCCGCGCTCGCCTTCGCGCAGGTGGCCACCTTCGTCGAGCGCTTCCACGGCGAGCACGGGGCCGAGGGGCTGCGTGACGCGATCCGGCGGGTCGCGGAGGGGGCGGACGCGCGCGAGGCGATGGCGGCGGTGGCCGGCGTCTCGTTCGCGCAGCTCGAGCGGCAGTGGCAGGCGTCCTTGCGCGAGCGACCCGAGCCCGAGGGCGACGCGCCGCGGCTGATGGCGCTCCGGCTGCGGCAGGGCCCGGGCGAGCCCGACGACGCGCAGGACGTCGAGCAGGAGCAGGCGCGCCGCCACCTGCGGCTCGGCGATCTGCTCTGGGATCGGCGTCGCCCGCGCGGGGCCTCGGTCGAGTACGGCCGCGCCCACGCGCTCGCGCCGGACGATCCGATCGTCGCGTCCCGCTTCGCGCGCGCCGCGCTGACCGGCGGAGAGCCCGCGGAGGCGGTCCGCGCGCTGGCCCGCTTCCGGGAGCGCTACCCGGACCACGCGCCGACCTGGGCCGTCTCCGGCGCCGCCTGGCTCGCCCTCGGCGATCGCGCCTCCGCCCGCGACGCGCTCCGCGAGGCCATCCGGATCAACCCCTTCGATCCTCAGCCCCACTGCGACCTCGTGCACGCGACCGACGACGACGGCGAGCGCGAGCAGGAGCGGCGGGCCTGCCAGCAGCTCGGCGGGAGCCCGGCTCGATAGGGGCAGCTCGATAGCGAAACGGAGGACCGAGCGGTATACGTTCGCGACCCAGGATGACCGAAGCCAGCCCCGAGACCGAGCGAGCCGCGGACCGCGCCGAGGAGCGCGCCGGCAACGGCCACGATCACGACGACGTCGCGCAGGTGGCGCGCCTCGCCGACGCCCGGCTCCGCATCGTCGAGCAGCTCGAGAAGCGCATCGTCGGGCAGAAGGACGTCATCGAGCTGATGCTCATCAGCCTCTTCGCGCGCGGCCACGGGCTCTTCGTGGGCGTGCCGGGGCTGGCCAAGACGCTGCTGATCTCGACCCTCGCCGAGGTGCTCTCGCTCGAGAGCAACCGCATCCAGTTCACCCCCGACCTGATGCCGAGCGACATCACCGGCACCGACGTCCTCGAGGAGGACGCGGCGACCGGCGAGCGCCGCTTCCGCTTCGTGCCCGGGCCGGTGTTCACGAACGTCCTGCTCGCCGACGAGATCAACCGCACGCCGCCCAAGACGCAGGCGGCGCTGCTCCAGGCGATGGCCGAGGGCCGGGTCACCGCGGGCGGCAAGACCTACCCGCTGGAGCCGCCCTACCTCGTCTTCGCGACCCAGAACCCGATCGAGCAGGAGGGCACCTACCCGCTGCCCGAGGCGCAGCTCGACCGCTTCCTCTTCCAGATCGACGTCGGCTACCCGAGCGAGGCGGAGGAGGTCGAGATCGTGCAGCGCACCACCGCGCCGCTCGGCGACGCCCCCGAGCCGGTCCTCGGCCGCGAGGAGATCCTCGCGCTCCAGGAGCTGGTGCCGCGGGTCCCGGTCGCGCCCCACGTGGTCGCCCACGCCGTCGCCCTCGCGCGGGCCTCGCGCCCCGACGCGCCCAACGCCCCCGAGACCGTCAAGACCTTCGTCGCCTTCGGCGCCGGCCCGCGCGCGAGCCAGGCCCTGATCCTCGGCGCCAAGGCGCGCGCGGTGCTCGACGGGCGCTTCGCGGCGGAGGCCGACGACGTCCGGGCCCTCGCCCACCCGGTGCTGCGTCACCGCATCGTGGCGAGCTTCCGCGCCGAGGCCGAGGGCGTGCGCGCGACCGACGTGATCGACGCCATCCTCGAGGCCGTGCAGCCGTGAGCGAGGGGCGCGCGCTCGACCCCGAGGTCGCCAAGCGCGTCGCGAACCTCTCGGTCACCGCGCGCCGGGCGGTCGACGGGCTGCTGAGCGGCATTCACAAGAGCCCGCACCGCGGCGCGAGCGTCGTGTTCGTCGAGCACCGCGAGTACCGCCCCGGCGACGATCTGCGGCTCCTCGACTGGCGCGCCTACGCCCGCAGCGACCGGCACCAGATCAAGCGCTTCGAGCAGGAGACGCACCTGCGCGCCACGCTGGTGGTCGACCGCTCGGGCTCGATGGCCTACGGCGGCGAGGGCCGGCGGACGAAGTCGGAGCACGCCGCGACGCTGCTCGCCGCCCTCGCGCTGATCCTCGTCCGGCAAGGCGACGCGGCCGGGCTGACCGTCTTCGACACCGCGGTCGAGCGGCGGCTGCCGCCCCGGACCAAGCCCGCGCACCTGGAAGAGATCTTGCGCGAGCTGTCGGCCCCGCCGGTCGAGGGCGCGGGCACCTCGCTCCGGGCCGCGCTCACCCAGGTCGCCGAGCGCGCCGGTCGCCGCGGCCTCATCGCGGTGGCCAGCGACCTGCTCGACTTCGACGAGCGCGCGCTCGAGCCGCTGTCCTGGCTGGTCGGCCACGGGCACGAGGTCATCGTGTTCCACGTCATGGATCCCGACGAGCTGGAGCTGCCCTTCGAGGACCCGGCCCGCTTCGAGGGCTTCGAGGGCGAGGGCGCGCTCGACGCCGATCCCGAGGCGCTCCGCGAGGCCTACCTCCGCGAGGTCGGCGCCTTCCTCGCGGGCTGCCGCGCCAAGTGCGTCTCGCTCGGCGCGCGCTACGTGCTCGCTCGCAGCGACGAGCCGGTGGAGACCACGCTGGCCAGCGTCCTGACCAGCGCGCGGCGGAAGGGCTTCGGCTGATGGGCTTCGAGACCCCGCTCGCGCTGCTCGCGCTCGCCGCGGCCGCGCTCCCGGTGATCGCCCACCTGCTGCGGCGCCAGGATCTGCCGAAGCGCCGGCTGCCGACCGTGGCCCTGCTCCGGCGCGCCGAGGCGTCGAGCAAGCGCCGGGTGCGGCTGGTGGATCTGCTGCTCCTCATCGCGCGCGTGCTCCTGATCGCGCTGGCGGCGCTCGCGGTGGCCGGCCCGTTCGTGCGCGAGCGGCTCGCCTACGGGGACGGATCGGTGGCCAGCGTCGCGGTCGTGATCGACGACTCCATGTCCATGGCCGAGCGCGGCGCGCCGAGCCTGCTCGCGCAGGCGGTGGAGCGGGCCGGCGCGATCGTGGACAGCCTGCCGCCCGGCTCCGAGGTCGCGATCGTGCTGGCCGGCGCGGCCCCGCGCACCCTGGTGGCGCGGACCGACGAGCTCGACCGGGCTCGTCGCGCCCTCGAGGCGGTGCCCGAGCGGAGCGCGCGCGGGAGCGACCTGGCGGCGGCGCTGGAGCGAGCGGAGCGGGAGCTCGCCGGCGCCCGGCACGCCGACCGCCGCGTGGTGGTCCTGAGCGACGTGGCCGCGCACGCGGGCGCCGACGACGCGAGCCCGCCCGGCCCCGGCGTGTCGCTCCGCTTCGAGCGCATCGGCGAAGACGCGGAGGCGCGCAACGCGGCGGTGGTGCTGGCGCGGGCGACCCCCGATCCGACGACGCCCGGCCAGGTCTCGATCGCGGTCGAGATCCGGGCGAGCGCCGACTTCGACGGAGAGCGGCTCCCGCTCCGGCTCGAGCGGGCCGGCGAGCCCCTGGTCCAGACCGAGGTCGCGATCGAGCGCGGCGGCGCGCGCGCGACCCTGCACGCGCCGGTCTCCGCCGACGAGCCGGGCGCGCTGGTGGTGCTCGAGGTCGACGACGCGATCGAGGCCGACGACACCCGGCCGGTCCTCCTGCGCCCGCCGGCCGGGGTGCGGGTCCTGGTCGTGCACGGCGACGTGGGCGGCGGAGAGGAGACCCGCTTCTTCGACCGCGCCATCGATCTGGCGCCCGACGACGAGGGCGCGCTCAGCCGCCGCAGCGTCGACCCGGACACCTTCGCGGCGATGGATCTGGCCGACGCGGAGGTCGTCGTCCTGGTGGACGCTCCGGCTCCGTCGCCGCGGGTGGCCGCGCGCCTCCGCGAGCACGTCGAGGCCGGCGGCGGCCTCTGGATCGCGCCGGGCGCTCACTTCGACGCGCGGGCGTACGAGGCCCGGCTCGGCGACCTGATGCCGGCCCGCCCTCAGCCGCCGGTCTCGAGCGAGGTCGGCGGCCCCCTCCCCTCCGCCGGCGGCGACCTTTTCCCGGCGGGCGCGAGCGGCCTGGAGGGCACCGAGACCCGCCGCCGGATCGGCTTCGAGGGCCTCGATCCGAACGCCGACACCCTGCTGCGCTTCGAGGACGACAGCCCGGCGCTCGTGGTCGGCGCGCACGGCGACGGCCGGGTCGCGCTGACGGCGACCTCGCTCGGCGACGACTGGACCACCCTGCCCTACCGCCCCGGCTTCCTCCCGCTGGTGGCGCGCCTCGCGCGCCGGCTCGCCCCCCGCGCGAGCACGCCCGACGCGCCGATCGCCCCCGGCGCCTCGCTGGCCCTCCGCCCAGCGGCCGGCGTGGTGCGCATGCGGGTGAGCGGGCCGGGCGGAGAGCTCGCCGACGTGCGCGGCGCCGACCTGGAGGACGCGTTGCAGCTCGAGGACACGGTGCGCGCCGGCGTCTACCGGGTGCAGGTCGCGACCGCCGACCGCCCGCTCCACGAGGAGCCGCGGTTGGCGTTCCTCGTCGCCCCGCCGCCCGAGGAGTCCGACCTGAGCCCGGGCGAGGTCCCCGACGGCGTCGAAGCGAGCGCGGCCGGCGACGCGAGCGCCGTGGTGGCCCGCCCGCTCGCCCCGTGGCTCTTCCTGCTCGTCGGCCTGCTCGCCGTCACCGAGGCCGCGCTCCGCCTCCGCGCCTCGCACCTCGCCCGCGCGTCGGCCTAGCAGCACCTCAGCTAACGACGGGCCTCGACCACCCGCTCGATGCCGCCCAGGTCCTCGTGGCGCGCGGTCTCCCGGCACCACGGCTGGGCCGCGAGGAGCTCCTCGACCCGCCGGGCCTGATCGGCGCCGACCTCGACGAGCAGCGTGCCGCCGGGGGCGAGGTGGCCGCCCGCCTCGCGCGCCAGGCGCTCGATGACCTCCAGCCCGCTGGGCCCCGGCACGAGGGCCATGCGCGGCTCGTGGTCCTTCACCTCCGGCTCGCACTCCGCCAGCTCGGCCTCGGTGACGTAAGGCGGGTTGCACACGATCAGGTGGTACACGCCGCCCTCCACGGGCGCGAACAGATCACCCTCCAGCAGGCGCACCCGGTCGATCAGCTCGTGACGCTCGGCGTTGCCGCGGGCCACCGCGAGCGCCTCGGCCGACGCGTCGGTCAGGTCCACGTGCACGTGCGGCCGCTCGGCGGCGAGGGTCAGCCCGATGCAGCCGCTCCCGGTGCAGAGATCGAGGATGCGCGCCTCGGCCGGCTTCATCGCCGGATCCTCGGGCGGCTCGGCCACCTCGGGCGCCGGCTCCATCGCGGGGGGAGGCTCCGGGGCCGGGGCCGCCTCCTCCACGTCCTCCTCCGCCGGGGCCTCGGGGGCCGGCGGCTCGGGCGGGAGGAAGCGCTTCTTCGGCGGCTTGGGCAGCAGATCGAGCGCGCGCTGCACGAGGGTCTCGGTGTCGGGCCGAGGCACGAGCACGGCCGGGCTCACGTCGAAGCGCCGCCCCCAGAACTCGCGATGCCCGACGATGTAGGCGACCGGCTCTCTCCCGCGGCGTCGCTTCACGCGATCGCGGATCGCGGCGAGCTCATCGGAGGAGAGCGGGCGGTCGAGCTCGAGGTAGAGGCCGACCCGGTTCAGGCTGAGCGCGTCTCCGACCAGGATCTCGGCGTCCAGCCGCGGCGATCCCAGCCCTCGCTCGCGAAAGTCCTTGGCCGTCCAGTCCAGGACCTTGCGAATGCTCCAGTCGTCGCCCATCGGCCGCGTCGATAGCGCACCGGGGGGCGGGAGAAAAGCGCGCGAGCGGAAACGACGCGCGCCGCCGCTCGAGCCGCGAAGCCCAATCCTCCGGCTCCGGCCCCGTCCGGCGGGTCGGAGGAGGCAGCGGAGGCGGCAGCGAGCGCGGCAGCGAGCGCGGCAGCGGAGGCGGCAGCGGAGGCGGCAGCGAGCGCGGCTGCGGAGGCGGCAGCGAGCGCGGCAGCGGAGGCGGCAGCGAGCGCGGCTGCGGAGGCGGCTGCGGAGGCGGCTGCGGAGGCGGCTGCGGAGGCGGCAGCGGAGGCGGCTGCGGAGGCGGCAGCGGAGGCGGCTGCGGAGGCGGCAGCGGAGGCGGCAGCGGAGGCGGCAGCGGAGGCGGCAGCGGAGGCGGCAGCGGAGGCGGCTGCGGAGGCGGCTGCGGAGGCGGCAGCGGAGGCGGCAGCGGAGGCGGCTGCGGAGGCGGCAGCGGAGGCGGCAGCGGAGGCGGCTGCGGAGGCGGCTGCGGAGGCGGCAGCGGAGGCGGCTGCGGAGGCGGCTGCGGAGGCGGCAGCGGAGGCGGCAGCGAGCGCGGCAGCGGAGGCGGCAGCGAGCGCGGCAGCGGAGGCGGCAGCGAGCGCGGCAGCGGAGGCGGCGCCGAGCGCGGCAGCGAGCGCGGCAGCGGGCGCGGCGCCATGCCCACCGAGCTAGCTATTCCTCCTCGCCTCTCGCCTCCCTGCTCCCCCGATATGCGTCGACACCGAGGCGTGGGTCGCGAAATCGGACTCGGCGTCGGACTCGGACTCGGACTCGGACTCGGCGTCGGACTCGGCGTCGGACTCGGCGTCGGACTCGGATTCGGACTCGGATTCGGCGTCGGACTGGGCGCGCCCCGAGCTCGGCGGAGATCGATGAAACGAATAGGATCGTCCCCGCTCTCCGAACTGCGGCCGCCCCGAGGTCAGCGGAGATCGATGAAACGAATAGGATCGTCCCCGGTCTCACGGACTCGTCCGGCCGAATGACGATATGACGACGAGCGTCCCCGGTCTCACGGATGAGATCGTCCCCGCTCTCCGAACTGCGGCCAGTGGCGGCAGCAAGCGCAGCGCCATGGGCACCAAGCTAGCTATTCCTCCTCGCCTCTCGCCTCCCTCCTCCCCTGAGATGCGTCGACACCGAGGGGTAGCGGGCACGGACTCGGCGTCGGACTCGGGCCCGCCCCGAGGTCAGCGGAGATCGATGAAACGAATAGGATCGTCCCCGGTCTCACGGACTCGTCCGGCCGAATGACGATATGACGACGAGCGTCCCCGGTCTCACGGGCTCGTCCGAACGCGAATGGCGGCTCCGACCGAAGCCGGAGCCGCCAGTAGCTCAGTGCATCATCTTCCAGGTCACCGCGCGCGCCTTGTCGGCCCAGTCCGCCAGCGGCGCGACGGTCTCCTGGCTGACGTAGCCCAGCCCCGCGGCCGCGAGCAGCCACACCCGCGCCTCGCCGGCGGACCCGTAGGCCGTCTCGAACCGCTCGCGCTGGTGTCCACCGCGCCGGTTCTCGCCCTCGCCGAGGTTGCCGACCACGCTCGACGCGCTGTCGCGCAGCTGCCGAGCGAGGTTCTTGTCCTGCTCGCGATGGCCTCCCAGACGGGCCGCACCCGCGTGAGCCAGTCGATCGCTTCCGAGGTGATGTTCAGCATCGTCATCTCCGAGAGGCGGCCCGCGCGACGCTGTGTCGCGCATCGTCCTCCGCCGCCTCCGCGCTGGGCGCGGACGGGCTAGTCAGGGACGAGGGCCCGCAGGGCCCGCAGCCGGCGAAGCCGGCGCCGCAGGCGTCCTTTACTCGCCCGGCCGCGTCCGGCACCGTCGGAGGAGGAGGCCGAGGCGCCAACACGTCTACCTCTCATACGGGCGCGAAGCGCGACGAGGACCGCGAGGCCGGCAGCGGGACCGGCTGCGGGACCGGCTGCGGGACCGGCTGCGGGACCGGCTGCGGGACCGGCTGCGGGACCGGCTGCGGGACCGGCTGCGGGACCGGCTGCGGGACCGGCTGCGGGACCGGCTGCGGGACCGGCTGCGGGACCCGTCCCCTATCCTCGTTCTGCGTCGACGACGAGATCGGACTCGGATTCGGACTCGGATTCGGACTCGGACTCGGACTCGGACTCGGACTCGGATTCGGATTCGGACTCGGACTCGGACTCGGATTCGGATTCGGACTCGGGTTCGGACTCGGATTCGGATTCGGAGTCGGGCTCGGACTCGGAGTCGACTCGCAGGTTCGATGGGTGCGTCACGGTCACCCCTCGGGCCTCCTGCTCGACGTAGCCGAGCCTCGCGGACGCGAGCAGCCACCCTCGATCTCGTTGCCGCTCTCCCCCCGCTGCTTCAGCTCGGCAGCGAGGCGCGAAGGCTCGCGAGGCGCGCGAGCACGAGCTCGCGACGATCGTCGAGCTCGGCGCGCAGCCGATCGATGCTCTCCAGCTTCTCCACCAGCTGGTGGACCCCCGCCTCGCACGGCCCGGCTCCCTCGTCCGAGAGGCAGTCGGCCATCCTTCGAAGCTCGCGCGTCGAGAAGCCCGTCGCGATGAAGTCTCGGATGCGCGCCGCCCGACGCAGGTCGGCCTCGCCGTAGCGACGGTAGCCGTTGGCCGCGCGGCAGACCTCGATGAGGCCCTCCTTCTCGTAGTGCCGAAGCATGCGCTCCGTGATTCCGAGCTTCTCGGCCGCTTCCTTGATCCTCATCGCGCGCTCTCCCGCTTCGCCTTCAGGTTCGCGACGACCACCCGCCGTCGACGGTGACGACCTGCCCGGTGGTCCACTCGTTCCTGGGGCTCCCGAGGCGCAAGATCCAGGGGACGATGTCATCCGTGACGCCACGCCAACCCAGGGGGACCTGGGCGGCCTCTTCTCGTTCCACGGCGTGCGCGGTCTCCTGGGACAGCCCCATCATCCCGGTGAGAGCGCCGCTCCGCACCGGCCCAGGCGCGACGGCGTTCACGCGGATCCCGTCGCCCGCGAGCTCCATCGCCCAGGCCCGGGTGAGATGCTCGAGGGACGCCTTGGTGGCCGCGTAGTGCGCGAGCATCGGCGCCGCGTTCCGTGAGACGGCGGTCCCGATGTTCACGATGGCGCCCTGGGTCAGCCGCAGCGCCGGCAGCGCCTCCTTCACGAGGAGCGAAGGCGCGATGATGTTCACTGCGCAGATCCCGGCGATGGCATCGAAGTCATAGGACTCGATCGGCAGCGGTCGACCCGCGCCGGCGTTGTTGACGACGAAGTCCAGCCTGTCCCATCGCGAGAGCGCAGCGCGCACGACGCGCTCGGCGCTCGTCGGATCCGCGCTGTCGGCCCGCACCGACTCGATGGCGTCGTGCTCCGCGGCGACCCGGTCGAGCCGCTCTGCGTCGCGCCCCGTGATGACGACGTTCGCGCCGCGAGCCACCAGGGCCAGCGCCACCGCCCGCCCGATGCCGGAGCTCCCCCCGGTCACGATCGCCACCTTGTTCTGCCACTCGTTTTCGCTAGTCATGTTCGCTTCGCCTCCCGGAATCGTGGTTGGCGCCCTGGGGCGCAGCGAAGCTCTGGGGGCCTGCCACTAGTGTCAGGGTCAAGTGGGAATCGACCGCGTCGGGCGCAGGCGCCGCTCGCGGGCGTCGAGCCCCGCCCTCCAGATCGACGAGCGCCGCTCCGGGTTGGCGCGGGGCCTCGGTGCCGGTACCTTGTTTCCGGATCTTTTCTTCGGGGATACCAGGGATGGACGACAGCGAGACGGGGCGGCGTGCGGGTGCGCGTCGCCTCTCGATCATGTTCGCGCTCGGGTGCGCGGCCATCGGCGGGGGGGTGACCTCTCCCGGGTGCGCCGAGTTCGACACGACGCCGGTGCCGGTGGCTCACGGGAGCCTCGGGGAGGAGATCGTCCAGGTCTTCTGCGAGCGGATCGCGGCCGACGCCGAGCGCGCGCGCCCCGAGGGAGAGCCGCGCGACGTGAGCGGGGCGCGCTGGAAGGCGGTGTGCGAGGCCAACGCGCCCGTTCCCGCCGACGCGCCCCCGCGGCTCGTGGCCCTGATGGAGAACCGGACCCGCCTCGCCGAGGCGCTCGACCGGACGCTGCCGGAGTCGATGAGCGACGACCTCGGGCTCTTCATGGGCGAGCTGCTCCCGTTCTTCGACACCCCCGACGAGCGGCTCCCGACCCAGACCCGGCGGCTCGCCGACTTCCTCGACCGGCTCTCCCGCGACGACGAGGCGGTGGCCGCGCTCGAGCGGCTCGGGACCCGGCAGGGCTACCGCCCGCTGCGCCTCGCGCTCGGCGTCACCCGGCCGACCCTCGCCTACCCCCGGTTCGACGAGTTCGCCGAGGTCGCGCTGCACACCCTGCTCGAGGGATCGGCCCGCGAGGAGTTCCTCGATCTGCAGGCCGCGCTCGCGCTCGAGCTGGCGACGATGGAGGCCGATCCGAGCGACGACGCCGCGGACCAGACGACGCTGGCCCTGATGCGCGAGCTCATGTTCACCCAGGACGACCTCTTCCGGACCGGCGAGCCGAGCTACGTCCTGCTCCGCGACGCGCGCGGCATGGCGCTGCCGAACCCGGCCGCCTCCCTCGCGCCGTTCGTCGACCTCGACGCCGACGGGCTCGCCGACGTGGACGGGCTCGGGCGCTTCGTCGACGGGTCGGGGGCCGCGCTCGACGTGCCGACGCCCTTCCGGATCCAGGACGAGACCGGCGTGCCTCGCGATCCCTCGGGCCGCGCGATCCGGACCGACGGGACCCGCTACTACGCCTACCTGGACGCGAGCCGCACGATGCTCGCCGGCACGACCGCGGAGCTGGCCCCCTGGTTCGAGCCGGACGCGCCGACGCTCATGCAGATGAGCCGCGGCCTCCCGGTCCTGATGGGCCCGCCGGCGGACACCTCGTTCAGCTACGGCGCCTACACGCACCGCTACGCCGCGTTCGACACGACGCGCGGGCCGATGTTCGACGCGGTGCACGCGCTGGGCGAGCTGATGCACCGGGACGAGACCGAGGGCGCGCTCATCGCGACCGAGTTGCTGCTGCGCGACCACGAGTCCGCCGCCGCCGGCATCGTGCGCAGCGCGCGGTTCATGGCCAACGAGAGCGACCTCCACCCGGAGGCGGTGCTGACCCAGCCCAACGTCTTCTGGGACGACCTGATCGAGGTGCTGGTGCGGATCAGCCAGCGGCCGGGGATGCTCGAGGCGGTGATGCGGTCGTTCAGCGACCCGCGCAGCGAGAACGGCGGTCAGCTCTTCGCGGCCTTCATGCGCAACCGGGACCGGGTCACCTTCGATCCGAGGAACCCGAACGGCCCGCCGCTCGGTCTGCCGCTCGACCAGGCGGTCGACCGCCGCATGCCCGACTCGTTCGACAACGAGAGCCTCTGGCAGCGCACGGTGGCGCTCATCGATGGGCTGAACGGCGTGCAGGTCTGCAACCGGGCCCAGGCGCGCCTCAACATCCGCGTCACCGTCGGCCCGTTCTCGGTCCCGCTCGAGTACCCGTTCCCGTGGCAGGACGCCGCCGAGGAGTGCGAGCTCATCCGGATCGACAACGTCGCCGAGGCCTACGCTCGCGCCATCATGGGAGACTACGAGCTCGAGCTGCAGAGCGGATTCCTGAGGGCGATGATCGACGTGGGCGACGCGCTGAGCGTCGACGTGGACGAGGCGCTCGAAGTCTCGGCCGGCATCGACGGCCTCACCCGCCGCCCGACCCCGCAGGCCCTCAACCGGCTGGTCTTCTGGGGCCTCTCCGACGAGACCGGGCTGCGGAGCTGCACCCCGGACGAGGACGGCGGCGACTGCAACAGCGAGTTCGCCGGCCAGATCTTCGACCCGGTCCGCGACCGGCACGGCAACCTCGTCATCGAGCGCTACCACGGGACGATCTTCGCGTGGGAGGCGCCCGGGTTCTACGAGGCCATGCAGCCGCTCATCGAGGTGCTGCACCGACCGGGCTACACCTACGATCCCGAGGGCAACTACTTCTTCGGCGACCTGCTCGGGACCCTGCACGCCCACTGGGCCTCCCCCGACAACGATCAGTACTGCCTCGCGCCCGCGTGCCGCCCCGGCGACCCGAACTTCAGTCACGCGTCGAACGTGCGCGGCTACGAAGAGCTGGTCGCGGCCGGCTTCGAGGAGGGGCAGCTCACCCAGCGGCTGCACCGGATGAACCTCGCGCTCGAGGAGGTCGAGGTGGAGCCGGGCGTGGACGGCGTCGCGGCCCTCGCGGCCGCCGGCGAGGTGATGATCGACCCGCGCCGCAACGTCGGCCTGACCGATCGCTTCGGCAACGGGACGACCCGCACCAACGACGGCGCGCGCGAGCTGTCGGTGACCCCGCTCTACCTGCTCCTCGACGCCTTCGCGGCGATGGACGCGGCGTGGGAGGCGGAGCCCGAGCGGCGGGCCGAGTTCCTGATCGCGCGGCGCGCGATGGCCGAGCAGTTCCTCGGCACGCGCACCCTCGGCGCCGGCTTCCGCCTCGAGAACCAGCGGGCCCGTGCCATCCTGCTCACCGCCCTGCCCTTCATGCGCGACCGCATCGACGACCACCGCGCCCGGGGGGACCTGCTCGAGTGGGCGACCGGCCTCGACCAGCGCATGGAGGAGACGATGCGCGAGCCGCTGATGGCCGCGCTCATCCGCTTCCTCGACGCGGTGAACGAGGACCCGGAGGCGCGGGCCGCGCTCGCGCAGCTCATGGGCTACCTGGTGAGCGAGGCGAGCGAGAACGACGCCTTCGCCTCGACCCTCTACGGCGCGGCCGACGCCCTGATGGTGCTCGAGGACGACCGCAACATCGTCCCGCTCATGAACGCGCTCAGCGAGGGGCTCGCCCCCAACGCGCGCGAGGTCGTCCGTAGCGGCGGCGCGCTGGACCTCGAGGGGAGCGCGGTGATCGACGCGCTCGACCTCGTGCAGGACATCCAGGCGGTCGACGACGACCGCACGCTCCGGCGCATCCTCCAGAACGCGGTGTCGCTCCCGGCGGCCGGGGACCCGGTGACGCCGCTGGAGACCATCCTCGACGTCATCGCCGAGGTGAACCGCGCCGCGCCCAACGCCGGCGGCAGCCTCCGCGCCGACGACTACCGCGCCGTCTTCGGTGAGGTGACCGACTTCATGCTCGACGAGGACCACGGCCTCGAGCGCCTCAACGGGGTCGTGCAGCACCGCCGCTGCTTCCCCGAGCACGGCACGAGCTGCGGCGCGATGGGCGCCGAGATGGAGTCGGCGGGTCTGTGCTACGAAGGCGCGTCGTGTCAGTGCATGGACATGAGCGGGTCGCTCCAGTGGCGCTGCGCGCGTCCCTGATCGCCCTCGCGATCCTCGCCGCGCTCCTGCCCGCCGACCGCGCGTCGGCGGGCGGGTTCTATCTCGCGCCGCGGGGGACGGGTCCGCTCGGGCGCGGCGGCGCGTTCGTGGCCGGCGCCAACGACCCGCACGCGGTCTGGTACAACCCGGCCGGCCTCGCGTGGTCGGGCGATCAGCTGCTGCTCGACGGCACGCTGACCCTCTTCGAGACCACGTTCACGCGCATCGACGGCGGCGGCAACACGCTGCGCCCGGCGCGCGGCTACCACACCTACCTGCCCATCCCCACGCTCGGCGGCTCCTTCTCGCTCGACGAGCTGCCCGAGTGGACGTTCGCGCTGACGCTCCAGGCGCCGAACTCGGCGCTGATGGACTGGCCACAGGAGCCGGACGCGCCGCAGCGCTACTCCCTGCTCTCGCTCGAGGGGAGCCTCCTGGCCACCGCCGCCGCGGCCGCCGCGTGGCGTCCCATCGAGGAGCTGTCGATCGGCCTCGCCGCGCACCTGCTCATCGGCTCGTTCGACGCCACCGTGGCGCTCAGCGCCTGCGACGGCGTCATCTGCTCGTTCCCCGAGGACCCAGAGTACGACGGCGTCGCCAACATCGCGCTGCCGACCGTCTTCCCGCTCTTCGTGCTCGGCGCGGTCGTGCAGCCGATCGACGCGCTCAAGATCGGCTTCAGCGTCTCGACGCCGTTCAACCTCGAGGGCAGCGCGCGGCTCCGGGTGCGACCGCCGCCGGCCGCCGCCTTCGAGGGCGCGGAGGTCGTCAACCGCGGCGCCGGGTGCAACCACGAGGACGAGACCGACCCGTGCCGCGAGAACACCCGGGCGGACACCCAGCTCGAGTTCCCTTGGGTGTTCCGCCTCGGCGTCGAGGTCACGCCGATGACCGGGCTGCGGATCGAGGCCGCCGCCGTGTACGAGACCTGGTCGGTGCAGGACGCGGCCCGCATCGTTCCGCGCGACGTCTGGATCGAGGGCGCGCTCGGCGGCGGGCTCGAGTACGAGGTCGGGCCGCTGAGCATCCCCCGCCAGATGAACGACACCATCAGCCTGCGGCTCGGCGGCGAGCTCGACATCGACATCGTCACCGCGCGCCTCGGCTTCAGCTTCGAGAACGGCGCGTTCTCCGACGCCTACCTGACCCCGCTGACCATCGACAGCGACAAGCTGATCTTCAGCGGCGGCGCCACCGTGAACCTCTCCGACGAGGTCTCGCTCGACGCCGTCGTCGGCTACCTCTGGATGGCGAGCCGCAGCGTGCGCAACAGCGCGGTGCCGCAGGCCAACCCCATCCGGCCCCCAGGCAGCGAGGTCGAGACGGTCTACGTCGGCAACGGCGACTACGAGATGGGGGCCCCGTTCTTCGGACTCACCGTGCGCTGGCGCCTCGACGCCGGTCACATCCGCGGGCCGGGGACCGAGCCCCAAAACGCCGAGGAGCCGGAGCCGGCGGCCGAGGAGCCCCAGGAGACCGAGCCGACGGCCCCGGTCGGCACGAGCGCCGACCCCTCGACTCCCTGGTATCTCCAGGGCGAGGCGGCGGGCACCGGCGGCGCGACCCCCTCGCCCGACCCCGCGGCGGAAGAGCCGGCGGCCGAGGAGCCGCCCCCCGAGGCCGAGCCCCCGGCGGAGACCGCGCGCGAGCGGCGACGGCGTCTGCGCCGCGAGCGACGGCAGCGACGGCGGGAGCAGCGCCGCCGCCGACGCGCGCGCTGAAGAAGCGGGCCCGGCGGCCGTACTCGCATCCGTCGCTCGGCGGCACTATCCCGAACCTGCAACCGTGAGCCCCTCTCGACGGAACCTCCCCGTGGCGCTGATCACGGGCGCCGCGCTGTGCGCCCTCGTCGGCGCGTGGTGGTGGCTCGGGGAGGCGGAGACGCGGCAGACGCGAGAGCGGACGGCCCGCGACGCGCGGCAGGCCTCGCTCCGGCTCTCGGACTTCGTGGCCGCGCGCCTGGTGGCCGTCGAGTCCGTGCGCCGCATCCGGGAGGCCGGGCTGCTCACCGAGGAGGCCTCCTTCGTCCGCAGCTGCACCATCGTGCAGGACGAGCTCGGCGGGTACCTGGCGATCAACTGGATCGACGCGGACGGGACCATCCGCTGGGTCAGCCCCGCCGACCGCAACGCGCGCGCCCGCGGCCGCAACGTCTTCGAGCACCCGCAGGCCTCCCCCGCCGCGCGCCGCGCCGAACGCACCCGTCGGCCGAGCGCCACCCCGCCGATCCCGCTCTTCCAGGGCATCGCGGGGTTCGCCACCTACTACCCGGTCGTGATCGACGGCGAGCTCCGCGGCTTCATCAACGGCGTCTTCGACATCCGCGGGCTGGTCGAGGCGGCGCTGTCGGGGGGCATCCTCGACGCGAACGAGGTCCGCATCACCAACGCGCGCGGCGAGCGGGTGCACGAGACGCCCGGCTTCGAGGCCGCGGCCGCCGCCCGCCCCGTCGGCGAAGGCGAGCTCGAGGTGGTGGGCGACGTGTGGCGGCTGACGCTCGTCCAGAGCGACGCCACCGCCCAGCCGTCGGTCGCCCGGCACGTGTTCCTCGCCGTGGGCCTCGCCCTCATCCTGCTCTGCGCGTTTCTGGCCGCCCGCATCCTGGCCAAGCGCGAGCGCCAGCGGCAGCTCGAGCGGGAGCAGCGTCAGCTCGCCCAGCTCGTGGCCGCGAGCCGCGACCTCCACGCGCTGCTCGACCGCGAGGGGCGCGCGCTCCGGGCCAACGCCGCCGCCCGCCCGTGGGTGACCGCGGGGGCGCACTTCGGCGACCACGTGGACGACCGCGAGGCCTGGGAGGCGGCGCTGCGCGGCGCCTTCGCCGGCGAGCCCCAGCGGCTCTCGCTCCACCTCGGCCCGGACGCGGCCCTGCACGACGTCACCCTCTCGCCGCTCGGGGGCGACGCCGACGGAGAGTGGGTGGCGCTGCACGCCAAGGACGACCGCGAGCGCCGGCGCCTCGAGGAGGACCTGCACCGCGCCCAGAAGCTCGAGGCCATCGGTCGGCTCGCGGGCGGCATCGCCCACGACTTCAACAACCTGCTCACCGCGGTCACCGGCCTCGCGATCGTCGCCCGCACCGACCCGCGCCTGCCCGAGGACCTGGGCGAGGACATGGACGCCATCGTCGGCGCCGCCGAGCGGGGCTCCGACCTGACCCGCAAGCTGCTCGCCTTCGCCCGCGCCGACCCCGCCGAGCCCGACCGCGTCGTCGACCTCGGCGACCAGGTCCGGAGCCTGCGCCGCCTGCTCCGGCAGCTCGTCCGGGAAGACGTCTCGCTCGGCGTCTCCTGCCCGAGCGAGCCGGTCTGGGTCAGCGTGGCCCCGTCCCAGCTGGAGCAGATGGTGCTCAACCTGGTGGTGAACGCCATCGACGCGATCGAGGGCCACGGCCGCGTGGAGGTGCGGGTCGAGACCAGCGGCGACCGCGCCGCGCTCGTGGTGGAGGACGACGGCACCGGAATGAGCGAGGAGGTGCGCGAGCGCGTCTTCGAGCCCTTCTTCACCACCAAGGCGCCCGGCAAGGGCACCGGCCTCGGCCTCGCGTCGGTCTACGGCATCGCGCGCGGCCGCGGCGGCGAGGTCCAGCTCGAGAGCGCCCTCGGCGAAGGCACCACCGTGCGGGTCCTGCTGCCGCTCGCCGAGCCCCCCGCGGCGGTCGCGCCCTCCCCGTCCATCGCCCCCCGACCGCGCGAGCACGGCGCCGTCGTGCTCCTCGCCGAGGACGAGCCCCGGGTGCGCTCCACCACCCGCCGCATCCTCGAGATGGCCGGCTTCGAGGTCCTCGAAGCCGAGAACGGCCGCGCCGCCCTCGAGCTGCTCGACCGCACCGACGTCACCCCCGACGTGCTCGTCAGCGACGTCATCATGCCCGAGATGCGCGGCCCCGAGCTCGCGCGCGAAGTCCGCCGCCGCTGCCCCGACATCGGCGTCGTCCTCTGCAGCGGCTACGTCGGCGACGCCCTCGACGGCGCCGGCGTCGAAGCCCTCGATGCCGAGCTCGTCTCCAAGCCCTACCGCCCCGCCGACCTGCTCGACGCCATCGATCGCGTGCGCCCCGGGGCCGCCGCCGCCGCCAGCTGATCCCTCCACTGCCCACCCCTCGGTCGCCCCTACTCGCAGGAAGCGAGGAAGGGAGGAAGCGAGGAAGAGAGACCTGGGAAGGCGCGCATCGGCGGCTCGCCACGTCCCCGACGACTGCCGCCGCCTCGGCCACCGGTGTCAGGGAGAGGGGAGACGGGAGAACGGAGGCGAGGAGGAATGGGTGGGAACGAGGGGGGCGGGAACGAAGGCGCGGGAACCAAGGGGGCGGGAACGAAGGCGCGGGAACGAAGGCGCGGGAACCAAGCGAAGCGAAGGGGTGACCCCGTCCTACAGCCGCCGAGCCAACCGCGGCGGAGGCCCCGAGACGACGGCAGGCGACGAGCGCAGCGACGTCGCCGCACGAGCCACCGGCCCCGTTCGACCCCGCGGCAGCGGGCGTGCGAGGCCCCGAGACGACGGCAGGCGACGAGCGCAGCGACGTCGCCGCACGAGCCACCGGCCCCGTTCGACCCCGCGGCAGCGGGCGTGCGAGGCCCCGAGACGACGGCAGGCGACGAGCGCAGCGACGTCGCCGCACGCACCACCCCGCCCGTTCGATCCCGCGGCAGCGGGCGGCCAGCTCGCGCGCAGCGCGAGCGCGAGCCGCGTGGCTCACGCGCGGAGCGCGGGATACGCGCGCCGCAGGCGCGCGACTTGGGTGGGGGGGCCCCGCGGAGCCGGCTGACCCGTGTCTGCGGAGGGTGCGGACGCACCCGGAGCGGACACGGGTCTGACGGCG
>Ga0310345_10001508_pt1 | contig 25688 bp, 28 predicted proteins | sample HC15DNA20500_MG_FD_204667 | JGI IMG/M metagenome (GOLD analysis project Ga0310345, IMG submission 204667) | Marine microbial communities from station ALOHA, North Pacific Subtropical Gyre - HC15-DNA-20-500_MG | ecosystem: Environmental > Aquatic > Marine > Oceanic | place: Pacific Ocean: North... | reverse complement strand
TCAATCGCGCGCGGAAACGGTCCTCAGCGCCCCGCGCCGTCGCCGCCCGAGCGGCGCTGGCGCGCCATCTGCGAGAAGGCCGAGGCGAAGAGATCCCCGAACCCCGGCGAGGACGGCCCCGCCACGGCCCCCGAGGTGACCCGGGCCGAGCCGCGCGCCGCCCCGTCCACGCACCAGGCGACGGTGGCCGCGAGCGCGCCGCCCGAGGCGCCGCCGCCCGCCGCGCCCCCGCCCGCGCAGAGCGCGTCGGGCGAAGCCGGTCCGAAGCCGATGGCGAGCCGCGGATCGGTCCCCGGAGCGGCGAGCGCGAAGCTCGCGCCCCCTTCCGAGGCCGGCGCCCGCAGCGCCGCCGCCACCGCTTCGGGCCCCGCGCCGTCGGGCGGGGCGCCCACGACCGAGACCACCGGCCGGGCGGCGAGGAAGGCGCGGATCTGGTCGGCCGAGCCCGGCGCCCGGTCGACCTGGCTGACCACGCCCGCCCCGGCGCAGCCGGCGAGGACCAGGGGAACGAGCAGGCAGGCGGCGCGGCGCGAAGTCATGGCCATGTCCCGGTTTTTCCGCGGGGGAGGGGGCGAGCATGCGCCCGCCCCGCCGCCCCGGCAAGCCGCCCGCCGCGCACGGCTTCGTGAGGCCCCTCCACCCCGCCCGGGCGCGCGCCCCGCCGCCCGGCCGCCCGCTCCCGCACGGGCCCTGCCGCGTCGGCCCGCCGCGGCACTGGATCGCCGGGCCCGCGGGCGCTACTTGGGGGGGACGCCCGCCCGGCGCCGGGCGCGCCAACCGACGGGAGCGGGGATGAGCGGACTTCTGGCCCTACTGGACGACGTGGCGGCGATCGCCAAGCTCGCCTCGACCCAGATCGACGACATCGTGGGGCAGACCGCCAAGGCGGGGTCGAAGGCCGTGGGCGTGGTGATCGACGACGCCGCGGTGACGCCCAAGTACGTGCACGGCATCCCCGCCGCGCGCGAGTTGCCGATCGTGATGCGCATCGCCCGCGGCTCGCTGTTCAACAAGCTGGTGATCCTGCTGCCCGTCGCCCTGCTGCTGGAGGCGTTCCTGCCCTGGGCGCTGACGCCGCTCCTGATGATCGGCGGCTTCTACCTGTGCTTCGAGGGCGCCGAGAAGATCGTGCACGCCCTCCACCCCCATCCCGAATCCCACACGCAGGAGGCCGAGACCCTCGACGCCGCCCATCTCGAGCGGCAGCGCGTGGCGGGGGCGATCAAGACCGACTTCATCCTCTCGGCCGAGATCATGACCATCTCGCTCTCGGCCATCGAGACCGACAGCATCTGGATCGAGGCGGTGGCGCTGGCTACGGTGGCCTTCTTCATCACCGCGCTGGTCTACGGCGCGGTGGCGCTGCTGGTGAAGATGGACGACCTGGGGCTGCGCCTGGCGCAGGACGGCGGCAGCGAGACCACCCGCGCCTTCGGCCGGCGGCTGGTGCGGGCGATGCCCTCGGTGATGTCGGCCATCGCCGCCATCGGCACCGTGGCGATGCTGTGGGTGGGCGGCAACATCCTGACCCATGGCGTGGCCGAGCTGGGCTTCCCCTGGCTCTACGAGACCATCCACCACCTGGGCGAGGCGACGGCGCAGGCGCTGGGCGTGCTGCCCGGCCTGGTCGCCTGGGCGGTGGCGGCGCTCGTCGACGGGGTGCTGGGGCTGGTGATCGGCCTCGCCCTGATCCCCGCCGCGGCCCATGTCTTCGCGCCGCTGGCCGAGCGGGTCTCGGCGCTGCTGCCCCGGCGGGGCGAGGCGGGCTGAGCTCCGCCGCGCGGGCCGGTCCGCGGCCGCCCTGCGACAGGGGCCTGCGGCGAGGATATCCCCCGGGCGCCCTCGTTTCCCGCCGCCAAACCGTCTAAGGAGGGGGCCGAGGGCAGGAAAACGCGCAGGCCGGAACGGCCGCGCGCAAGAGGAGCGCGACGCGCAGGCATGGCGGGCGGCTTCGGACGCGGCGGATCGGCGGGCAGGACCGCGCTTTCGCGATATGCGCTCCTGGAATCCACGGGCGTCTATCGCGACGGCGTCTCCCAGCGCCCGCAGGAGGTGGTGGTCCGCTTCGGCGAGGCCTCGCTGATCCTGATGAGCTTCGACGACATGCCCGTGGCCCACTGGGCGCTGGCCAGCCTTCGCCGGGTGCGCGCGCCGGGCGGCGACGGCGGCGCGCTGTCGCTGACGCCCGAGCCCGACGACGCCTGGGGCGACGCCGAGGGCGACGAGAGCCTGCTGATCTCCGACCCCGAGATGATCCGCGCCATCGAGGAGGTCTGCGCCGACCTCGACCGGCGCCCCTCGCGCCTGCCGCAGCTTCTGCGCCTGCTGGGCTGGTTCGCCGCCGCCGCGGCGCTGGCCGCCGCGCTGGCGGTCTGGGGCCTGCCCTGGGCGACCCAGCGCCTCGCCGACCTGGTGCCCCCCGCGCAGGAGCGCAAGCTGGGCGACGCGGTGATGGCCCGCCAGATCGAGGCGATCGGCGTGGGCGAGCGCCCGGTCTGCTCGACGCCGGAAGGGGACCAGGCGCTCGACCGCCTGTCGGCGCGGCTGCTCGCCGGCGTGCGCCTGCATGTGCCGGTGACCCTGCAGGTGATCCGCAGCCCCGAGGTCAACGCCTTCGCCGCCCCCGGCGGGCGGGTCGCGATCCTCTCGGGCCTGCTCGAGACCGCCTCCGGCCCCGACCAGGTGGCGGCGGTGCTGGCCCACGAACTGGGCCATGTCGCCCATCGCGACGGCCTGCGCGCCCTGCTGCGCCAGGCGGGGACGCAGGGGCTGATGACGCTGTTCCTGGGCGATCTCGCCGGCGGCTCGCTGGCCTCGCTGACGCAGATGGCGCTCGACAGCTCCTACTCGCGCGAGATGGAGGCCGAGGCGGACGACTTCGCCCACCGGATGCTGACCGACGCGGGCCTGCCCACCGGGGCGCTGGCCGACTTCTTCCGCCGGCTGCAGCAGGTGCAGGGCGCGCAGGCCGAGGGGCTGGCCGGCCATTTCGCCTCCCACCCCGATCTCGGCGCGCGGGTCGAAGCGGCCGAGGCCGCCGACCAGCTCCAGGGCCGCCCCTGGCGTCCGGCGCTGGAGGATGCGGACTGGATCGCCCTCAAGGAGATCTGCGCCGATTGACCTCGGGGGCCGCGGCCGCGCGCGAAGTCAGGCCGCGGCGCCCCCCTCCTGCGTCTCCGCCCACTCGCTCAGCCGGTCGCGCAGGGCCGAGATCTCGGCGTTCAGCGCCACCAGCCGCTCCACCGGCAGGCCGGTCGCCTCGACCAGCGCCTCGGTGAGGCCCTCGGTCTTCGCGCGCAGGGCCCGGCCCTCGTCGGTCAGGGTCACGCGCACCGCGCGGGCGTCGCCCCGGTCGCGGGCACGGGTCGCCAGGCCCATCGCCTCCAGCCGCTTGAGCACCGGCGTCAGGGTCGAGGTCGCGAGGCGCAGCTCCGCGCAGAGCTCCCCCACCAGCCGCCCGTCGCGCGCCCACAGCGCGGTCATCGCCAGGAACTGCGGATAGGTCAGGCCCAGCCGCTCCAGCCAGGGCCGGTAGACGCGGTGCATCGCGTGGCTCGCGGAATAGAGCGCGAAGCACAGCATGCCGTCCGCGGGCGCGGCCGGGCGGGCGTCCTTCGGGTCGGGGTCCGGGGCAGAGCCGGGATCGGCGCCGGCGCAGGACATGGAGCCTCCTTCGATGCATCGGGTCGCGTCGCCGGGGCGGCCGCGGGAGCGCCTGCGGCGCCTCCGTCGAGCCGGCCGACAATATCGTGCCCGATATAGTCGCTCGCGATTGACTTTTGGAGGGCGGCTCCCCAGATCGGTCTCACGCGAAATGATCGCGCACGACATATTCGGAATGACGCAAAGGAGATCCCCATGTCCGTCGACGTCAAGTACACCACCAAGGCGCGCGCCACCGGCGGGCGCGACGGCGCGGCCGAGACGCTGGACGGCTCGCTGAAGGTGAAGCTGGCGCCGCCGAAGGAGATGGGCGGCTCGGGCGACGGCAACAACCCCGAGCAGCTGTTCGCCGCCGGCTACGCGGCCTGTTTCCTGGGCGCGATGAAGGCGGTCGCGCGGGGCGAGGGGTTCCCCAAGGTTCCCAACGACGCGACGGTGACGGCGACGGTGGGCATCGGCCCCCGCTCCGAGGGCGGCTTCGGGATCACCGCGGCGCTGGAGATCTCCCTGCCGGGCGTGGACAAGGCCGAGGCGGAGAAGCTGGTCGAGGCCGCCCACCAGGTCTGCCCCTATTCCAACGCCACCCGCGGCAACGTCGACGTGGGCCTGACGGTCGCGTGACGCCTCCGGGCCGTCCGGCGGAGCCTCGCCGGACGGCCCGTCCTCCACCTGGCGCACCGCCTCCCCCGTCGCGGCACGGCGCCTCGCAAGCGGCCCTCGCCAGCCCCGAGGCGGCTTCGCCCCGCCTCGCGGCGCCTCCTGGCCGACCTCGCCTGCGACCTTCCGTCTTCGCCTCCGACCTCCGCCCACGGCCCGGTCCGCCCGGCGCGCGCCCCTCGCCGCCCCGCCGCGAGCCGAACGCCCGCCGCGGGCGCGCCCGGGACGCGGCGGCGCCGCCGCTAGGCGGCGCAGCGTTCAGGCGCGGTGATAGGGGGAGCCGGCGAGGATGGTGGCGGCGCGGTAGATCTGCTCGGCGGCCATGGCGCGGGCGAGCATGTGGGGCCAGACCATCCGGCCGAAGCTCAGCAGCAGGTCGGCGCGGGCGCGCACCGCCTCGGGATGACCGTCGGCCCCGCCGATGGCGAGCGCCAGGTCGCGGCGGCCCTGGTCGCGCCAGTCCGCCAGGCGGCCGGCGAAGTCTGGAGAGGTCAGCGTGCGGCCGCGCTCGTCCAGCACGATCAGGGCCGCGCCGTCGGGGAGGGCGGCGAGGATCAGCTCGCCCTCCGCCTCCGCGCCCCGGCCCTTGCGGTCCTCGACCTCCAGCAGGCGCGCGGGACCGAGGCCCAGCGGCCGCGCCGTCCGGTCGAAGCGCGTCAGCCAGTCGTCGACGAGCGCCGCCTCGGGCCCGCCGCGGGCGCGCCCCACGGCGATCAGGTGCACTCTCACGCCGGACCCGGGGTGCGGGTCAGGCGTAGCTGGGCGTGGTCGAGGCGCGTTTCGCGGCGTCCTCGGCCGGGAGCCACATCTTCTCGAGCTGGTAGAACTCGCGCACCTCGGGGCGGAACACGTGGACGATCACGTCGCCCGCGTCGATCAGCACCCAGTCGCCCGCGTCCTTGCCCTCGGCCCGGGCGGGAACCCGGGCGTCGGCCTTCAGACGCTCGATGAGCTTCTCCGAGATGGCGGCCACCTGTCGGGACGAGCGGCCGGAGGCGATCACCATGAAGTCGGCGATGTCCGACTTGCCGCGCAGGTCCACCTGCACGATGTCCTCGGCCTTGTCGTCCTCGAGCGAGTTCAGAACGAGCCGGAGCAGGTCTTCGCCACCCATTCGCTCCGCGTTCTCCGGCGGGGTCGCCCCCGCGCTTTCGAGTCCGGTCAGTTCGATTTCCTCCACGTCGCGCGCCGGAAAACCTCGTCGCGCCCCGGCGCCGGGCGGAGTCTCAATGTAGTCCAAAGGGGGGCTTCGCTCAACCAGTGGGCGCCCGGCGCCCGGAAAAACGGCGGATAGATCGCCGCGGCGCCCGGCGCAAGCCGATTCGACGCCCTCGCGGCCGGATGCCGCCAGCGGATCGGCGGCGCGTGTCTCACGGCGCTCAGCGCAGGTCGATCCGGCCGGTGGCGTAGCCCAGCGGCCAGGAGACCTGCAGGCGCACCGGGGTCGGCTGGCCGTTCATCTCGGCGATCCACAGCAGGCGGGAGAAGTCGGCCTCCTCGGTCTCCCGCTCGTCGTCGACGGGGAAGCCGCCCAGCCGCTCGATCCCCAGGCGGCAGCGTCGGGCGGGGCCGGCGTAGGTCCAGTCGCGGTCGGCCTCGACCTGGTCCGGGCCCTCGTCCCGCACGGTCAGCGCCATCATCCGCACGCCGTCGTAGATCGCCCATTCCCCGGCGCAGCCCTGCCCCGCCTTCACCTGATCGAGCACCGCCAGCACCGCCGCGGCAGGGTCCACCGAGGCGGGCAGCGCATGCTGCGGCACCGGGGTCAGTTCCTCCTCCGGGGCGCCGGAGCGGTGGGTGACCTCCGGGGCCCGGCCCGGGTCCCAGTCGACCAGGCGGTCGTAGTCCCGGTCGCCGAACTCGCCGTTGATGGTGAACACGCGGCCGCCGTCGGGCTCGCGCCGCGTCGCCTCGGTCAGGGTGAAGTCGAAGAGCATCGAGGCGAGCCCCCTGGACCGCGCCTCGATGGTCAGCGCGCCGTCGTCGGCGTCGTGGCGCACGCGGAACTCGCCCAGCGCCACCGGGCCCCAGTCGAGATGATAGAGCAGGTCGCGCGCCCCCTCGACCGAACCGGCGGGCTCGGTGGAGGCGTGGGCGGGCCCCTGCGCCGCGACCGGGGCGGCGGGCAGCGCGAGGGCGAAGGCGAGGGCGGCGGATCGGCGCATCCCGGGACTCCATTGATCTCGGAAACGTCACCAAACCGTTAAATGCGGCGCCGCAACGTGCAAGCGAAAATCGCGTGAGGTAACCGTGGGACGGGTTTCCACGCCCAATCGCCGGGCAGTCGGCGCGGAGGCGCCGCGTCAGGCGTCGCTCCCGGAGCGGAGGACCCGCCCGCGGCGCACGGCGGGCGATGCGCCCGGGGGCGCCGTCTCCCGAGGCGAGCCGGCGAGATCCCGGATCGGCAGAGACGCGGGCCGGGCGTCTCGAGCGGCCCGCCCTGGAAAAGCGACGGGGCCGGAGGCTTGCGCCCCCGGCCCCGGGATCCGGCTCGCGGTCGGGTCAGCGGTTGCCGCGGACCAGGCGCTCGTATTCGTTGGCGATGCCGACGGCCATCGGGCCCACGTCGAAGCTGTAGTCGCCGATCTTGCCCACCGGGGTGACCTCGGCGGCGGTGCCGGTCAGCCAGCACTGCTCGAAGCTCTCCAGCTCGTCGGGCATGATGTGGCGCTCGATCACCTCGACGTCCTTCTGCTTCAGCAGGTCGATCACCGTCTGGCGGGTCAGACCGTTGAGGAAGCAGTCGGGGGTCGGCGTGTGCACCTTGCCGTCCTTGGTGAAGAAGATGTTGGCGCCCGTCGCCTCGGCCACGTAGCCGCGGTAGTCGAACATCAGCGCGTCCGAGCAGCCCTTGGCCTGCGCCGCATGCTTGGACATGGTGCAGATCATGTAGAGACCGGCCGCCTTGGCGTGGCAGGGGATGGTCTCGGGGCTGGGCCGCTTCCACTTGGAGATGTCGAGCTTGGCGCCCTGGGTCTTGGCGTCGCCGTAGTAGGCGCCCCACTCCCAGACCGCGACCGCGAGGTGGACGGGGTTCAGCAGGGCGGCGACGCCCATGTCCTCGCCCGAGCCGCGCCACATGACGGGGCGGACGTAGCAGTCCTTCAGCCCGTTCGCCGCCATCGCGGTGGCCTTGGCCTGCTCGATGTCGTCGACGCTCCAGCGCGAGGGGATGTCCATCGCCTTGGCCGAGTCCAGCAGGCGCTGGGAGTGCTCGCGGCTCTTGAAGATCTGGCCGCCATAGGCGCGCTCGCCCTCGAAGACCGAGGAGGCGTAGTGGAGCGCATGGGTCAGTACGTGCACCTTGGCCTCGCGCCAGGGCACCAGCGCCCCGTCCATCCAGATGACGCCGTCGCGATCGTCGTAGGCTCCACCGGCCATGGCCAAGTTCCCGTATCCATGCCGGCGCTCCCCTTGCGGAGCGGCCGGCCCGTTTCGTCGGCGACCCTCCGGCGTTCCGGAAATGTCGCTGTTGCAGCGCGGCAAGAAATATTGTTGCTTTCCCCAGCGCCGCGGCGATATAGCAACGCGCAGTTGGACAGTCAACAAGGCTGACGTAAAATCCCGCCATGAGCCCCACAGACGCCCCCACCCGCGCCCGCACCGCCCCGCCCCGTCCCGAGGGCGGCCGGCCCTCCGCCGCGCGCATGCGCGGCGCGGGCCTGAACCGCGGCGACCAGCTCCTGTTCCTGACCGACGCGCAGCTCCGCCAGGGGGTGGAGCTGATGTTCTTCGCCTATCGCGACATGATCGCGGATGCGGATCGGGTCCTCGAGACAAGGGGTTACGGCCGCGCCCACCACCGCTGCCTGCATTTCGTCTGGCGCCGCCCCGGCATGTCGGTGTCGGAGCTGCTGGACACGCTGAAGGTGACCAAGCAGTCGCTGAACCGGGTGCTGCGCCAGCTGGTCGAGGACGGGATGATCGACTCGAAGGTCGGCCCCTCGGACCGCCGCCAGCGGCTGCTGACCGCCACGCCGGAGGGCGAGGCGCTTGTCCGCAGCCTGTCGGACGCGCAGAATGCGCGCATGCGCCGCGTCTTCATGGAGGCGGGCGCGGAAGCGGTGCAGGGATTCAAGACGGTGCTCGCGGACATGATCGACGAGGACAGCCGCGAATCGGTGCTGGCGCTGGTCAACGACCAGCCCGGGACCTGAGCGGGGCGCGGATGAACGACGAGACGGCGGGCCTGGTGCGGGCCGAGGCCGCGGCGCCCCCGACGGCGAGCGAGCCCCCCGACGCCCACATCCTGGTGATCGACGACGACGAGCGGATCCGCACGCTGCTCAAGCGTTATCTGGCGCGCTCGGGCTTCTACGTGACCGCGGCGCGGGACGCGGCCCATGCGCGGCGGCTGCTGGAGGGGCTGGAGTTCGACCTGCTGGTGGTGGACGTGATGATGCCCGGCGAGGACGGGATCAGCTTCGCCCGCGCCATCCGCCCGACCCTGCGCGCCCCGATCCTGCTGCTGACCGCCCGCGGCGAGGCCGAGGACCGGATCGCGGGGCTCGAGGCCGGGGCCGACGACTATCTCGCCAAACCCTTCGAGCCGCGGGAGCTTCTGCTGCGCATCGGCGCGATCCTGCGCCGGACCCAGCCGGCGGGCCCGAAGCCCGAGGCCCCGCGCACGCTGCAGCTGGGCCCGGTGCGCTACGATGTGGCCCGGGGCGAGCTGTGGCGGGGCGAGGAGCAGGTGCGCCTGACCACGACCGAGAGCGCGCTGATGAAGATCTTCGCGCGCACCCCGCACGAGCCGGTGGACCGCCAGACCCTGCTCGCCGAGATGGACGACGCCCAGGAGCGCGCCGTCGACGTCCAGGTCACCCGCCTGCGCCGCAAGATCGAGGCCGACCCCAAGGCTCCGCGCTACCTGCAGACGGTCCGCGGCTCCGGCTACATGCTCGCCCCGGACTGAGCGTCGGTCTCCCCGGCCCACAGGCGCCCTGCGGGCGGGCTTGGGCCTGCGGCGGGCGGTGCGGATGCCCCCCCGCCGAGCGCCGGGCGTCGCAGTGGGGAGCGGCCCCGGGTCAGGCCCGGGACGCGCCGCCGGGGGCGACGGTCGCGCAAAGAGGCGAGTCGGGAGGCGGGTTGAGGCCGGCGTCCGGCCGCCCGCTCCAGAGGCGCGGACCGGCTCCGCATGGCGCTGCCCGAGCGACCGGCCTGCGCGCCAGAGGCGGGCCCCGCAGATCGTTCCGGCGGCGGGCGACCTCTCCGCCCTCGGACCGGCGCCGGACTGGCCAACCGACGCCTGCCCCGGGACCCGCCCGCCAGACCGAGCCGCCCTTGCCGCCCCGCCGCGCGCCGAACGCCAGCCACGGGCGGGACCGCGACGCGGCGGCGCCGCCGAAGGCGGCGCAGGGGTCAGGCCGCCTGGGCCACCGCGGGCGGCGCCTCGGGCAGGCCCAGCTCGGGGGCCATGCGGCGGATGGCGGACCACATGCCGGCGCGGAACTGCTCGGGGCCGAAGCTCTGGGCGTGGGCGGCGACGCGCTCGGGGTCGAGGCCGGGCTCCATCTCCGTCTCGAAGCGGCGCATGGCCTCGGCCAGGCTCTCGGCGGTCTGGGCGTCGAAGAGCAGCCCGGAGACGCCCTCCTTCACCGTGTCCAGCGCCCCGCCGCGGCCATAGGCCAGCACCGGGCGGCCGCAGGCCATGGCCTCCAGCGGGACGATCCCGAAGTCCTCGACGCCCGGGAACAGCAGGGCGCGGCAGGAGTGGTAGAGGGCGCGCATCTCGGCGTCCGGCACCCGGCCGAGGAACTCGACGCCCGGCCCCGCGATCTTCTTCAGCCGCTCCATCTCCGAGCCGGAGCCCACGATCTTCAGGCGGCGGCCCAGCAGCTTGCAGGCCTCGATGGCGAGGTCGGCGCGCTTGTAGGGGACCAGCTCCGAGAGGAACAGGTAGGGCGCGTCCGGGCCCGGCGCGGGGGCGGAGCGGTAGGCCTCGAGGTCGACGGGCGGGTGCACCACGTCGGACTCGCGCCCCCAGCAGCGCCTCACCCGGCGCGCCACGAAGGAGGAGTTCGCCACGTAGCGGTCCACCCGGTTCGAGGCCGCCACGTCCCAGATCCGCAGCTTGTGGCTGACCACTGTCCACAGCATCCGCATCGGCCAGCCCAGCCCCTCGCGGTAGGCGTGGTACTGGTCCCAGATATACCGCATGGGCGAATGCGTGTAGCACAGGTGCGGCGTGTCGGGGTTGCAGATCACCCCCTTCGCCGGTCCACTTTCGGAACTAAGCACCAGGTCGTAAGAAGAAAGATCCAGCTGCTCCAGCGCGTAGGGCATCAGGGGCAGGTATTTCTGATAATGTTTCTTCGCGCCCGGCAGCCGCGCGATGAAGGTCTCGCGGATCCTGTGGCGCCGCAGCAAGGGGCTCAGCTTCTCGCGGTCGCAGACATGGGTGTAGATGTCGGCGTCGGGGAACATCAGGCAGAGCTGCTCGAGCACGCGCTCCCCGCCCCGCATCCCGACCAGCCAATAGTGGATGATGGCGACGCGCATCCGCGGTCTTCCCTCGATCGGAAATGAAAACGCCGGAGCCGAGGGCTCCGGCGGACGGGCCTCGCCGCGGGGTCGCGGCTGCGCCTTGAGGCGGTCAGCGGCCGGTGGGCCGCACGATCACCAGAGCGGTGCGCAGCATCACCCACAGGTCGAAGCCCGGGGCCATGCGGCGCAGGTATTCGATGTCGAGCGAGACGCGCTGCGCGTAGCTGACGTCGTTGCGCCCCGACACCTGCCACAGGCCGGTGATCCCCGGCTTCATGGCGCAGTAGACAGAGCGCGCCGGGCCGTAGAGCTCGGTCAGCTCGTCGTCGGGCACCGGGCGCGGACCGACGAAGGACATCTCGCCCTTCAGCACGTTCCACAGCTGCGGCAGCTCGTCCAGCGAGGTCTTGCGCAGGAAGTTCCCGACCGCGGTGATCCGCGGATCGTCGGTCAGCTTGCGCGTCGCCGCCCATTCGGCCGCGGCCTCGGGGTTCTCCTCGAGGTGGCGGGCCAGCCGCTCCCTCGCATCGAGCACCATGGTCCGCACCTTCCAGCAGCGGAAGGGCCGTCCGTCGCGGCCGACCCGGACATGACCGAAGAACGGCGCCCCACCGTCCCGCGCCCATACCAGCGCCGCCAGCGCCAGGACCACGGGCCCCACGATCGGGGCCAGGGCCAGGGCGATCACCAGATCCAGCAGGCGTTTGCCGCCCGCTTCGTATACGCCGCGGACGGACGCATACGATCTGCGGGGCGACAACGCATCCGCAGCATAGAAGTGATCGTCCGCATTCACATGCTTCATCACATCCCCACTCATCCCGAGTTTCGAATACGAAACCCGCCGGCACTTTCGCCCGGAGACTTGGATTCCGGGCCATCCCTCACACGCCGCCTAGTATGAGCGTTCGCAGCGTGAACTCAATGGAAAATTTGCCGTTAACGACGCCTTAACCGTGCGGCCCGATTGCCGCAGGGCGCAGAACCGCAGCTTTCGTCTTTGGATTTCGCCTTAACGCCAAGCGGATGCGATGCTAACACCTGATCGCGGCCGAGGGGCGCCATGTGTTGCGGCGCAGCAAAAGAAGAGGGCTCGCCTATGAGGGTTCACGCCGTTCTCGCGGTTCTGGCGTTGGGAGGCTGCGGTCTCGTCTACACTGCGCCCAACGTCTACGAGGAGGGCGACGGCCGTGGCTTCGCCTCCGATTCCAACAGCGACGTCCAGGTGATTCAGATGACCTTCGAGACGGCGCTCGAGGCGAATCTGACCGCCTACGTCCCCCAGCGGCTGCCCGACTCGTTCCGGCCGCAGCCCAACGCCATGCCCGGCCGCGTCGGGCTCGGCGACGTCTCGATGCCGGACCTGCCCGACGTCGAGGCGGGCTCCGCCGGCTCGGTCCCGGAGTTCGAGCTGCCGCCGACCGCCACCTCGCTGCAGCCCCCGGCGGGCGAGGTTCCGGTGAACCTGCCGCCGCCGCTGGAGCAGACGCCCTACCGGATCGGCGTCTCGGACGTGGTGCTGCTGTCGACCAACACCTCGGGCGCCACGCTCGAGGACGTGCCGTCGCTGCTCAACGCCCAGTCCTCGCGCCAGGGCTACGTGGTGCAGGACGACGGCGCCATCGCCATCCCCGACGTCGGACGCGTGCAGATCGCCGGCATGACCATCGAGGAGGCCGAGGCCGAGATCTTCCAGGCCCTGGTCGCCCAGCGGCTCGATCCGTCCTTCTCGCTCGAGATCGCCGAGTTCAACTCGCAGCGCGTCTCGGTGGGCGGCGCGGTGCGCCAGCCCCAGGTCGAGCCGATCAGCCTCAAGCCGCTGAAGCTGACCGAGGCGCTGCAGCTCGCCGGCGGCGTCGACTCCGAGGATCTCGACTACGCCGTGGTGCGCCTGTTCCGCGACGGCGAGGTCTACCAGGCCCCGGTGCGCGCGCTCTACGGCTCGGATGCGCTCAACGACGTGCTGCTCAAGGACGGCGACGCGATCTTCGTGGACGCGGACTACGATCTCAGCCAGGCCCGCGCCTATTTCGAGGAACAGCTGCAGCTCCGCCAGTTCCAGCTTCAGGAGCAGCAGTTCGAGTTCGAGAAGCGCCGGGCCGAGATCTCCGACGCCCAGTATGCGCTGACGCTCGCCCAGTTCGAGATGAGCAAGGCCCAGCTTCGCCAGCAGATCAACTCGATGCGGCTGTCGATCGCCCAGCACGACCTGGCCCGCAACAGCGAGGCGCGCAGCGAGTCCGCGGCGCAGCGCCAGGCCTTCCAGGACCGGCTGGAGCTGGGCGCGGTGCGGCGCGACTACGTCTACACCGCGGGCGAGCTGCGGGAGATCTCGCGCACCCCCCTGCCGTTCGAGTCGCGGTCCAACCTGGCGGACATCCTGCTGGGCGGCGGCGGGATGAACATCCAGTACGCCGACTACGAGGAGATCTACGTGATCCGCGTGAACCTGACCCCGGCGGCGCCGGGGGCGGTGACCGCCTATCGCCTGGACGCCTCCAACGCGGCGAGCCTGTCGACGGCGACCCTGTTCGAGATGCGGCCCAACGACATCGTGTTCGTGGCCGAGCAGCCGATCACCTCCTGGGGCCGCACGATCAACCAGCTCGTGCCGAACCTGATCGGCCAGGCCGTCTCGCTGGCCAACGCCGCCAACTGATCCCGGCTCGTCCGATCCCGACCGAACGCAGGCCGCGCCCCCCGGGGCGCGGCCTTTTTTCATGGCGTCCCGCCGGCGGGAGAATCCCACGCCCGCCCGGCCCCGCCGCGCGCCGCCGCCGGTCGTCGTCGACCGCCCGCGTCCCGCGCCCGCGCCCCGTGCGCTCCCGCCCGCCTCGCGCCGCGGGCGGACCCTCGCGGCCGGCGCCAGGTCCGACGCGGCGCGTCCGACGGCGGCCGCAGGCCGGCCCCCTCGCCGCGAAGCGCCGGACCCGGCCGGCCCCGCGGAGCCCGGGGCCCGCGATCCGCGCCGCCGCCCGCCCCGGGGCCCCGCACGCCCCGCGCGCCCACGCCCGCCACGCGCCGCGCGCGGACCCGCGCGGCAGGCGAGCGGCCCGACGCGGCGCCTCCGACGGCGGCGGCCCGGAGCGGGCCGGCGGCGATCCAAGGATCAGCGCAGTTTCGGGGGGCGGGTCGGATCCATGCCGGGGGCGGCGCCGGGGGCGGCGGGGGCCTCGGGCTCGGGGATCTCGAAGCCCAGGCCCGCCCGACGCGCGGCGGCCATCACCGGCGCCTCGGCGGGGGCGAAGAAGATCTCCAGCGGGATGTCGGGCGCGGCCAGGCGGGCGCTCTCGGAGATCGCCAGGACCACCGCGCGGCGGCGGGCCTCGGCCGCGGCCTCCAGCGCCCGGCCGGCCATGGGCGCGTCGGAGGGGCGCTCGGCGAGGGCCAGCGCCAGGCGCGGGCCCTCGGGGGTCTGGGCCGAGACCAGCCAGGCCTCCGCCAGCCAGGCCCCCAGCGCCGCCAGCTTCGCGTCCAGCGCCGAGATCAGCGCCTCGTCCGCCCCTCGCGGGGCCGAGAGCGCGCTGATCCGCCCCTCGGCGTCCCGCGCCTCGGCGGCGGAGACCTGCGCCATCCACTCCAGCGCCTCGGCCCCGTGGAACAGCTCCGAGGGGGCCACGCCCGGGTTCACCGCGAGGTTCACGCCCCGCCCGGTCAGCATCCCGATCAGGGCGCGCCCGGGGATCTCGGCATAGTCCTTGCCGCCCCCAAAGGCCGCCAGCCGCGCCTCCTCGTCGAAGGCGAGCGCGGTGGGCCCCGCCTCCAGCTCCAGCAGCAGCGGGGACAGCGCGCCGTCGGGACCCGGCGCCTCCTTCAGCAGCAGGCACAGGCGGGCGTTGAGCAGCGCGTCGATCACCCGCCCGTCGGCCACGTCCCCCTGCGCCAGACGCATGGCGCGGTCGAGCGGGGTCTCGGGGGCGTCGGTCATCGCGGGATCTCCCTGGCTGCGGCTGGGGTTCCTCTCGACCCTGCGGGCGCGGCAGTCAATGGGACGAGGCGACGGCCGCCGGCCGGCCGCGGCCGAGGCGGCGCCCCGGGGCGAAGGTCGGGAGGGCCCCCGGATCAGGCCCGGGACGCGCGGGCGGCGACGAGGCGCCCGGGAGGCGGCCCGCGCCCCGCGGCCTCAGTCGGCCAGCGCGGCCGCGGCGGTCGGGGGCAGGCCGCGGGCGAGGATCCAGTCCCCCACCAGCCGGTGCACGGTCCCCGCCTCGAGGTCGCGCAGCAGCATGTGCCAGCCGGTGGAGACGTAGGCGAACTCCTTCGGCCCCGGCAGCCGGTCGAAGGCGGCGCGGACCGAGCGCTCGGGCACCACCTGGTCGTTGGCCCCGTGCACCACCAGCGTGTCGATCCGGTCCCCCGGCGCCGCCGTCCAGGCCCGGTCCATCAGCCGGATCAGCCCCAGGAACTCCCGCGACGAGGGGTTGGCGTAGTGCAGCGGATCGGCCGAGAGCGCGCGCAGCATCTCGATGTTGTCCGACGGATAGATCGCGACCGGGCTGGCCCGGGCCGAGAAGCGCTGGTCGGGCATGATCTGGGCCGCCGTCCAGGCCGAGGCGCGGAACAGGGGGTTCATCGTCTCGCCCCCCCACACCGCCGGCGCCAGCAGCACCAGCCCCGCCACGCCCGGCAGCCGCCCCTCCCCCGCCGCCGCCAGCGCCACGCCGCCGCCCATCGAGTGGCCGGCGACGAACAGCGGCAGGTCCGGGTGGCGCGCCTTCACGTCGCTGGCGGCCGCCTCCAGGTCCTCGATCAGCGCCTCCGGCCCCGGCCAGCGGCGGTTGGAGTCGTTGCGCCCGAAGCCGCGCTGGTCGTAGGCGTAGACCTCGATCCCCCGCGCCGCCCAGTCCGCCGCCGCCCCGGCGTAGGTCGAGGGGCCGTAGTCCCCGTAGCCGTGCAGCGCCAGCAGCACCGCGCGCGGCGCCTCCGCCGGCCAGCGCGACAGGGCCAGCGGGCCGCGGGGCGTGACGATCGCCTGCCCGTCCTCGGCCCCGTTCAGCAGGCCCTCGAGGAAGGCCGGCGTGACCGGCCCCGAGGCGCAGCCGGCCGCCAGCAGCGACAGGCCCAGCGCCAGGGCGCTCAGACGAGCTCGCGGACGCGGGCGCGCAGCCATGGGACCAGCTCCTCCTCGAACCAGGGGTTGCGGCGCAGCCAGGCGGTGTTGCGCCAACTTGGATGAGGCAGGGGAATAGGGCCGGGCAGATGCGCGCGCCAGTCCCTGACCCGCTCCGTGAGAGAGCGTTTCCCGCCCAGCGCCCAGCCCTGGGCATGGGCGCCGATCAGCAGGGTCAGCTCCACCTGCGGCATCGCCGCCAGCGCCCGCGCCCGCCACAGCTGGGCGCAGAGCGGCGGCGGCGGCAGGTCCGCGCCGCGGGCGTCGTAGCCCGGGAAGCAGAAGGCCATCGGCAGGATCGCCACGCGGGAGCGGTCGTAGAAGGTCTCGCGGTCGATCCCGAGCCAGTCGCGCAGCCGGTCGCCGGAGCGGTCGTCGAACGGCAGGCCCGAGGCATGCACCCGCGCTCCCGGCGCCTGCCCCGCGATCAGCAGGCGGGCGGTCGTCGACATCCGCGTCACCGGGCGCGGCGCATGGGCGGTGCGCGTCGCCGCGAAGCGCTCGGCGCAGGCGCGGCAGCCGGCGATCTCCGCCTCCAGCGCCTCGATCCCCCGGGGCGCGCGGGCCGGGGCGTTCATGCGAAGGCCTCCCCGAGCCGTCCGGCAGTCATCCTGCGCCTGCGCCCATGCCCGCGCCGGCGCTCGCCCGCGAAGGCGGCCTCGCCCGGCGCCGCCCGCTCCCGCCGCAGGCTCCAGGCGGCGAGGCGGTCGAGGCCGGCCCCGAAGCCCGGCTCGCCGATGCGGTCCCCTGCCGCGCCTTCGAAGCGCCGCGGCAGGTCGGCGCCCTGGAGACAGGTGAAGCGCGCCTCCACCGGCCCGTCGCCGGGCGACCAGCCGCCGTCGGCGCAGCGGCGCGAGACGGGCCGCGCGCCGCGCCGCTTGATGTGGTCCTCGCCCGGGAGGGGCGGCGCCGCGATGCTGTCGAGGTTCATCCGCGAAGAATGGCGACGGCGCCCCCGCCCGCGCAAGCCCCGCGCGAAGACGCCGCGCGCACCCCGCGCAACCCGCTCTCCGCCGATCAGGACCGCGGCCGACCGCCCCGCCCTCTCCTCCCTGACGTCTGCGGCGCCGCCCGCCACGCGCTGGCGCCCCTCGCCGCATGTCCCTTCCGGCCCCGACGACGTCACGCGCCTCGCCCGGCCGCTGTCCCTCTGCTCATCCCGCTGTGGCGGCCGTCGCGCCGCCCGCGCCGGCGCGCCGGGGAGGGCGGGTGGGCGGCGGGCCGGCGCGGGGGGCGCGGCGGCCGGGCGCGACGCGGGGGGAGGGGGCGCGGCGTCGCCTCTTGCTCGCTTCGGCCGGGCGTGGTCACGTCCGCGCCATGACGACGGAGACGGGCGTGGACGTGCTGGTGGCGGGCGGCGGGGCCTTCGGGCTGTGGACCGCGCTCGCCTGCCTGCGCCGGGGGATGCGGGTGGCGGTGGCGGATGCGGGGCGCATCGGGGCCTCGGGCGCCTCGGCCACCCCCACGGGCGCCCTCGCCCCCCACCAGCCGGGCCGCCCGACGCCGCTCAAGACCCTGCAGGCCCGGGCGCTGGCCGCCCTGCCCGCGGCGCTGGAGGCGCTGGAGGCCGAGACCGGCCTCGCCGTCGGCCACGCCCGCCCCGGCCGGCTCTCGGTCCTGCCCGACGCCGCCGCCCTCGCCCGGGCCGAGGCCCGCCTGCCCGCCCTGCGCGCGGCGCAGGGCGAGGCCTGCGCCATCCTCGCCCCCGGCGGCTGGCCAGGCGGCTGTCCCGGGGGCTGGCTGGAGGCGCCCGCCGCCCTCTTCGATCCCGCCACGGGCCGGCTCGACGCGCCCCGCCTGCTCGCGGCCCTGCGCGCGGCCTGCGCGGCGCGCGGCGCGCGGCTGCTCGACGGCGCGGCGCTCGTCGATCCCCGGCCGCGGGCGGAGGGCTTCGCCCTCTCCACCGGAGCGCTGCGGGCCGGGCGGCTGGCGCTCGCCACCGGCGCGGCCGCCTTCGCCGCCGCCGGCCTCGCCGGCGGGCCGGAGCACGGGCAGGCCGCCCGCCTCGCCCTGCGCGCGCCCGAGGGCGCGCCGGTGATCATGGGCCGGGGCCTGTGGATCGTGCCCCATGCCGACGGAACCGTCGGCGTCGGCGCCACCGCCGAGAAGGGGCGCGCGGACCTCGCGACCGACGCGCAGCTCGACGCGGTGCTGGAGCGGGCCCGCGCCCTCTGCCCGCTCCTGCGCGAGGCGCCGGTGCTGGCGCGCTGGGCCGGGCTGCGGCCGCGGGCGGCCTCCCGCGATCCGGTGGTCGGGCCGCTGCCCGACCTGCCGCAGGCGGTCGTCGCGGGCGGCGGCCAGCGCATCGGCCTCGCCCTCGCGCCCCTCTGCGCCGAGGCGGCGGCGGGGTTCCTCGCCGGCGACCCGCCCCCCGACTGGCCCGCCGCCTTCCTCCCCGCCGTCCATCTCGCGCCCTGAGCGCCCGGAGCCGCCATGCCGATCCTGACCCCCACCGACTTCACTGCCGAGATCGTCTACCTCGGCATCGTCCCCGACCGGGAGGCGGGCCTGGTCTCGACCCCGCTGGAGACCGTCGAGGCCGACTGGACCGGCTTCGTCGGCGAGTGCCACGGCGGGCTGACCCGGCCGTCCTGCTCGCGGGTGACCTCGCAATATCCCCGCAAGGGGACCGAGATCCGCAACACCCGCCAGCTCTCGATTCTCTCGGCCGAGGAGCTGGACGCGATCGCCGCCGGCATCGGGCTCGAGCGGCTGCCGCCGGAGTGGGTCGGCGCCAACCTGGTGCTGCGCGGGATCGAGGGGTTCACCGACGCGCCCCCCTCCTCCCGCCTGATCTCCGAGCGGGGCGTGGCCCTGACCGTGGACATGGAGAACGCCCCCTGCCAGCTCCCCGCCCGGGTGATCGAGGACATGGCCCCCGGCCACGGCAAGGCCTTCAAGGCCGCCGCGAAGGGCCGGCGCGGCGTCACCGCCTGGGTGGAGCGCCCGGGTCCCCTGAGCCTGGGCGAGCGGATGCGCCTGCACGTCCCGCCCCCGGTGAAGCACCGCTGGATCTGAGCCGGCGGCCGGAGGCTCGCGCGGCGGGAGGCCCCGGGTCGCGCCCGGGGCGCGCCCGCGAGGGCGGCGGAGGCGCTCAGCCGCGGAGGGCGGCCAGCGTGGCGGGGCAGCGCTCGCCCCCGAAGAAGCGCGCCAGCGCCGCCTCGAAGGGGGCCGGGTCCTCGGCCGCCTCGGCGAAGAGGGTGAGGCAGGAGCGCAGCTTCAGGTCGTCCGGCGACCCGAACAGGCGCCGCGGCGAGGTCTCGCCCGAGGCCATCGCCGCCGCCGTCCCCTCCCGCAGCCGCGGTCCCAGGACGGGATGGGCGAGGTACGCCCGCGCCTCCGCCAGGCCCGAGATCGCGTAGCGCTGCGCCATGGCGCTGCTCCCCAGGCCGGCGATCTGGGGGAACACGAACCACATCCAGTGGCTGCGCTTGGCGCCGGCGCGCAGCTCGGCGAGCGCGCGCTCGATCACGCCCTCCTGCGCGGCGAGGAAGCGGGCGAGGTCGAACGGGTCGCCCTCGCCGGCGGGGTCCCGGCCGCTCATGGCGTCAGCAGCACGCGGCCGATGGCGTCGCGGCCGGTGACCAGCTTCATCCCCTCGCGGAACTGCGAGAGGGGCATGACCGCGTGGACCTCGGGCCGGATCTTGCCCGCCGCCCACCAGTCCATCAGCCGCTCCACCCCGCGGCGATAGTCGCCGGCCCAGCGCTCGCGCTCGTCCTTCACGCCCCAGCCGACGTGCTGGCCCATGTTGAAGCCCGCCACGTGGATGTTCTTCAGGAGCAGGATGTTGGCGGGGACCGAGGGGATCCCGCCCCCCACGAAGCCGATCACGATATGCCGCCCGCCGACGTCGAGGCAGCGCAGCGAGTCGTGGAACACCTTCTCGCCGACCGTGTCGTAGACGACGTTGACGCCCAGGCCCCCGGTCGCCTCGGCCACGTAGTCGCGGAAACTGGTCCTGGTGGAGTCGATCACGTGCTCCACGCCGCGCTCGCGCAGGAAGGCGGCCTTGGTCTCGCCGCGGACCACGGCGAAGGGCTCGGCCCCCATGGCCCGCGCGATGTCGACGGCCGGCAGGCCGACGCCGCCGCAGGCGCCGTGGACCAGCACCTTCTCGCCCGGCTGCAGCTTCGCCCGCCAGACCAGCCCGCCATAGGCCGTCATCCAGGAGATCGGCACGCCTGCCGCCGCGCCCGCGTCCAGCCCCTCGGGGATCGCGTAGACATGGCGGGAGTGGACCGCGACCTGCCCCGCATAGCCGCCCCAGTCGAGCGCCGCGCAGACCCGGTCGCCGACCTTGAGCGGCGCGTCGAGCGGCCCCTCGCCGACCTCCAGCACCGTGCCCGAGACCTCGGCCCCCGGCGAGAACGGCAGCGCGGGCTTGCGCTGGTACTTGCCCTCGACGACCAGCGTGGTCGCCCAGCTGACCGCGGCGTGGGAGACGCCGATGCGCACCTCCCCGGGGGCGAGGGGGCCGGGGACCGGGACCTCCTTCAGCTGCATCTCGTCGTAGGGCCGCCAGCTTTCGCAGACCACGGCGGGCATCGTCTCGCCCATTCGGCGTTCCTCCTGAGGGTGTTTTCGCGGGGCCGGCTCCCGGCCGGCCGGTCGGGAGGGACTGTCGCGGCGCCGCCCGGCAGGGTCAACGCCGCGCGCCCTGCGACGATGCCGCGGGCCGCCGCCGGGCCAGCCCTCCGGGCGCCTGCGCCGCCCCCGCCCTGCCCTCGCCCGCCCGGGCCCTTCCCCGCCCTGCGTCCCCTTCCCCGCCCAGCGTCCCGTTCCCCGCCCTGCGACCCTGCCCCCGCTCTGCGTCCCCGCTCTCTCCGGTCCGCGCCCGACCCGGCCCGCGGCGGGCGCGGACGGCAGGCGGGCCGGGGGGCGCCCCCGGGCGCGGCGGGGGGGGGCGGGGGGGGCGGGCCGCGCGCCCGGGGGCGGCGCCCGGGTCGCCGTAGGGGCGGGGGCCAGGTCGCCGCGCCGCGACGCGGGGTCGGATTCGGCCTCGCGCCCCGGGCCGGTCCGTCGCAGGCTCCCCGCGCTGCGATCCGGCGCCCGGGCGCTTTCCGCGGCGGCCCGACCGGCGTAGAAAGACGCCGCCCGACGACACCCGTTCCGATCGCCCCCGCGCCCCGGAGACCGCAGATGATCCGACGTCCCGCCCTCGCCGCGCCCGCCCTGCTCCTCGCCGCCCTGCTGGCGCTGGGTCCCCTCGCCTCCGCCGCCGCGGACTCGCAGGAGGGCTACTACTACCCGCCGGTCACCTCCGAGGAGGAGTTCGACCGCGAGATGATCGACGGCCCCGCCTCCGACCCGCTGACGCGCGAGACCTTCGTGACCATGGTCACCACCGCTCAGCTCGCCGCCCCCGCCAATCCGCGCTTCGCGATCTTCGCCAAGGGCGAGGGCTCGCGCCGGCTGATCATGGTCGGGCTCGACGACGGCGGCTTCAAGACGCTCTACCGGGCGCGGGCGATCCTGGCGCAGATGACCTACTCCCTGCGCAACTCGCCCTTCTTCAAGGACCAGGGGATCGAGGCCACCGCGACGCTGTTCGACGTCCTGCAGCTGATGGACTTCGAATCCCTCACCCTCACCGACGGCGAGACCTGGTCCCACCGCGTCTACTTCAAGTGACCCCCGCGAAAGGCCCGAGATGCCCGAGCTGAGCGAGATCACCACCCTGGGCCGCACGGTCGAGACCCCCGCCTCCCCCGAGGCGGCGGTCATCGACGTGGTCCCCAACCCCCAGCAGGGCACGCTGTTCGCCGCCCGCTTCGCGGCGCCGGAGTTCACCTCGCTCTGCCCGGTCACCGGCCAGCCGGACTTCGGCCACCTGGTGATCGACTACGCCCCCGACGCGCATCTGATCGAGTCCAAGTCCCTGAAGCTGTTCCTGACCAGCTTCCGCAACCACGGGGCCTTCCACGAGGACTGCACCGTGGGCATCGGCCGGCGCCTGGCCGAGGCGGCGAAGCCCCTGTGGCTGCGCATCGGCGGCTACTGGTATCCGCGCGGCGGCATTCCCATCGACGTGTTCTGGCAGACCGGCGCGCCCCCCGAGGGGCTGTGGCTGCCCGACCAGGGCGTCCCCCCCTACCGCGGCCGCGGCTGAGCCCCGGCCGCGCCCCCTCCCCGCTCCCGATCCCCCGAGGAGAGCTCCATGGTTCGACCGACCTCCGCCCCCGCCGCCGCGCCCGACCGGACCCCCGACCGGACGACCGCCCGGATCATCGACGGCAAGGCCTTCGCCGCCGGCCTGCGCGCGCGCCTCGCGGACCACGTGACCGCGCTGAAGGCGCGGGGCGTCACGCCGGGCCTGGCGGTGGTGCTGGTCGGCGAGGACCCCGCCTCCGAGGTCTACGTGCGCAACAAGGGGATCGCCACGGCCGAGGCCGGCATGCAGGGCTTCGAGCACAAGCTGCCCGCCGACACCTCGGAGCAGACGCTGCTGGAGCTGATCGCGAGGCTCAACGCCGACCCGGCCGTGCACGGAATCCTGGTGCAGCTGCCGCTGCCCGGGGGGCTCGACGCCGACAAGGTGATCGACGCGATCGCGCCCGGCAAGGACGTCGACGGCTTCCACGTGCAGAACGTGGGCCGGCTGGCGACGGGGATGGACGCGATGGTCTCCTGCACGCCGCTGGGCTGCCTGATGCTGCTGCGCGACCAGCTCGGCGACCTCTCGGGGAAGGAGGCGGTGGTGGTCGGGCGCTCCAACATCGTCGGCAAGCCGATGGCCCAGCTGCTGCTGCGCGAGAACTGCACGGTGACCCTCGCCCATTCGCGCACCCGGGACCTGGCCGAGGTCTGCCGGCGCGCCGACATCCTGGTGGCGGCGGTGGGCCGTCCGCGGATGGTGCAGGGCGACTGGATCAAGCCGGGGGCGACGGTGATCGACGTGGGCATCAACCGCATCCCCGCGCCCGAGCGGGGCGAGGGCCGCGTGCGCCTGGTCGGCGACGTCGACTTCGACGCCGCCGTGCAGGTGGCGGGCGCGATCACCCCGGTGCCGGGCGGCGTCGGCCCGATGACCATCGCCTGCCTGCTCGCCAACACCGTGATCGCGGCGAGCCGCCTCAACGGCATCGCCCCCCCCGCCGACCTCGCCTACTGAGGCCCGCGGAAGCGCCGCGCCCCGGCCGCGCCCGCCGCAGGCCGCCCGCCCGCGGCGCAGACCCGGCCGGGCGCCGCGGGGCGGGCCCGGGGCGCCCGGGGCGTGGAACCCCGGCGCCTGCGCCTGAGGCCGGCCGGCGGCTGGCGGCCCGCACCCTCTCGACGCCCGCGCCTACGGCAGGCCGGCGTCGGGCGGCTCGTAATCTCTCGGCGCCCGCGCCTGCGGCTGGCCGGCGGCGGACGGACCGCACCCCTCGGCGCCCGCGCCTGCGGCTGGCCGGCGGCGGGCGGTCCGCCCCCCCTCGGCCCCTGCGCCTGCGGCAGGCGGGCGGCGGTCGGCTCGCCGCCCCGCGGCTGGTCGCCGGCGGCGCGAGGTCCCGGTCCCCGCCGCTGCGCCCGGTCTTCGGGCCGGCTGTCCGGGCCTCGCCCAGGGGCCCCGCCCGCCCCGCGGCGCCGCGCCGGGCCTGCGCCGCGGGCGGGGGGCCGGCCACGGGGCGGAACCGGGACGCGGCGCCTCCGGGGGGCCGGTCAGTCCGCCTGCATCTCGCGGCGGCGCATCGGCATCCGGTCGACCAGGGCGAAGAGCTCCAGCGGCGCCACCGGATGCGGCTCGCGCAGCTTCACCCCGCCGTCCTTGCCGATCAGCACCGCGGCGAAGCCCTGCACCTCCAGCCGCTCGCGCAGCGCGCCGCCGGCGGCGGGGTCGGCGTCGACCAGCACCACCATGTCCCGCGCCTCCAGCCCTTCCGCCGCCGTCTCCAGCGCCTCGAGCTGGCCCTGGTAGTCCGGATCGGCGGGCGTATCGGCGAAGATCAGCACCGGGCGGGCCTCCCAGCGCAGGGCGTCGAGATCCTCGGGCATCGGACGCGGCTCCTGCGCCTGCGCCGGCACGGCGGCCAGGGCGACGGCAAGACCGGCCCCAAGACGGGCGGTCCGACGGGCGGCGCGGCGGGCGGCGGGAACGGGATTGCGGGCCATGGACCTCCCTCTCTCGGCTGTGCGGCGTCGGAAGACGACATGCGGCGCAGGCGGCGAAGGGCGATCCCGGTCACGCGAAGTTCAGAGCGGCCGTGGAGGACGCGACCGGCCTCCCGCGGGCGTTCGCGAGAGGCCCGGAGCCCCCCGGATCGGAGCGCCCCCCGGGGTCCCGGCCCCGGCCCGGGGCGCGGGCGGCGATCCGGGGCGGCCTGAGGGGCCGCCCCGGGGGTCTTCAGATCGTCACGCAGATCTTGCCGAAATGGGCGCCGCTCTCCTCATGACGGAACGCCTCGGCGAGCTGGTCGAGGGGGAAGCTGCGGTCGATCACCGGGCGCACGCCGGTGGCCTCCAGCGCCTTCACGAAGTCCTTCTGATGCGCGCGCGAGCCCACGATCAGCCCCTGCAGCCGCTGCTGGCGGGCCATCAGCAGGGCGGTCGGGATCTCGCCCGAGCGGCCGGTCAGCACCCCGATCAGCGCCAGATGCGCGCCCGGACGCCCGGCAACGATGGACTGCGCCAGGGTCCCCGGGCCGCCGACCTCGACCACCAGGTCGACGCCGCGCCCGCCGGTCAGGCGGCGGATCTCCTCGCCCCATTCCGGCGTCGTGCGGTAGTTGATCGCGTGCTCCGCGCCCATCGCCCTGAGCCGCTCCAGCTTGGCGTCCGACGAGGAGGTGGCGATCACCCGCGCCCCCATCGCCCGGGCGAGCTGCAGCGCGTAGATCGCGACGCCCCCCGTCCCCAGCACCGCGATCGTGTCCCCGGCCTTCAGCCCGCCGTCCACCACCAGCGCCCGCCAGGCGGTCAGGCCGGCGGTGGTGATGGTGGCGGCCTCCTCATGGCTCCAGCCCTTCGGCGCATGGGTGAACCAGGCGGCGGGCAGCGTGACCCGCTCCCTCGCGAACCCGTCGCGGCCGTCGCCGGGCACGGTCGAGAAGTCGACCGGCCGCTCGTCGCCCTCCTGCCACTCGGGGAAGAAGCAGGAGACGACCGCGTCGCCGACCGCGAACTCGCGCACCCCCGGGCCGGCCGCCTCGACCTCGCCGGCGCCGTCGGCCATCGGGATCCGCCCGTCGGCGAGCGCGCCGGGCAGCAAGCAGACGCGGTAGTCGTGGTAGTTGAGCGAGCTCGCCCGCACCCGCACCCGGATCTCCCCCGGGCCGGGGGCGGCGGGCTCCGGCGCCTCGCCGATCGCCAGGTTCTCCAGCCCGCCGGGGGCCTTGATCGTGGCCTGTCTCATCGCGCTCCCTTTCCTGCAGCCGCGCCGTCGCCCCGGTCGAGCCCGGCCGCGGCGCGGTCGCGCGCAGCTAATCCGTCCCGACCGCGGGCAGGCAAGCCCCCCGGCGCCGGAGCGGGCCCGGGGGCGCGGAGGGCGCCCGCCCTCAGGCGGCGGCGTCGAACAGCAGGCGCACGAAGGTGCGCACCAGCAGGATCTGCTCGGACAGGAGCTTGGGCTCGCGCATCGCTTTCGACAGGATGATGCCGCCCTCCACCGCGCCCGAGACCATGTCGGCGAGCGCCCGCAGGTCCACCGGCTCCCGCGGGGGGTGGCGCGCGGCGATCTCCTCGAGCATGCCCAGGAACCGCGCCCGCCAGACCTCCACCGCCTGGCGGTTCAGCTCCCGCACCCGCTCGTCGAACATCCGCTCGGCATAGGCCGAGGTCGCGACCAGGCAGCCGG
>Ga0310345_10001506_pt1 | contig 25690 bp, 25 predicted proteins | sample HC15DNA20500_MG_FD_204667 | JGI IMG/M metagenome (GOLD analysis project Ga0310345, IMG submission 204667) | Marine microbial communities from station ALOHA, North Pacific Subtropical Gyre - HC15-DNA-20-500_MG | ecosystem: Environmental > Aquatic > Marine > Oceanic | place: Pacific Ocean: North... | reverse complement strand
ATATCCGGACACAAATCAAGAAAGCAAATGACCAGTTAAAATCATTCACTCTTGGAAGTAATCGTAAAAATTTTATCAACGTTGTTTTGTTAATTAACGAAGATCACGTTGAGCACGACCCAAACTCGATGGCGCATATAATAAATAAAATATTAGAAGAAAAGAACGGTGAGGAAATCAGAAACTCGCATATCGATTTTGTGGTGTTTTTTTCCGAACGCCATGCACTCAGTGTGGATGATAGGGTGGGTTTCTGTTTCCTGATTATCGAAGGATACGGTACTTCGGTGCCTGAATGGAAAAATTCCGTAATCGATCTAGTGGCCCGGCGATGGGCGGATTGGAATGGCTCTTTATTCATACAATCGAACGAAGACGTTACAGCGGATTTTGTGAACGTGGATCATGTCCCCGAGACTATGCCAAGGCATGAATTGTGGCGCCTTGAATACCGAAGAGATCCCTACATGCGAAACTGGACCGAGCATAAAATGCAGTCATATTTCGACGCGCACATGCTAGTTTCCATGCTTGCTTCTCTTAAAGATTCTCCGGCCACATTCGCTAGCGGGGACGTTTCTAGAATCATGCGTTTATTCACTCATTGGATGGAGGAAGCAAATTCTAGGGCGTTCATACCGTCAAGAGAAACCAGTTACGAAGACGCGATAAAGGCCTTCAAGGATTTTTTCCCTGAGTACGGTCAATATGAAAAGTGGCTACGTTGAAACCGTGGCGCCGATCTCCGCATGGATCACCAGATCGGCGAATTCGTCGAAATCTGTTGCTTCCCGGTTGACGATTGCAAGCTTTGCGCCCGCCCGCTTGGCGTGAACCGGCAGCATGGCGGCGGGGTGTACCACCAGAGATGTACCCATCGCGATGAACAGGTCGCAATCGCGCGCCGCGTCTTCTGCACGCCCAAGTGCCGTCTGCGGCATCATCTCGCCGAACATCACGACGCCGCTTTTGACAATGCCGCCGCATTCACGGCACTGGGGCGCGTTGCCGGTCGCTTCCAGCATGGCGCGGCACTCGGCGATTTCATGCCGGGTTTCGCAATCCGTGCAATAGGCATGGCGCGCATTGCCGTGCAGTTCGATGACGCGCTCCGCCGGAACGCCAGATTGCTGGTGCAGACCGTCAATATTCTGCGTCACCATATGGGGGCATTTGCCGGACCGGACGAGACCGGCGATCCAGCGGTGCCCGGCATTGGGCTCGACGATGCCTAGTTGGTCCTCCATGTCGAAGCGCCGCCGCCAGTCTTCCAGCCGCGCCGCCTCGTTGGCCATGAACTCCCCATATTCGATGATGCGGTATTTCGACCAGATGCCGCCCGGCGAACGGAAATCGGGGATACCGGATTCGGTGGAAATCCCCGCGCCGGTCAGCACGCAGACGACGCGTGCTTCCTCCACCAGCCGAGCCAACTCCGTGTTCATCTGATGTCTGCGAATGCGTCTGCCAACCGTGACAGCGCCTCGTCGATCCAGTAGCGCGGGGTGGCGAAGTTGAAGCGGATGTAGCTCTCTCCGCCCGGTCCGAAAGACGGTCCGTCAGAAATTCCTATACGTGCGCGCTGGCCGATCCGATCCACTACGTCGTCATGGGTAAGGCCGGTGCCGGAGAAATCCACCCAAGACAAATAGGTGGCCTCAATTGCCATAGGGCGGACTCCGGGCACCAAGCGGGTGAGTTCAGCTTCGAAGTGGTTGCGGTTGGCCGCCAGATAGGGCAGCAGAGCGTCGAGCCAATCGTCGCCGTCCCGCAGCGCCGCTTCGGTGGCGATCATGCCGAAAAGATTGTAGGAGGCCATGCCGCAGGCGCGGATGCCCGCATCGAGCCGTGCCTTCATCTTCTCGTTCGATGTGATGATGGCGCCGACATGCGCTCCGGCGAGGTTAAAAGTTTTCGTTGCAGCAACGCAGGTGAAAAGCCGGTCCATGACCTGCGGCGCGGCAACTGCCATTGGAATGTGTTTGGCACCGGGGAACACGAGGTCGCAATGGATCTCGTCGCAGACGAGCAGAAGGTCGTGCGCCTCGCAGAAATCGGCGACCTCGCGCAACTCCTCGGCACTCCACACCCGTCCGCCCGGATTGTGCGGCGAACACAGAAGCACGATCTTTGCCCGTTCGGGCATGTTTTGCGACAGGCCCGCCACGTCCATGAGGTAGCGGCCCTGTTGCTCGATCATCGGCCGGTTGTGGATGCGCCTGCCGTTTGCCTCAATGATGCGGCGGAAGGCATGATAGGCGGGCGAAAACACGATGATATCGTCGCCGGGGTCAGTAAATTCCTGCAGAATGAGGCCGATGCCGGAGACGATACCCGGCACGGTGGAGATCCAATCCGGATTGGGCGACCAGCCGTGCCGGCGGGTGAGCCATTCGCACTGCGCATCGCGCCAACTCTCGTTCGAGCCGTAATAGCCGTGGGCGCCGCGCTCGACCTCCTCGCGCAGAACTTTGGTGACGGCGGGTGCGACGGCAAAATCCATGTCGGCCGTCCACATGGCGATGGCGTCGGGCGCATCGACGCCACAGCGCACATCCATGCTGTCCCACTTGCCCGAATGCGTGTTGCGCCGGTCGATGACGCGGTCGAAATCGAATGACATGAACTACCTGTCGGATTTATTTTTGCCGGACTAGGCTGGAAACAGGGAGCGGTCAAGATCGTCTGCGGCTTGACCGTATTTGCTGCCCAAGGCAAAAGCAGCGCCAAACGGACTACCCCGCCAAAGACCGATCAGGAACTACTCTTGATGAACGCCGAACTGCCGCCGCACATGCATCCAAGCCGCTCCTTTCAGGGGCTCATCCTGACGCTGCACCGCTACTGGGCGGAATATGGCTGCGTGGTGCTGCAGCCCTACGACATGGAGGTCGGTGCCGGCACCTTCCATCCGGCGACGACGCTGCGCGCATTGGGGCCGAAATCTTGGAATGCTGCCTATGTACAGCCCTCGCGCCGGCCGACTGACGGGCGCTACGGCGAGAACCCCAACCGGCTGCAGCATTACTACCAGTATCAGGTGCTGCTCAAACCTTCGCCACCCGATCTGCAGGAACTGTATCTGGGTTCGCTTTATGCCATCGGCATCGACCCGAAACTGCATGATATCCGCTTCGTCGAGGATGACTGGGAAAGCCCGACACTTGGTGCCTGGGGGCTGGGCTGGGAAGTCTGGTGCGACGGGATGGAGGTGAGCCAGTTCACCTATTTCCAGCAGGTCTGCGGCTTTGAATGCGCGCCGGTTGCCGGCGAACTGACCTATGGTCTGGAGCGCCTCGCCATGTATGTGCAGGACGTCGACAATGTCTACGACCTCAATTTTAATGGCCGGGATGGCGACGAAAAGATCAGCTACGGCGAGGTCTTCCAGCAGACCGAGCGCGAATATTCGCGCTGGAATTTCGATGTCGCCGACACCGAAACCCTGCTGCGCCATTTCGAGGACGCCGAGGCCGAGTGCAAGCGCATTCTCGAAGCGCCCGCCACCGATCCCAAGACCGGCAAGGAGATCGTCATGGCGCATCCGGCTTACGACCAGTGCATCAAGGCCTCCCACGTCTTCAACCTGCTGGATGCGCGCGGCGTCATCTCGGTAACCGAGCGCCAGAGCTACATTCTGCGCGTGCGTACGCTGGCCAAGGCTTGCGGCGAGGCGTTTCTGATGACCGAGGCAGGCGGGGCTGCCGCAGCGTAACTCGCGGATAGCTTCGCGCATTCGCATATGCCAAAATGACGCCAACAGAATTAGCGGGGGATTTTCATGGAAACCTTGATCCTTCTGGTGATGGTGGTTGGCGTCGTCTTCTACGCCATCTCGATCTATAACGGGCTGGTGCGCTCGCGCCAGATGACCGAGGAGGCGTGGAGCGGCATCGACGTGCAGTTGAAGCGCCGCGCCGACCTCATCCCCAATCTGGTCGAAACGGTGAAGGGCTACGCCAAGCACGAGAAGGATGCGCTGCGCGAGGTTACCGAAATGCGCACCCGCGCGCAGGCGGTGCCTGCCGGTGACGTGGCGGGCAGGGCCGCAGCCGAGGGCATGTTGAGCCAGGCGCTGGGCCGCCTGATGGCGGTCGCTGAAGCCTATCCCGACCTGAAAGCCAACGACAATTTCCGCGATCTGCAGCAGACGCTGGAGACGATGGAATCGGAAATCCAGATGTCGCGGCGCTATTACAACGGCTCCGTGCGCGAACTGAACGTCAAGGTGGAAAGCTTCCCCTCCAACCTCGTCGCCAACTATTTCAAGTTCCAGCAGGCCGAGTATTTCGAACTGGAAGACCCGGCAGACCGCCAGAACCCGCAAGTCCAGTTCTGAGGGCAATCATGCGCTGCTGCCAATCGGCAATCCGCATCCTCTCGCTGCTTGCGTTCCTGCTCGCGGCGCTGCCCGCGTTCGCCGCCGAGGAAATTCTTTCGTTCAGGAGCAAGGTGCAGGTCGAAACCGACGGCGACCTTCTCGTTACCGAGACAATCAAGGTTCGCGCCGAGGGCAATCGCATCCGCCGGGGCATCTATCGCGACTTTCCTGTCGTCTTCGAGAAACCGAGTGGGTCCATCGGGAAAAACTCCTTCGACCTGATCTCGGCCACCCGCAATGGCCAGCCGGAAAATTCGCGTGTCGAGCGTGGCCGGCGTTCCGTGCGCGTCTATCTCGGCCAGCAGGAGGTCTGGATCGAAAACGGCATCCATACCTACGTGCTGATATATCGAACCGACCGGCAGCTCCGTTTCTTTGACGATCATGACGAGGTTTACTGGAACGCCACGGGCACCGAATGGGATTTCCCCATCCGTGAGGCGATAGCGGAAATCCATCTTCCTGTTGACGCGCAGGCGATGGACGCCAAAGCCATTACCGGGCGCCGCGGCGCTACCGGGGAGGATGCCCGCTTTGAAATGCGCGACCGCGGCAATGTGGTAGTGTTCGAGACCACCCGCCTGCTAAACCCCCGCGAGGGCATGACGGTGGTTGTCGCTTTTCCAAAGGGTTACATCGACAGGCCGACCTCCGCACAGGAGTTTGCGTGGTTCCTGCGCGACAATGGCGGCACCGTGACCGTCTTTGGCGGCCTGCTGGCCGTCTTCTTATATTACCTGTTTGCGTGGCGGCGGGTCGGGCGCGATCCGCCGAAGGGCGTCGTGGTGCCGCGCTGGGACGCCCCGGATGATGTTTCGCCGGGCCTGACCCATTACATCTGGAACCGGGGGCTGAAGAAGCAGGGTTTCCCGGCAATATCCGCTGCCGCTGTCAATCTGGCCGTCAATGGCTACATTGAGCTTGACGAGATCGGTGACGACATCACCCTGCGCCGAACCGAAAAGGCGAGGCCCGCTTCATTGCCTGTTGGTGAGCGCGTCATCCTCGACAAGCTCGAGGGCCGGTCGATGCCGCTGACGATCAACACGGACAATGGCAAGTCGGTATCTCAACTCGGTTCCAAATTCCGTAGTGCGATGGAGAAGGAGCACCGTTCGGTGTTTTACCGGCACAATTGGGGCTGGATTGTTGTTGGCATCGTGCTGTCGGCCATTGTCGCGATAGCAACCTTTATCATCGGCAGCCCGGGCGACGCGGCAATCTTTGCACTGCTCCCTGTCGGTGTGATGGGCGGCGCACTGACCTTCATTCTGGTCAACATCGCCAAGGGAACGCATTCGGGCCTGGGTGGCAAGCTGCGCTTTGCGTTCTTCGGCTTCATGATGTTGGTCTTCATGATCAATTCTGGCTTTTTCGTCGTGTCCGATCTGCTCAACTTCGGTCAGCCATTGCTGCTCGGTGGGCTGGTCAGCCTGCTGCTGGTCAACATCCTGTTCTTCTTCCTGCTTGGCGCACCGACCCCGCTCGGGCGGCAGCGCACTGACGAGATCGAGGGACTGAAGCGGTATCTCAGCGTCGCCGAGAAGGATCGGATGAACATGGCGGGGGCGCCGGAAATGTCGCCGCGCCACTACGAAACGCTACTTCCGTATGCGATGGCGCTCGGTGTCGAAAAGCCCTGGTCGAACGCCTTCCAGGCATGGCTGGTGACCGCTGCGGCGGCGGGCGTGGCGGCTGCCACCTATTCTCCCGGCTGGTATCATGGCAGGGGCCCCCTCGATTCCGGCTCCATCGGTGACCGGATGGGCAATCTGGGTTCGTCCATGGCCGACAGCTTCACGGCCTCGCTGCCTGCGCCGAAGAGTTCCTCTTCCGGATTTTCGGGTGGTGGCGGCGGAGGTTTCTCCGGTGGCGGCGGAGGCGGCGGCGGCGGAGGCGGCTGGTAGGACCCGCCAACGATTTTTCTCGCTGCTACCTCGCCAAAAGGCGGGTGACTTTGCCGCCCGTGCTTGCTATCCCGCGCAGGCCTTCCACGGATTTGCAACATGCCCGATCTGATACTTGAACTTCTCTCAGAAGAGATACCCGCCCGCCCGCGCGCCCCCAGCGCAGCGAGAACGCGCGAACAAGTAAAATGCATGCGCGGAGTGGTGGGCCATGCCTGATCTTCTGCTCGAACTCTTCAGTGAGGAAATCCCTGCCCGCATGCAGAAGCGTGCGGCGGAGGATTTGCGCAAGCGCGTCACCGATGCGCTGGTCGACGCCGGGCTGACCTATGAGGGCGCGAAGGAATACTGGACGCCGCGCCGCCTCGCAATAGACCTGCGCGGGCTGACTCCGCGTTCCGCCGACATAAGGGAAGAGCGCAAGGGGCCGCGCACGGATGCGCCGGAGAAGGCCATCGAAGGTTTTCTGCGCGGTGCGGGGCTCTCCTCTGTCGATCAGGCGCAGACACGCAGCGATCCCAAAAAGGGCGAGTTCTATGTCGCGGTGATCGAGAAGCCGGGCAGGGATGCCGAGGAGATCATCGCCGAGGTGATGCCTGGTATTGTCCGCGAGTTCCCATGGCCCAAATCCATGCGCTGGGGCGCCGCGTCGCGTGAGCCGGGTTCGCTCAGATGGGTCCGCCCGCTGCATTCCATTGTCTGCACCTTCGGCCCCGAGACCGAGGAGACGCGGGTCATCCCCTTCGAGGTGGATGGCATCGTCGCGGGCAACACCACGCGCGGCCACCGTTTCATGGCGCCCGATGAGATCACCGTCACCCGCTTCGACGATTATGCCGAAAAGCTCGAAAAGGCGTTCGTCATGCTGGATGCCGAGCGCCGCCGCGACACCATCCTTGCCGATGCCCGCAACCTTGCCTTCGCGCAGGGCTTCGAACTGGTCGAGGATGAGGGACTGGCAAACGAGACCGCAAACCTCGTTGAATGGCCGGTGGTGCTGATGGGCGAGTTCGAGGAAGACTTTCTCGCAATACCCGACGAGGTGGTACAGCTCACCATCCGCGAAAACCAGAAATGTTTCGTGCTGCGAAAGCAGGGATCGGACCAGCTCATCAACCGCTTCGTACCGGTCTCCAACATCATCGCGTCGGATGGCGGGGCGGAGATCGCCCGCGGTAATGGCAAGGTGGTCCGCGCGCGCCTGTCGGATGCGAAATTCTTCTGGGAAAGCGATCTGCAGCAGACCGCCAGGCCCGACGGCTTCGATGAATGGGTGGCGGGGCTCGATCAAGTTACCTTCCACGCCAAACTCGGTAGCCAGGGCGAGCGCGTCAAACGCATCATGGCGCTGGCGGAGGAACTGGCGCCCATTGTTGCCGCGCGCAACCGGGTTGGCGATGCAGGCGCCGAAGAGGCGCCCGGCCGGTCAGGCCGCGCCCGCGCAGCCGATGCGTCAGCATCTGGCGTGAGCGCAGAAGAGCTTTCCAGGAAAGCAAAGCGCGCCGCCTTTCTGGCGAAGGCCGATCTGCAATCGGCAATGGTGTTCGAGTTCCCGGAAGTGCAAGGCAGCATGGGCCGCCGCTATGCAGAGATCGCAGGTGAGGACCCGTCAGTCGCGCTCGCAATCGAGGAGCACTACAAGCCGCTCGGCCCCTCCGACGTTGTGCCCACCGATCCGGTCTCGGTCACCGTGGCGCTGGCAGATAAAATCGACACGCTGGTCGGCTTCTGGGCCATCGACGAAAAGCCCACCGGCTCCAAGGATCCTTATGCGCTGCGAAGGGCGGCGCTGGGCGTGATCCGGCTGGTGCTGGAGAATGGGATTCGATGGTCAGTAAATGATTTGGTTTCGGCTAAATTCAGTTCTGAGTTTCTGGCACGGATTAGTGGTTTCGCTCTCAAGCTCGAGGCATTTGAAGATCTATCAAGAGGATATGCGGGCCAAAAAGGGGCTGATCTCTTGGAGGCGCTGGATGAAGCCTACATTGCGCCGGTGTTCCGATTTCTTTTGGATAAAGAAAAAATCTCTACACAAATCAGTTTGCTGAAATGCAATCCTGAGTTTGATAGTGATTGTTCTGAGTATCCATCTCAAGATTATGAAAAGGCAGTAGAAGAAATAAGCAGCGCCTTTTCGTTATTTGAGCCAACGGTCGCCAGCGGTGGTCAACTCACAGCAGAAGAGCAGAGAAAGCTAGATATAGTTGCGGGGAATTTTGCCACCGACCTCCTCTCCTTCTTCCACGACCGCCTGAAAGTCTATCTGCGCGATGAGGGCGTGCGGCACGACATTCTCGACGCGATCATCACACCGGAAAGCGACGATCTTCTAGTGATCGCCCGCAAGGCGCGCGCCCTGCAGAAACTGGCCGACACCGATGACGGCGAAAACCTCATCGCCGGCTACAAGCGTGCCGCCAACATTCTCGCCGCCGAGGAGAAGAAGGGTACCAGGATCGCCGGCGAGGTCGATCCCGGCCTGTTCGAGACCGACGAGGAGCGCGCGCTTTTCGAGACCATCGGCGATGTCGAATTGCTGGCCGCCAAGGCCATAGAGGCCGAGGATTTCGAGGGTGCCATGACAAGGCTCGCCACACTGCGCGCACCCGTTGACGCCTTCTTCGACAATGTCATGGTCAATGCCGAAGACGAAGCGGTGCGCGCCAACCGGCTTGCAGTGCTCGCCCGCATCCGTGCCGCAACGGCCACTGTCGCAGACCTTTCGAAGATAGGCGGCTGAGCAGCGGCTAACTGGTAAAACCCGCTGTTAAAATTCACAGTTTCGCGGTTGCAGTTTCTTGAACACTTCATGGCATGATCGTCTTATCGCCACCTGTGGAGACTATACGTGAAGCGTTCATTGACAGGCTATTTTTCTGAAACGAACCCCGGCAGCAACAGCACCCGCAGACAGGTGTTGCGCGGCGCGCTGTTCGGTTTTCTCGCCTTTATCGTGTTTTGTGCCGCCTATATTTCGTGGCGCTCGCTGTTTCAGCTTGAGCCGCTGACCACCGTCATTTGGGCGCTTGCCGGGATGGCCGGTTTAGGCGGTATCTGGCGGCTTGTGCTGGCCGAGCGCGAACGCGAGGAACGCAGGGCCGATGATGGTTTTGGGGCTTCCTCCAGCCAAAAATAGCTGCAGCCCCAGTCTCCTGCCGTTCGATTGCTTGACAGTTTTGCAAGCGCTGTCTACCACTAGACCGATCGGTCTAGTGGAGAGGCTCTATGCGTGATTTTTCCGATGCGGCAATGGAAGCCCGTTTGAACGCTTTTTCGCGGAAGCAGGGCTTCAATGCCTGGTTCGGCATGGAATGCGTGGCTGCCGGTAAAGGCCAGACTGAGTTGCTGCTGCCAGTGCGGCCCGAGCTTACCCAGCACCACGGTTTCGTGCATGGCGGATGTGTCAGTGCGCTGGCGGACATGGCATGCGCTTGGGCTGGTTCGACAGCCCGCGGTGAGGACGTGGTCACCTCAAACTTCACAATCCATTTCCTGGCACCTGCAGTCGGGACTCATTTGCGCGCCCATGCGAAGACAGTGCGGGCAGGCCGCACCACGGTGACGGTGGAGTTCACCGTCAATGCCGAAGCCGAGGGCAAGGAGCCGAAGCTTTGCGCGACCGGCATGGCGGGTATCGCGGTGCTGGGCAAATCCGAGGCAGCATGACCGGCGACGGGGCGGCCACGCGCGACCGCCTGATCGCCGCTGCCGTTACGCTGTTTCAGGCGCGAGGCTATCACGCAGTAGGGCTGTCCGAAATCCTCTCCAAAGCCAGAGCGCCCAAGGGTTCGCTCTATCATCACTTCCCCGGCGGGAAGGCCGAATTGGCGGAGGTGGCCATTGAGTGGTTGCGGGACGAGATCGTCGGATTTCTCGACGGGGCGGCGGAGTCGGGAACGCCGCCGGACGAAACGATATCGGACATCGTCCGCGGCACCGCCAAATGGCTGAAGGCGAACAATTTCCGGCAGGGTGCCCTGCTGGCAATACTGGGACAGGAAGTGGCCGCAGGCGATGAACGGGTCACCGCTGCGGTGGCGCACGCTTATCAGGCTGTTCTGCAGGCATTCTGTCGCATTCTCGCGACCGGCGATCCGCCGCTCGGCCGGGGCGACGCGGTTGCAATCATCGCCATGCTGGACGGGGCGGTGGCGGTCTGCCGCGCCACCCGCTCGACGGAGCCTCTGCGTGATGTCTCCGCTGCAATCGGCAAGCTGCTGGAGGACTGAGCGGTTCAGGCGAAGGCGATCACCGCGAATACCACGGCTGACACCAGAAACACCGCGCCTGCAACATGCAGCGCGGGTACGTAGCCCGGCGGCCCGCCACGGCGCGCCCAGCCTGGCGCCATGAAGTTGAGCCAGACGATCAGCAACAGCAGCAGCGTCGCGAAGGTGAGTTTGGCGTTGAAGGTAAAGCCCGACACCCAGCCATAGCGCATCACGGCCAGCAGCAGGCCGGTTACCCAAAGCGTGACAATCGCGGCGAAAGCCGACAGCCGGTACCATTGCCGCAATGCGGCCACCAATCCCGGCGCGGGCAAGTCGGCGGGGCCTTTCGCCAGCAACAGATAGACATTGCCAAGGCTTGCACCCGCGCCCAGCACCAGCGCCAGCAGATGAATGATCTTGAGTGTGGCGAAGATCATTTACTGCCCCCGAAACTCCCATGCCGGCCCTCGCCGGACGCAAAGCGCGTGGCCCCGCTCACCGTCTCGCCAGTATCAATCGTCTGCCTGCCTAGCGCAAACTCGTTGCGGATGGCAGCCTCGGTATCGAGGCTCCACTGGTCGAGCAGCGACTGGCGGTCATGGCGCATGCAGGTCTGCGGGAAGGAGGCGATTTCGTCGGCCAGCACAAGGGCGGCCTGCAAAGCCTCGCCCGGTGCGCTCACCCGGTTGGCAAGCCCGATCGCCAACGCCTCGGCCGCATCCACCGGCCTACCGGTCAGGATCAGGTCCATCGCCCGTGACTGGCCGATGAGCCGGGGCAGGCGGATCGTACCCATATCAATCAGCGGTACGCCGAAGCGGCGGCAGAATATGCCCATCACCGCATGTTCGGCGACTACTCGCAGATCGCACCATAGCGCCAGTTCCATGCCGCCTGCCACGGCGTGGCCCTCGATTGCCGCGATCACCGGCTTGGAGAGCTGCATGCGGGAGATGCCCATGGGGGCGATAGAGTTGATGCCACCTTCCTCTAGTGGATTGGAGCCGTCGCCATCCGAAAGCGCTTTCAGGTCCGCGCCGGCGCAAAACGCGCCGTCCTTGCCGGTGAGAATGGCGATGTCGCTTGCATCGTCCTTGTCGAAGGCGTTGAAAGCGTCGAACAATTCGCGCGCGGTCGCGCCGTCGACGGCATTGCGCCTGTCCGGCCGGTTGATGGCAATGACCCGTATGCGGCCTTCATCGGTAATTTCGAGATTGCTCAAACCTGCCTCCCTTTTGAAGGGAGATTAGGCTCGCTGGTTTTCGCGGGCAATGGCACGCCAGCCGATATCGCGCCGGCAAAAACCTTGCGGCCAGTCGATGGCGTCGACGGCGGCATAGGCTTTCGACTGAGCGTCGGTCACATCCTTCCCGAGCGCGGTGACGTTCAGCACCCTGCCGCCATTGGCCACCACGCTGCCGCCCTCGGTTTTGGTGCCGGCGTGGAAGACAAGGGCGCCGGTTTTTTCCGCCTTCCCGATACCGCCGATGACGCTGCCCTTTTCATAGCGGCTGGGATAGCCTTTTGCCGCCATGACGACGGTAAGCGCGGTTTTCTCTCGCCACTGCGGTTCGTCCACCTCCAGCAGCGAACCGCTGGCCGCAGCCAGCATCAGCTCGACAAGATCGGCCTCGAGCCGCGGCATCAGCACCTGGCATTCCGGGTCGCCGAAGCGCACATTGTATTCGACCAATTTGGGGCCGGTTTCGGTCAGCATCAGCCCGGCATAGAGTATGCCCTTGAACGGAATGCCCCGCGCATGCATCCCGGCCAGCGTCGGCACGATGATCTCTGCCATCACCTCGTCGATCAGTTCCTGCGTGAGGATCGGCGCGGGCGAATAGGCGCCCATGCCGCCGGTATTGGGCCCGGTGTCACCCTCGCCGACTCGCTTGTGGTCCTGTGCCGTGCCGAGCAACAGGGCCGTCTGCCCGTCGCATAGCGCAAACAGGCTCGCTTCTTCGCCGACAAGGCACTCCTCGACCACGACCTCCGCGCCCGCCTCTCCGAACGCGCCCTCGAAGCAATCGTCTATCGCCTCGCAGGCAGCCTCGACGGTTTCGGCGACAGTGACACCCTTGCCCGCCGCAAGACCGTCGGCCTTGATGACGATGGGCGCCCCCATTTCGCGCACGTAACGCTTGGCCTTGGGCGCATTGTTGAAGCGTTGATAGGCGGCGGTCGGGATATCGAATTCGGCGCACAGATCCTTGGTGAACCCCTTCGAACCCTCCAATTGCGCCGCTGCTGCCGATGGGCCGAAAGCGGTGATACCCGCAGCGGCCAGATCGTCAGTCAGTCCTGCTACGAGCGGCGCTTCGGGCCCGATCACCACCAGTCCGATTTCCTTCTCCCGGCAGAAATCGATCACAGCGGCATGGTCGCCGGCATCGAGCGCGGCGATTTCGGCTTCCTGTGCGATACCGGCATTGCCCGGCGCGCAGTAGAGCGTGGCGCAGCGCGGCGACTGGCGCAGCTTCCAGGCCAGCGCATGTTCGCGTCCGCCCGAACCGATCAGCAGGATGTTGAGTTTTTCCGCCATCGTTTTCGTTTAGCCTGACGGCACCCAAACACAAGCGCGGGCCGCAAATCGGCTGTGGAGACAGTTGACGGGTTGCGCGAAAACCGGTTTGTCGCCGCCATGAGCGCGGAAAACGATCAGATCAAAGTGGCCGATGCCATTTCTGGTAGCTGGGTTTACCGCCTGCTGCCGCAGCGGCTTTGGCCCTATGCCCAGCTTGCCCGCTGGGAGCGGCCCATCGGCTGGCAATTGCTGATGTGGCCCTGCTGGTGGTCGCTGATGCTGGCTACACATCAACATCCGGCGGGTTGGCTGCAACTTGGCCTGTATCTTGTTCTCTTTCTCGCGGGGGCGTTCCTCGCGCGCGGCGCCGGTTGCACCTTCAACGATCTGGTCGATCAGGATATCGACGACAAGATTGCCAGAACCCGTTCACGGCCCCTACCGTCGGGTCGGGTCAAGCGCGGTCAGGCGATGGGGTTCCTTGCCTTGCAGGGCCTCGGCGCGCTTGTTGTGCTTCTGCAGTTTAACACCGTCACCATTCTGCTCGGCTGCCTGTCGCTGGTGACCGTCGTGATCTATCCATTCATGAAGCGGATTACCTGGTGGCCGCAATTCTTCCTCGGTCTCGCTTTCTCATGGGGCGCGCTCGTTGGCTGGTCGTCGCTGGCGGACGGTTTGAGTTGGCCTGCATTGATCCTCTATGCGGGCTGCATCTGCTGGGTGATTGGCTACGACACGATCTACGCGCTGCAGGACATCGAGGACGATGCGCTGGTGGGCGTCAAATCGACCGCCAGGCTTTTTGGTGACAACGCGCGATCTGCGGTAGCGGCACTTTATGCCACCGCCTGGCTGCTGTTTGCAGTTGCTTGTTACCTTACGGGTGTTTCGTGGGTTGCCTGGGTGGGCCTGCTCGGCGCTGCTGCGCACATGGCCTGGCAAATCCGAACGCTCGACCTCGGCGATCCGGCCCCGAACCTATGGCTGTTCAAGTCAAACCATTATTTGGGTTTGACTCTGTTTGTTGGATTGGCCTTGTCGCTGGCGATTTAGCGCCGCGCGACCAGTTCCTCGCCGGAAATCTTTTCCACCGGGCCGATCGTGCCGGGCTTGCGGCGCTTCAGGAAGCGCGGGCGATGCTTGAGCGTCGCATGGCGCTTGCGCCGGGCCAGCGCCGGATTGACCATGACGGCGCCGAGTTCGTCTCGCACCGGGCGCGCGATGCCATCGGCTTCGACCATCAGCATCGGCAACCGCATCATCCGCGACCAGCCATGCCAGTCGGCGGCGATGTCTTCCATGTCGGTGCTTTCCAGCACGGTAACGCAAAGCTCACGGTCGTGGTGCAGCAGTTCCAGCGTTACCGTATAGCTGCCATCGGCATGTTCGGTGGCGCGGGCGGCCACGCCCTTGAAGGCATGTGCCGGCAATGCCAGCGAAACGTCGAGGCCGCTTTGTGCCAGCCTGCGCTTCATCACCACGCCCTGCCGGTCGATGGTCCACGAGGCCCAATCGGCGGCGGTGGCTTCGATCCGGTGCGGCAAATGCCACGGGTCGAGCCGGGTTGTGGGTGAAGGATTTGCCGGCGCCGCATTGTTGCGGTTCTGTCCGGCTTCAAGCTGTGCTGTCTGTGCCATTTTTCCTGCCTGCCTGTTACTCTCCAGAGCCCGGTTCTGTGCCGGATCTTCTGACGCCTCGGCTTGTTGTTTTTATTGCCGCCGACGCGAGGGAACATACGCCATTGATTACCGAATTCGCTTAATGGAAACGGTGAATCCCCGGTTAAGGTTGCTTGTGGTTATCGGAATCTTGCAGCGGGTAAGAAGACTGTAACGAGTCTTTTCAACGGCTTAACGCCCCGAATTGCATGGGAAGTTCAGACCACCTTGCCGGGGTTCATGATGCCCCTGGGGTCGAGCGCCTGTTTGACCGATCGCATCATTGCCATCTCCACCGGGGATTTGGTCTGCACCAGCAGATCGCGCTTGAGCCGACCGATGCCATGCTCGGCGGAGATCGAGCCTTCCATATCGGCAAGGATGGCGTGGACGGCGGCGTTCACTTCGTGACGCATGTCGAGGAAGGCCCGCGAGTCGCCACCCATAGGCTGAGATACGTTGTAGTGGAGGTTGCCGTCACCCAGATGGCCGAACACGCATAACCGTGCGCCCGGAACGACCCGCATCACCTCCGGGCCTGCTTTTTCAAGAAAGTCGGGAATGCGATGCACCGGCACGGATATGTCGTGCTTGATCGAGGCGCCGTGATGGGTCTGGGCCTCGCCCATGTCTTCGCGCAGTTTCCACATCGCCGCAAATTCGGCGAGACTGCCGGAGATCACCGCATCATGCGCCAGTCCGCGCTCCAGCACATCGGCAAAAATTGTTTCGGCTTGCTCGCGGGCTTCCGGCTCGCTGCGGCCGGAGGAAAGTTCTGCCAGCACATACCATTCATGTTTTCCGGCAAGCGGATCGCGGCTGCCGGGCATGGATTGCAGCACGAAGTCGAGCGGTGTGCGGTGGATGAGTTCGAACCCGGTCAGATCGCTGCCCGCTGCCGGCAGGGCTGAATTGAGGATTTCGGACGCAGCTGACGGGCTGCTCACACCAGCCCAGACAACGACCCGGCCCTTCGGCTTGGGAAACAGTTTGAGCACCGCAGCCGTCACCACGCCCAGCGTGCCTTCGGCTCCGATGAACAGGTGCTTCAGCGCATAGCCGGTATTGTCCTTCTTGAGCTTGCGCAGCCCGTTCCAGATATCGCCGTTCGGCAATACCACTTCCAGCCCGAGCACCAGTTCCCGCGTATTGCCATAGGCGAGCACGCCCGTGCCGCCGGCATTCGACGAGATATTGCCGCCAATCATGCAAGAACCCTGGCTGCCGAGCGACAGCGGAAACAGCCGGTCATTGTCGTCGGCGGTTTCCTGGATGGTTTGCAGCACCACACCGGCTTCAACGGTCATCGTGTTTCCGGCGAGATCGATTTCGCGGATTTTGTTTAGCCGTTCGGTCGCAAGCACGATCTGGCTGCCGTTCTCGTCGGGAACAGCGCCTGCCGCATGGCCGGTATGCCCACCCTGCGGGACGATCGCCGTGTCTGTCTCGAAGGCAAGCTTCATGATCGCGGCGGCTTCTGCCGTGCTGCCCGGTTTCAGCACCAGTGGCGTCTGGCCGACATGGATGTGCCGGTTCTCGTGCGTGTAATGCGTCAGATCATCCTTCGCTGTGAGGGCATGTTTCTCCCCGACCAGCGATATGAAGCGGTCGATCAATGCCTGCTCGATCATGCCGGGTCTGCCGCCTCGACATCGCTGCGCGGCGCGCTGGCGCGGCGCAGCCGGTCATTGATCGCCACACCTATTCCGGTTTCAGGGATAGGCTCGACGCATATTTCCTCGGCGCCGGCCTCGTCGAGTGCCTTTACGTAGGCATAGAGATTGGCTGCAGCCTCGGCCAGATCGCCGCTTTCGCTCAGGTTCAGATACTTTGCCGCCTTGTTGCGGCTGGCGGTATTGCCCGGCCCGAAGGCCAGCAGGCTGGCTTGAGGAGGGCAATCGGTTACGTCCAGCCGCATTCCTGCATTGGGCGCATAGTGACTCGCCATCATGCCGGGGGCCTCGACGCCGGAATCCTTGTCCGCAATACTCACCGGCAAGCCTGTCGCCCGCGTCAATTGCCCCGCCGTGATCCCGCCGGGCCGCAATATGGTAAGGGCCTTTTCGCCAGTCTTTACGATGGTGGATTCTAGACCGATGGAACAGCGTCCGCCATCCAGCACCAGCAGATCGGTATCCGCATATTCGCGCGCCACATGCATCGCCGTGGTTGGCGACACACCACCCGACTTGTTGGCGCTGGGCGCAGCCAGTGGCGATCCGAAGGCAGAAATGAGCCGCGCCATGAAGCCCGCAGGCTGCCGCAGCGCCACGGTTCCCAGTCCTGCAGTTACCTGCGCGGCCAGCCCTGTTTCTACCACCAGCGGCAAGACCAGCGTCAACGGCCCCGGCCAGAATCGCCGCGCGAGGGCAGTGGCAGTTTCATTGAATTCGCCGAAGCGCCGCGCCATTTCCACGCCGTCCACATGGCAGATCACCGGATTGAAGGAAGGCCGTCCTTTCATCTCAAAGATGAGGGCGGCCGCCTCCTCGTCGCAGGCGTTGGCCGCCAGCCCGTAGACAGTTTCGGTCGGCAGGGCGACGGCTTTCCCCGCCTTTAGGTCGCCGAGTGCGCTTGGCAGCGCATCCTGCCGCGTTATCGAAACCAGCCTCGCCAATGGTGATTTTCTCCTTGATCGGCAAACCGATTGCCACACTATGATGTTTGCTAAAAGGCGGAAATGGTCAGTCCGGTTTTATTGACGTTTACGTAAAAAGCAACTATGCACCCGTCGGCTTCGCCGGGCATTCCGCCAAGACGCTTCAGGGAGGATTTACATGTATCGCGCGCCGGTTTCCGAGATCGCATTCACGCTGAAACAGGTAGCCGGCATGGGCGAAGCGCTCGAAGCAGGCAAGTTCGGAGATCTGGGCGAGGATCTGATCGACGCCGTGTTGGAAGAAGCGGGGCGCTTTGCCAGCGAGGAAATCTCACCGCTCAACCGGGTCGGCGATGAAACCGGACTGAAGCTGGAAAACGCTGCCGTCACCACACCGCCGGGTTGGAAAGAGACCTATAAGCACTGGATTGAAGGCGGCTGGAACGCCATTTCCGGGCCGGAGGAATTCGGCGGGCAGGGACTTCCGACCATGCTCGCGGCAGCTACAGCCGAGATGTGGAACTCGGCCTCGATGGCTTTCGGCCTTGGCCCGCTGCTCACCATCGGCGCAATCGAGGCGCTGGACAAACATGGTTCCGACGAACTGAAGGCGACCTATCTTGAAAAGCTCGTTTCCGGCGAGTGGACCGGCACGATGAACCTGACCGAGCCGCAGGCCGGTTCAGACCTCAACGCGCTCAAGAGCCGCGCCGAACCGGTTGGCGACGGCACCTACCGCATCTTCGGGCAGAAGATTTTCATCACCTATGGCGAGCACGACATGACGGACAATATCTGTCATCTGGTGCTTGCCCGGTTGCCGGATGCCCCGCCGGGTACGCGCGGCATTTCGCTGTTTCTGGTGCCAAAGTTCATGGTCAATGATGACGGCAGTCTTGGTGAGCGCAATGATGTTTTCTGCCAGTCGCTGGAGCACAAGCTGGGCATCCATGCGAGCCCGACTTGCGTGATGATCTATGGCGACGGTTTCGCCGGCGAAACACCGGGCGCCGTCGGTTATCTCATCGGCGAGGAGAACCGCGGACTGGCCTGCATGTTCACCATGATGAACAACGCCCGCCTCAATGTCGGCATCCAGGGCGTCGCGGTCGGAGAGGCGGCCTACCAGCACGCGCTCGCCTATGCCCATGAACGCAAGCAGGGCAAGGCGCCGGGCTGGTCCGGCGAGGGTATGAGCCCAATAGTCGAGCATCCCGATATCCGGCGCAACCTCCTGACCATGAAGAGCCATGTCAGGGCCGCGCGCGCCATCTGCTACGCCTGCGCCCATGCCATCGACATGGCGCGCGTCAGCGACGGCGAGGAAAAAAGCAAGTGGAACGACCGTGCCGGGCTGCTGACCCCCATTGCCAAGGCATTCTCGACAGATATCGGCTGCGAGGTCGCGTCCATCGGCGTACAAGTGCATGGCGGCATGGGTTTCATCGAGGAGACCGGCGCCGCACAACTGATGCGCGATGCACGCATCAATCCGATCTACGAGGGCACCAACGGCATTCAGGCCATCGACCTCGTTACCCGCAAATTGCCGCTGGCCGGTGGCGAAGCCGTCAAGACATATATCAGTGAACTGCGTGCGATTGCCTCCACGGTTCGTGGCGCCAATCACGACGGTTTCGGGGAGACGGCGGAGGCGCTGGAGGATGCGCTCGATCAGGTGGCCGAGGCAACTGACTGGCTGCTTGCAGCACTTGCCGATGGCCGGATGGAAGAGGCGCTGACTGCCGCCACGCCCTATCTGCGGTTGTTCGGGTTGGGTGCAGGCGGCGCCTATCTCGCCAAGGCTGGTCTTGCCGACGAAGGCCGGATCGCGCTGGCGCGTTTCTTCGCCGAGAATTTCCTCGGTGAGTGCGCCGGGTTGAAGACGCGTGTGACCAAGGGCGGCGCAAGCCTTCTGGCAGCAAGCGAAATGCTGGAAAGCGCCTGATTGGCGGGAAGGAGATCAAGGTGAGCGAGCATTTTCTGAAGCACAAGCAGGACGGCGTTCTCACCGTGCGCCTGAACCGGCCGGACAAGAAGAACGCGCTGACTTCCGAGATGTATTCCGGTCTTGCTGCCGCTCTGGACGAAACCGCCGACGGTAGCGATCTGCGCTGCCTGCTCGTTCTCGGTGTGCCGGGGGCCTTTACCGCCGGCAACGACATCGCCGATTTCCTCAACACCGCGATGACCGGCAAACGCGCCTCCAACGCGGTGTTCGATTTCCTCGAACGCATCATCATGGCGAAGAAGCCGGTTGTGGCCGGTGTCGACGGGCTGGCAATCGGCGTGGGTGCGACCATGCTGATGCATTGCGACCACGTCGTCGCGTCCGACCAGTCATTCTTCAAGACACCCTTTGTCGATCTGGGCGTTCTGCCCGAGGCCGGTTCCAGCCTGATAGCGCCGCGCATCATGGGTCATCACCTCGCCTTCGAATTACTGGCAATGGGCGAAACCTTCGATGCGGCAAAGGCGCATGAGGCGGGGCTGGTGAACAAGGTCGTTCCGTCTGCCGAACTAGAAACCGCTGCGCGCGAGGCCGCCGCAAGGATCGCGGCAAAGCCGCCCGAGGCGCTGGCCCAGGCGCGCGCGTTGGTACGCGGCGACCGTTCCGACGTGCTGGCCCGCATGCGCGAGGAGGCTGAGTTGTGGAAGGAGAGACTTTCTTCCGATGAGGCCAAGGCAGCCTTCATGGCCTTTATGGCGAAGGGACAGAAAAAGGCGAGTTAGAGCAGTTCACCTTCAAACGATTCCATTTGAAAGTGAACTGCTTTAACGTCCGCCGGGGCCCGGCCTCGGACCGGCGTCCGGGAAGACCCGCCAATCCTTCAGGAGTTCGCGCACCTCGTAAACGCGCGAACGATCCAAATAGAGCTGCGCGAGTTTGCGAATCCGTGGGTCTTTGTGTTCTTCGGCATATCTCTCGAAGATCGCTTCTGAGGGGTATTCTGAAGTCAGCAAGTGGCGTGTGCCCCATTCCGAAAGAATGGGAGGATCATCGGCAATATTCTTCTTGAGTTCCTCAATCTGGCGCTCGATGCCCCGGTAACGCCTCTCAACGAACTTTACCCGGTTGTCGAGATAGTCGAACCTGTCCCTGTTGTTTCCCAGAATTTCCATTCTGCGCATCACGCGCGTGATGAATTCCCTGTCGATGAGCACGCTCTTAAAGAGGCGGCGCATCATGTAACGCTTGAAACCGTCGGGAAAGCGAAACGGCATGTTCGGTTTGTAGGAGAGCCGCCGGATTGCCGCGTCGCTCATTTTCAGCACCGCCAAGGCGGCGAGCGTATTGAATTCAGCGTCGGCTTCAGCTTCCCCGCCACCCTCGCCCGATCCTCCGGCATTGGGATTGGCCGAAGCGGTTTCCAGGCAAGGCGATGCAATCACAAAAAGCGAGAAGATTACGGGAACGAGTGCTCTGGCAAGTGCAGGGCTGATATACGCCATGTCTTGTCTCCGCTTAACCGAGCATGGTTACGCGAAGTTAGAGCGGCGACAAACGAGGGTAATCATCAATTTTGATGATCACGTTTGACCGTCACCGAAGATCGCCGCGAAAGGCAGAAATGCTCCTTGCCAGGTCAAGCTGCCGCTGCACGCCCAGTTTCTGCATCGCCTTTTGCAACTGGGTGCGTATCGTTGCGACAGATACACCCCCGGTGCGGGCATAGGCTTCGACAGTGACACCGGCTTCTATGGCTATGGCCAGGTTCGCCTCGGCGGGGCTCAGTCCAAACGCCTCGCCAAGCAGACCGGCATCCATTGCCGCCTTGTGACATGGATCATGAGCAAAGAGGGCAATCACCGGTCGGCCTGTCCAGGTTCGCGCCTCCCGCCCCAACCAATGGGCGCGCAGATGATAGGGCGGTAGCTGCGAACGCCGCTGAACGGCCATCGAAGCGGGAACATCGGCTGCCACCCCCGCTCGAATCAGATCGCCGAGCAGCTTTCGCAGTTTCGAATTGGCATGTGCTTGGGAAAGCACGACTTGGCCGCGGAAGATGGAGATACCGTCGTCACGTTGGGTGATCTCGGTGGCCGCATCATTCATGTCGACGACGCTTCCCCCTGAGTCGATCAGGATCACGCCGTCGGTCATGCAATGCAGGGCAGCCTCCAGCCCTGCCTGCCTGGCCAGGCGGCGGCCGTGCGTCACATGGATTTCAGCCGACCGCGAAAGTGCTGGCCGCAGTGAATGCAGCATGGCCAGATCATCGGTTGAGACCGGGCCCTTGTTTCCGTTGCGCTGCACGGTGAAGGCGCACACATGGCTGTCCGTCTGGTAGGCGTTTACGCAGAGGAAATAGCGCAGGTCGAACGGCCGCAGAAAATCCTGGTAGAACTCGTGCCGGTCCATTTCACGGTCACTGATGAACTGGTTGTCATGCAGGATCTTGCCGGCAGTGGGCTGCATGCCGAAATGCAGGCGCGGATTGCGCGGCATGAAATGATCGAGATATTCCTTGGTTATCTCGACATTGGATTTGCCGAAGTAATCGACCAGCCGGCCTGTGGATTTGTCGATCACCTCGAATGTGGCAAATGCGCCATCGAACAGGCGGGAGAATTCGCCTAGAGCACTTTCCCAGCGGTCCGGCTCAACTGCCGAGGCGACGAACTGCGTGCTGACTTCGAGCAATTGATCAAGTTGCGGTTGCCCCACTGTTCCCTCCCGCGAACAGATGCCCCAAAGGCAAGCTAAACCGGAAGGTGAAGTTTAATCAAATCCGCCAGTGTCCCTCAGCGCATTTACCGCTCCAGCAGCGCCACCGCTTCCAGATGGTGGCTGAAGACGAACTGGTCGATGGGTGTCACGCTGGTGATCCGGTAGCCGCCATCAACCAGAATGCGCAGGTCGCGGGCCAGAGTTACCGGATTGCACGAAATGGCCACAATGCGGCGAACGCCTGATTTGGCAAGTTCGTGTGACTGGGCTTCTGCGCCGGCGCGAGGCGGGTCGAAGACCACCCCGTCGAATTGGTCTAGTTCCTTCACTGTAATGGGTGCGCGGTAGAGGTCCCGGCGTTCGCGCGTTACCGGCATCAGCCGCCCTCCCGTTTCCCGCCACGCCCGATCGAGTGCTGCCAGCGCCGCGCTGTCGCTTTCGACCGCGTGGACGGGCATGGTTTGCGCCAGCCGCAGGGCAAAGCCTCCATGTCCGGCAAACAGGTCCGCAGCTTTTGTGCAGCCCGCCAGATGCGCTATCGCAAGCTCGGCCATTTTCTCTTCGGCTTGCCGCACTGCCTGCACGAATCCGCCGGGCGGGGGCGTCACTTGAGCCAATCCCGTCTTCAGCACCGGACGGCGGGTTTCGATCAGCGTTTCGCCATTATGGCTGAGCCGAGCCGCATCCATTTCAATAGCGGTGGATATCGCCTGCTGAACCGATTTGTCGTTCGCAACAGGCCCTTCGATGGCAATATCGAGCCCGTTTTCGCATGCAATCACAGCCACCTTCACGCTACCCTTGCGTGGCAGGAACAGGCTGGCGACGTTACGCAGCTCGGCGATCCTCTCTACGCTCGCGGGAACAAGCACCGGGCATTCGTAGACATTGACAATCCGGTTTGCCTGCCGCTGTGAGAAGCCGAACAGCACTTTGCCTCCGGCGCGCAGACAGGTGAATACGGCGCGCCGCCTGAGACCAAATTTACCTTCAGCAGCGAAACTCACCACGGGCTCGGGATCAATGCCCAGCCCCTCACGCGCAAGCGCTTCGACAAGCAGGCCGCGTTTCCACGCCAGATAGGCCGGATGCGCCATGTGCTGGAGTTGGCAGCCGCCACAGGTTCCGAAATGATGGCAGACCGGATCGATGCGATCAGGTGACGGTTCCAGTATACCTTCCAGTCTCCGGCGCGATCCCTTGCCGCCAGCCTCGACGAGCTCCCCGGGAAGTGTGAAGGGCACATGCACGGTTTCGCCAGCGACCCGGCCGACGCCGTCGCCCAGCCTGCCGAGACTGTCGATGGTAAGGGTGTCAGTCACCGGTTCTTTTTTCCCGCCATTAGCCATTCCCGGTTGCCGTCGCCGCCCTTGATCGGGGAGGGCAGGAAATGCGTGAGCCGCCATCCGGGCTGCTGGTCGAACCAGCCGGCGAGCTCCTGGGCGGATTTCTCGGCAGTGGCCTTCTCGCGCACCAGCCCGCTTTTCCCGACATGCTCCCTGCCGACTTCGAATTGCGGCTTTATCAGAAAGATGCCTACGGCACCCGCTGCAGCCAAGCCAAGCGCCGGAGGAAGCGCAAGCTTCAGCGAGATGAAGCTGACATCGGCAACGAGGAAGGTGAACTGCGCCCCGCCGAACAAGCCGGCATCGATTTCGCGCGCATTGATACCCTCCATGCTGGTAACCCGGCTGTCGGCGGCAAGCTTGGGGTCCATCTGGCCATGTCCCGCATCGATGGCACATACATGTGCAGCGCCCGCTTCAAGCAGGACCTGCGTAAACCCGCCGGTCGAGGCGCCGATATCCAGCGAAAGTCGACCGGCGGGGGCGTAGCCGGTGGCGTCCAGCCCCTGCTTCAGTTTCAGCGCTGCGCGGGAAACGTAAGGATGGGCTTCGTCCGATATCGCGATTTCTATGTCGGGCGAAACAGCAGCGGCTGGCTTGCGCGCCAGTTTGCCGTTGACCCGCACTGAGCCGCGCAGGATCGCATCGCGCGCCCGCGAACGGGTGGCATAATGGCCCAGTTCGACGAGATACTGGTCTAGGCGGATCTTTGCTGGCATGGCCAGAGCATTTGCCTGCCCTGCGATCCAAAGGCAAGCACCGCGCTGCGCTACTCCTGCCAGCGTTGCGCGGAGGCCAGATCCATGAACTCGAAGCGGAAGGATATGGGCGGCGGATAGCCATGCCCCTTTTGCGGCGCCATGCGCGGAAGCCCGAAGCCAAGCGGCACCGGCTCTACATCTTCGAAGAAGGGGTTTCCATGGGCTGCGGGCCCGATGCTGCCGCGCAGATCGCCGATCCGTTCCGCAGCGCGTTTTGCCGCTGCTTTCTCGATGGTGCGGTCATGGCGCTGCAAATTGTCAGCCACTGCCGGTGATGCAAAGATCAATGCTGCCGCGAAGGCCAGTTTCGTCGCGCTCATGGTTTGCTCCCCAATCCCTTCACCGAACATGCCATTGCGCACTTAGGGAAATGCCAAAAAACGTGGTTAGGAAAGGGTTAGCACTTGCCCGCGACACCTGCGGCGACGGTGCCTAGCAGCAGGTGATCGCCACACCGGCAAGATAGTTGAGGTAGACTTCAGCGCCGTGTTCTGTCCAAAGCCAGAAGAATGCGCCGAGTGCCAATCCTGCAAGCGCAAGCGCCGCAATCGGCATACCGGCGAACAGCAATGTTGAGCGGGTTTGATCGGTAAGGGCGCTCATGTCAGCCATTCGCCGCCAGCTTGCGAACCTTTGCAAGCGCGCTGCCGGGGTCCTCGCCCCAGCTGATGGTGCCGGAGAAATTGCCTTGTGCGTCCATCAGGTAGACGGTCGCCGTGTGATCCATGGTGTAATCACCGTCGCCGAGCGGCACTTTCCTTGAATAGACCTTGTAGGCTTTCGTAGCCCTGTCAATCTCTTCGCGGCTGCCGGTGAGCCCGGTGATCCTGTCATCGAACAGCGACATGTATTCCGAGATTGTCTCCTGGTCATCGCGCTCCGGATCGACCGTGATAAAATAGACGGCGAAGTTGTCGGCCTTTTCCCCCAGCTTCTCAATCCAGCCGCGCGCCTCATACAGTGTGGTGGGGCAGACCTCGGGACAATGGGTAAATCCGAAGAAGACGGCGTGTGGCTTGCCGAGCAGATCTTTCTCGGTGACGGTCACGCCTTCATTACTGACAAGCGTGAATGGTCCGCCGATCCCGGCGCCAGCCAACTCGCCCAACGGCTTTCCATAGTGCTGCGACAGCCAGACATAGCCAAGCGCTGCGAACACGAGGACAACGAGCGCCCATGCGCCGTAACGGATCATCTTCATTCGACGTATCTGGTATGGATCGCCACGCCGGGCAAGGGCCGGTAGTGAGGCAAAATGTAGCCTACTCCGGGTCGAGCGGTTCCACACCTGCCGGTTTGCCGGAGGCGTCGAGGCGGATTTTCTCCACCTTGGCCTCCGCCGCGCCGAGCAGTTTCTGGCAGTGCTCGCGCAGTTTCTCGCCGCGTTCATACTTGGCAATGGATTCCTCCAGCGCCACGTCGCCCTGTTCGAGGCTGGTGACGATGTCTTCCAGTTCCTTGAGCGCCTGCTCAAAACTCATTTCGTCGATATTGGTCTTGTCTTCGCTCATCATCCCGCCTCAGCCGGTCATCAGCCGGTTTACATGCGCGGCGGCGGATTCGGCAAGGCCCTGCAGGTCGTATCCACCCTCCAGCAACGATACCACGCGGTTGTTGCAGTGCTTGCCGGC